>Ga0207660_10001126_pt1 | contig 17890 bp, 27 predicted proteins | sample KBSC73BmetaG_FD_184335 | JGI IMG/M metagenome (GOLD analysis project Ga0207660, IMG submission 184335) | Corn rhizosphere microbial communities from Kellogg Biological Station, Michigan, USA - KBS C7-3B metaG (SPAdes) (version 2) | ecosystem: Host-associated > Plants > Roots > Rhizosphere ... | reverse complement strand
TTTAGACCAGCGGTGCCTTGATTGTCGATCATGGTAGTTACATGAAGTATACCATGTGTCAAAGGCCGCTATCGGCACGCATGGTAGTGCGTTCATAGCGGTTCTCTTGAATGCGCTCAGCGCTATTCGCTTCGTATTCATTGGTGAATTGCGGGTGGACGAGCGCGGCATAGCGATGCTCATCGGCGTAGTTCGAGGTCCAATCATGCAGCGGCTTATTGCGGAAGGTCTTGGTCTCGTCATCCCATATCTTCGTGTATTGCGGTATGGCATCCCAGAAGTCGGCGCAGTGGGTCTTGTCTATATAGAGTTTACTGAAGAAGCGCCTGCCTGCATCAATGCCGTCTTGCACGGGGATATTGGGAATTACCTCAAAGTCGAAATTGAGGCTGCGGGCAAAATCACGGCGCGTCTGCTCGCCTGGTAGGGTGTAATCAGATACTTCGATGTCATGCGGTGCAAAGTGCTTGCCGTAGTTGTACGGCTTCTCGCGCACCAATTTTATCCAGTCTCCTAGCCCTTTTTTGCCGCCTGCAAGGTAGTCAATCTTCCTGACGCTAACGCCATCGGTCTGATAGAAGCCGATGCAGTTGAAGTCGTTCTTGCCCAAATCCCAGACCGTATGCACCAGGAGCTTCGGGTCATACGGTACATCTTTCAGGTGCCCGTTATTCTCAGCCCTATCTACTTGCTCCCAGTAGTAGCTCCCCTGTGTGGCCGAGATGAATGAGCAATAGAACTCCTGTTGTATCAAATCTTCCGTCATGCCTGCACGCCGCTCTTCCTCGATGTCTTCAGGCGTAAGGACGTGCGTATCGTCTACCGAGAGCTTCGATACCCACCACTTCGGGTTATCCTGTGCCATCGTAAAGAGCTTGTAGCCGTGGTTTTTGCCACGGGGCGTGTAGTTGAAGATGGCCCAGCCGCCGTTTTCGGCGAGGATGGGGCGCATCAAGTCCCATGCTTTAGGGTTCTGGAGGCTGTATTCGGAGAAGACTATGCCGCGGGGATTGGTGCCTACGAGCGTGTCAGGGTCTTCAACACCGACGATTTGGAACAGTGAGCCGTTCTTATAGCGCACCTGCATGGCAGTCTCATTGGGCTTGCCATCCAGTAGCTCTTTAGGGAAGTGGTCGAGGTACGCGACACCGTCTTTGCCACGACCTTCCCATATGGCTTTTTTGCCCTGTGAGTAGGTGGGGAAGGCGTAGTAGTAGTTGCCGACGTTCTCCCACATCTCACGCGCGACGAGGTTTAGGTCGGTCTTATCCTTACCGCTTCTGCGGTGCCAGATTTGAATGAGGCGACGGTGCCCGCTATCAAATGCTTCCCACAGCGGGCGCTGGTAGTCTCTAGGTTCGTAGAGGTGGGGCAGGCTTAGCTGCATATTTGGTGATAGTTACCTCGATTGGCCCTCCCTTCTCTCCCGTAAGCGCTTGTGGTGATTTACCGAATACGCGGTCAAGCAGGCTATCAATCGCCTTATTCTCCGGCGGCTTCACCGTGATGTAGTAGTACTTATCGTTGTAGACACCATCGACCAGCTCGCCGTTGCTGTCGTGCATCTGCGCGAGTATGTCGCCTATCTCATCTTTGTCTTCGACGATGACGTGCTCTTTGCCACCATTTGGTCCTTCGTCGATGCGGTAGAGGTAGGAGATGCCTTGCACGAGGCTGTATTGGTGCTCGAAGATAGGCTTGAGGCGTTGCAAGACCATCTGTTGCAATTGTGTGCGTGCAGCTTCACGCTCGATAGTCTTCGGAAGCTTCTTCCCTTTCTTTCTGCCTGCTCCTGGTCTGTACCCGCCTGCTGCCATAGGTGATTTAAAATCGCTTAATCAAAATAATCATACCACGTGCACATTTGACAAGCACAATTCTAGGTATAGGATGCTGTGCATATGGAGGGGTTTGCCATAGGGGTGGTCATGATGACTAACGCGCTGCGGGCGCATCCTCTACAAGAAGACACGCTCCTCGATTTAGATGCGCAAGTGCGCGCCGAACTTCTCTGCACTGAGCCGTTCTCCCATGCAGGCTTCGAGAAGTTCAATCCTGGTTATCACTACTACGGTGAGAACCTGGCGATGGGTGATGATGCTTCAGTATTTGCTACGCCACAGTCTGTAGTCTTGGCGTGGTACAAGTCGCCAACGCACCGCGAGAATATGCTTGCCAATCACTATGAGTATATCGGGGTCGGCCGTACCATCTGCCCTGACGGCAGTAATCGTGAGGTGCAGTTGTTTGGAGGGTTCTGACTGCTGACGCTATCGCCTGGGAAAGGTGCGTCGGCGGTCAAAGCCATTCAAATCAGCCAAGCCATGCCGCTAATGCCACGAGCGCTATGAGTGTGCAGAGAAATGACTTGACCAGCAAATCCGCGTAATCGCTCAATGGTAGCAGTACATTCAGCGTGAGATTGATAGGTACTGGTTGCACGGTGATGGTGTGCTGTGGTTCTGGTTTCAGTGTTTTGAGGGCTCGTGTCTTGGGCTTCATAATCAGATATTCCCCCACCAGACTGTCTCCGCTAAACGAACGCGGAATTGAATTTGAAAGTAAGAGAAGAAATTAGATAGTTTGGTGCGTCGGAAAGGGTTCCAGAATTGACCTGGATGTTTTTTTCTCCACCACAGCGGAGGCTTCGACCAGAATATAAGGGGCAGTAGGGTGTACCAATACTTATTCACGGCATCCCAGAGATCGGCGTGACCGTCTGTCTTCGTCGAATGATACTCGACACCATACAACTTAACGGCCTTTTTGGATTTCATACATGCCGAGGCTGAAAGCCTCATTGAGCGCCGCCGTTATCTTCGCTTCGGTGAGCTTACTGTCTCGCACGAGGTTCTTCGCCAGTTGGCACATACGTTCAAATGTGTCCATATACAAAGTATAGCTCACCACCTGCTCCTATCAGGCTCTTCCTCGTCGGGGTGTGGATAGTCGGCTGGCGTGATGTGTTTCCAGCCCGTCGGTAAGAGCGATGCTGGGTCAAAGCCAATCCATTCGCGCTCGGTCATAGCGTCTCTATACGCACGCTATCCCTGTCCCCCTTCTTCGCCTTAATTATTCCGGCAAATACATAGTCCGGGGTGTCGTTAGGAAGCATACGGGCGTTTACCATTCCATCCTCCAGCGACTTCGCCATAAAACTGCAATTGGTCCAGTCGAGAACCTTGCCTTTGAATGTGAAGGTGAAAGAAAGGAGCGCAGGCGTATATACCTTGATGCCCTTGTATTGCAGCATCGCCTTGTGAAACTCGCGCACTATCTCATTGCGCTTTGCCCAGTGCTTCCGAAGCGCAACATTGGTGGAGATTTTCACCGGTAACGGTAGATCGATTTGCATAAAAGATTGTGGGGGTCGGCCCTGAAAAGGCGCCGAACACGATTAATGACATGCTCCATGGAGCGATGCGTGCCGCGTCTCGTAATGCCACGCGCCCCCAAAGAATTGTAGCAAAGAAAAGGTCCGCGCAATCTCTGCGCGGACCTTAAGTGGGGATGCAGCGGCTACGAAGCAGCAGCGGTTTGATGAGAGGCGCGAGCCTCAGTTTAGTGGGGTCACCCTTGCGTGCCCTTGCTAGGTCGTTTGAGCCCTAGGCCACCAAGGAAGAACATTCTTTCTTCCGTGCTTCAGTGTACCACGTCGCAGGCGCCGTCGATGACCTGGTGCAGCCGCTTCGTGAGATCCGGCCGCTCGTCCATTTTTTAATTATCGCAGAAGAAAAGCCGCCCATTGCTGGAAACGGCTTATCCTGGCGTGCGCCTTGCGATTATGTCACGCCGCCATCTCTATCAGCTTCTTGGTCGCCTCTCGCGTACGGCGGCTTCTTGCAGCAATGAGTACATCGAATGCGCGTAAGGCTGCTTGATGCCCTATCTCCTCACTTATGATTTCAAGCAGGTCTAGGTCTTCTTCTCGGATGACGGATGGTACGGACCAATTCTCGCCAAGCTCTGTGTTGACGCTCTTACCGGTCACCGTCTTATAGGCGCGGACGATAGCGCCCACCGCACAGAATCTGACCGCGTCATCTGAGTAGGGGCTTGCGGTCTTCTTGTTGGCATCGACCGCGTAATTGCCCCGCACCCAATGCTTCTTGTCTGCGATGAGGGCGCGGGCGGTGATGAGGACTTGGGTTCTGAGTGTTGTGGACATGGGTGCCTCTTTATTTGTTCTTCCGTTTCCTTTTGGGATTTCTCGGTGAACGTTTTTCGAGGAGTTTGAGTATATTGCGGAAGTATTTGATGCGGACATGGGCGATGGCGCTTATGGAGCTGAAGTTTTCGGTGAGAGCAAAGAACTCAGAAAAACGACGTGTCTGCCATCGAACCTCTTGCAGCCATTCGTCTTCATATTCGCGTTGGGCTCTTTCCCCATCGCATTTACCCATGTCCGCATCCTAATTTCATCTATTGCGCTTGAGCCAACGGTCGCAGATTTCGATGAAGCAGAGACGAGGGTCGGGATACTCATCGCTGGCGTTTAGGTCGACGATCCCGTGATGAGGCCAGAAGTTTCGCATGGCAAATTTGTCCAAGTCCTCTCGAACAGCACAGAATACACGATATGCCGAGGGGTCTTCATGGATTGATCCATATAAGTCAGTCACCGCTCTCTCTACTGCCCCAATAGCGCAGAAGCGCGATGTAGAAGGGTCATTTATCCTGGTTTTGTTGCCATGCGTATCAGTGAACGCTCCAACGCGAACCCATTTTTTAGGGTCGGAAAGGATGTTACGAGCGTGCTCGACTACCCGATATTTCGGATTGAATACTTTTTGCGTTACTGTCTTTCTGGCTTTACTGGCGACATATAAGCACATTTGATCACTCCTCACTTAGCTATTGCGGCTGAGCCACAAATTGCAGATTTCGATGAAACACAGACGTGGGTCGGGAAAGTCCTCGCTTATATTGAGATCGATGATGTTGCGGTGTGGCCAGAAGTTACATCTGGTGAATTTGTCCAAGTCGTCTGTGACAGCATGGAATACGACGCGTGCCTTGTATGCTCGATTTGTCTCTTCAACCTCGCGGCAATACTCAGGATCGTCAGGATAAAGCTGATGCTTGTAAGAAGAGTAGATAGGGCCGTACAGGTCAGTGACAGCTTTCTCTACAGCACCGATGGCAGAGAAGCGAGCTGCACGAGGATCATCAAGGCCCGTCTGGTTTCCGTCCTTGTCAGCGAATGCGCCGATGCGCACCCAGTTTTCGGTATCTGCCAGGATGTCGCGCGCGTTCTGAATGACGCGATACTTCGGGCTGAATACCTTTTGAGTAAGGATACTCTGGTTGCTTTTTCGAGCGGGTGCGGACATGGGTCCTCATGCGATGTCCGGGCGAGCACCCGAAAAGAGTGCTCGTCGCGTAGCTCGTCTGGTGTATAGCTACTTCTGCTTGTTGGCCGGGCCTTCGAGAAGCAATGCGTCCTCGACTGCAGTGGTATCGAACTCAGCGATGAGATGGAGGGCCTGGGTTTCTTCATTCCAGCCGACGACAAGAGGATCGCCGATTACAAGGTCTTCCACGCGTTCGAGACTCCATACCGGCGGCTCGGCTATCAAGAATATCTCATCGAAGATATGTTTGACTTTCTTGATTTTGATCTTGATTTCGGGGGGAATTAGCCCTTGGAAGCGAGCGGTGAGATTATAGGCATGATGACGACGCATGTCGGTAAATTGCTCCGCATGCTTCCTCAAGACCAGCATCATATCCTTGTAGCAATCTTCGATAGGTGCGGGTAATTGCGGGCTTACGATAAAGGTTTCGCTGATTGGGTCTTTCTTCTTTGAAGTAAGGCGCTGTTGGTAAGAAATGCGGAACGTAGGCAATTGGAGCGTGAAGATGGCGAAGGCAGGCCAGCTGTCCTTTGTGCGCCATGTGCGTAGAGCATCCAGGGAAATAGGGGGAAATAGTTTCGGGAGAGATGCTAGAGCTTCAACTCCGTACAAGTCTTTGACGAGATGCGTGGCTCTCAGTTCTGCGAGTATGGACGGGGTCGTATCACCTCTCGCTTCACTTACGACGCGTTCAAGCAATCCCTGTGCCATGGATGGCTCCCAAGGTTAGAGGTTCCAGGATATGCTCGATAGGCTTCCAGCTATAGCAAAGAAAAAGCCCCTCGGAAAGAGTCCAAGAGGCTTTTATTGGTGACGGCCCGCCGGTCCGACTTTCGAGTGATGCAGCTATCGAGCTGTACGTCAGACGCGGTGGCGCACCTGCACCACTGCCGTCATAGGTTAGTGTACCACGTCGCAGACGCCGTCGATGATGCTGTGAAGTCGTCTGGTGAGGTCCGGCCGCTCGGCGACTTTGCCGGTGAGGGCGAACGTAGCAGCGTTGAAAAGTCTCCAGGCTGAACGAGACCCCCAGTCATGTGGCGGTTCGTCATATGCCTTGAAGACATGTGCGATGGCTTGTACCCCGATGACTTCCTGGCGATACATCTCCATAATCGCATGGTCCACTTGTGAGAGGACGATGGGCGTGCGTTGGTACGTCAAAAGCTTCTGGTTCTGAGCGATGCGCTGCAATTGAAGCGGCGCTACGATCTCAGTCACCAGTCCCGGCAGTTCACGTTTCGCTTTGACCGTGTGCTTTCGCTTGATGATGTGCTCGCCGACGAAAGCAGTGTTATCGCAGACGAAGACGCGGGAGCCAAAGGCGATGCCGATAGGAAACGACTTGTCGTGCGAATTGCGCAAACCGACAACATCTCCGTAATCACCGTAGGGCGACTTCAACGTCATCAGGCCGAAGTAGCGCATGCCGTCCGGCATGATCGCATGGTCCTCCTGGACGATCTCGTGTCCATGGAAGCCGAGCGTATACCGGACCAGCTCCACGATTTCGTGATGCGGGACCGGCATATGACTTTCAGTAGGTGCAGGTGTTTGTATGGCGCGAAGCTCGTCATATGAAACGGCGTTAGCGCCCGCATGCAGCATGAGGGTCATTGAGCACTCCTTGTTTCAAAGAACTGAGTGCTCTTAATGATACCGCACTTATTTCTTATTCAGTGCGAGCCAGAGCTTTGCTACTGCTTCGGTGGGGGTTGCGCCGGTATAGCGCTGCGTGATCAATGCTCCGTCGTGGGCGACCCACTTAAATCTATCTGCTTGGTAGAGTGTATCGAACTGTGCGCCACACGCCTCTATGAGCTCTTCGAAAGTGGGAACGATAAACCAAGCCTTGGATGTGACAAATCTGATAATGTCTGTGGAGCTGTCCTTAATTTGCTGCTCAGTGGCTTCCTTCATCGGAAACCCCGCATCCTTGAGCTGCTTTGCAAGCTCGTAGTTCATTGCCCCTAGTATATCACAAACGGAAAAGCCTGCCTCTCAACGCGGGGGCGGTGGTGAGAGAGGCAGGCTTCCGAGTGGCACTTCACTTAGAGGCTCACAGCGAGCGCCCGAAGATTCTCACCCCAGCCGCCCCGCGTCAATGGTTCCTGAAAATAATTTCTTTTGCAGGAATAGGGCGAGCTTATATAGGGAAAGAAAGAAAAGCCGCCCGGAGGCGGCTATAGAGTACGTTTCAAATGTTCGAGCCGTTGTTGCAGTTTTGTCGCCTCGGCTATGGCTACGCTTCTCGCGTCGTAGCCATTGTCAGCGACGTACTCCACGTCATCACACCACCGCAGAAATTCCGCGACAGCGCCTCGGATGGGCAATAGGCGGGACTTCACTAGTCCTGGGTCGATCTCATTGCCGTGCATGGCAGGCTCCTTTCTCCTGCCAAGGATTTTATCACGTAGCGCTCTTATCACTTCAGCACCTTCGCTATGAAGGGATTGAGTGCCTTGATGCCCTTGGTTTCGCGTTTTGCTTTGCGCACCTTTGCGTTCTGAATCTTCATTGCAGTGTCGAACTCCTTTTTTTCAGCTCGCCTCTGTGCCAATATCTCGCGCCATTCGTTTAGGGTGTAGTCCCCTTTCTTGTACGTCGGCTCGTAGGCTTCCGGTTCTGGCGCAGGCGGAGTGTAGTCGGCAGCGGCGAGCAATTCCTGATGCTCATCCACGGTGCGCTCGTATTGGCCTGAAGGAAAAGAAGCCCCGCTAGATGCGGGGCCAATGTATTTGTTTTCCGTCTTCACCGATTTGCCGACCCTGGTAGTGCGCTGCCAGTAGTCGTAGAGGCGGCCATTGATGTTCTTGGTTACTTTGTAGAAATTACCCATTTGCCGCCTCATTATCAGCGGCAATCTGCGCCTTGGTCCTGCGTGTGCGCTTTTGTTTTGTGGGTGCAGGTTCGCCGGTCTTAGTGAGGGTATAACCGAGTAGCGCCGCGCGCTCTTCGATCTCGGCAAGCATCGTCTTCTCCAGCTCCGCTACTTGCTGGCGTGCGGTCTTTAGTTCGTTGGTGTCCATCTATTCCTCCATCGGTTGCGGACAGAGGAAAAGATAGGAGGTCTAAGGAGGGAACGGAATTTGGAGCGATATGGTGCTACTTGAGTTTGATTTCGCGCATATTATCGCAGCGCTACAACACCCTTCTCAGCCATCTTAAAATTCCGACCGTAGCGTATCTCGCGATAGACAATGCCGCGTATGCCTTCCTGCCAGTAGTCTGATTTCTTTGCGTCTGGATAGAACTTCTCAATCTTCTGATAAATATCCTGCCAGCTTGCAGAACCTCCATTCTTTTTGAGTACCTGTTTCACTGCTTCCACTTTAGTCATACAAAATGAAATTAGCTTGTATGCATGCAGTGTAACGCGAGCAAGCAAACAATCAATATTGACACCAACCCATAAATATCGCGCAACAGAAAGGGACGCATTAGCGTCCCAGTCCTTTCACGATGAACTCCGCCGCTTCGGTCATCTTGTCGAAGCGCTTCACGTCCTTGACGAGCTGTATGGCGTCGCCGGTCGTCCTCGAATGCTGGAAGCACCACCACAACTCTTTTCCCGGTGTCACCTTGAAAGCGTTGCGGTAGCAGATGGGGCATTTCCCCTCGTACTTCTGTCCGACCTTCTTAAGCTTAATACCGAGAAGTTTGCAGACATCGACCAATGGGTAACGCTCTCGCACTTTCTTGAAGTCATGACGCATGTTCACCTCCGTTGCTTGTGCATTTCCTCTGCCATTATATCCTGTGTGTAGGAGCTTCGTGGGTGTGTGGGGGAGTTAGAGATATTGCGGGGTAATTTCCGCACTTTTGCTCGACCAGCGAGATGGCCATTATGCTGGAGCCTCCCCACTCATCCATGAAGCGATGAGAGAAAGAGGAGCCTTACATGGCACAGAATAGTAGAAATGCTCCTGCTACGAAGGAGAAACGTAGGCCGCAGTTCAATCTGGCGGGTAAAGTCACGAGGGTGACTTCTGACGGGACCAAGCGACGCTGGATGGATATGGGCGTCATGTGGTCGATACCGGCTGACGAAAGCGGTCATCCGCGCTTCTCGATTACACTGAATGCGCTGCCGCCTGCCGGATGGGATGGCAGTCTGCTCGCGTCCAAGTGGCTTTCACCGGAAGAGCGGCGCAAGCTGCTCGACGAGATGAACGCCGGCGAAGAAGACGTTGCGGATACGTACTGAAATATGAGGCCTCGCACATCTGCGGGGCCTTTTCTTTGCATAGAAAAAGGGGAGGAGCATCGAGGTGCCTAGTCGATAACTCCTCCCCTCGGCTGACAATCAGTCCTTGCGACTAACCCGGGTCAGTAGACTGACATTAGCTCGCTGTGTGAGCCTCCACGCTCGGTGGAACCGTACTCAGTGTCTGCCGCTCTAATTCTATCACCTCTTTATCAGGTGGAATTTGTTGAGGGCATACGGCTCGTAGCCGACGCGCTCAAAAGGCGTCACGAACGACCAGCCATCCGCAGGCGGGTATCTCCGCTCACCGCCTTTATCTTCAGTCTTGTGGTTGCCCCAGTCGCGCCATGCGCGGACACCGATATACGCACACGCACCTATCTCCTCTTTTATGATCTCGAGTATGAGCCGCTTCGCCGTATCGTTCACCGTAGTTATCGCCTGGAAATGTGCGGTCGTACCGTACCAGTTCTTCCATACTCTCGTCTTCGCAAATTCCCGCATCGCGCGGATTTTGTGCGTCCAGGTCTGCCGCCTATTCGTCGGCTTTTCAGAATGCTCGGTCGAGCGTCCCTGCTCGGTGTCGCGGTCAATCTCTTTGAAGATGAAGGTCTGCGCATCATTATGTAGGAGCCAAAGCGGCCCTTTATTGTTGTTGTCATAGAAATGCTTACGGCCATTCAAAGTCAGTTCGTGCGGGTTCTTGCCTTCGCGGATGCGCTCTAGAAGCTCCTTATTCTCCACAAGTCCAGCCTTGAGCATGTCGGGCCAGTACCGCAGTTCGAACTCCTTGTCCTCATCGACACCGAATTGAAGCGAGAGCGTGTCCATGTTGTCGAGCACCTGATGCTCGAAGCTTGCAGTAGAGTGCGGGACATGGATGCGCAATTCGCGGTCGGCCTTCTCTGAGCGGCGCCATGCACTGTGTTTGCTGATAGTGGTATTCGGCTGATCGCGCAAAACGTAGCCGTTCTTTAGAAGTTCCCGGAGATCATCGCTCACATTTGGATGGAATTGCCTGCCCACTCTCCGGGCGAGGAAATGCCCGGGGGTCCAGTCGTCGAGGGCTATGAGGATGTCTTTGTGCGCGCGGGTGAGATGCATATAGCGGAGATGGTGCGTCGCGCCTGTTTCGCCAGGCGGTTGCTATGCTCCGATATGGTCATGGTAACACTACTTCTTCGTTTTGCGGGGAGAGGATGTGGGTATGTCATCGTCTTCTGCTATACTGGCTTTGTCACCTTCGGGTGGCAGGATTACGCGAGGGCCACGCTTGTCGTGGTCTTCGTGCGTTTGTGGTAGAGTGGAAGGTACCCACTTAGCGGGCTCTTGAGCGGCTTGTACAAGCCGCTCTTGCTTTGCGATTTTCTCCAGCGCCCCATACGGCACGTGCACCTTCATAGCTCTCTCGGCATTTGCGATCTGAAATATCCACTCCAGTGTATTGAGATTTTGGATAGCCTGGCCAGTCGTGCCGCGCATCTCCCGCGCCATCATGTTTGCGTTGGAAAATTGAAGCCAGCCCGCCGCCTTGATACTCGTATTGCCATTCACCGCAGCTTTGACTTCATCTGGTATCTGGTCGAGCATCTGTGTCGCACTAAAGAAGGAAAGTTTTAGTTTCCGGGCTTCCACAAGCAGGCGCGTACTCTGATGGTTGTATATATGCGAAGCCTCGTCGCAAATGAGATAACACTGTTTCCGTTTGTGCTCTGGAATACGAAAGCGCGCGAGTGCCGCCATAAATATCTGCGATACGATGAACTGCATGAAAATAGGAAGGCCATACTCGCCAAGTGTGTTTTCAGAGCCGCGTGCTAACACTACCTTCTGGCCTTCCATAGCAGCTCGTGCATCAAAACTGTTGTGGTCGGCCGTAAACATTTTTTTGAAAGCGTCCGAACCCATGGCGCCGTAAATCTTTACGCTAATTGCGTTCTTCGTCGGGTTCATATCCGGGTTGTAGAACTGGTTGAGAAAGAAATCTTTATCGTCGTCTTCGAGCTGTTCGATAGCGTAGAAGAATTTGCTGTCCTGGGGCTTCTTAACCCGTTCATCCATTATTTTTCGTAGCGCAGTGAGCGACGGCTTCTCTACCTTCTCGAGCAAACGCAGAATATACGGTGTGATGTTGTTCTGCTTGTCGCTTAGGCCGCCAGTGAGCGTGGACATAAGGTAGCGGAACGCCTGAAGCGCATCGGCTGAAGTAGTATTTTTGAAGTCGAAGAAGTTTAAAGGCGGAGGGTCGGTCTCCGGGTCTAACACTACAAGGCGCTCGGGTGGAATGCGCGGCTTGAGCTGCTCAAACCAATCGCCTGCGGGGTCGAGGATAAAGAGGCCTGGCTGCTCCGGGTCCTGGAGGAACTGCGCTACGAGATTTGAAAGCAAAACAGTCTTCCCATGACCTTGCTTAGCGCACGCGAAAAAATGCTCCGAGAGAGCTTTCTTTGGGATGCGGAATTGGACCTGCGTATATTGTAGAAACTCGTAAAAGATTGTCCCGCTCAGATAAATGCGGATTAGCTCTTCAGGCTCTTCGTCAATATCTGTCGGTGCTGGGATGTATTTTTTCAGACGCTCGTATGGACTGATCTTGTGATAGCTATTCTCGTTATCAAGCAGTTGCTTGCGTAAGGAATAATGTTCACTGCCAAGCTCGCGGGTAAACTGCCAGAGTATCTCGACAATAACGCGCTTAACATCAAGCACGTTGTGCATCGGGATAGTCATTGAATGTGCGACAAAGCCCGCATTCACTTCATCCCGTAGCTGCGCTTCCGTTATTTTGTATTCATCCGGCAAGTGCCGCGTGATGATGCTCAGGATGCTATAGAAAGCCTCTACGGTATGCGCATCATTGTGGCCGTACTCCATGCACAGCTTGTCGTAGTTAAAGAGTACGCGAAACGGAGGTACAAGCTTATGTGTGTCGAGGAGCCTTGCAATGACACGCTCGGAGAGCGTCATATTTCGTATCGCTCTTCTGTAGTGCCTCGTATTTCTTGCGCCTCCTGCTCTTTGGAACGTTCCATGACATTGCGCATCGTATAGAGCCGTTGGAGGAGCTGCTGCTTTGCTACTTCCATATCACCCATGCTCGGGAAGTCTACTTTTCTTACATACAGTAGTGTTATCCCGCAATACTGATGGTTGACGCCTTCGAGCTTCGGATGCGGATATTCAAATAGGAGGTAGTCTTCCATGCCGCTACGCTTGAGGGCATTGATGTCTTCCTGTGAGAGTTTCGCATCAATGTGCAGCCGCCATTTGCTGCCTCTATGCTCGGTACGCAAGCTTACTTCCATCGGGCCGCTGTGCTTGGATTTAGAGATGAGGCGTTTCTCGCGGAGTTTTGGATATATTATGAGAAAGAAAATCCCGGTTGCGATGATGACGCACGCGGCTACAACAACGCCCCAAAAATACGGAGCTATCTGTGCCCAGTTTGTATAAATGGCATAGCTAATAAAGCCAGTGACAATAACGAAAGCGCCAAACTTTACTTCTCCTTCACTCATTTTCCCCTCCCCCGATTGTGAGGATTGTGGTGCCTGCCCGGCCGCCCGCAGACTGCAAGGGTCAACGGCATTTTAGGTAAAAACTCCCTTGCGGTCGAGGACGGGTGGGCTACTTTTTTTCGCACAATCGGGGGTTATTGCATTGCGTGATGGATGTATGTGCTGAAGCCGTCGGTATCTGGGATTTTACGGGCAGCGAGTGCGAGTTCGTAGGCATCCTTGTAAAGAGCGCCATAGCCAATCTTTTCGTCTTCATGAGCTTGCGCGGATGCAACAGAGAGCAGTGATCGGCGTAAGCGTGGTGGTAAGTCGTCTAAGGATTCTAAACCAGCGACTAAGCGTTTTTGTCTGATAAGGGATGAGTGTGTGTCGCGTCCGTAGAAGCCGAAGTCGGGGATAATGAGCTGTCCTTTATAGTGGCTGATTAGAAAAAAGGTGAGTGCTAGAGCTTCGAAGTCGCCGAGTTCTGCACGATTGATGTGCGCGAGGATTACTCGACCGGGCTTGAAATCAAACTCGTGTTGCTTCGGACAAAGGACGCTTTCAAGGACGGGTGAGAAAAGTATGTCGTTTAAGACGCCAAGAGCTTCGGCGTTCGCGGGAGTGAGCTCGTCCTGTTCGGATTTCTTCCAAAGCCACTGTTCTATCTTGGCTATGTTCTCAAACTTTTTTGAGAAGAGTTGGGCAAGTGCTCGGCGACCATTACGCACGGTCAGTGTGTCCTGTCCTTGCGGGTACAGAGTGTAAAGGACAGTCGCAAGTTCGCGGGCATCTTTGCGCGAGATGTCTTTGATTGGATTAAAGCTATGCCGGGTAGTGTTAAAAGTGAGCGGCCTGAACTTGGCCGGTACGGCCGGTAGCTCGTCGGCGATGTATAGAAATCCGTCTTGGCAAAATTCGCGCAAATCGTTTTCGATGAATTCGTCTTTTGAAAATCCGACGAAAAGTTTATTCATGGGCGAGAAGACAGCGACAAGCAGAGCTTTGCCTCGCGGAAGAGTGCTTGCAGGAACTTCTCGCCGCGAAATAGAGCTGTCCAGATATATTATCCCACGAAGTGGGATTGTCCCCGCCTTCGTCACGGACAAGCATATACAGCATATATAGCGCCGTGACCCAATGGCCGTCCCGAGTGAGCGAAGTTGTCCGGTAACGGACAACGATAGCGAGCCGGGTTTGCCGTACTTGGCTTATAAGCATATAGAGCAAGGCAAAAGGACATTGGGTCACGGAGCGAAGCGGAGTGACGAAGGCGGGGATTGTCTATGTATGAAGCTGTATGTTCGGCATGAGAAGATGAAGGAAAAAGGAGCATGATAGAGTTTCGTGCGTATGCTTCCTGACGCTTTTGTGGGAAGGAAGAAGGCGGGGTGTGGACGCCCCGCCTTCGCTCCTTCTCAGGAGTCTATGCGTCGTTTAGCAATCTGCTGCTCGACCCACTTCGTGATCTCGTCTTCGATATACACGCTGCGAGAATTACGATGATCCCCCAGCCGAAGCCGTGATGGGAATTGCATGCGTTTCTCTCGCCGCGCTATCTCCGAATAGCTGAGCTTCACAATATCGCGGACTTCGGCTTTAGACAGAAAGCGCCTAACTGACATCACACGAGTCTCCAGGGTTGGAGCATCGCGCGATGCGAGTTACGCCCACACGGACGCGTAGATAGTCTAATAGCGCACTCGTGGTGCGTTCAAGTCCTTTTTGCGGGGTTTATGGGTCCGGGAATAGCGGATGTGGAGGGCCCATAGTTCCTTGAGTTTGTGAGCGTAGCATTCGTGCTCGTAGCTGGCTTTGTTCAATCTCCCTCGGTATTTGTGCTTTGGGGTGTGGAACTTGCCGTGTTGGTCGTCTGCTGCGTGAGAGCGATAAGCCATGCTTGGTGGTCCTCTAGGGGCTTTCGCATTTGCTCAGTAAAGTCGTGTCTGTTGTAAATTCTCTGAATTTTCGGCATCGCATGCTGCAACACCCTCTCCGATAAAAAAGGGTCCGTAAAGCGGCAAAGGTTGGTGCCGACGGTCCTGCGGAGGTCATGGTGCGTATAACCCGTTACTTTCGATAGCTTGTCGAGTGCGGCTTTATTTTTGGACCAGCCATTACTGAAGCGCACCTTTGAGAGAAGTTCGTGCATGTACGGTGTTATCGGCAGCGTATGCTTGCCGGTCTTGGTGTCCTCGAAAGTGCAGAGTGTGTCGGTAAGGGTCTTAGGGCCTATGGGCTCGCCTTTACGCAGGCCCAGGAGCATGATGAGCCGGATGATGGTCCCGTAGTTTCCCATCGCTCCTGCGGCCAAATAGACGGCTTTTAGCTCATTATCCGTCAGGATACGGTCCCGTTCGTTGGGCTTCGAGGGGTTCTTGAGGCCAGCCATTGGGCTTGCTGTGATGTAGCGCGGTACGCACCAAGAAAAGAAAGTGGCCATGCTTGCATGGCAGTGGTAACGCTCGGCTGGGGTGTCTTTCAGTTTGTCGGTTATGGAGAGGATGTCGCGGGCGGTTATATCTTCTATCCTACGATTGCCGATTGCAGACTTTAGATGGGCATTAAGGAGGCGCGTATAGTCGCGGTGCGTGCGGTCTTTGACTGAGATGGCTGCGAGATATTTCTCGATTGCGGTAGCGACGCTTGAATTATCGAGAGGTAGACCTAGGGGATTGGTAATCTTTAGGCGTGCCGCCTCTCGTGCCTTTTGCAAGGTTAAGGTCGGGTACTGGCCCAGGGTTATGCGCTTGCGGTCCTTACCGAGCATCACTATGAAAGATTTGGAGCGTGAGCCGATGCGGATGCCAAAGCTCGGCAGAAGCGTGTCGTAGACCGTGTACTGTGGGTGCTTTAGAGGAAGTTTGGCAATGGATAGGTCGGTAAGCTTTTGGGGCATTTGAGGCTCACTTCTAGGCTCATGAGAGCCTGAAAAGAGGTGGTGCGGCCTGAGATGATATGGAGTAACGAAGCCGCAAATTATCCAATGGAATGTAGCGGTTAGCAGGTAAAAAGTCTAGTCGGTCCCGTAGCTCAGCCGGATAGAGCGGCGGTTTCCTAATAATTAGTCCTCGTCAATAATTTCAATTACTTAGAACTAGCTAGGCTCGCGCTAGGCTCCTCGGTTGATATGGGGCTATATGATGCGCTCCACATCCTTTATAGGCATCGTAAAGAACGGATAGTCGCCGTCTTCGTTGAACGTAAACGCCGCCCACGGCTCTTTATGGTGTCGTGTATCCAAGCGAGGGATGCCATAGTCATGGCTGATAAAGGCGTAGATGATGGTGCCTGGTGTGGCACGCTTCTCGACTATGGATTGTTTGAGGACGCGGTACTTGGCGATGGTGAGGGGCATATGAAGCTCCGAAAGTTTGCGCGCGCATAAATACGGCATGCCCAGTCAGTCAGCACTGCGGCAACTGTGGGCTCTGGTTTCTCTATGAAAGTCCTAGGACGAAGCTATGCCTGCTACCATTGTCCTCTTCTAAGGATGTCATAAGCGGCGCTCTTCATCGTTACGATGCCGTGCAGACTGAGATGGGTGGGAGGCCATGCCGAAGCCGTTTACCCCACCATTCCAAGACACTACATCTTGTCTGCCTACCATCGTGAATGAGTTTCATGTTCGTGTGGGCTGATTGAAGCGGGCCAGGCTAGTTATTTCCTGTAGGTGCGCCGTCCCCCGTCGCCAGGGGTCACGATTGTAGCCTTGCGGCTTTACCAGCGTCTTTTGGGAAACCTAAGACATACTCCGCTTCAATCAATCCACACAAGGCAATCCCCTCGTGAAGGGCAGTTTAGTGAGATGGGACTAGCGGGGCCTCGCTCTCTTGGGAGAGAGAACGCTTCTTGTTCAAGGAAGCCGAGAACCCGTTAGGCCCACCTCGTTCGAGGTGCCCTTATGCTCGTTTCTAGGATGACAAGGAACGCAAAAGACCGCCAACAAAGGCGGTCTCAGTCAGTTACTATATTGGCGGCGTTATTTGGAGAATAGGCCGCCGCCGACACAGAAACTGACTTGTTATGCCTATTCTCCATAACGCACATGATACCACAATGAATTAATCGCAACCTCATCTTGCCTGTGTATTGTGGATAGCACGGACGGAGCACCCGTAAGAGGCTCTATGATTGACATCATAGGAAAAGGCCGCGTGAGGGCGCGGCCTTTCTCCATTGTGGTTATCTTACTTGCATATATTCCCCATCTTCACGGGAAGCCCCGCTATAGGGTTCTCTATGACGCTGTAGAGGTCTGTCAGGTTGTCCTCGCAGGAATTGTTCGGACCTTCATACCCGTCCATCCAGAGTGTTGCTGCTGCTGGTGCGTTGTTTTTGGGATTGGAGCTATGAAGCTGATGGCAGGGCTGTGTCTGCGGGCTGTTGCCGTCGCCGCACTGGTCTGCTGCTACAAAGTAGCATTGTAGTTTTGGGACGTAGAATTTGGTGCTATAGGCGAAGTCGTCCGTCTCTTTTCCTCCAGCAAGAGAGAAGCCAACCGCTATCGTCGTGGGGTTGTTGTAAGAGCAATCGCCGCCAAGCGTACCTGTGTGGCTGCCCAGGTCTGTGCGATTAGAGTTTGCTGGCGTGTTGTCGGCCTCGCTGTAGAAGGTGAGGTAGACGTTATTAAGGGAGATGCTTGTAGAGTCCGGCGGGGGTAAGGGATTTGGCGTAGGCGATGGCGCGGGAGATAGTGTTGGCGTCGGGGATGGTGACGGGTGTGTCACTGGATAGTTCTGCTGGTGATGCTTGTGGTGGTTGTGTGTCCATGCGAATGCTGAGACTGGTAAGAGGGCTGCGAGCAATGCCGCAGCGATGAGGGTGTT
>Ga0207660_10001122_pt1 | contig 17919 bp, 15 predicted proteins | sample KBSC73BmetaG_FD_184335 | JGI IMG/M metagenome (GOLD analysis project Ga0207660, IMG submission 184335) | Corn rhizosphere microbial communities from Kellogg Biological Station, Michigan, USA - KBS C7-3B metaG (SPAdes) (version 2) | ecosystem: Host-associated > Plants > Roots > Rhizosphere ... | reverse complement strand
CTGGCGCCGTTTGCCAAAATCCTGCTCGCCTTCGATGATCTGCGGCACAAAAACAAAGCCGCGGCACAGGAGAAGCTTTCTGAACTCCACACACAGTTCCCCGGCAACCCGCTATTCACCCAGGAATTGGCCAAGCTCCAGCACACCGCAGCGGGACCGGGCCAATAGCGGCCGGCGGAACCCCGTCAAAACTGAGGTGAACACATTCTTGTGCACTAGTGGGACATAGCCTTTAGTGTCCGCGAGCAGCAGGACGATGCTGGTACCATCGAAATATCTCCAGGGAGACTGAACCCAGTTGCGACCCGCCAGATTTATTCCAGCCCTGCTCACCCTCGTTGCCATATTTGGCAGTCTTGTGCCGCCCGCAACCGCCCAGAACGCTGTCGAAGAACGACTCGTGGCGTCCTATCAAGATGTCTATAACGTGAAATTTCAAGAGGCGCTCAAGCAGGCGCAGGAAGCACGAAGATTGTCTCCCGCTGATCCCATGCCATCGATCGCCGAGGCCAATGCCATCCTGTTCCGGGAGTTCGATCGGTTGCGTGTCCTGCGCAGTGAAACCTTCGCCAGCGACGATAACTACACCAGCCGCCAGAGCTACAAGTGGGATCCCGCTTCATACCAGGCCTTTCTGAACGCATTGAACGCGGCCGAGGAAACTGCTCAAAAGCGGCTGGCTGCAGACCAGCACGATGGTCGCGCCCTGCTGGCCATGGCGCTCAGCAACAGCATGCGTGCCGAAGATGCTGCCCTCTTCGCAAAAAAGGACATTGCAACGCTTTCTTATTTCCGGGCTTCAGCCAGTTATGCCGAGCGGCTGCTTGCCGTGGCGCCGCAGCAATATGATGGCTACCTGGCGAGTGGGCTGGGGAAATATGTAATCGGCTGCAAGTCAGCGCCGGTGCGCTGGGTGCTTCGGGCAGGCGGGTTGAAAGGCGATCGTGATCAGGGTGTGAAGGAGCTCTCGATCGCAGCGGCCCACGCCACTTATATGGCGCCCTTTGCGCGGCTGCTCCTGGCCTACGACGATCTGCGCCGAAACAATCGGAGCGAAGCGCGGAAGAAATTCGCCGCCTTGCATGGCGAGTTCCCTGACAACCCGACGTTTCTCCAGGAAACCGCCAAGCTCGACAGTCCGTCAGTTCGCCCCGGCCAGTGAGTGGAGCGAGATTGATGCGCCGCCCAGGATCTTTCCGCTTTCACTTTCTTGAATAAACACTACTGTCCGCAGGTCCTGCCTCTTCCAGCCGTTGTTCAGCTTCAATGGGATGGCAGTAGAAAACCTGCCGCCACTGATCTCGCCGAGGCGTTGCAACTGGCGTACGACTGCGGAATGATGTAGAGTTCGTCCACCGTTCTCGCCGCCTGCAACGTTTGTGAACAGATTGTCCTCAGTGATCGCGAGCATTACTTGAGCAGGTTGGCTGTTGGCGACGGTTACTCTCAGCAGGTCATCGTTCGCGAGGGACAACCGCACGTCTGCCGCGGAGACTTCCTGCGCGGCTTGTGCAATCGCTTCGCGCGCATCTCCTGCTAGGCTGCCCACAAATTCAACTTGCCCGTTTACGACCATCTGCGGTGTGTAAGGGCCGTCGATGTGAAACTTGCGCGCGTAGTTTTCCTGCCGATGGCTGTAAGCGGCGGAATCAAAGCGGTCATGCCAAGCCGCCGAATCCCAATAATCCACATGGAAGCCGAGTGGAATCACTTCAGCGCCGTTGGAGCTTGCGCTCTGCCGCAGGCGTCCGAGCAACTCATCCGCCGGAGGGCAACTGGAGCATCCTTCTGAGGTGAACAGTTCGACAACCACCGCGTGTTTGCCTGCGGTGGGAGAGCCGGGTTTACTGCGCAGAGCACAGAGAAACACGGAGCAAAAAACTAAACCCAAAACGCATGAAAGAGCACAACGTTTACTCGTAAACATCAAATTCGATTTCCACTTCATCTTTTACTTTTACCGTTCCACCACCTGCTGAGACCGGCTGAATCCCAAAATCGGTCTGCTTGAATTTGGTCTTGCCGGTGTAGTGCTTTCCCGTTGCGCTGACTGGGAACTCAAGCTCTTTCGTCACACCATGCAAATCAAGCTTTCCCGTAATCTGAAATCTCCCGGGACCGATTTGCTCAATGCGGCTTGAAGTAAAACGGATCTGCGGATACTTTGGCGCATCCAAAACCTTGGGACCCAGCATAGTCGCCTGGATTTCAGCGCGGTCTTTTTCTGATGCATCCGGATCAATCACCTTCAGCTCTTTTGTGAGTACGGTAATGACTGCCGTTTTGGATTGCGAGTTTATAGCCGCGTGCTCGATTGGAGCGCTAATGGTGTGGTTATGTCCAAAACCAGAGAACAATCCTGTTTTGCCAACGTGAATGGTGATGGTGGATTCCGGCCTGGAGGTCTGAGCCGGGCTGCTTCCACCAAAAGCGAACAGCAGTGCAGGGAGGCAGAGGAACAGACGATAGACTCTGTTATCAAACAAAATTTACCCCCCTAGCTGAAGCCACCGCTCTCTATGCTGATGCAACCAACATTCCATAATGATGCAATCCGCGCAGTGCCATCTCTCCGGGTGATCTAGACGCCCTACATCGCTGCTTTTTCCAGCACGCCCGCCGCCCGATTCAGCGCCTCGGTCAATGCCTCCAATTGGCCTGCGGTAAGAGTCGCATTCTTGGCATCAATCGATTCGTTGACACCCGGAATCACCACGGCGGCATAGCCGGTGTACTGTCCCGGAGCATAGATGGAGTGCCGAAACCATGGCCGATTCGGGAGTCCCTTGTTCAGGAGCAGAGCGCGCTCGGCTTCGATCAGCGCCTGATTCAGCCTGCTGGCATCCTGCGGAGGATTCTTTTGTATGGATAGTATCTTGGACCCGGCTTCCTCAAAGCGCTTGGCCGCTTGGCTCGCCTTACTGAAGTCTGGAGCACTGGCCCCGAGCATCTTCTTCGCCTTGTCCTGAGCCTGCTCTATATACGATTCAATCTCTTTGCCGTAGAGCTCGTAGTCGTAAGGCAGCACGTCAGAGTCGGCCATGTGCAGGGCTTCCAGCCCCAGCACACGCGCCATCTCCTGCTCGTAAACGAACGTTGGATCGGAAAATTTCTTGAAATAAGCAAAATCATCGAATGCGGAATGGTAGACACCGTACGGGCCACTCGATGTCATGTCAGCTGAGGGAATCCCCAGATGCTGGATGAAAACGCTGTAATCTGATCCGCTGCCCAGGTCGCCGACGGGCACATCATTGTCCACTTTGGCATTGGGCTCCAGGCTTTGGTTGCCAGTACCTGCGTGGCCTTCCTCAGAGTGTGCCGTTCGTTCCTTCCAGGCGCCGTACACCGTGCCTCCCTTTGGGCTGGGCACAAACTTTGTGACCTCACGCACAAAGCCCTTGAGGCTCGGCACCGCTGACGCGCTGAAATCCGGCCCCGTGACTGCCACGTCGAGATTGAAGTACGCCGCTGCAGTGGCCAGGTCTTTTTCGTGCTGCTCCCCCCACTCGGTCGAGCCGATCAAGCCTTCTTCTTCGGCATCCCAACTGGCGAAAATCAAAGTGCGCTCCGGCTTCCATCCCTCTGCAAGAAGCTTCTGGATTCCGGCCACAGCTTCCAGCATTGCAGCGGTGCCGCTGTTAGGATCAACAGCGCCGTAAACCCACGCGTCACGATGGTTACCTACCACCACCGGCTGGTCAGGATATTTTGTTCCCGGAATTTTCCCGATCACATCCCAGATGGTGAAATACCGGTACTGCTGTTGAAGATGCATTTTGACTTTCACCGGCCCAGGCCCCACGTGGTAAGTGAAAGGCAATGCTCCTTGCCAGTCGCGCGGCGACTCCAGTCCGCCCAGCGCCTGCATGATGGGTTGAGCATCGCCCCAGGAAATTGGCGTTGTCGGGATTTTAGGCATGCTCGCAGCGGCTTCAGGTTTGATCCGCTTTGACTCAGGCAGGTCCACCGACGAGGCAAACCCCGGCGTCGTTGGATCTCCGGGATACTTGAACATGTACTGAATAGACCCGCGCTGCACGCCGAACTCAGGGCGATAAGGCCCCTTGGGATAAGGATCGCCTTTGAAGTAGCCGTCATCGATCGGATCGGAGTAGATGATCACTCCCGCGGCGCCATGCTCCTGGGCCACAAAGCTCTTCACCCCTCGAAAGTTTTGCCCGTAGCGCACCATCACGATCTTTCCGCGAACATCAACGCCCATGTCTTTGAGCTTCTGGAAGTCTTCAGGCCGGCCGTAGTTCGCGTACACCACATCAGCTTCCACATCGCCTGAAGGGGAGGAACCGTTAAAGGGCATGACGATGTCAGGGTTGTCCTGAAATGGGTCTCCATTGACGTGCTCGCGCGTAGGACCGCTCATCTTCACGTTCTGTGGAGCAGTCACAGTCAAGCTGATCTGTCCGGGGCGGTTCATCCAGACCAGGTACGGGACAATCTCTGTATCCAAGCCGGCAACCTTAAACTGCTTGGCAACGTACTCCGCCGTGTGCCTGTCCTGCAGCGAACCGGCAATGTGCGGCAATGCGGTCAGGATCTTTAAGTGCTGCTCCGCCCTTGCCGGATTGGGAACAGCCAGAAAGCTCTGGTCCCATGCACGCTGTTTACTGAAGTCGCGATAGCCGAAAACAGTCGCCGGCTCCTGAACCGCGGCAGGCTTGGTTTGAGCGAACGCCTGCCCATCGGGAGTTGCCGAAACGACGAACAAAGACGTGATCAGGAGCAATGTGGCAACGCTGAAATGAGTTGGTATGGAAAATGAGAGAATCAGCAGCGTTTTCTTCGCGCGCTTAAGCATGCAGACAGGGGCCCTCCTGGAGGTGTGACGAAACCCAAAAGCTTACACCATTGCATGCTGTTTTAGCTGCCTTCACCCGGAGGGTGCTTGCGGTTTCCGGCGATTAGTAAGGGAACACGCTCTCAATTTGCTGTTGAAGAATTTGAGCCGGCTTTTACGCCGGCTCACGCACGTGTTGCGGGAGAAACCAATATTCGTAAGTCTTTGGCTAATGCTTCACCCGCGTTAGAAGGCAGCAGCAGGGCGTACCACCGGTTTCTGGGTATGTCTTTTTGCTGACTGGCAGCCGCCCTTACTGGCTTCTTCGGCCGAGCAGGTGTGGTGCGCCGTTTTGCTGTTGTGGCTGGCAGCAACCCGTTTTGTAGCCGGCTTCCGCGATGCCATTGTTGTGTGGGCTTGGCGTGTATGAGCGGTGAATTTGTGAGTGGCCGCGGCTGTCCGCGCTGTTTTGGCGCCGTGACTGGCGTGGCTGCTGGTTTTCGCAGTGGCCGGGCCAGAGGTCTTCGGCTTTGCGTTCGCCTCGATCAGCGGATCTTCCACTTTCACTGTAGGCTCGGCTTGGCGCTTTGCATCAGTCTTCTGCTTCGCGTTAGTCTTCTGCTTCGCGTCGGCGTTTTTATGATGCAAATGAGGCAGTGACCACCAGTGCTTCCGATGACCGTCATTGTTGCTGGCCTGGTCCTTGCTGTTTTGTTCTTGCTTCTGGTCAGGCGTGGAAGCAGTATTCTTTGTCTTCGCCTGTGCCGTTACCCCCACGGCAAGCACAACTCCCAAAAGCACCAGCAGTCGTAGTCTGCGCATATGTACACTCCATATATGAATTTTCCGAAGTGGATGGGTGACGGATTTACTTGGAATGATTATGCGCGCCTGCGGCTTGAATGCTTCCGTGCCGGAAGTGCATGGCAAATTGGGAGAGAGGCCTGTACGAGCGTTCGTTTGTACATGGCCGGAAAGATCGAAATTTGGGGACTAGAGGAATATTCAGAAACTATTTCTGAAATCCCGAACGGAGTGAGGGATCCCTATCGGTCGATAAGGCGTCAAGGGGGCTCGGAACGGCTGAGCCATCGTTTTCGACGCTATCTTACGAGGCTACTTCGCCAGTTCCTTGCCCACCGAATCCAAAACACCATTGATGAAATGAACTGACTCCGGAGCGGAAAATTTGCGCGCGATCTCCAGCGCCTCATTGATGACCACCGGACGCGGAGTGCTGCCATAGCGAAGAAATTCGGCCACGCCTGTGCGCAGGACATTGCGGTCAACGGCTGCCATGCGATCCATCTTCCAGTGCTGCGCATGCTTTTGAATCAGGTCGTCCACGCCTCGATCTGAATCCACGGCTACGTTGAATAGGTCTTCGGCAAAATCGCGCGTCTCGGCATCTACTTCCGGCCGCTCCCCCCAGAAAGTCCTGCGCACCTGGTCCGGCGGCTGCTTGCTTATGTCCCACTGGAAGAGCATCTGCAGACAGAGTTCGCGTGCTTTGCGCCGGGTCCCCACTTCACCGTACCTCGCCCTTCCCATTGGATGCCGAGCTAACAGTTTTTCGCTTGAGGCTCACCATCTCCACCGCCGAGATGGCCGCTTCAAAACCCTTGTTGCCGGCCTTGAGCCCCGCGCGATCAAGCGCCTGCTCCAGGTTTTCACATGTCAGAACGCCGTACGTGTGCGGCACGCCCGTCTCCTGTGCCGATTGCCCAATACCGCGCGTGACTTCGGTCGCAATGTGCTCGTAATGAGTGGTCTCGCCGCGGATGAGGCAGCCTAACGTGATAATCGCTTCGTAGTTGCCGCTCTGGGCCAGGGTTCTCGCTTGCGACGGAATTTCAAACGAGCCCGGCACGCGCACGACGGTAATGTCGGCTTCGCGGCAGCCACTTCGCCTAAGGGCGTCAAGCGCGCCCTGCAACAGCCGCTCGGTGATGAATGAATTCCAGCGCGCCACTACGATCCCAAACTTCATCCCGCGCGCGTTCAGGTCGCCTTCAACGGCGTGCCGCCCAGGACGGTTCTTCTGCCAGAAGAGGACCTGTACCCCCTTCGCGGGCTCAGCCACCAGGAAGCGGGAGTCCCACGCGGTCGGCTGCACGTCTTTAATGACCTTGAATTTGCGCTTGGAGAGAATTTCCCGGATGGAGTCGAGATCCGTCACCTCCACCCACAGATCGCACTGCAAATCTTCCTTCCCTGCAACAATTTCCACTTGGCCCATCGAGGCAAGAAAAGAAATGCCCTCACCTCGTGAAGTTTTCCAGCCAGTGCCGCGCGCAAAGCCCAACGCTTCAAACAACTCGGCGAGTCGCTGCTGCTCCGCGGAGCCAGCTGTTTTGCGCAGGATGGTAATGCCTTGAATCACGTGCTAGACGTACTCTCCCTTCCAGCGGGTGTCACAGTCCTCGCACTTCCAGTCGTCCACGGGAATGGGAAGAGGAATGGAAAACAGCCACAATGCCGCAAGTGCCACGCCACGATGAAAGCGGTCAAAGCTTACATCCCGCGATCCGCATTTTGGGCATGAGGGCTGTTGGTATTCTTCGCCGACCTCTTCAGCCGTAAACAGCGCCGGAATTTCTTCCCCCAGCGCGGCCAATGCCGCCTCACTCTGGTCTTCGCGTACCCAGAGCCGCACGCCACCGAAGGCATTCGACCAGTACCAGTTCATGCGCAAGATGTCTTCTTCGGTCAGAAAGGATTCCACTCCTTCACCAGCGAGTTTGCTCTGAGCAATGAGCGCTTCAGAGAGGTCGCGATAGCGCCAAAGGTTGACCACATTGTCAGGCATGGCGCTTGATTATACGAAGCTTCCGTTCATTTACCTTGAAAATTCGCGGGCCGCTTCTCCAGAAACGCGCGGGTGCCTTCGTTCTTGTCTTCGGTCGCGCAGCAAACGCTGAAGAGCGTCGCCTCCAGGAACAGCCCTTCCTGCAAAGTCATGTTCATCCCCTCGTTGACCGCTTCCATGCAGTACTGGATGGCCAGCGGCGCGTTGGCGATAATCTTGGCGGCAATCTCCTCAGCGCGAGCGATGAGCCGGTCAGCCGGAACGACTTCATTTACCAAGCCGATCCGATGCGCTTCCTGGGCGGAAATCATTTCGCCGGTGAGCAGGAGCTGCATGGCCAATCCGGTTCCCACCAGCCGCGGCAGGCGTTGCGTCCCGCCGTAGCCGGGAATGATGCCCAGCTTGACCTCAGGTTGGCCGAGCTTCGCGTTTTCGCTGGCCAGGCGCATGGTGCAGGCCATGGCAATCTCGCAGCCGCCACCGAGAGCAAATCCGTTGATGCAGGCAATCACAGGCTTGCCGAGGTTCTCAATTAGGTCCAGCACTGCCTGGCCGCGATGCGTGTAAGCCTTGGCTTCGACTGGGTTGTTCTTCGCTAACTCATTGATGTCGGCGCCGGCGACAAACGCCTTCTCACCCGCCCCAGTGAGGATGACGACACGCGTGTTGGTATCGGCTGCAAGATCGGTGAAGACTTCCTGCAAATCGCCCATCGTGGCTGCATTTAGCGCGTTCAGAACCTTTGGGCGATCGATGGTGACGTAGGCGATTTTGTTCTTCTTTTCCAGCTTGACGTTTTCAAATGGCATTTCAAAGACCTTTCCGCGGCAACTCTCATCAACACCGGCTTGATCAAAATTCGTCGTTAGGATAAAGCGCGTTTACCGATTCCTGTTGCCGTCGAAAGTAGAACTTGCGCACAGGCGCAAGCATGAAGAGGATCGCCAGTGTCCCGAAGAGTACTAGAAAGCCCAATTCGTCACTATCCGGTTTCACTCGACGGCTGACCGGGTCCCACACGAATGTGACGAATCCCGCCAGATTCATGAAAAATCCCAGCCGCCAAGCCCAGTTGCGGCCTTTCCATAATCCCCAGCAGCAAATCAGGACGAACACGCCGATAAAGCCCATGATGGCTGCAGCGATCACGTCGGAAGAGTCGCCAGCGCTCGCAGTCCTGGCAGCAACAAGCAGGGCCGCCGCCGTGCCGATCGAAGCCAGGCCCAAGAGCGTCTGAAAAGCTAACACGGTCGCAACCAACCAGGGGCGTCGCATGGGATCAAAGCTTTTGTGGTACTGGATTACTCGGGTCGGTGTAGTCGTAGAAGCCCTTCCCCGTCTTTCTCCCGTACCATCCCGCCATCACCAGCCGCTTGAGCAGCGGCGGCGAAGCGAAGCGACGCTCCTTGAATTCATCGAACATCACATGCGTGATGTAGTACGTGGTATCCAGTCCCACGAAATCGAGCAGCGTAAATGGTCCCATTGGATAGCCGCAACCCAGCTTCATGGCGCTGTCGATGTCGGGAATGGAGCCCACCCCTTCTTCGAAGGCTCGGATCGCATCCAGCAAATAAGGAACGAGCAGCCGATTCACAATGAAGCCGGTCTTGTCGCTCGTGCGCACAGGGACTTTGCCCAGGCTTTTGCCGAAATTGAAGGCACTCTCAAAGGCGTCATCGCTGGTCGCAATGGTGCGCACGACTTCCACCAGCTTCATCAGCGGGACGGGATTGAAGAAGTGAAGGCCGACGAATTTATCAGGACGCTTGGTTGCCGCCGCCACTTCAGTGATGGAAATCGATGATGTGTTGCTGGCGAAGATGGCATCCTTCTTCACGATTCCATCCAGCGCCGAAAACATCTTCTTCTTCTCATCCAGGTTCTCAATGATTGCTTCGATAACGATGTCGCAATCGGCAAGCTGTCCGCGCTCCGTGGTGCCCTTTAGACGTCCGCGGACTGCCTCCACCGGCTCCTTAAGATTGCCCTTCTCGGCAAATTTGGCCAGCGATTTTTCAATCCCGCTGAAGCCTTTGTCGAGAAACTTCTGTTCCTGCTCAAGCACTGTCACGTCATAACCGGCAGTCGCTGAGACCTGGGCAATACCGGAGCCCATGAGTCCGCAACCGAGTACACCGACTTTTTTGATCTGCATTCTTCCCCTCTCGTCAACCACAAAGGACACGAAGGATCACGAAGGCGAGAACCACTGAGGACACGGAGGAACACAGAGAAAATTATTCTGTTAAGCGCTCAGGAAACTGCTGTTACAGCAGTTAGATATCAAGACCAAATGAAACTAGCTCCTTTGTGTTCCTTCGTGGCCTTTGTGGTTCGTTTTCTGCTCTGTCCTATGTGCTGAAATCCATGCTACCGCTGCAAATTCTCCACAATCATTGCAATCCCCTGGCCGCCGCCGATGCACGCCGTTGCCAAACCGTACTTCCCTTTGCGCCGCCGAAGCTCATAAAGCAGCGTCAGCACCAGGCGCGTTCCGGTCGCGCCCAGCGGATGACCCAGCGCAATGGCTCCGCCGTTCACGTTGACTTTGCTGCGATCCAGGCCAAGTTCTTTTTCCACTGCCAAATACTGACCGGCGAAGGCCTCGTTAACTTCGATCAGGTCCATGTCCTCCAGCTTCAGCCCGGCTTTCTTCAAAGCCGCGCGCGAAGACGGCACCGGGCCGCTGCCCATGATCTTCGGATCAACGGCAGCAATCCCCCAGCTCACGATGCGGCTCATTGGCTTGAGGCCGCGCTTCTGCGCCTGATCCAGCGTCATCATGACGACAGCCGCTCCGCCGTCGACGATGCCGCTAGCATTTCCTGCGGTGACGGTCCCGTTCTTGCCGAAAGCCGGCTTGAGTTTGGCCAAGCCTTCCATGGTGGTCTCGGGACGCAGATGATCATCTTTGTCAAACATTTCGCCAGTAGGCTCGCCTTTGCGATTCCTGAGCGGAACTGGCGTGATCTCCTCGCCCAGGCGGCAGGCCTTCTGCGCCGCGCCGGCTTTTTGCTGCGATTGCAGCGCAAATTCATCCATCATCTCGCGGGTAATGCCCTGCTGCGAGGCATAGAGTTCAGCCGTGTTGGCCATGTAAAGCCCGCAATAGCTATCGAGCAGGGCCACCATGAGCGAATCTTCCATTTTGCCTTCGCCCAGGCCGAAGCCCCAGCGGGCCCCGCGAATCACATGCGGCGCCTGCGACATGGATTCAATGCCGCCGGCCAGGACGGTGCTGGCTTCACCCAACTGGATCATCTGCGCCGCTGAAACCAGCGACTGAATTCCCGATCCACAAATGCGGTTCACGGTTAGGGCCGGGACTTCAATCGGCAGGCCCGCCTTGAGCGCCACGTGACGCGCGCCGTAGAGTGAGTCGCCCGACGTCTGCTGGGCGTTGCCGAATACAGCATGGTCGAACTCTTTTGGCTCAACGCCGGAACGCCGGATGGCTTCCTGACTGGCCACCGCGCCAAGCTCCATGGCGGTAAATTCGCGCAGTTTGCCGCAGTAGCGGCCCATGGGTGTGCGCGCACCATTCACGATTGCAATATCAGTGGTTTGTGACATAAGCGAAACCTGTATGAAGAGTTTTCCAACTCGGGGCAAACCCTTAAGTTTATCACGCACAGCCGCTGTGAATTCGATTCGAAGCGTTCGCTTCTTCTAACGCGCGTGACTCGTATAATCCTCAAGACTTATAATCTCCAGCTCACATGAATCACACCAAATCCTTCCGCCTTCTTGTCTTTTGCGCGTTGTTGTTTGCTTTGAATCCGATGTCCATCTGGGCGCAGAACCAGGGCTCGACTCCGCCACCGCCTCCCAAGTACCCGGATTATCCCAGCGAGACGCCCCCCGATTTCAAACCGCTCATGGAGAGCTGGGATTACACGCGGCGCGAGGTGATGATCCCCATGCGCGATGGCGTCAAGCTGCACACGGTGATCCTGGTGCCGAAGACCGCCACGAAGACGCATCGAGCCCCCATTCTGCTCACGCGAACCCCATATAGCGCAACCGATCTCACCAGCCACGCGGCCAGCTCGCATCTCGGGCCCATCCTTCAGGGCTATGACAATGCTACGGATGTAATCGTGGAAGGTGGATACATCCGCGTGGTGCAAGATGTACGCGGCAAATATGATTCCGAAGGCGACTACGTGATGAACCGCCCTCTCCACGGCCCCCTCAATCCCACTCCCGTGGACCATTCCACCGATACCTACGACACCATCGACTGGCTTGTTAAAAACATCCCCGAGTGCAACGGCAAGGTAGGAATTCTCGGCATCTCCTATGACGGCTTTCTCCCACTGATGGCATTGGTGAACCCGCACCCAGCGCTGAAGGTCGCCGTACCCATGAACCCCATGGTGGATGGCTGGCGCGGGGATGACTGGTTCCACAACGGCGCTTTCCGCCAGCAAAACCTGCCTTACATCTACGAGCAGGAAGCATCGCGCAAGAACGACGAAAAATGGTGGACCGGCTACTACGATGATTACGATCTTTATCTGCGTGCCGGATCAGCGGGGGAACTCGGCAGAGAACATGGCTTGGAACAGGTGGGGTTCTGGCGCAAAGTTCTGGAGCATCCCAGCTATGACGAGTTCTGGCAAGATCAGGCGATGGACCGCATTCTCGCCACTCAGCCTCTGAAAGTCCCTGTGATGCTGGTGGACAGTCTGTGGGACCAGGAAGACATTTACGGGGCCATGGCCGTTTACAAGGCGATCAAGCCAAAGGATACGAACAATGACAAAGTGTTTCTGGTAATTGGTCCCTGGCACCACGGCCAGGAGATTGACGAGGGCAGCTCGCTCGGCGCCCTCAAATTTAACAGCGATACGGCGCTCTATTTTCGCCAACACATCCTTGGCCCGTTCCTGGCTCAGTATCTGAAGGACGATGCTCCCAAAGCCGATGTGCCTCCTGTTTCGGCATTCGAAACCGGCACCAATCATTGGGAGCGGCTGCAATCATGGCCTTCGGGCTGCGCGAATGGCTGCCCCGTGAAGCCAACTCCGCTGTATCTGCGCTCCGGCCTCAAGTTGAGCTTCACCGCGCCAAAGGCGGGCGACACACCGTACGATGAATACATCTCCGATCCGGCCAAACCAGTTCCATTCCGCATCCGTCCAACACGGCCGGTAGGTTATGACATTCCTAAGGGTCTGACGTGGCCGCTCTGGCTGGTGGATGATCAACGCGAGTTCTCCGGGCGCCAGGATGTGCTTGCTTTTGTCTCTGACGTGCTCACCTCGCCTGTGAAGATCAGCGGCCAGCCGGTTGCCAATATCATCGCATCGACAACCGGCACGGATTCCGACTGGGTGGTGAAGCTGATTGATGTGTATCCGGACGAAGTGGCTGCCCAGCCGGAAATGGGCGGCTACCAACTGGCGGTCTCGATGGATATCTTCCGCGGGCGCTATCGCGAGAGCCTGGAGAAGCCGCATGCCATCACAGCCGGCCAGCCACTGCTCTACAAATTCGAACTGCCGACTGTGAACCACGTCTTTCTGCCCGGCCACAAGATCATGGTGCAGATCCAGTCCAGTTGGTTCCCGCTCTACGATCGCAATCCGCAGACGTTTGTCCCGAACATCTTCTGGGCAAAGCCGGGCGACTACAAGAAAGCCACGCAGCGCATTTATCACGGCCCCGGAGCAATGCAGGAGAGCTTGATTGAGCTGCCGCTGGTAGAGACCCGTTGAAAACAAAAATCCACCACGGAGACCCGGAGTCACAGAGAGACCCAGGGCAATCATAGGTCTCGTGGGTGGAGCAATGATGAACTGAGCCTCTAACTGCACGACGGCGGTTTGAGCCGAAAAGAAGCTATGACCTTCTTATCTCCGTGTTCCCGTGCCTCTCTCGAAAATGTAACCGGCAGCCACGAGGGTTTGTCATGCGCGACAATGCAGCGCCATAGGCGCGGCATAAGGTAGCCCAGCCTGAGGCGAGCGAGCGCAGCGAGTGACGCCGTAAGGCTGGGTAAGCGGACTATCAGACCAACTCCATACTGCCGTAGGCCGGAGCGGAGCCGAAGGCGGAGCGACAGTACAAACAGTTCACAGAACCGTCGCCTCAGCGTCTCCGCGGTGAAATTGGCTCATTCATTGCGCAAGGCAATCATCGGATCCACACCGGTCGCCCGTCGCGCTGGAAGATAACAGGCCAGCAATCCGGAAATGAATAGCAGCAGGCAGATACCGCCGAGTGTAGCCGGATCTGCCAATCCAACCCCAAACAACAGCTTACGCAGCAGTCCTGCAGAGGCAAGTCCCGCGGCAAGTCCAAGAGTAAGCCCCATGAGCACTAGCTTCAGGCCTTCGCCCAACACCCAACGGAAAATGCTGCCAGGGGTTGCCCCCAGGGCCATGCGCACGCCGATCTCGCCGGTGCGCCGCGCCACGTTCAGGGCCAGCACGCCATAGAGGCCAATGCATGTCAGCCCCAAAGCCAGCAAGCTGAATGTTCCGCAAAGAGCAGCAATGAGCCGGTCCTGCAGCAGGGATTCATCCACGCGCTCGCGCAGTGTCTTCATGCTGGTGATTGACACCTCGTTGTCCAGCGACGCAATAATGTCTCGCAGGGCAGTCGCCAATGTCTTTTCCGGATCGAGCGCAGAACGAATGTTCAAGGTCGCGTTTACTGACCAGCCCGGAGCGGATTCGCTCTTGCACAAGTAAAAGAAGTCAGGCGTCTGTTCGCGTAAATCGTTATATCTGGAGTCGCCGACAACGCCGATAATTTCTATAGGGCCTAAACTGCCGCCCGGAATGGTTTGGAAATGCCTGCCGATCGGACTTACATCGCGGAAAAAGTGCCCCGCCATCGTTCGATTAATGACAGCTACCCGTGGTGCTCCCTCAACATCAAGGGAATTAGAAAAGTCGCGGCCCTGAAGCAACGGGATTCCCATGGTGGCAAAATATCCGGGAGTAACGGAATTAAAGAAGGCGTGCAGCTCTTCGCCCGGCTGTTTGTCGTAGCCTTCAACCGAAAGGTTGATACCGAACATTTTGCCGCTGATCGGCGGAAAGCTGGAAAGGCTCACGGAGCGCACACCGGGCAGCGCTCTCGTTTTCCTCAGCAGATCATCATAAAAATTGCGGACGCGTTGCGGCGTGTTGCCGTAGATGTTGCCGCTCAGGCTAACCGTGAGCACCCGGTCGCGGTCAAAGCCCAGGTTGGAAGTTTCAAGATTGATCAAGCTGTGCAACAACAGCCCTGCCGCAATCAGTACCGCCACTGAAATCGCTACCTGCCCGAGAACGAAAACATTTCGCACCCTCCCCGGAGCAGACATTCGGGAAGATTGCCGGATATTCCTTTTCCGGCTGGTGGCAACAAGAGCCGGCGCCAGACCGCATAGAAAAACCGTCAAGGTTGCCGCTGCCAGGGTGAACAGCAACACGCGCCCGTTCAGTCCGGCAGTCAAGGCAGCATGTGCCTGCGCGTTCAGCGCTGCCACGAGCAGCCGGCTGGAGTAATAGGCCAGAGCGAGCGCTGTGATAGTAGCGAAAAGTGTGAGCAAGGCGCTCTCGGTGAGCATTTGCCGTAAAATGCGCCAGCGTCCCGCGCCCAGAGCGAGCCGGATATCGAGTTCCTGCCGCCTCGCTGCTGCGCGCGCCAGCAGAAGATTAGCGACGTTGAAGCAGCCAATGAGCAACACCAGCCCCGCCACTGCCATCAGCAGGCGCGCCGGCAGTGAGAGCTTCTCCCGCAGGTCGGAAATTCCTCGCTCAGCGGGAAGCACCAGCAGATTGGCCATGATCTGCCTGCGTTCCACCTCAGGGATCCCCGAGTCGCGCGCGAGTTGCTGGAACAGCGGCTCCAGCGCGATCTTTGCCTGGTCCCCGCTGATGCCGGGCTGGAGCCGGCCCATGATATTCACCCACTCGCCGGGAATTTCCGTGCCCTGGCCCTTAAGCGGGCGTCCCAGCTTTAACGGCACATAGAAATCAGGGCGGTCGCCGACCACGGCGCCAAAAAATTCCGGCGGTGTGACGCCCGCCACAATCAGCGTCATATCTCGAACCGGCACCATTTTGCCGACAATGGCTTCATCGCCCTTGAATTCACGGCGCCAGTAGTCGTAACTGAGAACCACGCTGTTGCTGCCGTAGGCACCGCGGTCGTCGTCCGGAGTGAGCAAGCTGCCGAGATAGGGACGCACGCCCAGAACATTGAAGTAATCACCGGAAACCAGCAGCCCCTTGGCGGTATGCGGACGCTGATCGTGTACAAACTCTTCTGTATTCAGCGGCGCAAACGCTATCACGCCGGAAAAGACGCGCGTCTCATCGCGGAATTTATCGAGCGTGGAAGACTGCCATTCCATGGCGTGATACAGAGTGCCCGACGTGCCGAGAGCAACAAGTTCTTCAGGATGATCAACAGGAAGCCTGCGCAAGAGCAGAGGATCAAGGATGGAAAAGATCGCGGTGGTGGCGCCCACGCCGAGCGCAAGCGTAAGCACGCAAGTGAGGGCAAAGCCCGGCCTTCGGGCGAGCAGCCGCGCGCCGTATCGCACGTCCTGAATGAGCTCTCGCAACATGACAACGTGGAAGGCATAAGTTTGCCATGCCTTGCCCCGAAGAACGAGGGAACGAAGGTCTCATGCACGACTATGGCGTAGGGGATAGCAGAAAAAGCCGCCCGCAGGCGGCTTTGAACTCGGATAGCGACGGAATTATTTGAAAAACCCATCCGCCTGCGCCAGGCGCTTGTTCACCTCGTCCCAGTTCACCACGTTCCACCAGGCTTTCAGGTAGTCCGGACGACGGTTCTGATATTTCAAATAGTAGGCATGCTCCCAGACATCGTTGCCGAGGATTGGGAACTCGCCGTTGCTCATAGGATTGTCCTGGTTGGGAGTTGAAGTGACTTTGAGCTCTCCTGACCGGGTCTTCACCAGCCACGCCCAACCGCTGCCGAACTGGTTGGCGCCGGCCGTCTCAAATTTCTCTTTGAAGGCATCAAAGCTGCCAAACGTCTTGTTAATCGCGTCCGCAATTGCGCCGGTGGGATTGCCACCCTTCTTCGCTCCCATGATCTGCCAAAACATGGTGTGGTTCACGTGGCCGCCGCCGTTGTTGCGGACCGCGGTGCGCACGTCTTCGGGCACAGAGTTCAAGTTGCGGAGAAGATCTTCAGGGCTCTTGCTGCCGAGCTCAGGGTGCTTTTCAATGGCAGCGTTCAGCTTGGAGACGTAAGCTGCGTGGTGTTTGTCGTGGTGCAGGTGCATGGTCTGTTCATCGATGTGGGGCTCCAGCGCATTGTATGCGTAGGGAAGCGCCGGAACTTCGTGGGCCGTAATGGTTCCTTGTGCCATGGTTCATCACCTTTCCTTAAATTTATAAGTCCGCTGCAAAAGGCTACGGAAGCATTTTAAACCTTGGGCCGGATCGTCGCATGACACAGGACTGCACTCTAAAAGGCTGCGAAGGCGAGTTCCATCAATGTCTTCTGCTCCATCTCATGCGCGGTATGGGAGCCCGTGGCCGGCGTGGATGACCAGGAGCGCTTGACCGTACGCAGCCGCTGGCCGCGCAACAGCCGCTCCAGCAGAGGCACGACAAAAAATAGCGCACCCATGTTGGCTGGCTCCTCCTGAACCCACAGGAATTCGCGGGCATTAGTGTGCGCTGCGAGCGCAGCTTCAACGTCAGCTTCTGGAAATGGGAAGAGCTGCTCCAGGAAGATAATGGCCGTGCGCTGCCCGTTGCGCCGCTTGCGCTCGCGGCGCAGCTCATGTCCGATCTTTCCTGTGCAGAAGATGATCCGCTCGGCGTTGTTGATCTCGGGATCCTGAATCACAGTTTGGAAGCCGCCGCTGCTCAATTGGTTCAGCGGGCTCGCCGCATCAGGATGGCGCAACATGCCTTTGGGCGTGAAGACGATCAGAGGTTTGCGCCAGGTGCGTAACGCCTGCCGGCGCAGAACATGGAAGTACTGTGCCGCCGTCGAAGGCTGCACGACCTGGATGTTGTCCTTGGCCGCGAGTTGCAGATAGCGCTCTATGCGCGCGCTCGAGTGCTCCGGCCCCTGGCCTTCATAGCCATGCGGCAGCAGCATCACCAGCCCGGAAAGCAGGCCCCATTTGTCTTCGCCGGCTACGAGGAATTGATCCACGATCACCTGTGCGCCATTCGCGAAGTCGCCGAACTGCGCTTCCCAAAGCGTGAGGCCGTCAGGATAGTCGCGGCTGAAACCGTATTCAAAACCCAGCACGGCAGCTTCCGACAAAATAGAGTTATAGGCCTCAAACCACGCCTGGTCGGGCGAAATATGC
>Ga0207660_10001121_pt1 | contig 17919 bp, 19 predicted proteins | sample KBSC73BmetaG_FD_184335 | JGI IMG/M metagenome (GOLD analysis project Ga0207660, IMG submission 184335) | Corn rhizosphere microbial communities from Kellogg Biological Station, Michigan, USA - KBS C7-3B metaG (SPAdes) (version 2) | ecosystem: Host-associated > Plants > Roots > Rhizosphere ... | reverse complement strand
CCCGGCGGCGCTGCAGTCGAACATCGAGTATCATTACTACCAGTCCGGCCACATGGTGTACGTCCACCAGCCGACGCTGGTGCAGCTTCACGACAATGTCGCCGACTTCATTCGGCGGTCGAGTGGGGTGCGGTAGACCGGCTAAAGGTAAGATGCCCAGTGCTGCTCTGAGACAATCGAAATCGGAACGCTCTTCTCATCTCGCATTGCGACTGCTTTGACGATCTTGTTGCCGAAGCTGGAGTGCAGCCACGAATCCGTCACGTAGGCTCCGATAACAAGATAATCTGTATCTTGGGTAAGGCTTCCAGCGAAGCCGCCCCGCTCCTCCACAGCTCGTTCACAATCTTGCCGGCGGCCGAGGTTGAACGTTCCCGTGAAAGAGAATCGCATATCCGGAAACGTTACGTCCGGAGGCGGAGAACAGAGCGGCAGACTTGTAGGCTTTAGAACTTCGCCGAGCTCGAAAGTTGTATCGGCTAGCGCATTGAGCGTCTCGAAGAGTTGGGAGCGTTCCTCCTCGTCCACAGCGCCGTCTCTCAGTATCTCGTCAATGAGTTCATACAGTCGGCAAATCACAGGCTGTCCGCTTAGGTCAGCGCTAACCGCTAGCCATTTTTGCAGGAATTCGACTTCGGCATCGTTCAACACGCCATCGGCGCACAGCCCACGTGCCAACCCAATCAGCTCGTCGATCTGCCTGAGAGAAATGCGTTCGTTGCTGTAGATGTTGTAAAGGTGATCACTGCGTACGCCACTCATGGTGCCTCCGCGGAGATTCGCAGCCACTCGGACTCGTCGATCACTTTGATTCCGAGCTTCTGCGCATCCTTGAGCTTCGATCCGGCACCCGGTCCTGCCACTACCAAATTGGTTCTTGAAGAGACAGTAGATGTTGCTCGCGCCCCCAAGCGCTCAGCCAATGCTTTGGCCTCATCTCGACTCATCTTTTCCAAGTTTCCTGTGAACACAATTATTTTGCCGGTGATCTCAGACTGTCGAATCTCCGGAGCAAAGGCTTCAATGGTCATCTTTTGAGTGAGCCGACGAATCTCCGCTTCGTTCGTCGGAGACGTCAGGTTCTCAACGAGGGAATCGGCAGCGACCCAGCCGAAGCCCTTAGCTGATGACAATGGTTCGTAGGTGCGCCGATCCGCATGAATAGCATTGATCAAACGGCCGACATGTTCTCCCAAGGAAGCAAGTCTTGCACGTCTGCCGTGCGCACTCCCGGCCGATCGACGAAGAATTGCCGAAAACTGCCTTAGCACGATATGATAGACCGACATCACGCGCGTATTGAGCCATTCGTAGGCATTTGATTGCTCACACGGTCTCGGTCCGGGGAAGTACACTCTGAACTTCTCAAACACTGAGGCTAAGAGGCCATCGAACTCGCCAAGGCGCTCCTTGCCCAAGAGGACCCGCACGAGGTGCGCAAGGAGTTGATCGGACAACTTTAGTCCAGCACCTGGCGAGTCCGTAAAACGAACTATTCGCCTAGATGCTTGTTCATAGGCGCTAATGACGGCGGCTCTGAAATCGTCCGCGTCTATGGCGCTCAAACCGGGTCCGAGATGCCGAAGCGTGCGGCGCCAATTCTCAAGTTTCTGTTGTTCGACCCCTTCCGCATAATCCAGCAGCGAATCGACGGTTTCGAATATCGATGCTGCTACTTTAGCGCGTTCAGCCCCGACCGACCTGAAACCCAGAGCTTGGATGAATCGTGCCATTGAAGCGTTGCGCGCTTTCGCAATGCCATTTTCGATCGCGCCGACTTTCAGTTCCCCAAATCTCGGCAGTTGCACGAGATCATCATGGTGCAGCGACAGGTCAAAAATGTCACTCGGCCTATGTACGAATCCGTTTTCGATGAGAACCCTGACCGTCTCCTTTCCGAGACCGTCGATATCCAAGCCTGATTTGCTGCAAAAATACTCGACAGCCCGTTCGACTTGCGGAGGGCAGGTCAGGCCTCCTGTGCATCGAAAATCAACGCTGAATGTGCGGCTCGTGGGACTGAAATCTCGTACGGCGGGCGAATCGCAACGTGGGCAGCGCGTGGGAAAACTCCAGGGCTCGCGCGGCTCGTCGCGGGTGAGATTCTCGATCACCTGCGGGATGACGTCCCCGGCGCGCTGGATTCGCACACGGTCGCCGATGCGGAGGCCCAGCCGCTCGATCTCGTCGCGGTTGTGCAGGGTGACATTAGCGACGATCACGCCGCCGACGCCGACCGGCTTCAGACGCCCCACAGGCGTCAGCTTGCCCGTGCGGCCGACCTGGATATCGATCGCCTCGAGCGTGGTCTCGGCCTTTTCGGCGGGGAATTTGTGCGCCAGCGCCCAGCGCGGGGCACGCGCGACCTGGCCGAGGCGCTCCTGCCAGTCGAGCCGGCCAACCTTGTACACGACGCCGTCGATGTCGAAGGGCAGGTCAGCGCGAACCCGCTCGATCTCATGATAATGGGCGAGCATCTCCTCGACGCTCATGCACCGTTTGAGGAGGTCGCTGACGGGAAAGCCGAAGCTTTCGATCTTCTTCATCGCGAGTAGCTGCATCGAAGCTAGAGGCTCGCTCACTTCGCCCCAGCCGTGGGCCATGAAACGGAGCGGCCGAGCGGCGGTGATGCCGGGGTCCTTCTGCCGCAGCGAGCCGGCGGCGGCGTTGCGCGGGTTGGCGAAGATCTTCCCGCCGGCCGCCTCCTGCCGCTCGTTCAGCGCCTCGAAATCCTCCTTCGACATGTACACTTCGCCGCGCACCTCGAGCACTTGCGGTGCGCCTTTGATCCGTTCGGGAATGTCGCGGATGGTGCGCGCGTTAGCCGTGACGTCCTCGCCGACGGTGCCGTCGCCGCGCGTTGCTGCGAGCACCAGCTCGCCCGCCTCGTAGCGCAGCGAGCAGCTGAGGCCGTCGATCTTGGGCTCGGCCGTGATCGCGATCGGCTCGCCCGGCGGAAGCGCGAGGAATCGGCGGACGCGGGCGACGAAGTCGGCAACCTCCTCGTCGGAAAAGCCGTTGTCGATGCTGAGCATCGGCCGCGCATGCGTGACCTTGGCGAGGCCGCTGGTCGGCGCCGCGCCGAGCCGTTTCGACGGCGAATCCGCGCGCACGAGCTGCGGAAAGCGCTCCTCCAGCTCGCGGTTCTCGCGGACGAGCGCGTCATATTCGGCGTCGGAGATCTCCGGCGAGTCCTGATCGTGATAGAGCCGGTCGTGGCGGGCGATCTCCTTCGCCAGCCGCATCAGGCGATTGGCGGCTTCAGCCTCGCTGAGCTCAGTGGCTGCCGCCAAACAATTCCTCCAGCAGGCTGATGAAGCTCGTCCAGCTGCGCTCGGCGGCGAGCGCGTTGTAGGCGACTCCGTCGATCTTCAGGTCGCTCGCGTGCGGGTTTGTGAAGCCGTGGCCGACATGGCCATAAGCGTGGATCTGCCAGTCGCTTCCGGCTTCGGTCAGCTCGTTGCCGAGCGCGACGACCGCTTCCGGCGGGACCATGGGGTCGTCCCAGCCATGGAAGCAGACCACCTTCGCGGTGATCTTCTCCTTGGGGAGGGCGGGCGCGTCGAACAGGCCGTGGAAGCTCACCGCGGCGGCGATATCCGCTCCGCTCCGGGCGAGGTCGAGCGCGCACTGGCCGCCGAAGCAATAGCCGGCGACGACGATCTGGTTCTCCTTCACGCCGTCGATGCCGCGTGCGACCTCGAGCACGTGCTGCAAGCGGCGGCGGAGCGCGGCGCGATCGCCCCTCAGCCGCGTCATCTCGCCGAAGCAGACGTCCCTCGCGGCACCCTGGAATTCCTTGCCGAACAGGTCCGCGACCAAGGCATTGTAGCCGAGCTCGACCAGCTGGCGCCCGAAGCGGATCTCGAGGTCGGAGACGCCCATGACCGTCGGGATCAGGATCACCGTCGGCCGCGCTTGCCCGTCCCGCCTGCCGACGAACACGCTTTCGAGTTTCTCGCCTTCGAATTCATGGGGCACGCGGCGTTCGCTACTCATGACATCTCCCTTGCAAGCTCGGCCAGCTTTGCGACCGTGTTCATGTTGCGCGCGGTCCCGGATTCGGCGGCGGGAATCTTGAGGCGCGATTTGCCGATACCCTTTTCACCGTACGCGACAAAGACCTCGCGCGGGCCGGTCGCGATCCGCTCGTCATCGGCCTGGTTGCGTACCGTCGCGAGCAGGTCCGCGGGCGGCGGATCGTTCATGAAGAAGGCCTGGACGCTGTTGCCCGGCTGATCGGTAAAGGGGTTGGCGCGGACGACCGCGGCCATCTCGGCTGCCGTGCGCAGCATGACCCGCACTTCCTTCCCCATTTGCGCCTGGAGCTCCTTTTCGAGCATTCGGCGCAGCTTCTCCCCGGGCTCGCCGCTGGTGAAGACGAGATTGCCGCTCGCGATATAGGTGCGCGCATTTCCGAGCTTGAGATCGTCGGCGATTCGCTTGAGCTCCGCCATCCGCAGCGTGGTCTTGCCGATCAGGTTCACGCCGCGAAGCACCGCGACATAGGAGTGGCCGTTCCGGCAAGTTGGGGACTTGCCGGCCGTGCGGCCACTCACGCGGCGTCGAGCAGGCGCGACGCCTGCGCCCGCGCCTCTTCGGTGATGGAAGCGCCCGACAGCATCCGCGCAATCTCCTCCCTGCGCTCCGAATCATTGAGCTTGCGAACGGTGGTGCGGGTGCCCTCGGGGGCGTGCGTCTTCTCGATCCGGTAGTGGTGCGACGCGCGCGCGGCGACCTGGGGCGAATGCGTGACGACGAGGACCTGGGAGCGTTCCGCAAGCCGCGCCAGGCGCTCGCCGATCGCACTTGCGACCGCCCCGCCGACACCGCGGTCGACCTCGTCGAAGATCATCGTCGCGGCGGTGCCCGCTTCGGCCAGGGCAACCTTGAGCGCGAGGATGAACCGCGACAGCTCGCCCCCCGACGCGATGCGGGTGAGCGGCCCGAACGGTGCCCCGGGATTGGTCGACACTTCGAACTCGACGCGATCGGTGCCCGACGGCCCGGCCTCGGCAGCGCCGATGGCGGTGCGGAAGCGCGCGGCGTCGAGCTTCAGCGGAGCGAGCTCGGCGGCAACGGCGCTATCGAGCTTCGCCGCAGCGTCGTGCCGCGCCTTGCTGAGCCGAGCGGCAAGCTCGGTATAACGATCGCGAGCCTCGACGAGGTGGCGGTCAAGCTCTTCGATATGCTCGCTGTCAGCAGCGATGGCGGCGAGCTGCGAGCGCATCTGCTCCCCAAGGGCCGCGAGCTGGTCCGGCTCGACGCGGTGCTTTCGCGCAAGTCCGCGAATGTCGAAAAGCCGCGCTTCGACCTGTTCGAGGCGCGCCGGATCGAACGCCAGCGCGTCTGCCGCGCGGGTGATGCGGTCCTCGGCTTCGCTGGCTTCGATCAGCGCGCGATCGAGCGCGGCGAGCGCTTCGGCGAGCAGCGGATGGTCGGCGGCGCCGCGCTCGATCCGGCGCGCCGCCTGCCTCAGCAGCGATAGCGCGCCTTCCGGGCCGCCCAGCAACTCGTCGAGGCCGGTCAGCGACTCGCCGGCCTTGACGCCTGCCTGCATCGCCGCGCGCTCTTCGGCGAGGCGCGTCTCCTCGCCCGCTTCGGGAGCAAGCGCTTCGATTTCGCCGGAGGCATGGGCGAGCCACTCGCGGTCGCGTTCGGCAGCGGCGAGCTCGCTTCGCGCATCGAGCAGTTCGGCTTCGATGCGCGTGACCTCGTTCCAGGCCGCGTCCACGTCGCGCGTGTCGAGCCGCCCGAAGGCGTCGAGCAGCGCGCGGTGTCCCTTCGGGTTGAGCAGCCCGCGGTCGTCATGCTGACCGTGGATTTCGACGGCGAGAGCGCCGAGGTCCCGGAGCAGCCCGGCGGGAACGCTCGTGCCGGCGAGAAAAGCCCGGCTTCCGCCGTCGCTCTTCAGGGTCCGTCGAAGGATCAGCGGCTCACCGGCCTCGACCTCGATCGCCTGCTCGGCGATCAGCGCATGGGCGGCGTGGTGGGCGGGAAGCTCGATCTCGGCGGTGACGGAAGCGCCATCCTCGCCCGACCGCACGAGGCCCGCATCGGCGCGGGCGCCCAGGGCGAGGCCGAGCGCGTCGAGAAGGATCGACTTGCCCGCGCCGGTCTCGCCGGTGAGCACGCCGAGCCCGGGTTCGAATTCGAGCTCGAGGCGCTCGACGAGCACAACATTCTGGATCGCAAGCTGCCTCAGCATGCGCGGGCTTTCAGCGAAACAGGCTCGGCCAAGCCGCTTCGCCGGGGCATTCGGCGATTATTGCTTTCCGGGCTGGCGGGCCGGCGCCGGCTCGGCCTCGGCGGCGGTGAAAGCGCGGCCCCGTGTGTGGGTCTGCTCGGCGCGGAGCAGTCGGAGCGACTGGCGATACCAATAGGTCGCCGGATAATTCTTGCCGAGAACCGCCGCGGCCTTCAACGCTTCGTCCGGGATGCCGAGGTTGAGATAGCATTCGACCAGCCGCTCGAGCGCCTCGGGGGTGTGGCTGGTGGTCTGGTAATTGTCGACCACCGCGCGGAAATGGTAGGTCGCGGCGAGCCACTGGCCGGCGCGCTCGTAATAGCGGCCGATCTCCATGTCCTTGCCGCCGAGATGGTCGTTGAGAAGGTCGAGCTTGAGCCTCGCGTCGGCGGCATAACGGCTGTCGGGATAGCGCCGGATCAGCTCGTTGAACGCGTCGGAAGCTTCTTGGGTGGTGGACTGGTCGAGCGTGACGTCCGACACCTGCTGGTAATAGCTCATCGCCACGAGATATTGCGCGTAAGGCGCCTCGTCGCTGCCGGGGTGGATGGTGAGAAAGCCCTGCGCCGAGCTGATCGCATCATTATACTTCTGGGCGAGATAATAATTGAACGCGCTCATGATCTGCGCGTGGCGCGCCCACACCGAGTAAGGATGCTGGCGAACGACCTCGTCGAACAGCTTTGCCGCGGTCTCGTAATCCTGCTGGGCCATGAGCCGCTGGGCGGCCTGGTACAGCGAGCTCACGTCCCTCGCCACATAGGCCGTGTCCGGCTTCGAGCTGCCGCCATGGGCGCATCCGGCCAGAGGAAGGACGCCCGCGCAGGCGAGAATCAAGGCGGGAACACGTGAGACTTTCAGCATGCGTACCTCATTAGCGGCGGCTCCACTGGAGGCCAAGCGGCGAGATGGAAGCCAGTTCATGAACGCCGAATGTCTTTCCCGTACCGACGCCCGGAGCTGACAAGAATTCAGGCGGTTTCAGGCTCGGCGGCTTCGTCTTTGTCGGTCTTGAGGAAGCTGTCCGGCTTCACTCCGAGCCACACCAGCACCGGCGCCGAAATGTAGATGGAGGAATAGGTGCCGATCAGCACTCCGAGGAAGATGGCGATGGCGAGGCCGAAGATGACTTCCGGGCCGATCACCATCAGCACGCCGAGCGCGATGAGCACGGTCATCGACGTCACCACCGTTCGCGCCAAAGTCTCGTTCAGCGACAGGTTGATCAACGGAAGGATCGCCATCCGGCGATACTTTCGGAGGTCCTCGCGAATCCGGTCGTAGATCACGACCGTGTCATTGAGCGAATAGCCGACGATGGTCAGGAAGGCCGCGACGACGTTGAGATCGACCGGCAATCGCGTGAAAGCGAAGAAGCCCAGGGTCATCGAGATATCATGCGCAAGAGTGAGCAGCGCGCCGACGCCGAACTGCCATTCGAAGCGGAACCAGATGTAAAGCGCGATGCCCACCATCGCGAGCGCGATCGCCGTGGCGCTGCTCCCCGCCAGCTCCTCGCTGACCTTGCCGGAAACCGTGTCGACGGATTCGATCTTCGCGCCCGGATAGTCCCTGGTGATCTCCTGCTTCACCTTGGTCGCCACGCTGTTCGCTGCAGCGTCACCGCCGGGCGGCTTGGGCAGGCGGATCTGGTAGGTCTTGGGACCGCCGAAGGAGCTCACTCCCGCATCGCCCAGATGCATCGCGTCGACCCTCGAACGCAGCTGCTCGACGTCGACCGGCTGCTCGAAGCTGACGCGGATGAGCTGGCCGCCGACGAAGTCGACACCGAGGTTGAGGCCCCTGTAGACGGTGTAGCCGATCGAGGTCACGGTCGCGATCAGCGACAGGATCAGCGCGAGGTTGCGCCAGCGCATGAAGTCGAGGTTGGTGCCCTCGGGAACGAGCTTCAAAAGCTTCATCGGCGTGTCGCCTTAAATGTGCAGCATGCGCGGGCGGGCACGGCGGATCCACAGCGCCACCAGCATGCGGGTAAAGTAGACGGCGGTGAACACCGAGGTGACCACGCCGACCAGAAGGACGACGGCGAATCCGCGCACCGGCCCTGATCCGAAATAGGCCATGATCGAGGCGGAGATGACGTGCGTGACGTTGGCGTCGAAGATGGCGCGCATCGCCTCGCGGTACCCGGTCTCCACCGCATCGAGCATTCGGCGCCCGCGCCTGATCTCTTCGCGTATTCGCTCGTTGATCAGCACGTTGGCGTCAACCGCGGCGCCGATGGTGAGGATGAAACCGGCGATTCCCGGCAAGGTCAGCGTGGCGTTGAACATCGCCATCAGCCCCAGGATCAGGAAGGCGTTCACGACCAGGGCGATGTTCGCATAGACGCCGAAGCGCCCGTAAGTGATCAGCATGAAGATGATGACGGCGACGATGGAGACACCGCTCGCGATCGCGCCCTTGCGGATGGAATCCGAGCCCAGGTCGGGGCCGATAGACCGCTCCTCGATCACATTCAGCTTCACCGGAAGACGGCCGGACTGGAGGCTGACCGCGAGCTCGTTCGCGCTCTGCACGGTGAAGTTGCCGGTGATCGACGCGCTTCCGCCGAGGATCGGGCCTTCGATCGTCGGAAAGGACAGGACCTTGCCGTCGAGAATGATCGCAAAGGGTTTGCCGACATTCTCCTGCGTCGCTCGTCCAAAGCGTCGGGCGCCGGTAGAGTCGAAGGTCAGCGCAATGTCGGGGCGGCCATTCTCGTCGAAGCTCTGCTGCGCTTTCGAAATCTGCTCGCCCGAGACCATCACGCGCCGCTTAACGGCGATGGCGCCGGAGCCGTCGGCCATCGGCAGCACCTCGCTGCCGGGAGGCGCACGGCCGGCCTTCACATCCTCAGGATTGGCCGACAGGTCGACGAGCTTGAATTCCAGCCGCGCAGTCTGGCCGACGAGCTTCTTGAGCTCTTCCGGATTGTCGATTCCCGGGACTTCGACGAGCACCCGGTTATTGCCTTCCGTCTGGACCGTGATCTCGCGCGTTCCGCCGGGGTCGATGCGGCGCCGGACGACGTCGCGAGCGACGCCCATCGCGTCCTTCAGGGCCTGCGCGGTGCCGGTCGGCGTCGGAGTGAGGACGACGCGCGTGGAATCGACCACCTGCACGTCCCAGTCGCGGTTCCCCGTCAGCGCGACGGGCTTGGTCAGATTGCGCATCCGCTCGACCGCCGCATCCACCTGCGTGGGATCGCGGACGAGGAAGGACAGCTTTCCGCCCGCGGTCGACATGTCGCCGACCTGGATCGGCGGATCGTGGCGAAGCTCGGTCTCGACCGAGTCCTGCATTTGCTGGACCCGCTGCTTCTGCATGTCGGCCGAGTCCGCCTCGAACAGCAAATGGCTTCCGCCGGCAAGGTCGAGGCCGAGGTTGATCTTGTAGCCGGGGAGCCACTTCGGCCAGTGGCTCGCGAGCGGCGTGGAAGCGATCAGGCTCGGAACCGAGAGCAGCACGCCGATCGCGACAACGATCCCGATCAGCCAGACCTTCCAGCGGGGAAATTCGAGCATCAGTCGTTCGCCGGCTTGCCGCCGCCGGCCGGGCGCACCTCGGAGATCATCGACTTCACCACGCGATGGCGGTGGCCGGCGGCGAATTCGACTTCGACTTCATGATCTCCAACCTTGGTCACCTTGCCGATATGGCCGCCGCCGGTGACCACTTCATCGCCTTTCTTGACCGCCGCGATTTCCGCCTGGTGCTGCTTCACCTTCTGCTGCTGCGGGCGGATCATCAGCAGGTAGAAGATCGCGAAAATGGCGACCCAGGGCAGGATCCCAATCAGGATTCCGGAAGCGCCACCGGTGGCGCCCGGAGCGGCCTGGATCATGCTCATCAGAAGTGGCGGGCTGGACATGAAGGCGAACTGCTTTCCGTTGAACTTGAGCCTTGCCCTAACGACCGTCCCCCGGACGGTCTATGGCAAGGCTGGTCGGGGCGACTGGATTCGAACCAGCGACCTCCACACCCCCAGTGTGATGCGCTACCAGGCTGCGCTACGCCCCGACGGCTGGCGCATCTAGGCAGCCCGTCTAGACTAGGCAAGGTGCGGCGGCGGCGAAGAGGCAAATCGGGCAAGTGGGTTGGGCGGCTGCTGACGCTGCTGCTCGCACTGCCCGCATTATACGTCACGGCGGCGCTCGTCGGCTCGCTGTTCCCGGTCAATCGGCGGTGGACCGAGGCCGCGCAGGGCACCACCGTCTATCTGGCGGACAATGGCGTCCACACAGACCTAATCATGCCAATCAATGCGCAAGGACTCGACTGGCGCCCGCTGATTCCGACGAGCGACTTCGAACGGGTGGATCCCGACTCCGGCTGGATCGCATTCGGCTCGGGGGAACAGCGAGTCTATCTCGACACGCCGACCTGGGGGGACCTGACGCCGCAAACCATCTGGTCCGCCCTGACCGGCGGCAGCCGCGTGATGCACGTGGAATATGTCCGCGACCCATATTATGCGCAGCGGCAGATACGTCTCCGCCCAGAGGAATACCGCCGGCTGTGGGCGGCCGTGCGTGCCGATTTCGTGCTGGATAGCCGCGGCCGGCCGCAGCGGATCGACCATCGAGGTTATGGTCCGTCCGACGCATTCTATCGCGCGACGGGACACGCAAACGCGATCCGTACCTGCAACGCGGTCGCGGCAAGCTGGCTGCGGCTCGCCGGCGTCAAGGTCAGCATCTGGCCGCCGTTCGATAACGGACTCGTCTGGCGCTACCGCCGCTACAGCCCGATTCGCTTGCTCTAGAGCACGTAGCGGCTGAGGTCGGCGTTCTTCGCGATCCCGCTGAGCTGCTTTTCGACGAACGCGGCATCGACGGTGAGGCTCTCGCCACTCCGGTCCTCGGCCTCGAAGCTCACGTCCTCGAGGAGTTTCTCCATCACCGTCTGCAGACGCCGGGCGCCGATATTCTCGACCGCCTCGTTCACTTCTGCGGCAATCCGGGCGAGCGCCTCGATCCCGCTGTCGGCGAAGGTGATGGTGACCCCCTCGGTGCCGAGCAGCGCCTGATACTGCTCGGTCAGGCTCGCCCGCGTCGAGGACAGGATTCGGACGAAATCCTCTTGGCTGAGCGCCTTCAGCTCGACGCGGATCGGCAGCCGTCCTTGAAGCTCGGGCAAGAGGTCGGCGGGCTTGGCGAGGTGGAACGCACCCGAGGCGATGAACAGGATATGGTCGGTCTTCAGCGGGCCGTACTTGGTCGCGACAGTCGTGCCCTCGATCAGCGGCAGCAGGTCGCGCTGGACGCCCTCGCGGCTGATGGAGCCGCCGCGAACGTCGCTGACCGCGATCTTGTCGATCTCGTCGAGGAACACGATTCCGTTGGCTTCGGCGTCAGCGAGGGCGACGCGGTTGATGTCGTCGGGGTCGACGCGCTTGTCTGCTTCTTCCTCGGTCAGGCGCGCGAAAGCGTCAGGCACCTTGAGCTTGCGCCGCTTCTTCGGCGCTGCGCCGCCCATCTTCCCCATCAGCGACTTCAGGTCGAACACCTGGGCGCCCATCCCGGGGATCTCGAACGGCATGGCCGGAGCCTCGTCGACTTCGATCTCGACCTCGGCCTTGTCCAGGCTCTTATCGGAAAAGCGCTGGCGGAAGCTCTGCCTCGTCGCCTCGCTAGAGCCCTTGCCGGTGAGCGCATCGAGCAGCCGCTCCATCGCCGCTTCCTCGGCCGCATCGCGGACCCGCGCGCGGCGGCGGTCGCGCTCGAGCCGGACCGCTTCCTCGACCAGGTCGCGGGCGATCTGCTCGACGTCGCGGCCGACATAGCCGACCTCGGTGAACTTGGTCGCCTCGACCTTGACGAACGGGGCATCGGCGAGCCGCGCCAGCCGGCGACTGATCTCCGTCTTTCCGCAGCCGGTCGGCCCGATCATCAGGATGTTCTTCGGAGTGACCTCGTCGCGAAGCTCGGGCGAGAGCTGCTGCCGCCGCCAGCGGTTGCGGAGCGCGACGGCAACCGCCTTCTTCGCATCATCCTGGCCGACGATATGCTCATTGAGCGCGGCGACGATCGCCTTGGGAGTGAGCTTGTCCTTGAGCACTTCGTCCCCGCTCTGCGGAATCGTGGTGTGATAGTTCATTTCACCAGCGATGTCGGGACCGGCGTCTGTCACTTCAAGCCGTGCAGCGGAAGGAGGAGTAGAAGCTTTTGTGGTCGGCGATGATGCGCTGGATCGTCGCGGGCTCGGGCGTCGTGTCCCACTGGTCGAGCTCGAACGTGCCGCCGAGGATGATCCCGTCGGGCCGCGGGAACATGTAGCCGGGTCCGCCGGTGAAGGCATAGCGCACCTCCGGCTGCGGCTCGAGGATGGCGAGCTGGCCGCGCGCCGGTCGCAGGTCCTGGTCGCCGAACAGTTCGCGGCTGCCGAGGCCGGTGCAGTTGAAGACGAGGCTTTCAGGGAGCGCCGCGATATCGGCGGGGGTCGCGAAGCTCCGCACCTCGATCTTCCCGCCGGCGATCTGCACGTCCTTCACCATCTGCCTCAGGTAGCGGCCCGTCTCGACATACATGGTGTCGTAGCGGAGCGTGCCGCTCCACGGAAACGGATGCTCGGCCGGCCTCAGCATCCGGTTGATCGGCGGGAAGGTTTCGATCAGCTTCGCATCCGGGCTGTCGGTCTCGACATAGGTCGGGAGCCAGCGGACTCCGTAATCCTCGCCGACCATGATCTGGAAGCGTCGCCAGCTGTAGTCGAGCGCTCGCGTGAACTGCGCCATGAACTCGGGCGTCACCGCATGCGGGCTGAAGCCATAGGCGGGGTGGAACTGCCCACCCGCGATGTTCGAGGTCGTGTCGGGCGGAAGTGCGGCGGTATAGATCGTCACCGGGAACCCGGCCTCTTGCACCAGCCGCGCGGTCGACAGGCCCATGACGCCGGCGCCGAGCACCGCTACGGAACCGCTGTGCCCCTGCAGTCCGAGCACCGTCGCCAGCTTCGAGCTTCCCCAGCTGAGCGTGATGCCGCTTCCGCCGTGGCCGTAATTGTGGACCAGCGCCTTGTCGCCGAGCTGCTCGCGGCGGACGACGAAGCCCTGGCGCCGATACGGCCTCAGTCCCGCGACCGCGCGGATCAGCCGGCTCGGGTCCGCATCGACCGGCGCAAGCGGTGTGCAGCCGCTGTAAGTGCGCGTCCCGACGGTGGCGCAGCCGCTGAGCAAGGCGGCGGTGCCTGCGGTGAAGGTTCTTCGATCGAGGAGCACAAGAGGCAGCCTAGCCGCCCGGGTCGCTATCCTTCAATTGTCTCGATGGTCAGCCGATCGTTGGTGAAGACGCAGACCTCCGACGCGATCTGCATTGCGCGCCTGGCGAGCACTTCCGGATCCTGCTCATAGTCCGCCAGCGCTTTCGCCGCCGACAGCGCGTAATTGCCGCCCGACCCGATCGCCGCGATCCCGCCCTCGGGCTCGAGCACGTCCCCGTTGCCGGTGAGGATCAGCATCTGCTCGGCGTCGGCGACGATCATCAGCGCTTCCAAATTGCGGAGGTATTTGTCGGTGCGCCAATCCTTCGCCAGCTCGACCGCGGAGCGAAGCAGCTGGCCGTTATATTGCTCGAGCTTCTTTTCCAGGCGCTCGAACAAGGTGAAGGCGTCGGCGGTCGCGCCCGCGAAACCGCCGATGACCTTGCCGTCCTGGCCGATGCGCCGCACCTTCTTAGCGTTGGGCTTCATCACCGTATTGCCCATGCTGACCTGGCCGTCGCCGGCGATGACGGTCCTGCCGCCCTTCTTGACTCCGAGGATCGTGGTTCCGTGCCATTGTTCCATGCCCGGCATGTGGGGAGCCTCGCTGGCCTTGTTCAAGCGCGGCCGGCGAACATGAAGGCGGCGGCGCCGACAATGCACACGAACGCGCCGAGATAGCGCCAGCCGATCGGCTCCTTGAGGACAATCGCGGCGAAGACGGCGAAGACGCTCAGCGTGACGACTTCCTGGATGATCTTGAGCTGCCCTCCGCTGAAGCCATGGAAATAGCCGATTCGGTTGGCGGGGACGGCGAAGCAATATTCGACCAGCGCGATGCTCCAGCCGATCAGGATCGCGGCGATCATCGGCAGATGCGGGAACTTCAGATGGCCGTACCAGGCGAGCGTCATGAAGATGTTCGAGCAGACGAGGAGCAGGATGGTGGTCATGGGGCGCGGTTAATCGGCGGCTGACCGGGCGGCAAGATTCGCTACGCGGGCCGCTCAAACCGGCGGTCGGGAACGATCCAGAGAATCGCTACCGCGACATAGCAGGCGACCGAAACGTACGGCGACACGAACGCGCTCGCGATTGCGACGGCGTATAATCCGACACTGATCCATTCCTTGAACCCCGCACCGAGCGCCCGCTTGACGCCCGACTGCTCGCCCTCGGCGCGGATCAGCGCCCGTTCGAGCAGCTGATACGAGATCCCCGCGCATATGAGCACGACACCATAGGCGGCGACCGGCCACGACGTCACTCCGGCGTCGTCAATCCAGCGGATCACCAGCGGCACCAGCGTCAGCCAGAACAAAAGCGCATGATTGGCCCACAACACACTGCCGGTGATCTTGCGCGTCGAGCTCAACAGGTGGTGGTGGTTGTTCCAGTAGAGCGCGATGTTGACGAACGCGAGCAGATAGGCGCCGAGGAGCGGCAGGACCGCGAGCGCGGCGTGCAGCGTCGGCTCGGCCGGGAAGTTGAGCCCGAGCACCATGATCGTCAGGACGATCGCGACGACGCCGTCGGTGAGCGCGTTGAGGCGGCCCGGGCTCATCCGTCGATCAAGGCTTCGAAGCGCTTGTCGGGCACCAGCCACATCGCAGCGACGGCGATGTAGATGGCGATCGCGGCATAAGGCCAGATGAACGCAATCCCGATCGCCAGCACGTAAGCGATTATGGTGATCTGCCCCTTCCGCCCGCCCTGCGCCGCCTTGGAGATCGGCGCACCCGGTTCGTTTGCCCTGACCAGCGCCTGGAACAACAGCCCGCTGGAGAAGGCGCAGAGCAGCATGACCAGGCCGAAAGCGAGCACCGTGTCGCGGGTGATCCCCGCCTCGCCGACCCAGCGCATCACGAACGGGATCAGGCTCAGCCAGAACAGGAAAAAGAGATTGGCGAGCAGGACCGCCCCGTTCACCCGCCGCGACGCCTGTAGCATGTGGTGGTGCTGGAACCAGTAGATCCCGACCTTGACGAACGAGAGCGCATAGGCCGCGAACAGGACTCCCAGCGGCTTCAGCGCAGCAAGCCCCGGGCTTTGCGGCACCGGAAGCGCGAGCACCATGATGGTGATGATGATCGCCACCACGCCGTCGGTGAAGCTGTTCAGCCGGTTGGTGTTCATGGCCCCGCCCCCGCGTTGGACCTAACCCGCGGCTTCAACAGGAGCTGGAAGCCTCGAGCTACTTGCCCGAGCGCGCGGGAGTACCGGCTGAGCGTTTGCTACGCGCGTAGAATTCCGCCGCAGTGCCACAGGAACTGCCGGACGAAGACCAGTGAAACTGCGTCGTAGCGTTTGAAGTTCCGTAATTAGGAGCGTCCGATGTGGGCTGATAAATGCCGCTCGCATCTGTGGTTTTGCTCATGGCAGTTTTCTCCATCCCTCGAACGATTTCGAATCGCTGACGTTCCCGGCTGGGTCGATGGCCGCCTCGCCCTCGCTCACGAACCCGTAACTAGCATCAGTGCTTTCGATTAAACCCCTGACCAGAGTGTACCTGTTTCTTTGCTGCCCGCCTAGCAGGCTTTGCGGCGAGAATGGCTCAAGAGTTCTCAATTCCTCGTTATACGACTTGGTTACTTCGCTGAGCACACGGTACAGTTCTGCAGACGGTTTCTCGATGCTTAGCCCTATCGACGCGGCTTGACGACGGTTAATTGTGTAGTCGTGGCTGCCGGAGTCAGAGCACAGCAGCTGAATGATCTCTTTCTGCTTTCTGGTGTCTGGCACCTGTCGTTCGATCAAGGCCTTGGCGAGATTTCGGATTTGGTCGCCTAACCTGAAGATATCCCCCAGCACCAGCGGATGAATTTGCGACGAGAGGGAGGTCCAGATCTGTGCTAATGCAGACGGATCTCGAATGTCTTTCTTCACCTCATTTAGGTAGCCACGGATCGCTTCGGCACTGACGGGAAGATGGAATGGCTGCCCAGCAGGGCCCTGCACCATTGGCGCCAGAGGGTGGTTTGCCAGGCTCGGGTCAATTGGACCCAAGGAGGCCTGCTTCGTCATCACAATCTTGTCTGCTCCGAGGGCCATGAGAGTTCCAGCGCTCATGGCTTTCCACGGAACGAGAACTTCCAGCTCATCGCAGAAAGATCGGAGAAGGTTGATGAGCGTCCAACCGGCAGAAGTTTGCCCACCATTCGTGGTCAGCAGCAGCGTAATCTTGGCGCTAGGTCCAATTTCGTCCAGGACCGATACGAAGGGTGGCACCGCATCATCTGCAATTTGCGTCTGAAGTCCGAGGCGTTCGCCGTTGACGAACGCGACAAGTCTGCTCCCCCTCGCTTTTTCAATTTCTTTATACAGGCCGACCCGATCAGCATGTTTCATGACGCCCCCAACCTTCGGCCGGCAGGTTTGTGCACGCCGCCTTCGCAATTGCAAGAAGCTATTCATTATGCAGCTGCTGATCCGCATCAGGGATCGTGGGCATTGTAGGTGAAACGTGCGCCTGCGCCCGCACCCACTTGATCAGCTCGTCGAGCTGGATCGCCTGCTCGGTCGCTATTTCGCCGTCGGCGAGAGGAAGTCGGTCTTGGCCGGCGGTTTCAGGAGGTCCGCCGGAGGAAGCGGGTAGGCCGGGCACTGGCGCGCTCGCGCCACTGCGGGGATCGGCTGCGGCGGCGGCACTTTGCTCGCGCAGGCGCTGAGCAAGAGAACGAGCGGCGGCAAGGCGCGCTTCAAAGTCATTACTGGTCCTTTCGTTGATATTGCGCTGCTCTGTGGCGACGCGCTCGGCATTGGCCTTATCGGCCGCTTCGGCCTGCTGCGCGGCGGCGCGGTAATTGGCGACCGTCCCGGCGAGCGCGGCCTGCTCCTTCGTGTAGAGCTGCTCGAAATGGCCGCTCTGCTTCTGCCAGTGGCGGGTCTCGCCGCGCTGGACGAGGAGGAGGATGGCGAGCGCGAGCGCGACGGCGATCCCGGCGACGCCCTGGATGTTGAGGAAGCGGAGCAGGCTCATGAACGGTCGGCCTCGAACGACGCCCCGTCCCTGTTGGCCTCGACCTTGAAGCGGCCGACCGGCCCGCCGGCGAGAAGACCGACGATGACGATCACCATTGCGCCGATGAAGCCGCCGAGCGACCAGCCGAAAATGGCGACGATGCTATGCTCCTCGGCCGCGCTCCAGCCGCCCCACATCAGCAGCGCGACCATTCCGAGCGCGCAGGCGCCGCAGAACATCCCGGCGGCGGCGGCGAGAAGGCCGTAGATATAGCGCTGCCCTTCGGCGAAGGTGCCGGGCGGGGGAAGTGATTTCATGGCGTCTCCGATCTCGGAAGTTGTGAAAGTTGTGCCCTCAACGCGTGTGCGTACGCGCGCGTGAGTCACGAATTACCAATTCGGTTCGCTAGCCACCCGTAGAGGAACGCCTCATTGGCTGGCCGGCGTTCGGCGAGGCGGAGGTAGCGCTCGCCCTGGAGCGCCTCGAGCGCGCGGAGGAGGACCGTCTC
>Ga0207660_10001116_pt1 | contig 17939 bp, 15 predicted proteins | sample KBSC73BmetaG_FD_184335 | JGI IMG/M metagenome (GOLD analysis project Ga0207660, IMG submission 184335) | Corn rhizosphere microbial communities from Kellogg Biological Station, Michigan, USA - KBS C7-3B metaG (SPAdes) (version 2) | ecosystem: Host-associated > Plants > Roots > Rhizosphere ... | reverse complement strand
CTTTGGCACTGACCATCTCTATCGCTCTATCGACCGCGGCACAACCATGACGCCTGTGAGCCAGGCGCCATTTGCACTCGATCCGAAGACGGGAGCTCCCGCACCCGTAAGCGCGATTGGTATCTCCCCCCAGGATGACAACGTGCGCCTGGTTGGGCTGACCACAGGGCAGGTCTTCGCCACCACCAGCGGCGCCAACCCAATGACCGAGGTAACCGGGCCGTGGGGGCCGCATTATGTTTCCCGCGCCGTGATCGATCCAACCAATGCGAATACGGCATACGTAACGCTGGACGGCTACGGCTTTGCCAGCCACGTCTGGAAAACCACGAACCTCACTGCGGCAGCGCCCGCCTGGACCGCAGTTTCAGGATCCTTACCTGATGTTCCTGTAAATGCGTTTCTGGTCGACCCTGTATTCCCCAACACGCTTTATGCAGGAACTGACATTGGAGTGTTCAACTCAGTGGACGGAGGGTCTACTTGGGTGCCGTATGGCTCTGGTTTGCCGAGAGTGGCCGTTTTCGACATGGCTATGAATAAGCTCACGCGCAAAATCCGCGTGGCCACGCACGGGCGGGGAATATGGGAAATTGCGGCCGTTAATCCGCCAGGCGCCGTTTCTCTGAGCGCCAGCAACACATCCCTGCAGACCGGCGCTTCAGTGACGCTGACAGGTTCCGTGGTGGCAAATCCAGCGCTTCCTGTGCCTACGGGCTCCATCACATTCGACGATGGAGCCAGCGCGCTGGCGACCGTTGCCCTGGATCCGACTGGGACGGCAACGTTCCAGACTTCATCCCTTGCGAATGGCTCGCACAACGTGACCGCCGCCTATAGTGGCGACGCCAATTACGCGGGGACCACATCCGCGGTTGTAGTCCTTGACGTCGGCCCACCTGATTATCAGGTGAATCTTGCGACAAACTCAGCCACAATCACCGCCGGACAAACCGCAAACTTTACCCTCGCGATCAGCCCTCAACACGGCTTCAGCGCAGCCGTGAGCCTGAGTTGCTCGGGGCTGCCGGCAGGCGCGGGTTGCACTTTCAATCCGGCCTCCGTTACGCCAAACGGATCCGCAGCGAACAGTACTCTCACTATTACGACTACGGGACGGACTTTGGCTGCTCAGATGCCGCATTCGAGCGGCGGTCGATTGAGCCTGGGTCTTCTTAGCACCTTCTTGCTAGCCGCAGGTCTTGTATTTGGAGGATCGCGCAAAAAGAGGATCGCTCCCATATGCCTGATGCTGGTACTGGCGACGGTCCTTGCCGGAGTGGGATGCGGTGGCGGCCCCACACCGCCACCACCATCTTCTGGAACTCCGGCAGGAACGTACACCGTGACGGTGAACGCTATATCCGGATCGGTAACACACCAGTCAACCCTGACGTTGACAGTCAAGTGAGAAGCAGACACTACCAAACACGAACCGCGCCTGTCTTTGGGCGACGTTGGGCGCGGTTGCTTCCTGGCGGCAGTCTTTAGATGGCCCGCCGGCTGGAACCGCCAGCGCGTCCGACGACACGCTCGAGATCAGCCTGAGGTTCCACTTGCAGGCGGCACTCCTTTACTCCCCGGGTGCGCGCCACTCGATGACGAATCTTTTCCACTTCGCTGGGCAGGACAGAGCCGCTCACGGTCACACAGCCGTCCCGCGCTTCCACCCGTAACAACCCTGAATGAGAGACTACGTGTCCCAGTTGAGAGCGCACTCGGTCTACCAGTTGATCGTCGGGGATCTCGCCGACTCGGTCACGGATGCTGGACCGCAGCTCAGCCACGGAGCCAAGAGCCCGGTTCACCACATCGCGGCTGCTCTTCCGGAGATGCCGTCCCATAACACGACCGGCATGAACGACTCGGTCGCGCGCCTGGGCTCGGCGCCGGGCGCCTCGATTTTCATCAAAGATGTACATCACCGTCGCGCCGATTACCATGCCGCTCAATAGCGTTACCGTGTGCTCAAACCGCTCTCGTATGGTCATATTTAACCCCCGATGAAAATTTGCTCATCAGGTATTGGATTGAGGCGGTTGGTTTGGAGAGGCCCGGGGAGAAGGTCCCAGAAGAAAGGGCCTGTGGAAAATGCTAAAGGCGGCCCACCGGCCGCCCTCATTGAATTCCGTGTAGCTCTAGAGCATCTGCACGTTCTCTGCCTGCCAGCCCTTGGGACCTTTGACGACGGTGAACTGCACCGGCTGTCCTTCCTTCAGGCTGCGGAAACCGTTGGCCTGAATTGCAGAGAAATGGACGAAAACGTCCTCACCATTCTCACGGGAAATAAAGCCGTAACCCTTCGCGTCATTGAACCACTTAACTGTTCCTTGTTCCATTGTGTTACACGCATTCCTTATATCTGAATTTGCGCTTTTCTTCAGGTAGTGCAGGCAGGTGTGCTGGGGTGCAGAACCGCTGTACAACGCTTCTCGAAAACCGCAGGCACATTATACTCACACTGCCCAGAGTTGTCTCTTGCGAAAATGCCTCCCCGGCAGCCATACAGGGACAACGGCTGTGGTACCTTGGAGTGGCGCAAATGATTGTAGGCACGGGAGTTGATGTCGCTGAGGTTGTCCGGATCAAGGCAGCTTGGGAGCGCTTTGGCGAGCGTTTTCTGGCCCGGGTCTTCACTCCTGATGAGGTCCGCTACTGCATTTCCAAGCTGAACGCCGCGGAGCGGCTGGCGGCCCGCTTCGCCGCCAAAGAGGCGGGAATGAAAGCCGCAGGCACTGGCCTGAGACACGGGGTCACCTGGCATGATGTTGAGGTCGTCCGAGAGCTGGGAGGCAGACCCACACTTCGACTCAGCGGCAAATTGGCTGAGTTCGCCAGCCGCCTTGGCGCCACTCGGGCCCACCTTTCTCTAAGCCACACTGAAGAACAGGCAATAGCATTTGTCATCCTGGAATCTTGAGGTTACTTTAGGCGGATGTCCCAGACCACTGTTTCTCCGCAAAGCCCGCCCGCCACCATGCTGCTGGTGCCTGTCACGGTGGTGCTCGCTGTGGCCATGGTGAGTTTCTCCAGTTTGCTGCTGGAACTGGCCATGACTCGCCTCTTCAGTGTGGTGCTCTTTTATCACTTTGCCTTTTTCGCCATTTCAGTGGCGTTGCTGGGACTCGGGTCGGGCGGAGTGTTCGCCCATATCCGTCGCGACTGGCTCATGCGCTTCGATCTGGGCTCAATGGGCGCTTTCATTTGCATTCTAAGTGCGCTCGCAATCCCCGCAGTAGTCTGGATCGTCCTGCACACGCCGGTTTCTCTCCAGGTCACAGGGGCCAATTTCGGTAAACTGACTGTCATTTATCTCGCCACCGCGGTTCCATTCTTCTTTACAGGTCTGCTTTTCTCCGTTTTGTTTGCGCGCTCAACGGGCGCGATTTCCATTCTTTACGGCGCCGATCTGGCTGGCGGCGCGTCGGCCTGTCTTGCCGTTGTTCCTCTGCTCAACACCCTAGGCGCGCCTGACAGCCTGCTCTTGTGCTCGGTCGTGCTGTCCATGGCGGCAGCGCTCTGGGCGGGCAGCAGAAAGATTGGACGCGTTGCGCGCGTGCTGGTTGCTGTTGCTGTGATTTTCCTCGTCTGGTGCCATCTCGGCCACCGGATGGACGTGATCTACGCCAAAGGCCTGCTGCGCGATCCCAAGTGGGTGGAATTTTCCAAGTGGAACGCCATCTCCAGAATTGAAGTCAATAATCAGGGCGGCTCGCGCTACGTAGTGATTGACGCTGACGCCACCACGGCCATCATGAACGTGGATCCAGCCAAATGGGACCAGGATCAACCTTCCAGTCCCGCGCCCACACACACCGGCATTCCCGGCGCAGGCAGCTTCAACTGGAAAAAGAGCCTCATGGCTGCCGCGCCCTCAGTCGCGAATGTATTACGTCCACGCGGAAGCTTTGCCATCATCGGGCCGGGCGGTGGGGTAGATGTCCTGCGCGCTGTCGCGAATGGCAGTCCGAACGTTACCGGGATCGAGATCAATCCGATCATCGTGAACGACGTGATGCGCGGCGCTTACGCGGACTACTCCTACCATCTGTATGACATGCCCCAGGTCCATATTCACGTGCAGGACGGCCGCTCTTACATCCGCAGTTCCCACGATCTTTATGACGTGGTGCAGATGACGCTGGTAGATACATGGGCCTCTACCGCCGCAGGCGCGTTCGCGCTGAGCGAAAACAATCTTTATACGGTAGAGGCTTTCCGCGAATACTTTGATCACCTCAAACCCGACGGCATGATCGCCATCACGCGATGGGAATTTCGCCAGCCCCGCGAAGCCTTGCGTGTGGTATCGCAGGGGATTGAAGCGTTGCATCAGCTCGGCGTCGCCGATCCACGCAATCACTTCGTCATTGTTGCCGATGGCGGCCTGAACGAAGATGGCCGTCCCGTTCTGGTGCTGGCCAAGAAAACGGCCTTCACCCCGGCCGAGTATGCGGCTATTGCAGAGCATGTGGCTTCGAATCCTAACCTGGTGTGGCTGAACCCGGATCCGCAACATGCGGGCACGCAGCCCTTGCCGGCAGCAGCGCATACTTTCGGTGAGCTGATCGATTCCAACAATCCGCGCGATTTTGCCCGCCATTACACGTATAACGTCGGCCCGGTGGATGACAACGCTCCATTTTTCTTCTTTACCCTGAAGACCGGGTACGTGCTCAAGAACATTCTTGCCGGAACCGGCAAAGGCATGGATTGGCGAATCAATCTGGGAGTGGTAGTCCTGGGCATGCTGTTGATCATCTCCATTGTGGCCGTCCTGGCATTCCTGATCCTGCCGCTTGCTCTCTATGGCCGCGAGCCGGCGGCGGCCAGACCAGGATTGGCGGCGCTGCTCTATTTCATTGCTCTGGGCTTTGGCTACATCCTGGTGGAGATCTCGCTGATTCAGCGCTTTGTGCTCTTTCTTGGCCATCCAACGTACGCGCTGACGGTGGTTGTATTTCTCCTGCTTCTTTCCAGCGGTGCCGGGAGCATCACCGCCCGGCACTGGATTTCCGGCGGACATCGTTTGCTGGCGCTGTTGGGAGTTATCACCGCTCTGATTGCGCTCGACCTGGTGCTGGTTCCGTGGCTCCTTTCGACCACGGTTGGTTATCCATTCTTCTTGAAACTTTTGCTAAGCGCCGTGGTACTCATTCCTCTCGGCTTCCTCATGGGCATGCCTTTTCCCACAGGTCTCCGGCTAATCAGGACCGTGGAATGGGCCTGGGCGCTGAATGCTGCCGCCAGCGTGCTCGGCTCCGTGATGGCCATGGTGATAGCTATTCATTTTGGTTTGACCATCACGCTCGCATGCGCCGCGCTCTCCTACTTGCTCGCGGGCGCCTGTTCCAGAAGCTTGAGATCGGCTTGATGTGCTTCCCGCAGCACTCTACAGAACATTCCTGCAATGATGGTTTTGCAGAGGCTCGGCGATTGTCAGCTAGCCTTTGTCTTGCTGGAATGAAAGCGCTTTCTGTTATGATTTTTATCTAGGACTACACTCAATTGCCGAGCCAAAAGCAACTCAGGTGGTCTGAACTCCGCGTGGGCATAACCGTGGTTGTAGCTTCGGTTGTCCTCGCAATTCTGGTTTTCCTGATGAGCGGCACGGCTGGCTTCCTCACCCGCAAAATCACTCTTGTCACTTACTTCGACAACGCTGAAGGCCTGCGCTCCGGCCAACCTGTGGACTTGAACGGCGTGCCCGTGGGCAACGTGACCTCCGTACGCGTCGTCTCTGACCGGCCCCAGACGCCGGTGAGGGTCGCCATGAAGATCAACCGCGACTTCGCCGCACTGATTCACAAGGACAGCACGGCGATTGTAAAAACCGCGGGTGTACTGGGCGAATCCTTTGTTGACATTCAGAACCAGGAGCCGCCCCAGAAGCCGCCCGTCGCTGACGGTGATGAGCTGCCGCACGAGAACGCTCCCGGACTCGAAGACGTGGTCCGCAGCAGCCAGAGCACGCTGGTCAATGTGGACACGTTGATCAAGCGGCTCGACCGCATCGTCTCCGAGATTGAAAGCGGCAAAGGCACTCTGCATGGAGTCATCTACGACGCCACTCTCATCAACAGGGTCAACGGGCTGGTGAACCAGATGCAGCAGCTCGTGGCCGACGTCAGCAATGGCAAAGGCACCATTGGCAAGTTCTTTTCTGATGAGACTTTCTACCGCAAAGCCAACGATGCGGTAGACAAACTCGATCGCCTGGTTGACGACCTGAACGAGGGCAAAGGCACCGCAGGCAAGCTCCTCAAAGACGATACGCTTTATAACAACGCCAACCAGACCATTGCCAGCGCTAACAAGCTGGTAGCGGACGTAAACGCCGGAAAAGGCGCGCTGGGCACTCTCGCAAAAGATGAAGAGTTTGCCCGCAAGCTGCGTTCCACTGTGGATAAGCTTTCAGCTATCGCCACGGAGCTTGAGGCCGGACAGGGCACAGCCGGACACTTGCTGAAGGATTCCTCTGTCTATAACAATACGGATCAATTACTCGTAGAGACCCGCTCGCTGATCAAAGCAGTGCGCGAGAACCCGAAGAAGTACCTGACGATTCATTTCAGAATTTTTTGATTTGTCGCTGCGTTGAGTCTCAAACGCCCGCGCGTACGAACTACCCAAGCAACGCGTTGCGAGTCTATACTTCTTTGTTCGCGATTCCGTTCTCCCAGATTGAAACAACCATTCTCTTCTCGTGTTGAGGCCGATTGCATGCGCAAAGTTCTGTTGATCGTCGTCGCTACTCTCTCCATAAATCTGGCTGTCGCCCAGGTTTCGACAAAAAGTACTCCAGCCACGCAGCCGCAAAGCTCGGAAGTGAAGCAGGTGCCCAGCTTTGACGCGGCCGCCATGGATAAATCTGCCGACCCGTGCGTTGACTTCTACCAGTTTTCCTGCGGCGGATGGATGAAAAACAATCCCATTCCTCCCGACCAGGCAAGCTGGGGCCGCTTCAATGAACTGGCGGAGCGCAATCGCGCTGAGCTGCGGGGCATTCTGGAGAACGCCGCCAAAGCCACAAACCGCGACGCTAACGAGCAGAAGATCGGCGATTACTACGCAAGCTGCATGGATGAAGATGCCATCAATCACAAAGGCATTGCCGCGCTCAAACCTGAGCTCGACCGCATTGATGCCATCAAGGACAAGAACGAACTTCCCAGCTTGCTGGCGGAGCTGCACCGCCAGGGCATTGACGTTCTGTTCAGCTTTGGCTCCGGCGCTGACTTCAAGAACGCCAAGCAGGTGATCGCCGAAGCTGACCAGGGCGGACTCTCCCTGCCCGAGCGCGACTACTACCTTCGCGACGATCAAAAATCGGTCGAGCTGCGCAAGCAGTTTGTTGAGCACGTGACCAACATGTTCAAGCTCATGGGCGACGCGCCGGAAAAATCCGCAGCCGAGGCGCAGGCCGTCATGAACATTGAAACGGCGCTGGCCAAAGCGTCCATGCCAGTAACCGATCGCCGCAACCCCGAAAAGATCTACCACAAAATCTCTGAGCAGCAGTGGCAGGCGCTCACACCATCTTTGCAATGGAACAAATACCTTACCGGCATGGGTGCTCCTTCCTTCACCAGCCTCAACGTTGTGGTGCCGGATTTCTTCAAAGCGCTCGACGAAGAGCTCAAAACCGTCAGCCTCGATGACTTGAAGACTTATATGCGCTGGCATCTCGTACACAGCCAGGCGGAGTTTCTGCCCACGGCGTTCGTGGACGAAAACTTCAATTTCTTCGGGCGTACGCTCACCGGAGCCAAGCAATTGCGCCCGCGCTGGAAGCGTTGCGTCTCATCCGTGGACGGCGATCTGGGTGAGGCTCTGGGCAAGGAGTTTGTGGACAAGTACTTCCCGCCTGAGGCCAAAGCCCGCACGCTCGCCATGGTTAAGCAGGTGGAAGATGCCCTGCGCCGCGATATCCAGGGCCTTGACTGGATGACCGAAACCACCAAAAAGCAGGCGTTGATCAAGCTGGACGCAATCCAGAACAAAATCGGCTATCCCAACAAGTGGCGCGACTACAGCACGCTCAAGATCGTTCGCGGTGACGCGTTGGGCAACTCACTCCGCGCCAATGCCTTTGAAGTCCATCGCCAGCTCAACAAGATTGGCAAGCCGCTTGACAAGCAGGAGTGGGGAATGACGCCTCCCACCGTCAATGCCTACTACAACCCGCTGCAGAACAACATCAACTTCCCGGCAGGCATTCTGCAGCCGCCGTTCTATGACTTCAAGGCGGACGATGCGCTGAACTTCGGCGGCATCGGCGCCGTGATTGGCCACGAACTCACTCACGGCTTTGACGATGAGGGCCGCCAGTTTGACGCCCAAGGCAATCTCCACGACTGGTGGACTCCGCAGGATGGCAAAGCCTTCGACCAGCGCGCGCAGTGCATTGTGGATGAGTACAACAGCTTCGTCGCCGTGGACGATGTTCACCTCAATGGCAAACTCACCCTGGGTGAAAACACTGCCGACAACGGCGGCCTGCGCATCGCGCTGATGGCTTTGCTCGCCGGCATGAATCAGGATGCGCGCGTGCCGGCAAAACTCGACGGCTATACGCCGGAACAGCGCCTGTTCCTCGGCTGGGGCCAGATCTGGTGCCAGAACCAGACGCCGCAAATCGAGCGCCTGCTGGCCCTCACCAACGAGCATTCCCCAGGCAAGTACCGCGTCAACGGCGTCGTCGGCAACATGCCCGAGTTTGAAAAGGCCTGGGGCTGCAAAGCCGGACAACCGATGGTGCGCCAGAACGCCTGCAGGGTGTGGTAGCAAACTAATCAGAGGGGGCAAGGTTTCGGGTTGCGATCAAGCTTGGAACGCCGATGCCTACCCCCTACCCCATAGGTCACTAGGATTCTAAAGGACTTACTCGAAATCACCCCAGCTCAACCCCGGGTTGGTTGAAGCTGCGCCCCGTAAGTCGAGCTCCTGAGCAACAATGTAAGTATTCAGTTTTCAAAGAGCGAGCCCGAATTTCAAGGCCTCCTGAGAGGTTTTTTGAGCCAAGCCACTTCCAACCGCAAAACAGCTAAAAGCTATCTTTTTTAGCATTTTCTTCGCCCAAAGTCACGCGCGAAGTAGTACAGCTTGACAAGGCCGCGTTTCAGAGCTGTTCATTTCCGAACATCTTGCGACGGGGCTGGGTTGTGACGTGAAAACGCCTGCCGCATCGGGCGCAAGAAAGTAACCGGTTCGCGTTCCTGCCTCATTGTCGCTGTTACTCCACATCGAGGTTCGGCATGCCCGTAAGAAGCGCAGTGGCTGTACTCGTCTTCTTTGCGACTATCCAAGTTTCTTCCGTAACAGCTCAACAGTTCACAAAGCGTGAGCTGGGTATCACCACTTCAATCATTCCCAATGACCGCATCGGCGCCACCACCGATTCCGGAATCGGAGCAAGATTCAGTTACAACTTCACGTCCAGTCTCGCTGTTGAAACGGAAGCGAATTATTACCTGACCGGAACCAGCCAGCGCGGCCTTCTGAGCGGCGGGAGAGCCATATCATTGCTCGCCGGACCAAAGGCGGGCATACGCAAGCGAAAGTTTGGAATCTTCTTCAAATCGCGTTTCGGCGTACTCACGTTCAGTAATGTCTTCAATACAGCCGCGCTGTCTGACCTCTATTCAACTTCACGAAAAACACACGCCGCCATGGACTTGGGCGGCGTTGCGGAACTTTATCCCACCAGCCGGCTTGTCCTTCGGCTGGATGTCGGTCAACTCCTCGTTCGCTATGGAGACTCGACATTGCTTGTCTTCCCTCTCGGCAACGGCCTGTCCGCTGAAGAACGCACGGATGGCTTCGTGGTAAGCCCATGGCACATTGCAGTCGGCGCCAGCTATCGTCTCGGTTCTTTACAAACGATTGTTGAGAGCGAAACAGGCCCTTCTCGTGTTCAGTTTGGTGTGCAATACACGTTGCAAACGCTGCAGCGCGATGTCTTGGTTACGCGCGATGAATCGGCGATCGGCGGCTGGCTGACGTACAACCTCAACCGCCATTTTGGGTTTGACGCAGCCGCAAGTTTTTTCCCTCGCGAGATGAGGTTTGTCAGCTTTCAGCAGGGCGGGCAGATGATTCAGGCCCTCGCTGGGGTCCGTTGGGGAGTACGGCGCGACCACTGGGGTGTATTTGCTAAATTCCGTCCAGGTGTTCAGATTTATACGCTTGCGTCCGGCTTCGATTTTAGACAGCTGCTGGACCCGCATCAAAACCTGCCCACATTTGTAAATCTGGCATTCGATACCGGCGGAATCTTTGAGCTCTACACGTCAAGACACACCATGTTTCGATTCGACGCTGGTGATACGCAAATTCACTTCCGCAAGAGACACTTCCTTGACGACAAGGGGAATCCCTTTACCGTGGGAGGCGAAACTCATCCTTCAATTCAGTTGACCGTAGGTTTTGGGCTGCGCTTTTGAATTGAGAAATTCTATTGCGTGATTGACACCAGCCCCGTGCTCTCCGCCTGCTCGTGCGCATGATAGGACGAACGAACCAAGGGACCGCTCTCCACATGGCGGAAGCCCATCTTCAGCGCTTCGCGTTTTATGAAAGCGAATTCATCGGGCGTGTAGTAGCGCGTGATGGGAAGATGGTCTTTGGAAGGGCGCAGGTACTGGCCTACTGTAAGGATATCTACGTTACGCGCCGCCAGATCGCGAAACGCTTCCAGCAGCTCGTCCATGGTCTCGCCGATTCCGACCATCAATCCCGTTTTTGATACCATGCCCGGAGCAAAGCGCTTCACGTTGCTCAGCAGGTCGAGTGTGCGCTGGTATCGCGCGCCGGAACGCACCGCGCGGTAGAGCCGCGGCACCGTTTCCGTGTTGTGGTTCAGCACTTCCGGCCTGGCGTCCAGCACGATCTGCAGGCAATCTTCCCGGCCCTGGAAATCGGGGATCAGCACTTCCACCTGGCAGCCAGGCGCCTGCCGCCGGATCTCGCGGATGGTCTCAGCAAAAATCTTTGCCCCGCCCACGTTGTCGTCGTCGCGGTTTACGCTGGTGATTACCGCATGCTTCAGGCCGAGTGTGGCCACGGCTTCCGCTACCCGGCGCGGCTCGTCCCAGTCCAGCGGCTCGGGCTTACCTTTCGGCACTGCGCAGAAGCCGCACCGCCGCGTGCAGAGATTGCCGAGCAGCATGAAGGTGGCAGTCTTATGGTTCCAGCACTCGCCGATATTGGGGCACTGCGCCGACTCGCATACAGTGTGCAACTGCAACGTCCGCGCCAGCCGCTTCAGATCGTGGTAGTTGTCGCCGATGGGTGCGCGTGCCCGCAGCCATTCCGGCTTGGGCTGCGGCCGTCGTGGGGCAAGATCGATCTGTACGAGTTCAGCAGGGCTGGCCATGTGGGAATAACTCTCTATTGTACGATGTCCTGCCCCTCGGCTTCGCTTCACAAACTGAAGTAACTTTGGCCGCCGAGCAGCTTGCTCGTATCATGCAGCCCGAGGTAATGCGCGTTGCGTGAACTGTGGCAAACCTTTGTTGCGCGGATCTGTTCCTGGCATGCTCCTCTGGGACGGTATTCCCCGTTTGTCGCATCGCTGCTGTTTGCGGGCTGCGCGTTCATCCACTCCACTCTGTTCCGGCTGCTGGGCTATACCGTAGCCAGTATTCTTGTTTTTCTAATCGCGGTTGACCTGGCCAACTCGCTGCTGGAACGCGAACCTGTCGCGGTAGAGCGTGAGCGTAATAAGCGCCTCAAATACATTCCCGTGAGCTGGCCTCAGTTCGCGCTCACCGGTGTTCTCGCCACCCTTTACACCTGGTTTGTCTTCGTCGGCCTCGGCCCGTGGACGCCATGGATCTTTGCCCTTCTCGCCTATCCACTCTCCTGCCTCGTGGCCTGGCGCAACGTGCGCCTCTGGTATCAGCAGGGCATCGACTACGAGGAGGTGCTGAAGGAAGAAGAAGAACTACAACGGGTACTTCAGCTTCGCGCGAATGCTCATTCAGACGTGATCCCCGGCCAGCCACTGCCCTGATATTCTCGCAATTTTCTCAAGATCGTTGGTTGGCACAGTGAGGTGAGCCGCAATGAGCACAGAGGCTGGCTGCTGCTCGTCGAACGTGTGGCACATAGCCTGCCCTGAGCAACTGAGCTTAGCGAAGGAGCCGAATGGGCCCCCTCGCCTGTGAGTTTTTCCTTTGCCCTGCAGCGTTGCTATGAGAAAGACTTATCCCAATCGAGAATCCATCCTGGACCCGCGCCAGCTAGACCTCCACACCCGACCGAAACCTCAGCGCGCGGGTGAAGGACCTGCTCCGCTACCATTTCGCGTCAGCCAGATAAACTTTCGAGGAACCTTCTAATCCTGTGTGGCACAGAGCCTGCCCTGAGCGACTGAGCACAGCGAAGGAGCCGCTTGGGTCCGCGTAGAATCGCATTCGCGTTTCAGGATGTGCTTTACGAACAGCCACAGCCGAGGGCGGCTGTGCCACAACTCTTTTCAAACGAAGAACTCGGGTCTCCTGGCTACAACGTATGCAGATACGCCACCACGTCCTGAATCTCCTGCTCTGACATCTGGTTGCCGAAAGCCGGCATCATCGCCCGTCCGCGCACAATGGACTGGATCACATGCTCGTCCGTGGACGTGAGACCGCTCGGCAGGTAAGGTTTTTTGAACAGCCCCTTCAATCCAGGCCCTTTGTTGCCGTGCGTTGAGTACGCCGGATGGCAGCTCAGGCAATAGATTCTGAAAACGCGCCGGCCGCTTGATTGTTGTGCATTCAGCCCCAGCTCCGCATCGGACATTTTTTCCGGATCTTTTCCGCAGCCGATGCAGGCAGCCAGCAGCACCGTAATCCAAAACGCAAGTAGAACTATGGACGCCTTTCGCATGAAATGACTATTATGTCCGTAGCGCGGCCATTTGCAAAAGTTTGCCGCGCCTTCCACGCCATGCCGGTGAAGATCAAACGGGCTTATGACAAGCCTTCCCTTTCTGACGGCCAACGCGTCCTGGTTGACCGCCTCTGGCCGCGCGGAATGAAGAAAGAAGATGCCCGCATCGATCACTGGCTGAAACATCTGGCGCCTTCCGACACTCTGCGCAAGTGGTACCACTCTACCCACAATTGGGTAGTGTTCAAGAAGCGCTACTTCAAGGAACTCTGCACGCCCGAAGCCGGCGAGGACCTGAACACGCTCTACCAGTTAATGGACGATTCTGACGATGTCACCCTGATCTACTCGTCCAAAGACACGGAGCGCAACAATGCAGTCGCATTGAAAGAGCTACTGGACGGAATGAAGAAACCTCCATCGAGCAGCGGTCCGGCCAAAGCCGCTGCCGTGCCTGGCCGTGTGGCCAAACGCCGTCCGTCGTGATTCTCCGCCCCCTTGAAACTCCCGGGCCTCACAACTCCCACGAGTGGGTTTCCGCGTGGCGCGCGGTAGAACCCCTGCAGCGGATCCGCTATGAAACCTGCTGGATGATCACGCAGCCTTCGCACGCGGCTCTTGCCGGTGAGATTGCCGCAAAATTGGCCGGCCAGAATGTTCCTGAGCTCGAACCTGAACTCGTCCGCGCCATTGCCTTGCATGATGCCGGCTGGGGCATGCCCGACGCTCAGGCCGTAATGGCAAGCCGCTCCGTCCAACAGAGCCCGCCCAGGTCGTTCCTGCAGGTAGGCGTGCCGGAATTTCTCAGCTCATGGACTCGGTCAATTGATGTTGCCCTTTCCACTGCGCCGGCCGGCGGCTACATGGTCAGCAGGCATTTCTGGCGGCTCGCCGAACATCGCCTGAACACCGCGCAGGATTCCGCCGCAGATTGCGCTCGGCTCGAGCAGTTTCTCGACTTCGAAAACGAACGCCAGCAGAAGCTTGTATCAAAGCAGGCCCGAAGCGCGAAAGAACTCGAAGCCTTCACTGACGTCCTGCAGTTTTGCGATCTCATGTCCCTGTACCTGTGCTGTGGCAGCCGCGAGCAGGTGGAATTCCCGGAATACTTTGGAGTGAAGATCCGCGCAAGCCAGGAGCCGCAGGGCCTCCGGCTCAACCCTCCTCTACTCCCGTCCGGAACTCAGTTCACTGTCGCCGCGCTGAAACATCCCGCAACTAAAGGCGAATCGGGCAGGGAGATCAGTTTCGTACTTGTTTAGAACAAAAACCAAGTTGCTGTATTTTGGGTGACGTGTGGCACAGCGCGGCGAGCCGCAAGCGGTACAAACCCGCCACTGATTTAAGGTGTGGCACAGGCGCCCGCGCCTGTGCACCTGTCCCTCTGAATGCAGCCTTGGTGGAGAATACTTTCTCTTAATCGAGAATCCCATCCTGAACCCGCGCACTGAATTCTCGTTTGATCTCCAGCCACGGTTTATGCGCGCGGGTGAAGGAACTGCTCCGCCGCCGTCCGTGAGCTGAGAGGAACTTCCAAATCCTCGCCCACCAAAATTGTTCCGAAAAAGAAGGAATTTAACGCTTAGTAGAACCACCCGCCCTCGGCTGTGCGCGAATCGCAAATTGTGAATTCGCTCTTTTCTCCAACGACGGAGGCGTGCTTTTGCTTGACCATTCCTACGTGGCTCTAACCATTTGTAAAAGAGACGGAAGCCCACAGGCGAGGACGCCTGTGCTACCGTGCGTAACTGAGCCGTAAGTTTGGAAACGGCTTGGAAATTATTGCTCGACGACGCGTTCAAATTAGTTGGCCGATCGCGATTCCCTGCCCATTGAACGGCCCATCTTCTTTACAATCTAAATAGTCTGATGGGTACCGCATCGAAACCCGCGCAAAAAGGCCGCGTCTTCCTCATGGACACAATGTCCTTCATTTTCCGCGCTTATCACGCCATGGCGCGGCAGAGGCCCATGTCCACCAAGACCGGTGTTCCTACCGCAGCCACTTATGTATTCGTGAACATGCTGCGCAAGCTGCGCGCCGACTTCAATCCTGAATACCTGGCCGCAGTCTTTGATGTCGCCGGTCCCACGTTTCGCGACGAGCAGGCCAAATCGGTGACCTCGGTCCGCAAGTTCGATATCAAAACCCAGACCTTCAAGGAAGTTGAGTATCACGGATACAAAGCGCAGCGTGCCGAGATGCCGCCCGACCTTGCCCAGCAGGTGCCCTATATCCGCCGCGCCCTGGAAGCGTATCGCATTCCTATTCTGGAGCAGCAGGGCTTTGAGGCCGACGACGTAATCGGGACCCTCGCGCGCAAGGCTGCCGCTGAGAGTTATGAGGTCTTTGTTGTCTCCAGCGACAAGGACATGCTGCAACTGGTCAATGACAAAATCTGCGTCCTCAATCCGCCCAAAGACAACTTGGTCTGTGATGCGCCGAAGGTGGAAGAAATCCTGGGAGTGCGCCCGCAGCAGGTCATTGATGTGATGGCGCTGCGCGGCGACTCGATTGACAACATCCCCGGCGCGCCGGGAATCGGCGACAAAGGGTCGGTCGAGATCATCAAGCGCTTCGGGACGCTCGAAAGCGCACTCGACCACGCTGCCGAAGTCGAGCGCAAAACCTATCGCGAGTCGCTGCAAAACAACCGCGACACCATTCTGTGGAGCAAGCAACTGGTCACTATCGACCAGAATGTCGCCATCGACCTGCACCTCGACAAGATGGTTGCCGGCGATCCGGACACTGAAGCTCTACGCAAGCTGTTCAGCGAACTCGAGTTCACCACTTTGCTCAAGGAGCTGGTGCAAGGCATAGAGGTCAAAGAGACGGACTATCGCGAGTTGAAATCAGTAAAAGAGCTGCGTGCTCTCGCCAACTCAAATTCGACGATGGCACTGGCTTTTGAATTCGCGTTCACGCAACCGGCGGCTGAGGACGCCGACGAAGAACCCGCCGAACAGCCATCCGGCACTCTCGCTTTCCCGGCGCAAGCTTCGCTTCTGGAAAGCACACCGGAGAAGTCTCCGCTCAAGCTGGCCCTCTCGCCGGAGCCGGGCAAGGCATTCACCGCTGTGCTGGATGGAAACGAGCTCACCGAAGAGCTTCGGCAATTGCTGAGCGACAGCAAAATCCCAAAATCCGTTCATGATTACAAGGCAGCCATCCATGAGCTGAAGCAACACAGTGTGGAACTCGCGGGCGTGCGCGATGAACCAATGCTCTATTCCTACCTGGTGAATCCCACCTATCCGAAGCATTCGCTTGCCGAGATCGGCGTGCGCAGCTTCAACCTCAAGCTCTCGGATTCACTGGCCGAAGCCGCCGACGTGACCGGCCGTATCGCTTCCGCCCTGCGCAAGGAGGTGGAAGACTGTGGTCTCATGCAGGTCTATGAAGAGATTGACCTGCCGTTAGTTCCGGTGCTGGCTCGAATGGAAGAAGCAGGCGTGAAGATTGACACGGCCATGCTGAGCAAGCTCTCCGCGCACCTTGAGAAAGAATGCGACTCCAAGGCGCGCGAGATTCACCAGAAATCCGGGCACGAGTTCAACATCAATTCTCCCAAACAGCTTGGCGACGTGCTGTTCAACAAGCTCAACCTGCCTAAACCGGTGAAATACGGAAAAGGCAAGACCATCTCGACTGCGGTGGACGTGCTGGAAGAGCTCTCTGCTGAACACGAAGTACCGCGTCTCGTGCTCGATTATCGCCAGCTCTCTAAACTCAAGAGCACATACGTTGACACCTTGCCGCTGCTGCTAAATCCTGTCTCGCGGCGGTTGCACACCACATTTAATCAAACGGGCACTGCCACCGGGCGCCTTTCGTCTATTAATCCCAACTTGCAGAACATTCCCATCCGTAGCGAACTGGGCCGCGAGATCCGCGCCGCCTTTATCGCCGAGCCTGGGCACATGTTGCTCTCGGCTGACTACTCGCAGATCGAACTCAGATTATTGGCGCACTTCTCTGAAGACCCTCTGCTGGTCGAAGCCTTCCGCCGCAACGATGACATCCACACGCTCACGGCCGCCCAGGTCTTCGGCGTGCCGCCGCTGATGATCAACGCCGAACACCGCCGCCGGGCCAAGGCAGTAAATTTTGGCATTGTGTACGGGCTCTCACCTTTTGGTCTGTCGCAGCAGCTCGGCATCGAGCAGAGCGAGGCCAAACAGTTCATTGATGCCTATTTTGAGAAATATAAGGGCGTGCGGACCTTCATTGATCGGGTGCTGGCAGAAACGCGGCGCGAGCAGAAGGTTAAGACGCTCTTCGGCCGCACCCGTCCGATCCCCGACATCAACAGCAAGAACTTCAATATGCGCGGCTTCGCCGAGCGCACCGCCGTCAACACTCCTCTGCAAGGCACGGCGGCCGACCTGATCAAGCTTGCTATGATCCGGATCGACCATGAGCTTGCCGCGCGCAAACTTAAATCCCGCATGCTGCTGCAGGTCCACGATGAGTTGGTCTTTGAAGTGCCGCAAGCCGAGGTGGAAACCATGCGCGAACTCGTCTGCGACCGCATGGAAAATGTCCATTCGCTTAAAGTGCCGTTGAAAGTAGAGATAGGCGTGGGACCAAACTGGCGGGACGTGGATTAGATCTTACTGTTCAGCGTGAGTCTGGCGTGCGGCTGCCTCGCGCAACAGCCGGCGATCGCGAATCGTGCGAATCCGCCACGCTCTCACGTAAGGCTTCAGAATCACTCTATATCCTGCTTTCCCGACGATCACCAGCAAGAACGGGATCCCCACAAAGATACAGACATAGCCAATTGCGGCAGCAGTCCAGGCGGCGGCCCCAAATGCGGGCCCCAGGATGCGGCCCGAGTTCGGAAGGATTGCAACCAGAATGGCACCGATCACCAGCGGCACGCCGATCCGCCGCACCCAGATATGCAGGGAGGAATCCACGCGCGGACTATCTCACATCTCTTGCTGAGTTGCAATTTGGAGCTGTGCCTCATTCTGCTGATGTTCGTCTGACTGGGTTAGCGTTTCTCTTCGCGCCGTTAAGCCGCGCGAGTGGCTGCCGGACCACTCGGGCA
>Ga0207660_10001110_pt1 | contig 17977 bp, 21 predicted proteins | sample KBSC73BmetaG_FD_184335 | JGI IMG/M metagenome (GOLD analysis project Ga0207660, IMG submission 184335) | Corn rhizosphere microbial communities from Kellogg Biological Station, Michigan, USA - KBS C7-3B metaG (SPAdes) (version 2) | ecosystem: Host-associated > Plants > Roots > Rhizosphere ... | reverse complement strand
ATCCCAGCCCGTGTTGGTGCGCGGATAGGAAGTGCCGCCCGTCTGGTTGATCTTCTTGAAGCAGCCGTTCGCCGTGGTGCAGGCCGGCAGGCCGAACTGCGAGCGATAGGTGGCGAGGTCGGCTTCGGCATTGGGATAGCCATAGGCGTCGACGATCGCGACGGTCGTCGTCGTACCGTTGCTGGTGATGTTGTAGGCCGAACGAAGATCGCCGGGTCCGTAGCCGCTCGGCGTCGCCGCCGCAGGATTGATCTTGCCGTTCATCGGATTGCCGCGCGCGTCGGTCACGACATGCGCGAAGCACCGCGCCGTCCCGAACGGATTGCCGTGCGGACAAACGGCGACGTGATAGGTGTTGCCGCTATGTTCGACCTGCATCGCCTGGGCCAACGCCGGTGCGGCGCCAAACGCCGCCATCGCGCAGGCCAGGGCCGCAAGGCCCCATCTTGCTAGACTCATCTTGAGGATCTCCCCTGTTTGACTCACTCGAACCGAGCCCCAGGGATGCTGGCAGTGATTCGCCGCCAGAGAACCTTAAACTTTTGTCATGTTCGTCCCATTTCTTTCATTTCGGCGCAGAAATCGTGCGCCCCGACGACACTTTATCGAAGGGGCGCCAGGGACGCGGAGCGCACCTTCGATCGCTTGACGGTGCAGCGGTAGCTGAACTGGGTTCGAACCAGGTGATGCGCACTCGCGAAACCCGGCGCCGGCGCGGCCATTCCGGCGAAGACCGTGACCCGGCCCCGCAGCGCAATCTCTTTCCTGCCGATGGTGAATTTGGTTACGTCGATGCTGGCGATCTTTCCGCCGGCCCTGCGCGCCAGGACCGGACGGCAGAGGTCGGCAGCAGCCTGGACTTGGGGCGGCGTGGCCGCGGCGGTCGAGGCGATGAGGAGAGCGAGCATGATCCTGTCAACGTGGCGTCCCGGCAAGCGATCCATTCGGCCCCGCCTCCCTTTGCTGCTCGCTTTGCCGCTCCTCGCCGGCTGCGCCTCCGGCCTGCACCACGGCATCCGCCCGCTGCGCCCGCTCGAGCTCGCGACCGCGCCCTATGAAGGGACCGTCGCGGCCTCGCTCAACGGAAGCCTGACCTACGAGCGCGGGTGCCTGCTGTTCCGGATCGACGGGCCGACGCGCTACGTCCTGCCGATCTGGCCTGAAGGAAGCATCTTCAACGGAACGGCGGTGATCTTCCACCAGCCCGGCAAGGCCAGCCAGCCGATCATGGTCGAGCAGCAGATCGAGATCGGGGGCCGGGCAATCCCCTGGCCCCAGCTTCCGGGCTACACGCCCTTCCAGCACCAATGCAGCGCGGAACCCTTCCTCGTGAGCACCGTCGGGCCCGCGGATTAAGCGCAGCTCATGTGGCCCTTGCTCCTCGTCGCCCTGCTTCCGCCGAAGCCTGGCATAATCAGGATTTGCAAGGCTTAGCGGGCACGCACCCAGCGCTCGACCAGCGGATAGACCAATCTTTGTTCGCGCTCCGCCTTCTCGGCCCACCCGCGCACCAGGTCGTAAGTTTCGGCGCGATAGCGCTCCCAGTCGGTTGCGATCGCGTCCAGGGTCCATCTGCCGGTGTGCGCCGTCGCCTTCTGCAGCAAGGACACATGCGACGAGCGCAGCTCCGCCAGCATTCCTTCCTCGGCCGGCGTGACGTTGCCGACCAGGAAATCCGACAGCTTGGTGATCAGGGGTCCTCGAGTCATTCGAAGCCCTGCCAGTTTCAGCCGAACCGATACGAGTGCGCACGCGTCGAACGTCGGCTCCGCCAGGACCTTGTCCAGCTCGCGAAAACAGGACCTGAGCTTGTCGTGCGTGTCCCGCAGCTCGCTCAAGAGCGCGCTCGCCTCTTTCGCCCGGTGATTATCGAAGTGCTTGGAAAGGGCTGTAAGCAACTAAACTTCCAATCGACGCGAAAAGCAGATGGACTGCGTTGGAACCGCGACCTTAAGGCGAGCGGTTTAACGGCTGCCCAACCATCGTAGCTAACGTTCGCTAAACGCCGACCCTTCCCCCCAGCGCGTCATGATCTGCCGGCCGAAAACGACATCGCGCCGGCGCGGACTGATCCGGGCCGGCGCGATTCAAATTCCGCCTCGATCAAAATAGTACTTCGGTTGGAACCCTACAGCCGCCCGTGCTGGTCCTCGGTCTGGAACATGCGGTCGACCTCCATCACGAGGTCCTTGAGGTGGAACGGCTTGGACAGGAGCTTGGCTTCCGGCGCGGTCCGTCCGCCCTGCAGCGCGACCGCCGCGAAGCCGGTGATGAACATCACCCGGATTGACGGGTCGATCGCGCTGGCTTTCTGCGCGAGCTCGATTCCATCCATCTCCGGCATGACGATGTCGGTCAGCAGCAGATCGAACCGGTCGGCCTCGAGCAGCGGCATGGCTTCCGTCCCGCAGCCGACAGCCTCGACCTCATAGCCGACACGCTGCAGCGCGCGCTGCAGATATTCGCGCATCGACGTATCGTCTTCGGCTAGGAGGATTCTCGCCATCGGCATCTTATGCTCTGCCCAATTCCAATTTGCCAGAAGCGATTAACGCACTCATGCGTTGCAGGGGCTCAGCGGGAGTCCTAGTCTGGCACAAAATTTAACCCTCATGACGCCGCTTTCCTCACCCATCGTCCACGAAGCGCGGGGCCCGCTCCCGGTGCTCCTGTCCGTGCCCCATTCGGGCCGCGACTATCCCGACTGGCTGGTCGACAGCGCCTCGGCGGGCCGGCCCGCGCTCGCCAGCCTCGAGGATCCGCTGGTCGACCGGCTCGTGTGGCGCGCGCTCCAGCGCGGCTGCGGCGCGGTGATTGCCCGGGCGCCGCGCGCCGCGGTCGATTGCAACCGGGCCGAGGACGACATCGATCCCTCGGTGGTCGACGGCGCCCGACGCGGCCGCGTGACGGCGCGCGCGCGCGGCGGCCTCGGGATCGTGCCCTCACGCACGCAGGCGCATGGCTTCCTTTGGCGGCGATCGATCACGCCCGGCCAACTCGACGAGCGGCTGGACCAGGCGCACCGGCCCTACCACCAGGCGATCGAGCATCAACTGCGCCTGCTGGTCGAGCGCTTCGGCTGCGCGCTCCTCATCGACTGTCATTCGATGCCGCCGCCGCCGCACGGAACGCCGCCGATCGTTATCGGCGACGGCCGCGGCCGCACCGCCGACGATTGGGTAAGCCGCGAAGCGATCGAAGTCGCGCGCCGCTCAGGCTTCGAGGCGGCGCTGAACGAGCCGTTCGCGGGGGGCCACGTGATCGACCGCCACGCTTGGCCGGCGCGCAACGTTCACGCGCTGCAGCTCGAGGTCGACCGCCGCTTCTATCTCGACGAGGAGCTGGCCGAGCCCGGCCCCGGCTTCGACCGAACCGCTGCCTTCATCGACACGCTTGCCGTGGAACTGGGGGAAGCGCTGCTCGGCCGCGAGTACGCAACCGCGGCGGAATAAGGCTCAGGCGCTCAAGCCTCAGCCGGTTGCGGGACCTGCTGTGGCGCTTTGCCCTGCTGCATCTGGCGGGCGAAGACGGTCCGCATCTCGGTCAGCGAGAAGAGGTGCGCGTGGATCAGCGCGAGCAGGCCCGACTGGTTCATCTTGCGCAGCTCGTCGCCGCGAAGGTTCCGGAGCTTCTCTTCGTCGACCATCTTGAATCCGCGGTAGACGAAGGGCTGCTCGAAGCCCTCGGGCTGGATCGCGACTTCACCGTCCATCAGCAGGTCGGCCTTCACGAGCTCCTCGACGAAAGCGGTGGTGCGCTGGCCGGCGGCCTCGAACTGCTCGCAGAACTGGAGGATGGCCTTGGTCGCTTCGGTCGGCTGATCACCGTCGAACAGGGCCTCGCCCTCGGCGAAGTCGCCGACGGCGCCGGCGCTGGGATCGAAGCACAGCGAAAGCTCGTCGCTATCGGGCCGAAGCCGCGCGAGCAGGAACGGGTAGCGGCGGACGTACGCGGGGATGTAGACGTTGGGGTCGATCGGGCGGCCCTCCGCGTCGATGAACACGTTGACGCCTTCGTTGAGTCCCATCAGCCCGATCGGCACGGAATTTTCGCCGACCGCGAAGACGATCGGGTAGTGGCGCTGGACGAGCGAGAATTCGTCGACCGTCACCGGGATCGCGTGGGTTCGGCCAAGCTGCGGCATGCTGGGCATCCCGCGAACCTTCATCTGGCCATGCTGGGTCGCGTTCAGCGGCTCGATCGTATTGTAGAAAAGCGGCAAGCTCTGGGTCGGGGCGGCGGTCGCCATCTTGAGATCGTCTCCTGGGGCACGGGCTTACGGCCTTGCTCGCACTGGCCTGCCGGCAATCGTCGACGCGGCCTCTATTGGCCTTGCCCTGTTTAGGCAAGCCGCGCCTCCGCCGACGCCGCAGCGCACTAGTTCATTGAACATTCAACGCTTCACTGCAAAGCCGCAGTAATGGCGGCGGGCTGCAGATGATCCCGGGGGTGTTCCTCAATGTCGTGCCGCTGCTGCTCGGCCTCTTCGCCGCCCAGCCGACCGTGGTCGAACAATCGGTTACCCGCCTCGTCATCCAGGACGAAGTTGTCTTGCGCGTGCCGCTCCTGCCGCGCCCGTTCGTGCCGCAGTTCGAATGGGAGGAGCACAAGGGTCCCAAGTGCATCCCGATCGCGGCGATCCAGCGCGCATTCCTGACAGACACGCAGCAGGTCGACATCGTTCTTGTGAACCACGCGCGGATGCGAGCGCAGCTCGACGAGGACTGCCCCGCCCTCGATTTCTACGGCGACTTCTATCTGCAGCCGAAGGACGACCGGATCTGCGCCCGACGCGACGCGATCCAGTCGCGCATGGGCGGAAGCTGCACGATCGAACGCTTCAAGCAGCTGATTCCCAAGTTTCGCCGTTAGTCATCGGCTGCGCGGACCCCGCTCGGGCGAGGAGGGATTGGGAACCTGCGAACAGTCCGCGCACCCGATTGGCGATGGCTAGACCGGTGCGCCTGACGGCCGTCCGTTCAGAGCGTTACAAAGGCGAAAGATTGGCGGCGTCACGCCTCAGACGAAGGACGACCCGCAGCCCGGGCGCATTGTCCTGAAGTTCTATATCCCCGCCGTGGAGTCGAGCGACGGCGCGCGCTAGCGCTAGCCCCAAGCCGCTTCCCTCGGTCGTCCGCGATTCTTCGAGGCGGCGATATTTGCCGAGCGCCCGCTCGTGGAGATCCGGCGCGATTCCGGGGCCGCGGTCAGCCACCCAAAGCTCGATGAACTCGCCCCGGTCCGCGGCGCCTAGCGTAATTTCGCCGCCGCCATATTTGACTGCATTGTCGGCAAGGTTCGCCACCGCTCGCCCGATCGATTGGCGGTTGCCGGTGTAGTCGAGGTTCGCCGGGGCCTCGATCGTCATCTGCATCCCGCCATCCTCGGCGAGCGGATTGTAGATCTCGCAAATGTCGCGAAGCAGCGCCGCGAGGTCGAAGTCCTCGAAGTGCTGCTTCCCCACCCCCGCCTCCGTACTGCTGATTTCGAGGGTTGCGGAGATCAGTCGCAGCATCCGGTCGATATCCAGGGAAACGGCCTCCATCGCCTGCTGCTGCCGCTCGCGATCGGTGCTCGCCGCTCGTTCGATGTTGGCCCGCATGCGGGTGAGCGGCGATCGCAGATCGTGCGCCAGCGAATCGGTGACGAGCCTGAGCTGCTCGACCAGCTCCTCGATCCGCTCGAGCATGGCGTTGATGGCGGCCGCCAACATCGCGAACTCCTCCGCGCCGGTCTCCTCCTCCAGACGGTGACTGAAATCGCCGCCCGCGATGCGTGCAGCGACGTTGCCAATCGCTCGAGCGCGCCGTTCGGCGATCTTTAGGATCACCCATCCGCCGAACAGTCCGAGCGGGATGGCGAGGAGCAAGGCGCCGAGGAGCGCTTCGACGAGCGCGGCGCGCATCCGCTCGCGCTCGTCGATCGTGGTTCCGAGCAGCAGCCGCTCGCCGCCAGGCAAGGCTATCGTTCGGATCGCGAACAGCTCGGCCCGCACCTGGCCCTCGGGATAGAGCCGGAACTCGTTCCACTGCGAAGGCGTCGGCAGGACCGGCGGCCATCCGGAGAGATTTCCAGCGATCTTGCGGCCACGCTGATCGACGAGAAGCGCGACGCCGCCGCGGAGCTGGCCAGTCCTCAGGATCTGCTGGATCGAGCCGGCGAGGGCCGTGGGTCCGCTCGCGGAATAGGCGGCCATGGCGCTGCGCTCGGCATCGTCCAGCCGGTCGTGGATCCGTTGCTCGAACAGGCTGTCGGTCTGATGATAGACGAACAGCAGCACCGGAAGCGTAATCACGACACCGAACGCCAGCGAGATGAGCGCGACCCGGATCGGCGCCGGCAGCCGCAGCCGTGGCAATCCCGTCAAGCCGTCTCGCTCAACATGTAACCGACCCCGCGCACCGTGTGCAGCAACGGCAGCCGGTCGCCCTCGTCGATCTTCTTGCGCAGCCGGCTGATGTGCACGTCGATGACGTTGGTGCCCGGGTCGAAATGATAGTCCCACACTTCTTCTAGCATCATCGTCCGGGTCACAACCTGGCCCTTGTTGCGCAGCAGCAGCTCGAGCAGCCGGAATTCCCGCGGCTGAAGGTCGATGCGCACGCCCGCGCGTTCGACGCGCCGCGCGAGCAGGTCCATGCTGAGGTCGCCGCAACGCAGGCTGGTGACCACCGGCTGAGTGCCTGTCGGGCCGCGGCGCTGCAGCGCCTCCACGCGCGCCAACAGCTCCGAAAATGCAAAGGGCTTGCCGAGATAATCGTCCGAACCGCTCTTGAGTCCCCGCACGCGCTCGTCGGTCGACCCGAGCGCCGAAAGGACGATGACCGGCGTGTCGATCCCGGCCGCTCGAACGGCGCCGAGCACCGACAGGCCGTCCATTCCCGGGAGCATCCGATCGAGGACGATCGCGGCATAATGGCCGTCGGTAGCGTGAAACAGCCCGTCGCGGCCGTCGCCGGCGACATCTACGACATAGCCGTTCTGCTCGAAGCCGCGGGCGATATAGTCTGCGGTGGTCGCGTCATCTTCGACGACGAGAATCTTTTTCGTCACGGCCTCCCTCCCCGATTCCGCGGCGTCAGGCGCGCGAGGACGCCGGCGGTGCGGGAACGTTCAGCATAACACGGCTGCCGTGGCGGTTGACGATAATCTGGGTAGGATCAATGGACACCGCTCCGAGCGCAGCTTCGAGGTCCTGCGGGTCCTTTCCATCCACTTCCTCGACCACGTCCCCCACGCGCAGGCCGGCCGCCGATGCGCGCCCGCCGGCAGCGACGCTCGTCACGACCATCTCGTCGGCATGGCTTCCCCCGCCGAGCATCTGTGCCGCGCGGGCGTCGAGCGGCTCGAGCGTCGCTCCCAGGGTGCTGTCGAGCTTCAGCAGCGTTCGGGCATGATGCGACGCCGGGCTCTCGAACCTCAGCTCGCGAGCGCCGAGCACGAGCAGACCGAAGAGCAAGGCGAGGATCACCGCGATCGCGAACATTGCGGTTCCACTGGTCGAATGCTGATCGGCTCGAGCCATGCAGCTATCAGGAGCCAATTGGCGTTTGGCGCAATATGCAGCGGATGAAAAATGCGTAATGTCAATTCAGTCAGCGGCCGCTCCGCGTGGCTTCTGCCGACCTTGGATTGCAAGCGAGGAGGACCCACATTGTTGACAAGCCCTGGCGTCGCGGACACGCATCCGAAACGCGGGCGCCTCCGCCCCTCCATCCGGAAGATTCAATGACTTTTGCCGATCTCGGCCTTTCCGACGAATTGCTTCGAGCTGTTTCCGACAGCGGCTATGACGAGCCGACCCCGATCCAGCGCGCCGCGATCCCGTCCGTGCTGATGGGCCGCGACCTCGTCGGAATTGCTCAGACCGGTACCGGCAAGACGGCGGGTTTCGTCCTGCCGATGATCGACATCCTGCACGAGGGCAGGAGCCGTGCCCGAATGCCGCGGTCGCTGATCCTCGAGCCGACGCGCGAGCTCGCCATGCAGGTCGCCGAAAATTTCGAGAAGTACGGCAAGTACCACCCGCTCTCGATGGCGCTGCTGATGGGCGGGGTCCAGATGGGCGACCAGGTGAAGGCGCTCGAAAAAGGCGTCGACGTCTTGATTGCGACGCCTGGACGGCTGATGGACCTGTTCGGCCGTGGCAAGATCATGCTCACCGACTGCAAGCTGCTGGTCATCGACGAGGCCGACCGGATGCTCGATATGGGCTTCATCCCGGACATCGAGGAAATCTGCTCGAAGCTTCCGAAGAGCCGCCAGACCTTGCTCTTCTCGGCGACCATGCCGCCGCCGATCCAGAAGCTTTCGCAAAAATTCCTCAACGACCCGAAGACTGTCGAGGTCGCGCGTCCAGCGACCGCCAACGTCAACATCGAGCAGCGTCTCGTCGAGGTCAGGCCCGACAAGAAGAAGGACGCGCTACGCGACATCCTCCGCCACGAGGAATTCAGGAACGCAATTGTGTTCGCCAACCGCAAGACGACGGTCCGCGAACTCGCCAGCAGCCTCAAGCGGTCGGGGTTCGCCGCGGGACAAATCCAGGGTGACATGGACCAGTCCGACCGGATCGCCGAGTTCGACCGGTTCAAGAATGACGAGATCACGATCCTCGTCGCCTCCGACGTCGCCGCCCGCGGCCTCGACGTCAAAGGCGTCAGCCATGTGATCAACTTCGACGTTCCGTGGCAGCCCGACGACTATATCCACCGCATCGGCCGCACCGGCCGCGCCGGAATGAAGGGGATCGCGATCACGCTCGCCACGCGGGCGGACGGCGAAGCGATCGACCGGATCGAGAAGCTCATCGGACACAAGATTCCGCGCAGCGGGAAACAGCCGATCGAAAAAGCGCCCGAGCCCGAGACCCGGGAGCGGGCGCCAAAGAAATCCGCAAAGGCCGACGCCAAACAGGAGCGGGCGCCGAGCCGAAAAGCCGAACCTGCGCCCAAGGCCCGGCGGCAACCGGAGGAACCTTCGCCCGTCGTCGAGGACATCAAAAACGAATGGAACGGTCCATTGCCGGGCTTCCTGTCGGTGGGTGCTGGCCCCGAATAGGCACAGGCCTGACACTGGAAAGCAGCGTCCTCGGTTCCTAGCTGCGCCTGCGGGCTGGAGAAAAAAGAGGAACCCGATGACCGAATATGTGCTCCCCAAAGTGTGGAAGTGGGAACAACCGAGCGGCGGCCAATTCGCCAGCATCAACCGCCCCATCGCCGGTCCGACACATGACAAAGAGCTGCCGGTCGGCAAGCACCCGTTCCAGCTCTATTCGCTCGCCACGCCAAACGGGCAGAAGGTCTCGATCATGTTCGAGGAGCTGCTCGAGAAGGGACACAAAGACGCCGAATATGACGCCTGGCCGATCCGCATCGGCGAAGGCGACCAGTTCGGGAGCGGCTTCGTCGCGGTGAACCCAAACAGCAAGATCCCGGCGCTGGTCGACCGCAGCGGACCCGAGCTGGTGCGCGTGTTCGAGAGCGGCGCGATCCTCGTCCACCTCGCCGAGAAGTTCGGCGAATTCCTCCCGGTTTCAGGACCCGAGCGCGCGGAAACCCTCTCCTGGCTGTTTTGGCAGATGGGCAGCGCGCCGTTCCTCGGTGGCGGCTTCGGCCATTTCTTCGCTTATGCGCCCGAGAAGTTCGAATATCCGATCAACCGCTACTCGATGGAAGCGAAACGTCAGTTCGACGTTCTCAACCGCCGCCTGGCGGAGAGCGAATATATTGCCGGCCCGGACTACACGGTCGCCGATATCGCGATCTGGCCCTGGTACGGCGGCGTCGCGCTCGGGCGCTCCTATCCAGGGGCCGATGAGTTCCTCGCGACGCACGAATATGAGCATCTGATGCGCTGGGCCAAGCAGATCGATGCGCGCCCGGCAGTCAAGCGCGGGCGGATCGTCAACAAGATGACCGGCGAGCTCAACGAGCAGCTCCACGAGCGCCACGACGCCAGCGATTTCGAGCTCCGGACCCAAGACAAGCTGCAAGCGGTCGACGAAGCCGAAGCGGTCAGGGACGACGCGATCTAATCAGAGAGTCACTGGTTGGTGGTCTCCCAGCCTGCTTAACAGTTCGGTCAGGAACACAAGATACTTTGACAGGATGGGCGAACAGTCAGATTCAGCACCTCCCTTGCGAGATCTATACAGGTCAACGATTGCGAGAGTCCTCGGCTGGTTTGCCGTGATATTGGCGGCAGGAAGCGCCTACGGCGCCGTCGTCGGACGAGCGAGAGCTGGCAACATCGCAGCCACACTGATCTTCGGAACCGCGGCGCTAATGCTACTTTGGGCAGCTAGACGTATCCGAACGACGGGCACGGTATCCAACCACCCCTTGATCGAACAACTCGTTGTGTCGGTGGCGGTCTGTGTCTTCGACGCGGGCGTCACTTACCGATGGGTCACGAATGAACTCCCAAGCAGTGGCTTCGTGTTGCTGATGGTTTTCGGAATGTGTGCAGTTGGAACGCTGGCTAGCTTTTTGGTCTCGGCGCTCGCGAATATCGCCTTCCGGAAAGGCCCGCCCAAGTTGAGAGTGCCCTTTACCGCAATTGTATGGCTGGCGGTGTGCGCTTCCATCACAAAATGGCTTCTGGACAGCGGCGCCGATCCGACGCGCACTTGGATTGTAGCGGCGATTGCGACCGTCTCGGGTCTCGTGGTCGGGACACCAAACGCTGAACTGATTGTCGGCCGGTGGTATCTCGAGAGACATTTTAAGATCGGTCAAGCAGCGCACTGACTATCCTGAGGTGCGATCAATTGGCGTCTTGCGATATCTCTCGTTGAATTCCTTTGCGAACATCTGCAGCCGCTGGCCCGCAATTGCGTCGCGCAGAGCTTGCATCACGCGCTGGTAGAACCAGAGATTGTGCTGGGTCATCAGCATGGCGCCGAGGATCTCGCCGGCTTTGACCAAGTGGTGGACGTAAGCGCGGCTGAACTGCGTGCAGGCGGGGCACGGACAGCCGGGCTCGATTGGTTCCAAGTCTTCCGCGAACCGCGCGTTGCGCATGTTGAGCGGTCCGTCGACCGTGAATGCCTGACCGGTCCGGCCGGAGCGCGTCGGAAGCACGCAGTCGAACATGTCGACGCCGCGCATCACCGCCTCGACCACGTCGTCAGGCTTGCCGACGCCCATCAGGTAACGCGGCTTGTCGGCCGGCAGCATTTCGACCGCGAAATCGAGGCAGCCGAGCATGGCCTCCTGCCCCTCTCCGACGGCGAGACCACCGACGGCGTATCCGTCGAACCCTATGTCGATGAGCGCATTGGCAGACGCGCGGCGCATCGCCTCGTCGAGCGCGCCCTGCTGGATTCCGAAGATGGCCGCCCGCTTTGGATGCTCGCCGCCGCGGTCGAACTCCTCGCGCGAGCGCTTGGCCCAGCGCATTGACCGTTCCATCGCTGCGCGCTGCTCCTCCACCGCCGCGGTGGTCGGCACCAGCTGGTCGAAGGCCATGACGATGTCCGAGCCGAGCAGCCGCTGTACCTCGATCGACCGCTCCGGCGTCAGCATGTGTGTCGAGCCGTCAAGGTGGCTCTTGAAGCGTACGCCCTCTTCCGTCGTCCTGGTCAGCTCGGAAAGGCTCATCACCTGATAGCCGCCGCTGTCGGTCAGGATCGGCCGCTCCCAGCCCATGAATCCATGGAGACCGCCGAGCTTCGCGACGCGCTCGGCGCCAGGACGGAGCATCAGATGATAGGTGTTGCCGAGGATGATGTCGGCGCCCGACGCGCGCACTTCCTCCGGCCGCATCGCCTTGACCGTCGCGGCCGTGCCGACCGGCATGAAGGCAGGCGTGCGGATTTCCCCGCGCTCCATGGAGATCGCGCCGGCGCGCGCGGCGCCGTCCTTTGCGCTGATCGAGAAGGAGAAGCGGGTCACTGGCGGGCGCTTAGCGGGTCGCGCGCTTCCTCCCAAGCTCGGCTGTGCTAGGGCTCGCCGAATGCCGCGCATCGGGGACATCGACAGGTTCATCTTCATCGTCGGCGCGCCGCGCTGCGGCACCACCACCATGGCGCGCTGGCTCCAGGCGCATCCCCAAGTGCTGTTCCCGTTCGTCAAGGAGCCGCACTTCTTCGCCCAGCACGATCTTCGAGGGCTCGACGAAGCGGAGCTCCGGCGGCGCATCGAAGCGGATTACCTCGACCATTTCTTTCCCGAGCCCGAAGCAGGACAGGCGGTCGGCGCGGATTGCTCGGTCTCCTACCTCTATGTCCCCGAGCAGCTCGAGCCGGCGCTGAAGCTCTGGCCCAATTCGCGCTTCATCGTCGGGCTGCGCGATCCGATGAGCCTGCTTCCCTCGCTCCACAAGCGGCTGATCTTCACCGGCGACGAGAACATCCGCCGGTTCGAAGATGCCTGGGCCGCCATTCCCGACCGCGCCGCGGGAAGGCGCATCCCGTGGAGCGCGATCGAGCCCAAGTGGCTGCGCTACGACGAAGCGGCGCGCTACGGCACCTATGTCGAGCGGCTGTTCGGCGCGGTTGGCAGGGAGCGCTGTCTCGTCATGCTGTTCGACGACCTCGTCGCCGACCCCGCCGAGCAGCACCGCCGGTTGTTGGAATTGTGCGGGCTCGACCCCGTCCCGCCGCCCGAGCTGAAGGCCGAGCGCGAGAGCAAGGGCGTGCGCTTCCTGCTGCTGCAGCAATTGCTGAAGCGTCCGCCGAGAATGCTGCTCCCCTATCTTGCTAGCGTCCGCCACCACGGACGGTTCGACCGGCAGGCCGGCGCGAAGGCCAAGAAATCCGCGCCGGGCGGATCGAAATCGCTGCGCAAGCGCCTCCTCAAGTGGAACAAGGCCGCGGACGAGAAGAGCCCGATCCCCCTCGCCGTGCAGCGCGAAATCAAGGCGCGTCTCCAGGACGAGATCGACCGCCTGGGCGCGCTGATCGGCCGCGATCTCGGGCACTGGCTCCGCCCGCGGGAGTAACTAGCGCGGGAGCAACAGGCTCGCGTCGCCGTAGGAGTAGAAGCGGTAGCCCGCGTCGATCGCGTGGGCGTAGGCCGCTTTCATGACGTCGAGACCCATCAGCGCGCTGACCAGCATGAACAAGGTCGAGCGCGGGAGATGGAAGTTGGTGATCAGGCCGTCGATCGCCTTGAAGCGATAGCCGGGTGTAATGAAGATCGCGGTGTCGCCCTCGAACGGGCGGATGATGCCGTCCTCTCCTGCGGCGCTCTCGAGCAGGCGCAGGCTGGTCGTTCCGACCGAGATCAGCCGGCCACCCGAGCGGCGGACTGCATTTAAACGCTCGGCCGTCGCGGCATCGACCCGTCCCCATTCGGCGTGCATCTTGTGCTCTTCGATCCGCTCGCTCTTCACCGGCAGGAAGGTCCCCGCGCCAACATGGAGGGTCAGGGTCTCGCGGACGATCCCCCTCGCATCGAGCGCATCGAGAAGCCGCTGCGTGAAGTGAAGCGCGGCCGTGGGCGCAGCGACCGCGCCCTCCTCGCGTGCGAAGATGGTCTGGTAATCCTCGCGGTCCGCCTCGTCGATTTGGCGCCGCGACGCGATATAGGGCGGGAGCGGCATGCGCCCGGCGCGGTCCAGCAGCACCTCGACAGGCTCGCTGCCGTGGAAGTGGAGCAGTGCCGATCCGTCATCGCCTTTTTCGACGACCGACGCCGCGACGCCTTCGCCGAACTCGATCGAGTCGCCCGGGCGAACCCGCCTGGCGTTACGCAGGAACGCCTGCCATTCGCGCGGCCCTTCGCGCTTGTGCAGGGTTGCGCCGATGCTCGCGTCCCCTCGGCGGCCCTCGAGCTGCGCCGGGATCACCTTCGTGTCGTTGAACACGAGGACGTCGCCGGGGCGGAGGAGGTCCGGCAGCTCGAGAACGGCGTGATCGGAAATCTCCGCGCCCTTGACCAGCAGCAGGCGCGCGCCGTCGCGCGGGCGCGCCGGGCGCAGCGCGATCCTCTCGGCGGGAAGGTCGAAATCGAAATCGGCGACGCGCATGGCGCCGCGCGCTTAGCCGCCCAGGTACGCCTTCACAATTTTCGTCGGCTGGGCGGGCGGCTCGCCGGGTGCGATCTGGTCCACAGCGTCCATCCCGCTCACCACCCGGCCGAGCACGGTATAATTGCCGTCGAGCGAATGGTTGGGGACGAACATGATGAAGAACTGGCTGTTGGCGCTGTCGGGACTCTGGGCGCGCGCAGCGCCAACGGTCCCGCGAAGGAAAGGCACTGCGGTGAACTCGGCCTTGAGGTCGGGAAGGTCCGACCCCCCGCTCCCGTCGCCCTTGGGATCGCCGCCCTGCGCCATGAAGCCGGGCACCACCCGATGGAAGGTCAGGCCGTTGTAGAAGCCGCGCCGTACCAGGGTCTGGATCTGCTGGATGTGGTGCGGTGCAAGGTCGGGCCGAAGCACGATCTCGACCGTTCCGCCGTTGGACAGGTCGAGGAACAGGTGATTGGCCGGATTGGCGGCCACTTCGGGCGGCGCTGCGACAGTGGGCGCGGGCGCCGCGACCGGTGCCGGCGCTGCCGCGATCAGGAGGGCCGCGAAAGGCAGCGCCAGAAATGCTTTACCGAACATCGTCCTCCCCGAGCATTGCGGCGGCGCGATTGAACGGCCGCCGCTGAGCCGATCATGAACCGCGATTCAAGTGCCGCCGCACGTCCTCCGCGACCGCCGGCGTCACGAACTTGTCGATCGATCCGCCGTAGCGGGCGATCTCCTTCACCAGTTTCGACGCGATCGGCTGGAGCGAGGCGTCCGCCATCAGGAAGACCGTCTCGATATCGTCGTTCAATTGCTGGTTCATGCCCGCCATCTGGAATTCATATTCGAAGTCCGCGACTGCACGCAGGCCGCGCAAGATGGCGGTCGCGCCCTGCGCTTCGGCAAATTCCATCAGCAGCGAGTTGAATTCGACCACTTCGATGTTGCCCGGGATGTCCTTCGCCTCGCGCCGGACCATTTCCAACCGCTCGGCGGTGGTGAACATCGGCTCCTTCGAAGGATTGGTGGTGACTCCGATCACCAGCTTGTCGACCAGGTGCGCACCGCGGCGGATGATGTCGAGGTGGCCCAGCGTGATCGGATCGAACGTACCGGGATAGACTGCCACTTTCATCAGTGATCTCTTTCTATCGCGAAGCGGGCGATCGCGCGAAGCAGGTCGGCTTCGCTGCCATGCCCGGATAGATGCTCTATCGCCTGGTTGACGAGAAACCCCGCCTGCTGCCGCGCACGCTCTTCCCCGAGCAGCGATACGAACGTCGCCTTGCCGGCATGCGCGTCGCGGCCGGTCGGCTTGCCCGCCGCAGCAGCGTCGCCGCTGGTGTCGATAAGGTCATCGGCGATCTGGAACGCAAGGCCGATGTTGCGCGCATAGCCGCGATAGGGCGTGCGCGCTTCGGCCGGCAACTTGACCATGATGCACGCGGCCTCGACCGCATATTCGATCAGCGCACCGGTCTTGAGCTGCTGGAGCCGGGTGATCGAGCGAAGGTCGAGCTCCTGCCCCTCGGCGGCGAGGTCCATCATCTGGCCGCCGGCCATTCCGTTCGGCCCCGCGGCGCGCGCGAGTTCGAGCACCAGGTCGGAGCGCACCCACGGGTCCTCATGCGTCGCGGGGCTGGCGAGGATTTCGAATGCCAGCGCATGGAGGCTGTCGCCGGCAAGCACTGCCGCGGCCTCGCCGAACGCCTTGTGCACCGTCGCCTTGCCGCGCCTGAGCTCGGCATCGTCCATGCACGGCAAGTCGTCGTGAATGAGCGAATAGACGTGGATCGCCTCGATCGCGCAGCCGACGCGCAGCGCTCGCTCCCGGTCGATGGCGAACAGGCGCGACGCGGCGATGGTGAGCAGCGGGCGCAGGCGCTTGCCGCCGCCGATCGCGGCGTGGCGCATCGCCTCGTAGAAAAGTTCGCGGCTGTCGGCGGCCGGAGCGAGCAGCTTGGCGAAGAAGCGGTCGACGTCGGCCGAAACCGCTTTCGCTTCGGCGTCCAGCTCGCTCGCGAGCCGGTCAATGGTCTCAACCGGCATCGAAGGGCTTCATTCCCGCCGGTTTGCCGTCACTGCCGAAGGCGATCTGTTCGATCCGCGCCTGGGCATCCTTCAGCCGGGCCTCGCAGTGGCGCCGGAGCCGGTCGCCTTCCTGGTAGAGCTCGATCGAGCGGTCGAGCGGCGCTTCGCCCTTTTCGAGCGTGCGCACGATTTCCTCGAGGCGCTGGAGCGCGGCCTCGAAGCTCAGCTGCTCAACGTCGCTCGTCTCGGCATCGGCCATGGGACTAAGTTTGGGCCGCGCTGCTGTTCAAATCAAGCGAACGCCTATTCGCTCGGGCGATTGGTGAACGGATCGCGGATGCCCGGCACGACCTCGTCGCGCAGGTCTTCGTCCGCCGCGCCGGCAAGCGCAGCCTCCGCATCGCGGACATGCTGCTCGCGCTCACGGCGAAGCTCTTCGATCAGCGCTTCGCGATCGCCCTCGAAGCGCGTGTCGACCGGCGCCGCATGCCCGGCGGCCTTGGCGGCCTTGGCAACCGCCGCATCGAGCTCGCGCTGCGTGGTGAGGCCGAGGGTCACCGGGTCCTTCGGCGTGATATTCGCCATGTTCCAGTGCGTCCGGTCGCGGATCGCGGCGATGGTCGTGCGCGTGGTCCCGATCAGCTTGCTGATCTGGCCGTCGCTGACGTCGGGATGGTTCTTGATGATCCAGGCGATTCCGTCGGGCTTGTCCTGGCGCTTCGACACCGGCGTGTAGCGCGGCCCGCGGGTGCGGCGGACCGCTTCGGGCGCCTTGTGCATCTGGAGCCGGTAGTCGGGGTCCTTCTGGCCCTTCTCGATCTCCTCGTGCGTAAGCTCGCCGGCGCGGATCGGGTCGCGGCCGGTCAGCTTGGTCGCCGCGGTGTCGTCCGCGATCGCCTGCACCTCGAGGATGTGGAGGCCGCAGAATTCGGCGATCTGCTCAAACGTCAGCGAGCTGTTCTCGACCAGCCATGAGGCGGTCGCGTGGGGCATCAGGGGCTGGGCCACCTTGGAATCTCCGTTTCGCAAACAAATTGGGCCGCCCCTTCTTGGGAGCGGCCGGTTCGGCGCGCGATGTAGCCTTCTGCCCCGCTTCGGGCAAGGCCGCTCAGCCGTCCAGGGCGATGAAATTCGGCTGTCGCTGGACACGTTCGATCCAGCTCGACACGTGCGGATAGGCGTTGAGGCGGAAGTCGGCGTCGCCGGCGACATGGCTATAGGCGAAGAGGCAGATGTCGGCGAGGCTGATGTCGTCGCCGACGAACCAGTCGCGGCCGTTCAAATGATCGTTCATCAGCTTCAATGCGGCATTGCCCGCCTCGCGCTTGATCGGCACCTGAAGGCGCTGGGCGTCGGTCAGATTGTCGAGGCCGACCCACCCGGTCCAGAAGCGCAAGGTCGCGATGTTCGGCTCGTGGTTATACTGCTCCCAGAACATCCACCGGAGCATGTCCGCGTGGCCGAATCGCTCGCTGGGAATGAGCCGGGATGCGTCGGCGATGTAATAGCATGCGGCATTGCTCTCGGGGATGAAGCGGTCACCGACCTGGAGCACCGGGATTCGGCCGTTGGCGTTCACTTGTCCCAGGAACTCGGGCGTCCGGGTCTCGCCATTCATGATGTCATATTCGCGCCGCTCGACGGGGATTCCGAGCAGCGCGGCGGTCAGCCGCACTTTGTAGCAATTGCCGGAGGCGGCATATTCGTGAAGCACGAGCGGGTCGGTCATTGCCCCACCTCCAGCACGATCTTCCCGACATGCTCGCCCGATTCCATCCGCTCGTGAGCAGCGGCGGCTCCGGCGAGCGGGAACGTGCTGTCGATCACCGGCTTGAGGCGCCCGCCCTCGACATAGGGCCACACGGTCTTGGCGATCTCGTCGGCGACCATTGTCTTGAACTCGATCGGCCGTGGGCGGAGGGTCGAGCCGGTGAGAGTCAGGCGCCGGCGCATGACTGCGAAGATCGGCACCTCGGCGGTCCCG
>Ga0207660_10001106_pt1 | contig 18009 bp, 15 predicted proteins | sample KBSC73BmetaG_FD_184335 | JGI IMG/M metagenome (GOLD analysis project Ga0207660, IMG submission 184335) | Corn rhizosphere microbial communities from Kellogg Biological Station, Michigan, USA - KBS C7-3B metaG (SPAdes) (version 2) | ecosystem: Host-associated > Plants > Roots > Rhizosphere ... | reverse complement strand
TCCCGAAATACTGACGCGCAGCTCGGCTCCAGCACCACCATCGGAATGCCGGCTTGGATTTGCGGTTCCAGAGTCTTGATGATGCGCTGTAAATAAACCTTCGCCATATCCAGCATGCCGTAGTCGTAGAGCGGACGCCCGCAACACAGATGCTGACGTGGAACCTCCACGTCGAAGCCAGCGTCTTCCAGCACCTCGGTTGCAGCCTGCGCGGTTTCCGGGAAAAAGTGATTGTTGAACGTATCCGGCCAGAGAATGACGTTGCCATTGGCTCCCGCTTGCCGACCTGGCTTGTGCTTCGCAAACCAACTCTTGAACGTTTGCGGCGCGAACTCAGGAATGCTGCGTTCCATGGGCATTCCCGCAGCCAGCTTGGCGATGTGGCTCAACCCCGGTGTCTGCGTAACGAGGTTCACCATTCCAGGCCACAGCGAAGCCAATCGCGACCATTGATCGACTAACCCAAAGGCATACGCATGGCGCGGGCGCAAACGACCTTCCCAATAATGCGACAGGAATTCCGCCTTGTAGGTCGCCATATCGACGTTGACCGGACAATCGCCCTTACACCCCTTGCAGGAGAGACACAGGTCCAGCGATTCCTTTACGTGGTCATCGCGCCACCCGTTGGCGATGACGTTGCCGTTCAGCATCTCCCAAAGGTGATGCGCGCGGCCGCGCGTCGTGTGCCGCTCCTCGTGCGTCACCATGTAGCTTGGGCACATGGTGTCATCGTTGGAGTTCTTTCCCTTTTCTCTGCGGCATTTGCCTACGCCGACGCAGCGCAGCGCAGCGTGTGAGAATTTGCCCTTGTCATCCGGATATTTGAAGTGCGTTTCCGGCTCCCACGGATCGTAATCCGCGCCCAGGCGCAGGTTTTCGTCAATCCGATACGGATCCACAATCTTCCCCGGATTCATCTTCCAATCCGGGTCCCAGATGGACTTGAACTCGCGAAACGCCTGGATGATCTCTTCCCCGAACATCTTGTACAGGAACTCGCCTCTGGCCTGACCATCGCCGTGCTCACCGCTCAGACTGCCTCCGTACCTCACGCACAGGTCGGTGGCTTCTTCCATAAACGACCGCCAGGTCTTAATGCCTGGTTCGGTTGTCAGATCAAAGCTCACACGGCAGTGGACGCATCCCTGGCCAAAGTGGCCGTAGAGAGCGGAGATGTAGTGATACTTGTTGTAGAGAGCGCGCAGGTCGCGCAGGTATCCGCCAAGCTTCTCCGGCGCGACTGCCGAATCTTCCCAACCTTCCCATGTATCAGGCTGGCCTGGAACGAACGCCGTTGTTCCCAGTCCTGATTCGCGGATGTCCCACAAGTGCTCGATATCCTCTTTATCGGTGAACAGCTTCATATTGGGAGCGCCCGGCTTCTTCTTGAGCAGCTCCATGACCTGGTGTGCCAGGTCGATTGCATCTTCTCTCTTATTGGCGCCAAATTCCGCTAACAACCAGCCCTTGCCTTCAGGCAGCAGGTTCAGGTACTTGGCGTTTCGGCCACCTTTCTTCGTCAGGTTCTCGCGAAGCGTGTTATCGATTCCTTCCAGCGCAGTCGGGTTGAACGGATCAATTTCGGGCACGTGGTCGGCAGCCTCGTACACATCCGGATAGCCAAGCATCAGGATCACGCGCTGCGCTTTGGCATCGATCAGCCGCACCTTGGCTTCGAGGATTGTCACCAGTGTGCCTTCGCTCCCGACGAGCGAGCGCGCCACGTTGAAGCGACCGTCTTCACCCGGCAAAAGCTGGTCCAGGTTGTAACCGGAAACGCGCCGCGGAATCTTGGGATATCTTTCATGGACCAGGTCACCGTAGTGATCGCGAAGTGATTTCAGGTATCTATAGACATCGCCGACCCGCCCGCCTTGAGCGATGCGGCGGTCCATCTCGCCGTCATCCATCCAGCCGACGGTCATGCGCGTGCCGTCATAGAGCAAAATTTCGAGCTCTTCCACGTTGTTGTCGCAGCGGCCGGACATTTGCGCGTGCGCCCCGCAGGAGTTGTTGCCGATCATCCCGCCAAAGCAGCAGTGCGTGTGCGTGGCCGGATCAGGCCCCCAGACCAGCAGGTTGTTGCTGACTTGCATCGCCTTGTTGCGTAGTTCGTCGCATACGGTGCCGGGAAGCACGCGGGCCCAGCGTTCTTGCTTGTTGATCTCCAGTACGCCATGCATGTATTTCGACCAATCCATCACGATGGCCACATTGCAGCACTGGCCGGGAATGCTGGTTCCGCCACCACGCGAGAGCAGCGGCGCGCCAAATCTGCGGCATGCGCTGACGGTCTGGATCACGTCCTCTTTAGATTTCGGGATCACCACGCCGATAGGTACCTGGCGATAGTTGCCTGCGTCCACCGCGTACATGGCCTTGGAGCCTGCGTCGAACCGCACTTCGCCTTCAAGATTTCTGCGCAGCTCATGTTCGAGCCCGCGCACATCAAGATTCTTCGGCGAACGCCAGTCAGAAGGACGGCTCTGAATCGATCTCTTCAGGTCATCGACGGAAACAATCGGCAGTCTGGTAGCTGACATCGGCTCTCCTTCAGGCGGCAAATTTTTGTGCGTTGGTGCGCTTGAGCTCCAGCCCGGTTCCCGGACGTGATCGGTCCGGACGCAGCTCTCCGGCAATTAATTGCGGGAGCCCATCGAACAGCATCTGTTCAATGCGCACATGATCGTGAAAGTACTCCAGATTCTTGAACAGCGGAACGGCACAAGCCACGTGCGTGTGCAGCGCCGGCGCTGTATGCCCGGAAAGCGGCACATTGTGCGCCTGGCACAGCGATGCAACCTGCAAAAAGCCCGTGACTCCGCCGCACCTTGTAATGTCCGCTTGCTGGACGTCGACGGCGCCGGCAGCGAGCATTCGCTGGAAGTAGAAGACATCGTAGCCATATTCGCCGGCGGCGATGTCCATCTTCGCCGGAGCGCGATCGCGCAGCAGCCGAAGTCCTTCGAGATCGTCAGAGGAAACCGGCTCCTCAAACCAGCGCACATCAAATTCGGTAAAGCATTGCGATTGCGCCATGGCCTGCTTGCGCGTGTAGGCGCCATTTGCGTCGACGTAAAGTTCGGGCTGGCTGCCGATCGCCCGGCGCGCGACGCGGACGCGTTCAACGTCGCGCTCTGCATCGCGCCCAATCTTCATCTTCACGCGCGGAATCCCCTGCTTCACCCATCCGGAAAGCTGCTGTGCAAGCTGCCGGTCCGTATAGGAGGTAAATCCGCCGCTGCCGTACAAAGGCGCTCCTTCGCGCACCTGCCCTAGCAGCGTCACCAGCGGGAGATCAAGCAGCCTGGCCTTCAGGTCCCACAATGCGCAATCGACAGCGGAAATCGCCATGGAGCAAATTCCCGGACGGCCGAGGTTTCTGATTCGCCGCCACATGGAGGCGTACGCTGCTGTCGGAGACAGCGCATCCGCTCCGCTCACCACATCAGACAATGTTTTCTGAATCAGAGTGGCTGTGGCTTCGTCCGCATAGCTGTATCCCAAGCCCTGATGTCCACCTCCCGAGACCTCCACCAGCACTAGAGTCGTTTTATTCCACTCCAGAGTGCCGTCTGCTTCGGGTGAGCTCGTTGGAATGGTGAACGCTGAAACCGCAAGGCGGTCTACCGTAACTTCCGGCGAATGTTTCCGCATAGAGATTGGTTTTTGAGCCTCCGTACCCCTTGCAGGGAAAACGGCAAATAAAAGATGCGATATTTACTTCGATGTGACACGCGCACATCGGGATAGCCTGATCTTCACGGTGAGTCGCTATGCGATACATTCCCGGGAAAACACCGGTTATTTATGCGCATCCAACGCAACGGAGGATCATTCGGTGGCTAAGCACGAAGTGGTTGTGATTACCGGCGCGTCCGCGGGCGTGGGACGAGCTACGGTGCGCGAGTTTGCGCGACATGGCGCGTGGATCGGTTTGATCGCGAGAGGGACTGACGGTCTGGAAGGAGCGCAGCGGGAAGTGGAGGTCGCGGGCGGTCGAGCGCTCGTGCTCCCAACGGATGTGGCCGATCCTGAGCAGGTGGAAGCTGCAGTCGCTCGCGTGGAGCGGGAACTCGGTCCTATTGATATATGGGTGAACAACGCAATGACCTCGGTTTTTTCGCCCATCAAGGAAATGACGCCGGAAGAGTTCAAGCGCGTCACGGAAGTCACATATCTCGGTTACGTGTACTGCACGCTGGCTGCGCTCAAACGCATGCTGCCGCGCGATCGCGGCACGATTGTGCATGTCGGCTCAGCGCTGGCCTACCGCAGCATTCCGCTGCAGGCAGCTTACTGTGCGGCAAAACACGCGGTCCTGGGGTTTTTTGCCTCGCTCCGGACAGAGCTCATTCATGACAAAAGCAACGTGCATACGACCATGGTGCAAATGCCTGCTCTCAATACACCGCAGTTCGGGTGGGTGAAGAGCCGATTGCCGCGAAAAGCACAGCCAGTTCCGCCCATTTTCCAGCCTGAAGTTGCTGCTCGTGCAATCTATTACGCTGCGCATCATCCGGAGCGGCGGGAATATTACCCGGGCTTCTCCACGGTGAAAGCCATTTTCGGCAATAAGATTGCGCCCTCTTTTGCAGACCGCTACCTGGCGCGCAACGGCTACGATGCCCAGCAACACGATGGTCCGGAGGATCCGAATCGCCCCAACAATCTTTTGCAGCCTGTTCCCGGCGATCATGGAGCGCACGGAGGCTTTGACGATCGCGCACACCGCTTCAGCCTTGAGCTTTGGGCGGAAACGCACGTTGGACTTCTGGGCGCCGCTGCAGCGGCTGGCCTGCTGGCTGCCGGCATCAAGTTGTGGACTAGCCGCCGTGGTGTACACGAGCGCGAGTGGGAAAGAGAACTGAAGGCGGCGTGAAACGGAAAGCGCCGTTTTCATAGCCGTCATAACGCGAACTGCTGCTGAAACAGATACAATCGTTCCGTACTCGCGATGATGCGTCCCTGGTCTTTATCCCTGGGCAGACTCTTTGGCTTGGAACTCCGCGTCCACGTGACGTTCCTTTTTTTGCTCGCGTTTGTTCTGCTCTATGACTCCAGCCGCGGTGGCTCCGGCGCCATGGCTCGCGGCTTTCTACTAACCGGGATTGTGCTCGTCTCCGTGATCTTGCACGAAATGGGCCATGCCGCTGCTGCTGAGCGCTCAGGAGTCCCGATGCGCGGATCTCTGCTGCTGCCAACCGGCGGTATTCCTCTCATGGATGCCAACAGCCTCGCGCAGTCAAAACAAAGCCTCCGGCGCGAAATCCGCATCTCGGCTGCTGGCCCTCTCGTGAGTTTGCTCCTGGCCGTGCTCTCCGGCATTTTCCTGCTGAGCCTCCCCGGGCGTGGAAACTTCTGGACCTTCCCTCTGGTGACCGTTACCGACCTTGGCCGCAGTTTCTTCTGGATCAATTCAAGCCTCGTTGCCTTCAACCTGCTGCCCGCTTTTCCGCTGGATGGCGGACGCGTATTCCGCGCCTGGCGAGCGCGTAATCGCGACTACCGGACAGCGACCCGCCAGGCTACGAACCTCGGCAACCTCTTTGCCGCACTTTTCATGCTGGGAGGACTGTCATCGCAATGGCTGATGTTGACCGGCCTGATTCTCTTCATGGCCGCCCAGATGGAGGAACGCACGCTATTGTTCCAGGCCGTGGTGGAAACCGTGCACATGGAGGACATCATGCTCACGGATTTTTCCACGCTCTCACCGGCGGACACTCTGGAAGACGCACTCACCAAAGCCGTTCACTCTTTGCAGGATGATTTCCCCGTGGTGACCGGAGATGATCTCGTAGGAATCATCAGCCGGCATGCGATTATCGAGCGGCTCCGCCGCGAAGGCAACGGGTACGTGCAAGGCGTAATGAACAAGGCCTTTGAGATTGCTTCCCGGACTGAGTCACTGAGCTCGGCTTTCCGCAAGCTTACTTCGCGCGGGCTCACGCTGATACCCGTGGTGGAACAGAACCGTTTGGTCGGTATTGTTACCCTGCAAAACCTGATGCACAGCATGGGTTTGCTTGCAGAGTCGCGGCGGCTGCGCAAGCAGATGGAACAGCAGATGTAAAGAAGAGCCGTCGAATCTCGGATTGACGCCTCCAAAATTTCCCAAGTGATACACTTTTCGGTTTCATCATTTCATTTCAACGCCGGAGTATGCCTGTGAAAAGGCTTTTGCTTGCGACATCCCTGATTGTGTTCGCCATCTCTCTCTCGCTCGGACAGGAGCTGACCATCGAATCCATCTATGCCCCGAACGGCATCACCGGGCGCGCGCCGGACACGATCGAGTGGAGTCCTGACGGCAAGAAAGTTTCCTACATCCTGCACGAGGAAACTTCAGGGAACGCGCAGGGCAATGGCAAGGCCGATCTTTATTACATTGACGTGGCTACGGGCAAGCCTGCCGTGCTCGTCGCATCGGACAAGATCGCGGCCATGACCCCGCCGCCAAGCAAGAATAAAGACGATCGGCAGCGTGACAATCGCGCCCGCTACCACGTCGCGGGCTACCACTGGTCGCCTGACTCGCAACATATTCTCTTCGACGCCAATGGCCAGCTCTGGTATTACACCCTGGCCGGCGGCAAGTCTGTGCCGCTCACGTCGCAAGGGGAGGACGCAGGCGATCCCAAGTTCTCGAACGATGGCAAGCAGCTTTCCTACGTGCTGAAGCACAATCTTGTGGTCCGCCCCGTTGGCGGAGGAAGCGCAAAGTCACTGACCAGTGACACCGACCCCAACCTCCTCGATGGTGAGGTTGATTGGGTTTACGCGGAAGAGCTCGACGTGCGGAGCAATTATTTCTGGTCGCCCGACGACAGCAAGATCGTCCTCCTGCAGATGAATGAGACCAGGGTGCCAGCCTATCCGATCGTAGACTTCATTCCCCAGCATCCAACCGTTTCACAGGAAAAATACCCCAAAGTGGGGGATCCGAATCCGGAGGTGCGCCTCGGCGTGATCCGGTCATCGGGCGGAAAGGTGAAATGGATTTCCCTGGGCAGCAGCAAGGACGTCTACTTTCCGCGTTTCGGCTGGGTCAACAACAACGTAATCTGGGCCATGGAGCTGAATCGCGCGCAAAATCAGCTTGATCTTTATTTCATTGATGCTGATAGCGGCAAGTCGCGCGTTGTGCTCAGCGAGCACGACGATGACTGGATCGAAATCGACGATAGTTTCAAAATCCTCAAGAACGGCGGCCGCTTTATCTGGTCAAGCTGGCGCGACGGCCACACCCACCTTTATCTTTACTCGTTCGATAAGAACAACCCGCTTTCCGGGGAAGCCAGGCTCCAGAACCAGATCACCAAAGGTGACTTTGAGGTCTTCTCCGTCGACGGAATCGATGACAATACCGGAACCCTGTACATCACCACCAATGCCGATGATCCGCGCCAGCGGCATTTGTGTAGCGTGAAGCTGGACGGCAGCGGCTTTCAGGTTCTCAGCAAGGCTGAGCCCGGGACCCATGAATCCAGCTTTGCTCCTAACGCTCGCTACTACGTGGATCATTTCTCCGCGACCATGACGCCTCCGCAGCTTGCCTTCTGCCAGACCGGCGGAAGCTGCAATGTGTTCTGGAAATCGCACTCCATAGATCCCTATAAGCTCATTGCGCCGCAGTCACTGGAGCTCAAAGCTGAAGATGGCACGTTGCTCTACGGTGAACTGTTTCTCCCCCCGAATAGCGCCGGCAAGAAAATTCCCCTGCTCAACAATCCTTACGGCGGGCCGCATGGACAATCAGTCCGCAATGCCTGGGGCGGAGCAGGCTTCTTGTTCAACCAGATCCTCATGCGCGACGGCATCGCCGTCCTCGTGGTGGATAACCGCGGCATGGGCGCGCGCGGCAAAAAGTTTGCTGCCGCGCTGCGGCACAACCTCGGCGAGGTGGAGCTCAAAGACCAGCTCGCCGCCATTGACCAGGTGCTGCAGAAATTCCCTCAACTCGACGGCAATCGCCTTGGCTGGTGGGGGTGGAGCTACGGCGGCTTCATGACGCTGAATGCCATGACCCATTCTGACCGTTTCAAGGCCGGCGTTGCGGTCGCTCCGGTGACGGACTTCCGCGATTATGATTCTATCTACACGGAACGCTACGAAGGACTTCTGCCGCAGGACCAGGCCGCGTATGAAAAGAGCTCACCGGTAAATTTCGCCGCGCACCTGCACGGCCGTCTGCTGGAAGTTCACGGAACCAGTGATGACAACGTTCACATGCAGAACACCATGCAGATGATCAACGCCTTTATTAATGCGGGCAAACAATTCGATCTTCAGATTTACCCGCGCAAAACTCACGCCATTGCGGGCCAGGCGGCGCGCGTACATCTGTTCAACCGCATACGCAATCATTTCCGGCGCGAGCTTCTGGGAGAATCCGTTCAGCAGTGAGCAGAAAGATCAACCTCGGCGATTTTGAATTGACCGCGGTGTCGGACGGAACCTATGTGGCGGACGGCGGCGCTTTCTTCGGCGTGGTGCCGAAGGTGCTCTGGAAGCGCAAGGTTCCGGCCGATGACCTGAACCGGATCGCGGTGAGCTGCAACTCTGTGCTGGTTCGCACCGGCAGAGAGAATGTCCTGATTGAAACAGGCATTGGCAACAAGCTAGCCGAAAAAACCAAGAGCTTTTTTCTGCCGCAGGAAAAGCTGCTCGAAAGTCTTCATGCCGCCGGCGCCGCCCCGGAAGACATTGACGTGGTCATTAACTCTCATCTGCACTTCGACCACTGCGGCTGGAACACTGTGTATCAAAACGGAGCCGCGGTCGCGACGTTTCCCAAGGCGAAATACTATGCTCCCAAAGGCGAGTGGGAGCACGGATCGCTGCAGCTCGAACGCGATCGCGTCAGCTACATCAGTGACAATTACGATCCCTTGATTCGGTCCGGGCAAATGACTTTGCTGGATGGGAGTCATGAGATTGTCCCCGGCATCTCCGTTGCTGTTTATCCCGGTCACACGCGCAACATGTGGGCCGTTTTTGTCCGCAGCGGAGGCAAGATTGCCTGCTACATTTCTGACCTTATCCCGACAAGCTGGCACCTCGAGCCCACCTGGGTAATGGCCTATGATCTTTTTCCGCTGGAAACCATTGAGAACCGGAAAAAATACTATTCGCAGGCGATTCCGGGACAATGGCTCACCATGTTTACGCACGACCCGAATGTACCCTGGGCGTACCTGTCGGCCGGGCAGAACAAAATTCTCGCCGAACCCGTGTAATATAGCCTGACCATGCGCGGGACCGCTCTCGCCATTCTCATCGTGGGTTTGTGCGGGTTTTGCCCCGCGCAGAAGGTTCGCTTTTCTCCCGCGAACAAGTCAGAGGTCCTGCAACGCGCGAAAAATATTCCAACCTCAGACCAGGAGCGCGCGCGGCAGTTGACGGAATGGTTTCGCGAGGCTGGGTGCAAAGGTAATCTCCTCTCTGAACAGAAAGTGGAAGGCTCTGAATTCCCCAACATCGTTTGCCGTATGAAAGGCAAAGCAGACGAAAAGATTATCGTCGGGGCGCATTATGATCGCGCTTCCTCTGCTCAGCGGCCGTTCGACAACTGGAGCGGAGCGCTGCTGCTGCCCAGTTTGTATCAGTGTCTTCGCACGCGCAGGCGTCGCCACACGGTTATTTTTGTTGCTTTCGCTGATCACGGAGATCAGCCGACAGGAGCGGAAGCGTTTCTCAATCAACTCAGCCCAGCGGAACTCAAAGGTGCAAAAGCGATGATTAACCTGGATGCTCTGGGGCTCTCACCCACAAAGGTCTGGAGTGACCACTCGGATAAGGATCTGGTGCAGGCGCTCATGACCATGGTTTATGCCATCAAGATACCAGCCAGCCAAATTGACGCCGCTCGCGCAGGCAGGAGCGATTCTGACCCGTTTCTTGCCCGGCAGATTCCGCAGATTACCATTCATTCGCTGACGCAGGCCAACCTCAAAGGGGGCAAAGCTACGCCGTTTGAGGCGTCTTCTTTTTATGACAGCTACCGCCTCATTTGCGGCTTTATCGCGTATCTTGACGAAAACCACAAATTGGGAACACGCTGAGAATGGGCGCGCTGGCCCGGTGTTCGATTTAATCGCCGCAGGCCGGCAGCAGATCGGGCTCGAGATACTCGGTCAAGGGAGTGATTTGCGCGCCGGATCGTCCGGCGAACAGCTCTTCAAAAAAGCGATCCACGCTTGCCAGAATCTCCGGCCCCTGTTGTGCGGAATACACCGCCCTGCGTAAGGCGCCGCCCCCAGGGATTCCGTGCGTGAACCAGGCTACAAACTGCTTCATCTTGCCTACGGTTCCCTGCATCTCCTCATCCAGCAGCATCTGGAAGTAAGTGCGAATCATCTGATAGCGGTCGGCTTCGGTCGGCTGATCGTAGTGGCCCGTATCGGCAAACTGGCGGATCTGGCGGAAGATCCACGGATTGGAAGCGGCCGTCCTGCCGATCATCACACCGTCGCAGCCGGTCTGGCCAACCATCGCCACAGCATCTTCCGGCGTGCGAATGTCGCCGTTGCCAATGACCGGAATGTTTACCGCTTTTTTCACTTCCGCGATCCACTCCCAACGCGCTGTTCCGCTGTAACCCTGCTCTCGAGTGCGCGCGTGAACCGCAATGGCGTTCAGGCCACACTCGTGGGCCATGCGCGCCAACGGAACGCAGACAATGTTTTCATCGTCCCAGCCCAGCCGTATCTTTACCGTGAACGGGATTTTCACCGCGGCGCGCACCGCTTCAAAAATCCGGCCGATCACAGGAAGGTCTTTCAGTAGGCCGGAACCGCCGTTGCATTTGACCACGCGCTTTGCTGGACAGCCCAGGTTGAGGTCGACCAGATCGAAGCCCGCGTCTTCACAGATTCTTGCGGATTCGGAAAGCGTGTACGGATCGCTGCCGAAGAGCTGCGCCGAGATCGGGTGCTCGTCTTCGTAGAAATGGAGATATCGTTTGCGCTTCTTCTCCCGGGTGCGAAACAGGCCGTCGGCGGAGGTGAACTCGGTCATGATCAGACCGCAACCCGAGCTTTCAATATTGGTGAAAACCGCCTCAGCTGATGTCGCCGGGCGCACAGTCTCCTGCTCCTGCGGCACCGCCATGACGGCTTTAGCGCTCTGCACAAAACTCGCATTGCGGATGAACCGACGGAAGACGGTGTCGGTTACGCCCGCCATCGGCGCGAGCACAGTAGCGGGCGAAATCCGGGCCGATCCGATCTGGAGACACTCGGGTACGCGGGCGTCCTCGGGCACGCTGGCGGGTGAAATCGGATTCTCCCAGAATTTATGCATTGAAATCAGCCAATAGCTATTAGCTGTTGGCCTTTAGCCAAAATCGCAAGACTTCAACCTCAACGGCCAACGGCTAAGTGCTAAAGGCTGCCGTCAAAACAATGGCCCCCGCATAGCGGAGGCCGTCGATCAAAATTCTCGGCCTTATTTCTTGGCGGCCACTTTCTCGTACTTGCGGCGGAAGCGCTCAACGCGTCCCGCGGTGTCCACCAGCTTCTGCTTGCCCGTGAAAAACGGATGGCAATTGGAGCAGATTTCCAGGCTGATATCGCCCTTGTGGGTCGAGCGGGTGGTGAATGTGTTGCCGCACGCGCAGTGCACGCGCACCTCATGGTAATCAGGATGAATCGCTGCCTTCATTTGTCGCTTGGAACCTTTCCGTTGTAAGAGCTTTATTTTAGCGTAGTTTAGCTGGTTTTGGCTACCCGAGATTGGATGCCGCGGAATGAGAAAGGATTCGGCCGTGCACCCTACTGCTAATGACGCAGATCCACACCGATTCACGCTGACCTGCAAAAAGTGGCTTGCATTTTCTCCTGTGCAGGTCCTGTGCAATTCCTGTGTAGAATCCCGGATCCGGGGTGAAAACGTCGCCCTCCAGGGCGCGCATTTTAATGGTATGTTGCTAAGCAGACACCTTTCATGGCTTCGCAAACGCAACCAGCGCCGGAATGTCCCACCTGTGGGGGCACGGGGTGGAAAACAATTGAAATTCCCGGCAAAGCCAGCCGGGTTACCCGTTGCGACTGCCGCAACGAGGCACGAACAGCGCGTCTGCTCAAGGGAACGCGCATTCCCGCCCGCTACGAGCATTGCTCTCTGGCCGATTTCGAAACCGAATTCTCGGGAGCGCACCGTTCCCTCGCCGCAGCAAGGCTTGCTGCCGGTCGCTTCGTCGAAGAATATCCAATCGAAAAGACCGGGCTGCTCTTCATCGGTCCCGTGGGTACGGGCAAGACTCATCTTGCCGTGGGGATTATCCAGGAGTTGGTTCGGGGTAAGGGCATTCCCTGCCGGTTCTGCGATTATCGCGAGCTGCTGAAGGAGATCCAGAACTCCTACAATCCAACTGTCCAAACAACAGAGCTTGAGATACTTCGTCCTGTTTTTGAGGCGGAAGTGCTTGTTCTGGATGAGCTCGGCGCGGTTAAACCAACGGAGTGGGTCTGGGATACGGTCAGCCATATTCTGAACAGCCGCTATAACGAGAAGAAGACCACCATCATCACCACCAATTTCCCGAATCTGCCTCCCGGCGAGCTGCAGAATTTTCGTGGTTCAGCTTCAGAAGCGGCGCGTCAGGCCGCTCGCAATGAGACACTGGGCGACCGCATCACCGAGCGCATGCGCTCGCGTTTGCACGAGATGTGTCGCGTTGTCCAGTTAGACGGCGTAGATTTTCGGCAACGGGTGCAAAGCGCGAATTTCAGATAAACCAGCCATTTGTTATTCAGGCACCTACTAACTTCACGCTTGGAACACCGCAAGCCAATCCACCCAGCATTCCTTCTGTGCCACACTGATATCAGGCCATCCCGCTTATGGCCTTGTCGCAGCACATGTTTGGAAATTCCATCCCGTTCTTGCTCGACCATCCAGCGGACTTCTTTGCGCAGTTCCCCGCTGCGCCGGCGGTGTTTGCGTTACGCGGAAACGATGAAGGGGCCGAGCCCTACGTGAGCAAGACGGCCAATTTGAGACGGCGCTTACATCGGCTGCTTGCGCCCGCGGGGTCGCAGTCGAAACGCTTGAACCTGCGGGAGCGGGTCGCGCAAATCGAGTATTCGCTGACCGGGTCGGACTTTGAATCCATGCTGCTGCTTTACCGAATGTTGCGCCAGGAGTTTCCGAAAACTTACCAGAAGCGCCTTCGTTTGCATGCTCCCGCCTTGATCCGTCTGAATCTTGAGAATGCGTACCCACGGGCGTATGTGACCAACAAGTTGGGGCTCTCGTCGAAGTCCATCTATTACGGCCCGTTTCGCTCGCGTGCGGTGGCAGAGAAGTTCATGAATGACTCGCTGGATCTATTCAAGATTCGGCGCTGCACGTTTGAGCTGCATCCAGATCCGGCCTTTCCGGGCTGTGTGTATTCGGAAATGAAGATGTGCCTGGCGCCCTGCTTCAAAGGCTGCACCGACGAGGCCTATGCTACGGAGGTCGCGCGCGTGCAAGCCTTCTTTGACTCCGGAGGAGAGTCACTCCTCAAAGAACTGGAAGCCGAGCGCGAGCGCCTCTCCGGCGCAATGGAATTTGAAGCCGCAGCGCAGCAGCACGCTAAAATCACAAAGCTCAGGAGTATTCTTGCGGCTTGCGACGAGATCTGCGGACGGCTGGATCAACTGGACGCAGCAATCATTCAGCCCTCGGCCGTAGCGGGCTCAGTCGCTCTGTTTCGCTTTCGCGAGGGCACATTCGCTGGGCCGCACCACGTTTCAGTCGAAGGCGCGGAAGAACCGCTGGATTCCCGCTTGCGTTCAGCGTTGCAGGAATTTCCAGAATGTCGCCCCCGCTCTGCCGCGCAATTCAGTGAAGAACTAGCTATGCTGAAGCGCTGGTACTACCGCACGCACAAAACCGGCGAGATTGTGTTTGCAAATGCCAGACACGACCTGCCGGTCAGAAAAATTGCTAATGCTGCCACTCGCGTACATCGCGGCGAGAAGGCGCCGATCGCAGCAGGAGAGGCAGGCTCGATTTCAGCCGAGGTGAATCCGGACCAGCCGCTTCCGGGTTAGTCGAGGGTATTGCCGGGCTCCCAGCGCCAGCGTTTCTTTTTAGCGTCCCAGAACACTGAAGATTCCATCACCTGTGCCTCAACGGCTTTGATCACGTTGATCGGCGGTTTTTTCTTCTTCACCAGCATCCGTCCCACCTCAATGCTGTCGAAAGGCACATTGAGCAGGACGAACTTAGCCTTCGGAGCAGATGCGCGCCATGCCTGAGGACCAGAGCCGAAAATTACAAGAAGAGCATGGTTCTGCCTGGGATCCAGGCGGCCCATTCCTGCGGTCTCGCGAATATCGCCGAAGCCGAAGAAGGAGTTATATGGATCCTGCACCTGATATTTGAATTGATAAGAGTCCGGCAAAGGATCTTTGCTTTGGGCGACTACGACCAGGTCTTCAATTCCGTCGCCATCCAGGTCCGCAGTCATGACCGGCGTGGGTGATTTTTCCATTAGCGTAAACGTAGTTCCGAACTGCTGCTGCACAAGCGAAACGAACGGTTGCAGCTTCGCCTGGTCCGGCGCAGGAGCACTTTGTCCCATGGCGACCAGGGCTGCAGCAAAAACCAAAACTCTGCCCAGATACTTCATAAGCAGAGTCTAACCTGATTTAGCGAATTTTCTCGATCAATTCCGGCTTTTCATCCGGCTGGATAACTACCTGGATGCGGTGCACATGGCGGATCCGCCGGCGCGAAACCGTGAACCACGTGGCCGCGAGCGCCCCGGCTCCTACCGCGCCGCCCAGGACCAGCAGCATGGAAATCGGGAAAAATACGGTGATGCCCAGGGGCAACAACACTACACGATCACGCCTGCATAAATTTCTCAGCCATGGCTCCAGAGCTGGACAGAGAAGCAGACTCTGGATCGGATGTCGGCTCTGGATTCCGGGTTTACTGCTCGGTCAACATTGTTTCTCTTCTGGGCATCCGACTGCAGAGAGAATTTGTAGAGGAGAAGAACGAATGCACCGTGAGGGCCACCTGGATGATGTGTATTGGGCCTTACGCGTAGGACTAGGGTCCACCGCGTTCCTGGCAGGGCTGGATAAATTCACCAATCTGCTTACCGACTGGGAAAAATACATCGCCCCGCAGGTCCGCGAGCGGCTGCCGATCAGCGGCAAGAAATTCATGTATGGCGTGGGCGTGATTGAAATGCTGGTCGGGTTGGGAATTCTCACTCGGAAACCGCGCCTGGCAGGCTACACTGCGTCGGCATGGCTGCTCGGCATTGCCGCGGACCTGGTTCTAAACGGCGACTTTGATATTGCGGTTCGCGACATCAACATGGCCGTGGCCTCTTACGCCATGGCTCGGTCTGAGGGGAGCAGGCAAAAGGCCGAGGCGTTTGGTCCAGATCGTGAGGATCTACAGCTTCGGGATGTGGCCTGAGTCCGGCCGCCATAACGCGCGTCGTTTACTTCTATTGCGAGCTGTTGCCGGACGGAAGAGCAGGAATGAAGCCGCCCTTTCGTTATTGTTGATGCTCCTGCTCTTCATCTCTGCAGGCTGTGGCGGCGTCTATCAACGTTCCTCGCCTGATCATGGATCTGCCAGGCTTGAGTGATCGTCCGGGAGCAGCCGTCGCCGCCGCCAAAATGAACGAGTTCTTTCAGTAACTTACTCACAACCCTCAGCGCGCTCCCTGTATTACAGCGAAGACTGCACTTCAAAAATTCGCGCGGGTAATCTGCTCTGGTTCGCGATCTTAAAGAGCTCTCATTGTATTCAGGACAGCACTGTCCCATGAAGCAGCATCTAGATCACCAGAGTTGTGGGGTCCCATCATGCGCGCCAACGTTGTTCGCATCTGCTCTTTGGCTGCTGTTCTGCTGTTGTTAAGCGCTGTTTGTGCCGCGCAAAGCGGCGACTTCACCATCATCGCGCTGCCGGATACACAAAATGAGTCGCAATTCTTTCCTGGAGCGCTGTCGGCGCAGACGCAGTGGATCGCATCCCATCGCCACGATTTAAATATCCAGATGGTGCTCGGCGAAGGCGACATCGTCAACGATTTCAGTTCGCCGGACCAGCAGCAGAACGCTGACCGCGCTTTCCGAATCCTGGATAATGCGGGCGTGCCGTATCTGTTGGCCATCGGCAATCATGACTATGATCACGCCGAACCGAAAGACGGGCGCCCGGTAAGCGGCTTCAATCGCTTTTTTGGCCCGGACCGGTATGCTGGGCGAGCTTACTATCGCGGCAACTTCCCCGCGGGAAGCAATGAAAATTTCTTCGGCGTCCTGAATATCGGCGGGAAGGACTTTCTCTTCCTCATTCTGGAGTTCATGCCCCGCGCGGAGTCGGTGAGTTGGGCGGAATCTGTCTTGCAGGCGAATCCTGATAAACAGGTCATTGTTGTTACGCACTCTTTCACGAACGTCGACGGCACGCGCGTGGATCTTTGTGACACGGATGACATGCCGCCCGGCAATGCTACTGGTGACGATCTGTGGCAGGTCCTGCGCAAGTACCCCAATGTAATGATGGTGCTGAGCGGCCATTTAACCAACGGCCATGCCGCTCATCGCACTGACATTGCCGACAACGGCAACCTGGTAAATGAGATTTTTGCCAATTACCAGACTTTTCCGCACGGAGGAGATGGCTGGTTGCGGATCCTGACCTTCCATCCCACCGACAACAGCATCTCAGTCCAAACCTATTCGCCATCCCTCAATAAATTCAAAACAGACGCAGGTGATCAATTCAAGGTGCCTTATCGCAACCCGCACCTCCACACCGGTCAGGGTAAGCTCAGCGGAATGGTTCGCACAGCTTCCGATTGCAGTCCCCTCGCGGGAGTTACTGTTTCCACCAATGAACATTCCACGGTTACTGATGAAGATGGCAGGTACTCTTTTGACCTTCCTCCTGGTTCCTACCAGGTTTCGGTTTCAGCAACTGGGCAGAGTCCTGAGCCAAAAACTGAAACGGTAGCCGATGGATTTGATACGGACCTGAATTTCTTTTTGAACCAGCCGGCCTCGGCGCCCTGCCCGCTCGACTCTGACTCTCCATCGGTCACCATCTGCTCACCAGTCGAGGATGCTACCATAAGCTCGCCTATCAACATTGTAGCTGCCGCGACGGATCGGAATCGCGTACGAACACTCAAGGCGGTACTGGATGGCAAGGCTGTGTCGTCAGTTAGGGCTGGAACTCTGAATGCCAGCATCCAGGCGGAGAACGGGAGACATCATCTCACCGTGCAGGCGCGGGACAGCGTCGGCCAGGAGTTCGAAAAGTCGTTGGATTTCACGGTAGGAGCCCAACCCCCGCCACCTTCAGCCCCAGACAGATTGAGCCTCCAAGTCTCTCCCGCCGAGGCGACGATACGGCTGGGGAGTTCAGCGAAATTTCTGCTCAACATCGGGAGCGATGGTTCGCTCACCGACATCGTTAGTTTCTCTTGCAGTGGACTCCCTGTCGGGGTGAGCTGCGCGTTCAACCCTGCCAGGGTGAAACCTAAAGCCCTTCCTGTGACAATCCAATTGACGATCTTTACCAGCCCGCTGAGTTCTGCCGCTTTAACCGGAAAAAAGCGTTTCTATGCGCTGGCTTGGTCTATTTTGCTCTCGCCCGTCCTCCTGTTCGGCTTCCGTCGCAAGTGCGCGCGCAGGATTCAAGCCGGCGAAGCGGTCGCGACTCTAGCCTTTCTTCTGTACTGGGTTTTTGTGATTTCAGGTTGCCAGGGAGTAGCAGCCCCAGCCAATCATGGTTCGTTTACCGTCACGGTAACGTCCACTTCGGGTACGGTGCAGAAGAGCAACAACATTCAACTTTTGCTGGAGTAAAGGTGGCTCCAGCAAAGAAGAGTCATTGGCGAAAAACGTGGATTGATGTTGTGCTCGCCTTAAAAGATTGAGAAGAGCATTTTCTTGGCTTTCGGCCGCCGATCTGCAAATGGCCGGTTGAGAAACTCGACAAAGGGTGCCATGACTTCAAAGTGGCGCGCGATTT
>Ga0207660_10001092_pt1 | contig 18104 bp, 17 predicted proteins | sample KBSC73BmetaG_FD_184335 | JGI IMG/M metagenome (GOLD analysis project Ga0207660, IMG submission 184335) | Corn rhizosphere microbial communities from Kellogg Biological Station, Michigan, USA - KBS C7-3B metaG (SPAdes) (version 2) | ecosystem: Host-associated > Plants > Roots > Rhizosphere ... | reverse complement strand
GGTGAGCATTCGTCGCGCGCTGGCGCTCATGGACGAAGCCCCGGAGGTGGCCGAGCCGCAGAATGCCGTTCCGCTGGAACGCGCCTCCGGCGATGTCAGCTTCCACAATGTCATCTTTGAATATCCAACTTCCGGGCGGGCTCTGGACCGTGTTTCCTTCGAGATCACGGCAGGTACTCGTGTGGGAGTTATTGGTCCCAGCGGGTCGGGAAAGAGCACGCTGGTGAACCTGCTCACACGCTTTTATGATCCGGTTTCAGGCGAAATCAAGCTCGATGGCTGCGATCTGCGTGATTACCAACTGGCCGACCTGAGGCGGCAGTTCTCCATCATCTTGCAGGAACCGGTCGTCTTCTCCGCTACCGTGGCGGAAAATATCGCCTATGGACGCAACGAGGCCAGCCGCGAAGAAATTGTTGAAGCAGCAAAGGCGGCCCGGGCGCATGACTTCATCATGGCTCTGCCAGATGGCTACGACACCAAAGTGGGCGAAGGAGGCTGCCGCCTCTCCGGCGGCCAGCGCCAGCGTCTGGCCATCGCCCGCGCTTTCCTTAAAGACGCCCCTATTCTGATTTTTGACGAGCCCACCAGCGCCGTGGACATCTATACCGAACAGGAGATCATGCAGGCCACCGAGCAACTGATCCACGGGAGGACGACATTCGTGATCGCGCACCGGCTCAGCACCGTCAAAGACTGCGATTTGCTGCTGGTCTTAAAGCAGGGGAAACTGATGGCGCTCACGAGCAGCTTCGATGAAGCCATGAGTGCGCTTGCGGAAGAACCTCTCCCAAGCCAACGCGGCCAGGCTCTCGCCAGCACGATGGTCCAGTAGTTCTAGGCGAGGTAAATGTCTTCTTCGCCTGCAAGCCGCCGAATCGCTTCCGGCGCACGCGCCGGCGCATCCTGGTTCGCCGGAAGTTCCTGCCCAGCGGATTCGGCGAAGGATGAAAGCAGGGAGTCGAGGGAGTCCAGCCACAGCGTCTGCGCGTCAAAAACGCGGCCAAAGTTGCGCGAGACCAGTTCCGCCATCTGCTCAAGGCCTGGCGGCTGCTTCTGGTTGGAGACGGAATTTCTTTCCATCTCGCGTGCCAGCGACGTGACGGGCTTGTCTGCAATCCCGCAGGGAACAATCAGCTTGAAGTAGTCCAGATTGGTGGTTACGTTCAAGGCAAAGCCGTGGGAGGTGACGGCCCGCGAAATGTGAACACCGATAGCCGCGATCTTGGCGGGAGGCGTATCTTCCGTCCACACGCCAGTGAGGCCAGGCACGCGCCCGGTTACAACTCCCAGATCGCCGCAGGTTCGGATCAAAGATTCTTCAATCCTGCGGACGAACTCCACTGCGCCTATACGCGGATCAAAGGCCCGCAGATCGAAAATAGGATAGCCGACAAGCTGTCCGGGGCCGTGGAACGTCACGTCACCGCCGCGGTCAGTCTCAAAAAGTTCTATTCCCTGGCTGGAGAGGAAGTCGCGCGAGGCAATGATGTTTTGCATGCCGGCGTTGCGGCCCAGAGTAATCACGGGCGGATGCTCCAGCAGGAGCAGCGTGTGCCCGACGCGCTGCGCCTTAACAAGATGGACAAGCGTTTGTTGCAGGTCCAGAGCAGTCAGGTAGTCAATGCGCCCGAGATAAATGACGTTGATGACCTGGAGCGGCATGCTCCTATTCTAAATGTGCGTTGGATGGAACGATACAGGAAGCAGCGACGTGCGAGCGGCTGGAACGTCCACCCGGCCATCGAGAATATGGGAAGCAGGAAGGTCGTAAATTGAACCGCAAAAAGAGACAGGTTATACGTCGAGAGCATGAATGTCGAAATCGGGAAAGTGGCGGTGGCAAAGCCTACAAATCCCCAGGCATCCGCCATATGGAAGCCCTCACCTGCCGTGCTGGTGTTGGCCAGTGTCATGAAGAACGGGCCGGTAGCCCAGATGCCGAAGATCATCGCGACACTCAATCCCAACCGCGGCAAGTTCCACGCCACAGCGACACTGTCCAGCGCAAAGCAACAAAAGAAGGGAAGCAGAAAGGTAAGCAGCAGACCTGTGATGAGCGAAGCCCAGTCGCCGCCAAACAGCCAGTAAAGAGCAACAATGGGCAGCCAAAAGGCAAACGCGCCAACCGCAAAACCGAGCGCAACACGGGACAATCTACTGCTGCTCGCCATTTTCAGCTTGCGATCTGCTCCTCGTCGCTCATCCCGTGCATGTAGCCGTCAGGATCTTTCTCAAACTCTTTCTCGCACTCCACGGAGCAGAAGTAGACCGTTTCATTGTGGTAGTCGTGACTTGCGGCCGCCTCGGGAATATTCACGTGCATCTTGCACACTGGATCGATAGGCATGGTGCCCTCCGACTGAGTGGGATTCGGGCAGCAAAGAGAAGGGTTGCAGCAGCGAGCGCTTATCTGCAATCCCCGTCCCTGGACGGGGGAGATCCTATCTTCGTCAAGGCAAAATCTTCGCGCCGGGCTTTACCGGGTAGGGTCTCTCGCTTCGCTCGAGACTTCGTTAGCAGGCTAGTAGCTAATCGCTATCTGCCAGCGGCTCAGATGTTAATCGCCTTTCCCTCCACCGCGCTGAACGCATCCAGCATGGCTTCGGAAACGGTGGGATGAGCGTGGACGGTGAACATGAGGTCTTCCACGGTGCCTTCGAGTTCCATCACGACCACAGCTTCCGCGATAAGTTCGGTTGCGACCGGGCCGATGATGTGCACGCCCAGGATCTCTTCAAATTTGGCGTCCGCGACCACCTTGATAAAGCCCTCGTGGTTATCGATGATGCTGGCCTTGGAATTGGCCGTAAAAGGGAACTTGCCGACTTTGATCTGATGCCCCGCTTCTTTCGCCTTGGCCTCGGTCAGGCCCACGCTGCCGATTTGCGGTTCGCAATACGTGCAGCCCGGAATGCGCAGCTTGTTGAGAGGCTTCGCGGGTTTTCCGGCGATGTGCGTCACAGCTACAATGCCGGACATGGAACCGGAATGCGCAAGTTGCGGATAACCGGCCACGATGTCGCCGATCGCGTAGATGCCGGGCTCGCCCGTCTGCATCCATTCGTTCACGTGAACGAAGCCGCGTTCCGTCTTGATTCTGGGTGTTTTCTCCAGGCCGATTTTCTCTGTGTTGGGGCCGCGGCCAACGGCAATCAGCACTTTTTCCGCGTCGAGATTCTGCTGTGCTTCTCCTTGCGGCGTAAAGGTTACAGTCGCGCCATTCTTTGTCTTCTCTACCTTCTCCACCTTGGTGTTCACGAAGCAGTTGATGCCCTTTTTCTTGAAGCTGCGCAGCAGTTCCTTGCTGACCTCTTCGTCTTCCACGGGGACCAGGCGCGGCAGCATTTCGATAATCGTTACTTCAGTTCCGAAGGAGCGATAAAGTGAGGCGAATTCCACTCCCACCGCCCCGGAGCCGATGATGATCATGGATTTTGGAATGGATGAGAGACTGAGCACTTCAATGTTGGTGAGAATGGTTTCATCGGGTTTCAGGCCGGGAAGCATGCGAGCGTAGGAACCTGTAGAGAGAATGATGTTCTTTGCCTGGATCTGCGATTTCTGGCTCCCTTCACCCGTCACGTCCACTGTATGGATGCCATTTTTCGCCGGTCCTGTGAGCGCGCCGAATCCGCGGATGGCGGTGACCTTGTTCTTCCGCACCAAAAAATCGAGACCTTTCGTATGCTTGGTCACGATGGAGTTCTTGCGCTCCTGGATGGTCTTCCAGTTGAGCTTGCCCGCCCCCAGGCCATCAATGCCATATTTTTCCGCCGCTTTCAGGTGGTCATAGACTTCAGCGTGGAACAGCAGGGCCTTGGTGGGAATGCAACCCACGTGCAGGCAAGTGCCGCCAAGCTTTGCATCCTTTTCGATAAGGCAGGTCTTGAGTCCAAGCTGGCCGGCGCGGAAAGCGGCGGTGTATCCGCCGGGACCGGCGCCGATAATGGCAACGTCATAGATCGTATCTGGCAAGGTCGTGTTCCCCTGTGAGGAAAAATCGTGAAAAGGCAAACTACAGATTGTAAATGACCAGATGGCCGTCTCGCTGAGGTCCAGTCCGCGCTCGCCTTGCTTCTATTCGATGACTGAGCCTGTCACGTAGATCCAAGCTGGTTAAGAACTGTTCATCGCAGAAGCGAGGTTCTCGCGCGTACATGTCCCATGGTGCCGGAGACGGCGAGGCTGATCGGCGGCATAATGCAGGCGATTGATTCAATCATGCAGTCCATGGAGAAGTACCTGATGAAATTGATTCGATATGGTTTTGCCGCGGTTCTGGCGCTGGCTGTGGGCGTTACGATGCCTGCATATGCCCAGCACGATCATGATGGCGACTCGCATCACGGCCGGGATAAGGACAAAGGCCGTGAACACCGCGAAGCGGCGCACGAACGGCATGAGGAACGCCACGAAGCACACGAACGCCATGAGGCCATTGAGCACCATGAAATGCGTGAGCATGAACGCCACGAAATGCGCGAACATGAGCACCGAGTGGCCATGGAACGGCACTTCGGCCGCATTGATGATCACCACTGGCATGAGCATTTCGGGCGGGAGCATCGCTTCGTGATTGAGCGCCCGGTGATCGTTGCCGGACATCCGCGCTTCCAGTATGGCGGTTATTGGTTCGTGATTGGCCGCCCGCTTCCTCCGGGCTGGCGCTATACCGATGAAGTCTACGTCGATTACATCGATGGCGGATATTACATGTGCAGCCCTCGCCATCCGGGCGTTCACATCTCCATCAATATCCTCTAAACAAATCTGCTTTTCGACGAACGGCGGCCGTGACTGCGGCCGCCGTTCTGCTCTCTGAAGAGGCGCGCGTATTCATGCCTTGTGAAATTCCAGCTCCCGCCGAGCACGACCCGGTGCCGTAGTTGCGTTAGCATGATGCGGACCGCTGGAGGTCCGTAATGAATAAAGGAATCCTGGGCTTTTATTCGCTCGCTGTGACGTGCGGGCTTGTAGTCACGCTATTACGGGCGCAGAGCCCGCCTAATCCCGCAGCGTTCGACTCAATCACCGTCCATCGCATCAACGTGGTGGAACCCGATGGAACCCTGCGCATAGTGATTTCAAATCATGCGTCGTTCCCGGGGATCATCCGGCGCGGAAAGGAAGATTCTTTCCGTCGTCCGCAGGCGGGCATGCTGTTTTACAACGATGAAGGGAGCGAAAATGGAGGCCTGATCTTTGCCGGCCATAAGAACGCAAAAGGCGAGGTGGTCGATTCCGGGGGCAGCCTCACATTTGACAAATACGCTGGCGGACAGACGGTTCAACTGGCGGGGGTGGACGATAAAGACGATCGCTTCTCGGGAATGGCGGTAAATGACAGCCTGAACACAGGCCAGCTTCGCCAGCGAGTCTGGGTAGGAAGAGACAATTCCGGCGCCGCTTCCCTGGTTCTGAAGGATGCGGCCGGCAAGAAGCGCATTGCAATGGAAGTGCAGCCGGACGGCAGTGCCAGCCTCGCCTTTTTTGACAGCGCGGGCAAGGTACTCTGGAAGATCGTGCCGGCGGCGCGTTAGAAAGCGCCGCCGTTGACCAGCGAACCTGGCCGAAGCCGGAGTGCCCACTCAGTCGGTTGGCCGAGTAATCCATTGGCCGGCGATTCCGTATTCCCTGAGCTTGCGATAAAGGGTGGTCTTGCCGATTCCAAGGCGGCGCGCCGTGGCCATCTTGTCGCCCTTCAACCGCTCCAGGGCTCCAAGGATTGTCTTCTTCTCAACTTCAGCCAGCGGAATGATCTCAGTCACGTTCTGAACAGGATCAGGGAAAGAGTTGCGCAGCGGTGGATGCAAGTACGCGGGCAGATCTTCCGGCCGCAGTTCCCTTCCGTCGGCCATTGCAGCCGCTCTCTGAATGCAGGCCTCCAACTCGGTGACATTTCCCGGCCATTCGTGCATCAACAAAATCTTCATAGCCTGGTTTGAAATAGTGCAGGACCGCTCCCGCTGGGCAGAGATCTGCGCCAGCACCTGCCGCACCAGCAGCGGGATATCTTCTCTCCGTTCGCGCAAAGGAGGAATGCGCAGCGTGACCACCTGCAGGCGCAGACAAAGGTCGCGGCGAAATGCGCCTTGCCTGCACGCGGGTTCCAGTTCCACGCGCGTGGATCCAATCAACCTGGAGCCCGGCCTCAGCGTCATGTTTTTAGAGGCACGGCGCATCTCCTGGTCCTGCAGCGCGCGCACCAGCCTGTCCTGAACTTCGAGCGGAAGAGCGGAAACCTCGTCGAGGAAGATCGTGCTCCCGCCGGCACGGTCGACAAATAGGCCGGCTTCAATAAGCGACTGAGAAGAAGAGGCGCAATCAATCTTGACAAAGGTACAGCCGGGAGCATCGGCGGCCAAGTGAATCGCACGCGCGAGAATTTCCTTGCCGGTCCCGCTCTCGCCTACGATGAGTACAGGCCGGCGGCTCGACCCGATGGTGGGAATCATGTGGAGCAACTTCTGCATTTCCAGAGATTGGCTGATAAGAGTTCCGGGGCCCTTGCCGTTGGCGTGCATGGAAACCGAGGGAACCTCGCGCGTTCGCAAATGGACGCTCATACGCTCGAGCAGATTCTTGAATTCTTCCGGATGGTACGGCTTGCGCAGGAACTCAAACACGCCCGTCTTCTGTATGGCGGTCAAAGATCCATTTCCGGCGTGTGGGTCCGCTACGATCACTTCACAGCCGGGATGCAGCTTTTTGATCCGGGCCAGCAGTTGCATTTGTTCTTCCTGCTTGTGTCCCATATCAAGCAACACCACGTCCGATGGATGGGAGGCTGCCCGAAGCAGAGCGGCGACCGGACCATCAGCGGTCTCTACACTGAAACCAAGCTCTTCCGCCACCCCTTTGCAGACCTGTCTCATCCAGTTGTCATCGTTCACAATCAACAGAGAAAAACCTGCAGCTAAATATTGCCGTTGAGAAACTGCCCGCATTGCAGTCGCCATGAGTACCCCACTTTGGTTCCGGTCCAGGTTCGACCCCTCGATACTTGCCTGCTTGCTCGCCTTCCACTCATGAGTGGAAGGGCCAGTGCGTGAAGCCGGCTGCGGACCGCGAAGAACCGCGAACGAGCGGCCGGTGCGGATAAGCGCGGTTTAGAACGCGCCACTCACAAGGAAGGCCCGCTGAGATGCATGGCTCATCAGGGCCGGGTATGGAATCTGTATTCGCCTGACAGTCAGCGAAAACAAAACCTCATAACAGCAGCCCTCAAGTTAAATGAGGCCGGCGAAAAGCCAACCTTAGGTCATGAAAAATTTCCGGATTCAGAACACAACCGGGTCATGGCTGAATCGCGAGGGTGAGGCTGTCCGTTAGTTCAGCATCGGAATGCGACCTTTCCCCGGCGTTACTTGACTTGATGTGAAGCGGCGCGATACCTTCGGCGCATCGCCATCAAAAAGCCTCAGGGGGACGAGCGATTGTGCCTGGTCAACGAATGATTACGTTCACCACCGATTTCGGATTGACTGAACATTATGTTGGCGCCATGAAAGGCGTGATATTCACGATCAATCCTTCAGTCCAGGTGGTGGACATCACCAACGCGGTCCAGTCTTTTGACATCCTTGACGGAGCCATTGCCATTGCTCAGGCCTACACTTTTTTCCCCAAGGATACAATCCACGTAGTGGTGGTAGACCCAGGTGTCGGCGGACAACGCCGTCCCATACTGGTCAATGCAGGACAGTATGTGTTCGTGGCGCCCGACAACGGCGTGCTCTCGCTTGTCTATGAGAGAGAAGAACGCGTTCAGGTGCGGCATATCACATCCGAGCATTATTTCCGCCAGCCGTTGAGCAACACGTTTCATGGCCGCGACGTATTCGCGCCGGTAGCTGCCTATCTGAGCAAAGGAGTTGAGGCCGTCAAGTTCGGCGAAGAGATCACCGACTATGTGCGTTTCGCAGCGCCCAGGCCCAAAGCCGCGGGCGCGAACGCGTGGAAAGGCGTGGTCCTGAAGACCGACAAATTCGGCAATTTGATCACGAACTTTACTCCCGACGATGTGCCGCAAATCTTCGATGGCTCATCCCAGAGCTTCAAAATCAACGCAGGAAAAGCGGAGGTCACCAAGCTTTACTCCAGTTATTCGGCAGGGCAGCCGGGAGAACTGTTTGCCGTACTGGGAAGCACTGGGTTCCTGGAGATCTCAGCCAACAAGGACTCTGCCGCTCGGCTTGCGGGCGCAAACCGGGGCAGCGAAGTGAATCTGGTGATTGGCGGCTAACGCATAAAAATGCGCCACTTGATTCGATTTTTGTGGAATGCGACGCGTGGGCATCATTTAACTCCCTGGCGGAGCCCGTACCTACGCTGGCGAATGGAGACCTACACCGGGCTCAAAATGAACAAGATTGGCTTTGTTGAGTTCTGGGGATTCCTTTTGCGTGAGCGAAAGCAGCTCGGGCGCTTTTTGAAATGGACGGCGGAGATGGACAACTACGCCCGGCCAAAACCGAAGAATCCTTAGCATTCAGCACTCAGCCCCGTAGCAGAATCGGGCGATCCGGTAATGGTGATCCGGTAATCAAGTGATCTGGTGATCTGGTGATCTGAAGCCTGGAACACGGGTTTGCGGTGCATCTCACGTGCAGTATCAGGGTTGAATGATGATTGCTGACTGGTGAATGCTGCGAAACAAAGAGCAACGTGCATCGTAGCCTGCCATCTAACGAAGTTGATCACGGAGAGTACGCAATGCAAAAGCGCAGACTGGGACAGTCGAGCCTTGAGGTATCGCCGCTTTGTTTCGGCGGCAATGTTTTTGGATGGACCGCGGATGAGAGCACATCGTTCAAGCTGCTGGACGCCTTTCTCGCTGCGGGATTCAACTTTATTGATACTGCTGATAGCTACTCGACCTGGGTTGCCGGTCACAAAGGCGGCGAGTCGGAGACGATCATTGGGAAATGGCTCAAGGCGCGCGGCAATCGCGACAAAGTGATCATCGCGACCAAGGTTGGATCCGAGGTGGCGGGCAAAAAGGGCCTTTCCAAGTCGTACATCCTGAGCGAAGTCGAGGAGTCGCTGCGGCATCTGCAGACTGATTACATTGACCTGTACCAATCGCACCGGGACGATCCCGGCACGCCTGTGGAGGAAACACTGGAGGCATACGCCGAACTGGTAAAGCAGGGCAAGGTGAGAGTCATCGGCGCTTCCAACTTTACTGCGGAACGGCTGGAATCATCATTGCAGGCGAGCCGCAAGAACGGATATCCACGCTACGAAAGTCTGCAGCCGAACTACAACCTCTATGATCGCGTTGACTATGAAACCAGGCTGGAAGCGCTGTGCGTCAAGGAAAAGCTCGGAGTGATTCCGTATTTCTCGCTGGCCAGCGGATTTCTTACCGGTAAGTATCGCACCCAGGCCGACCTCGAAAAGAGCGCGCGAGGCAAGTTTGTCCAGAAATACCTGAACGAGCGCGGGCTGAAGATTGTGGACGCGCTGGAACGTGTCGCAAAAGAACACGGTTCCACACCGGCGCAGGTGGCTCTGGCCTGGCTCATCTCGCGGCCGAGCATCACCGCCCCGATCGCCAGCGCCACCAGCCTGGAGCAGTTGGATCAGTTGCTGCAAGCCACAAAGCTGAAGTTGGATCCTCCCGCTATTGAGGCTCTGAACCAGGCGAGCGCGTATGAGCAGGAGACGCAGAAGATAGCCTGAGCAGGCTAGTCTCAGTGTGGCGACTGTTGAGAGACGAGGGGATTCCCGGAGAGAGCGACTAACTGCGCCATCCTTGGTTACGAAGATTTTTTTCGTTTTCGTGATCGGAGTGAGTTTTCCCGTAAGCCGCCGCTACTCCGGACGGCGCGAGCCGTGTCCAAAACACCCCGCAACGCCTGATTAACCGCCTCATCATTCGGAAAAGCTTCCGCTATGTCCGGTTCCAGCAGCACAATATTGCTCTGTTCGCGAAGACGTCTTTCGTACTTGCCTCGGATTCCGCCCTTCATTTGGCCGAAGTCGTACTCGGGACGCAGGTCCTGATTTTGCGGGTGTTCAGATTTCTTCATAAAATCTTCGTTCGCCCGGTGTTGCCCGTCGGGCGCTGATAATTCGAATAGTATCACCCTCTTCGGTATGGGCAATCACTAGTATTCTCCTGCGCGCCGAGCTTCCAACGGTTACAAATCGCTGTTCTTCTACGGAGTGGCTATCATCAGGAAATGTGGTTGAAAGAGGATCGTAGAACACCGTTGCTGCTTCACGGAACTCGATGCCGTGCTTTCTGAGGTTGGAGCATTTTTTCGGGCGTCCCAGGTAAAAATCACGCCGCCAGTATGAATGCCCATAACCTGGCCTCGTCGTCCCGTCAGGAAGGGTCGCAAAGATGTGGTAGCATTTTTTGCTTCTCAATCGTGCATACCCGCGGGTTAAGACTTCAACGGAAGAGTTCCATGGAATTAAAGTGAATGGGCCCTTATGCATGCTGCTGTTCTGCATAATCTTGGGACGCGCCCTCGATGCGAGGAATTCGCGGAACCAGTCGCGACGGAAAATGAAGCCTTGGTGCATGTTCACGCCGCATCGCTCAAGCCTGTGGACAAGCAAATAGCGAACGGCTCCCACTATGCCACTCCGCGCAAGCTTCCTTTTATCTGCGGCACGGACGGCGTTGGGCATCTCGAGGATGGACGGCGCGTCTTTTTTGGGGGCTGCCGCCCGCCGTATGGCGCCATGGCGCAACGCACGGTGGTGCCCAAAGCATTTGTTTTTCCTGTACCAGAGAGTCTGAGCGATGAACTTGCCGCCGCGATTGTCAATCCCGGAGTGTCGGCGTGGCTGGCACTTGCGTTCCGCGCAAAGCTGGTTGCCGGCGAGAACGTGCTTGTTCTGGGCGCAACCGGAGTCGCCGGGAGGTTAGCGATAGCCATAGCCAAACTCCTCGGCGCCGCGCGAGTGGTCGCCGCCGGACGGAACCAGCAAATCCTAAACTCATTACACGAGCTCGGGGCTGACGCCACCATTCAGCTTGATGCGCCCGAGGAGGACGTCACGCAATCGTTTATCCAGGAGGCGGGCAAGTCCGGCTTTCAAGTCGTCATTGACTATTTGTGGGGCCGGCCTTCCGAACTGTTCCTCTCTGCCATGACCAGCGGAAGATTTCAGGCGATTGGAATCGAGACCAGGCTCGTTCAGGTAGGAGAAACGGCGGGCCCTGTTATCTCGCTGCCGGCTGCTGTGCTGCGCAGCACAGCGCTCACGATTCTTGGCACCGCGGGAATTCCAGATCGCAGCGTGTTGACGGATGCGCTGCAGCAAGTCATGACTCATGCTGCCGATGGAAAACTTCATGTGGATACGCTCCGTGTTCCTCTCGCGTCGATTGAAACCGCCTGGCAGCAAAACGCCCAGGGGCGCCGGATCGTCATTATCCCGTAGAATGACCAGGCCGCAATGAAACGAAGACTCCGGGCCGTGTGTTAGCATTTTTTTCTTGCGCTCTCTGTAGCACTCGTTTGCATAAGTCCTTGAAGGCAGGAACTGCATAGATGGCGATTGTCACTCGTCTCCACCGGTCCATATCTCTTTTCATTTTCATATTGCTTCTTATCCCTTCTGTGAGGGCGCGCAGCCGAAGTCCGTTCGAGGTTACGGAGGCTACCATCGCCTCTACTCACCAGGCGCTCCGTACTGGCAAAGTCACTTGCCACGAATTAATGCAGTCGTACCTCGCGCGCATCAGCGCTTATGACCAGACGACCGAACTCAATTCCCTGATTCTGGTCAATCCCAATGCTCTGAAGGAAGCGGACCAGCAAGACCAGGAATTCAAACGCACCCACAAGCTTCGCCCTCTCCAATGCATCGCCATGATCGTGAAGGACAATTACGACACCAAAGACCTGCAGACCACGGGCGGATCGCTGGCCCTCAAGAGCTTTGTTCCGGCGCAGGATGCTTCCATGGTGAAAAAGATCCGCGAGGCGGGCGCCATCATTCTGGCCAAATCCAACATGGCCGAATGGGCGTTCAGCCCCTATGTCACTGTGAGTTCAATGGGCGGCATTACACGCAATCCGTATGACCTGGATCGCGTGCCTGCAGGTTCAAGCGGCGGCACAGCGGCCGCAGTCGCCGCGAACTTGGGCGAAATTGGAATGGGCACTGATACCGGCAACTCAATTCGTGGCCCATCTTCGCACAACGATCTTGTGGGTATTCGGCCTACCATCGGATTGACCAGCCGTGACGGGATCATCCCTTTGTACAGCGGCAATGATGTGGGCGGTCCAATGGCGCGAAGCGTGGAAGATGCCGCCACGCTGCTGAACGTGCTTGCCGGCTATGATCCGGCCGATCCTGTGACGAAACTATCCGAGGGCAAGATTCCCAAGAGCTACACGCAGTTTCTCGACAAAAATGGATTGCGCGGTGTCCGCATCGGTGTTTTCCGAAAATACATTGATACTCCAACCACCGATCCGCAAATCAAGGAGCTGACCGAAGCTGCCATTCGCGACCTGAAAGCGCAGGGCGCGGCGATCGTAGATCCGTTCGTCATCCCTGATTTTGAAAAGCTCACTGAAAACATCTGGTGCGGCGACTTCCAGGCAGACCTGAACCATTACCTTGCCCAGCACGCGCAAAATGCCCGCTATAAGTCTCTCGCCGAAATCGTCCAGTCAGGCTTGTACCTTCCCTACATTGAAGGCCGTTTGAAAGAAGCCATTCACCCCAAAACGCCGGAGGAAGCACAGGAGCCACCCTGCCTGGACGTGTATCACAACCCGAAGAAAATCGCCTTTCGCAATGCCCTGCTGGCCGCCATGGATAGCGCGAAAGTAGACGCCATCATTTATCCGACTTGGAGCAATCCGCCGCGTAAAGTTGGCGATATGAAGAGTCCCGCAGGAGATAATAGCCAGATACTCTCGCCCCAGACGGGCTTCCCGGCGATCACAGTCCCGATGGGATTCACGCACGGCTCGCTGCCGGCGGGGTTGACGTTCCTGGGCAGAGCATTCAGCGAGGGCCCGCTAATCAAGTACGCCTACGCCTACGAACAGGCGACCCACCATCGCCGCCCGCCGGCAAAGTTTCCGCCGCTTTAGCCGGTGCGCCGAGCGTCGGACATCGTTTCCCGGCAACACTGAGTTTCAGCAAGAGCCCTGAGTACACAAGCTCTTGATTTCCTCACTTCCTCACTTCCTCACCAGCAATTCAGAAAGCTGGTACACGCGATCCACGGCGACAGCCAGAATTCCTGCGGCCACAACCGTAGCGGTCTGGAACATCAGAGTGCGGAAGACAGGTTTCTCGGTTGTCGTGCGCCAAACGATGGGTAAATTGATTGCCGCGCTGGAAAGCGATGCGAGCACGACCGAGCTTCCGGCGAGAGAAGCGCTGATCTGGCCGTGCATCGCCATAGTTGCTGCGGCGGCCGTGGTGCTGGCGCTGCTTACCATTCCGCCGATGATGGAAACAGCGAGCATACCGGAGTTACCAAAAACGCGCGTCAACAGCGTGCCGGTGATCTGAATCACAATAAACACCACTCCGAACTTCAGCACCTTGCCTATAGAAACCGGCGAATCCAGCGAGAGCACACCCGGCAAAGGCTGGCCTTCCGGCTGGTCGCGCCAGACAAAGAATCCGGCAACCAGCGTCATGGCCAACAGCGGCACCAGCGTGGCGCTGAGCGATGCAGGCGAGAACAGCGTGGCCAGAATCAGATTGCGGGCGAACATCGCGATAACGGTGAGATGGCTGAGCGCGGCGATACGGGAGGCCAGCGGCGTTTCGCGAACCCGTGTGGCCAGTTCTGCGACTGTAGCGGTGCTGTTCACCAGGCCGCCGAAGATCGCCGAGAGGTAGAGCCCGCGCGTCCGATAGATCCGCAGCAGCACGTAATTGACGAACCCGATGCCGGCAATGGCGATCACGCTGATCCAGGCATCGCTGGGATTGAATAGTCGCCAGGGATCGATGTAGCGATTCGGCAGAACCGGGTAAATGACGAAACCGATCAGGCCCAGGAGAACCGCGCTGCGGATCTCTGAAGGATGCAAGTCGCCGGCGAAGCGGCTGAGCTCCGTCTTCCATGCGAGCAGCATGGTAATGACAATGGCGCCGGCAACAGGAGTAAAGATGTGTCCCAGACCAACCAGCGCGCCGAGAAGATAATTGGCAATCAGCGCGGCGGAGGTGGTGATCTCCAGCGAGCGGTCGGTCAGGATGCTGCGCACGTTCATCGCGGCGACCAGCAGGAAGACTCCCGCGAGCGATGTGACAAGCACACCCATGCCGGTGCCGGCGGAAAGCATTCCTATCAGCGCCACAATGGCGAAGGTGCGCACGCCCACGTCTTTGTTCGACCACTCGCGCTCCATTCCCACCAGCATGCCGATTCCTACGGCTACACCGATCCTCAACGCAATGGGAGTGGGAGGCAGTTGGTCGCCTAAGTGCACCTTGAATATGGCTCCTGGGTTGTAACTTGCATCGCTGATTGAACTTTAACCCCAACATGTGACTGTTGAAAAGAACTTCCCTCAGAAAGCGACAGAAATCCAAGATCAACAGTTCATAGCCTTCCAGAAGGAGGAGTCGCAAGCGACCGAATAAGCGGGGCAATGGAAAGGATGAATTCAAAAGCGGCGCACCCAGCTAAAGTGCGCCGCCTTTGTTTCGACGAGTGGCAGTTGTGAGCTTAGAACCCTGGTTCTTTTTCCTGTTTGTTAACGTTCGATACGTGGAACGCCTCCCGCACGTCGGCGAGGAAGAGTTTGGAGTTCGGATTCGCCGGCGCCTTCCCGCTCAGGATCTGGTCGAACGGAATCAGGTTGCCGTAATAAGCGCGAGTGGAATCATCATCCGGCTTCACCGATGCTCCGCTGAGGTCGAGACCGGCAAAGAGTCCCTTAGCGCGCGAGTACACCAGGATCTTGTTTTGCATTTTCCAGTCGGTGCTGGCCTGGGCTTGGCGTCCGATAGGTCCAGCGGCCACGCCTGCATTGGCGCCGAGCTTGAACTGCGAAGTGAGCAGTTCTTTGGCCCCAGCATCACCCAGAAAGACCATGACCAGGTCCACTGATTCCAGCCCGATCTGCGCGCCCCAGCTTCCGCCCGTTATGGCCATAAACGCCGGCTGAGTCCAATTGCCATTCGGCAGCCTGCAGGTAGCCACGCCGCGGCCGTGATTGCCGCCGATGACAAATCCGCCCTTTACCATGTCAGGTATCACCGCAATACACTTGGCGTCTGCCAGCACGGTTTGCGGAATGGCGGCATCGGGCGTGTTCATCAATTGTTTCAAGTCCTGGCCCGCATTGCGCATCCGTTCGATGATCTGGGCCTGCTCGCCATAAACAGTTTTGCCCGTGGCGGTTGTAGTCTGGTGATGAGTTGAGCAGCCGACTGCCAGAATTACCGCGAGCGGCAGAGCAGCGGCAAGAATGCGATTCATAGTTCCTCCTGATGCACCCGGACTCGCGGCCGCACCAGCTTCAGGGGAGCGCCGGCCGTTGAAACGAACCAAATTCGTGGAATGGAGTTTCTCTCGTCCCGCAAGTCGTCTAAGCAATGAGAAGTAACACGCACCCGGCGAGTTGCATCCGCGCACGTGCAATCCGGCACGCAACAGCTTCTCCGTTCAGTGGCAACTCCGTCGTAAGGCATTGAATCCCACTCCAATCTATGAAATTGCAACTTGCAACCGTACTGCTGATGGCTTTCTCGTTTGCTCCTGCAGCTCTGGCCCAGAACAGCTCGGCCCAGAGTGACAGCGGAGTCAAACAGGACACTCAGGATGCCGCTCATTCCACCGCCCGCGCCGCCAAGAAGACTGGACACAAGATCAAAAAAGGAACCAAGAAGACGGTCCACAAAGGCGCGCACGCAACCAAAAAGGGCGCGAACAAAGTAGAAGACAAAACCAAGCCTTCGCCTTCGCCGACGCCGCAGTAACTCTCGCGAAAAACCTTACCGCTGATAACGCGGATGAGACTGATTTTCGCTGATGAGGGTGAGGCAAGCGAAACAACAAGCGCTGACGATTGCCCCGTCACAGTTACTCACCGCCATCGCTCCTGACCGGAGTTACAATTCCACGGTTCTGATCCGCGATCATCCGCGGAAATCCGCGGTAAAACTCTCGCTTCGCCACAATTTCGATTGACGTTGCCATTCCGCCCGACATAATATCCGCTCAGCCGCTCTTCGTCCGTGTGGCGCATGCATAAACCTGCCAAGAATTCCGCGCGCAAAGCGTCGGGCGAGATCATTATTCCCGACAAGCTTTACTTCCGCATTGGCGAAGTCAGCCGCCTGTGCGGGCTCCCCTCGTACGTTCTGCGCTTCTGGGAAACCGAGTTTCCCCAGCTCAAGCCGCCCAAGAGCAACACCGGCCAGCGCACCTACCGTCGCGCGGACGTGGAAAATGTAGTCCGCATTAAGAAGCTGCTTTACGACGAAGGTTTTACCATCGCCGGCGCCCGCGCCCAGCTCAAGGCGGAAGGGAAAAAGAAGCAGGCGCCGCTTCCCTTCCTCGTCCAGCCCGATGCCAGCATGGCCGAACTCAAACAGCTTCGCCAGGGCCTGCGCGACATCCTGTGGCTCCTCAACAACCGGGCCGCCGCAAGAACAACTTAAACCCAAAACCCACCACAGAGGCACGGAGGTTTTTTCCCCGAGTCCCGAACCCGCGTGCTTCTTGCGGGGAGGATCCCTACGGTCACAACGATCCCGCGGCGATCACCTGAGACAGTCTGCCAAGAATCCCAAACTGCCAAAAATTGCCCAAAGCCCCAATCCGCGTTTATCAGCGTTAATCAGCGGTAAAGTCTCGTTTTCTCCGTGTCTCCGCGCCTCCGTGGTAGGTTTGCTCTTCCAGCAGTTTTCCTGCCTCGCAACAATTCCCCTCTGCATCCAATCCAAGGTAGCTATAATGGTGGTATCAGATCACCTTTCTGTCCCGCGGGCGTCTTAAGCTAAGGCGCAAGCGGCCAAGAAATGTTGCAAAGGCCGGGACACAGTAACGTTCCAGCCACTGACGGAACCAAAGCCAAGGAACGGGTTTTTCAACGATGTCCAAAAAGGTCCAAGTAGTCGTCCTTTCAAGTTCCATGCTCATCATTGTTTTTGCTCTCATCGGCGGGCTAGGCGTGCATGCCGCCAGTGATAACAACTCCGCCAACAGCCCTGATAACGCTTACACCCACATGGAGGTGTACAGCGAAGTGCTGCACCGCATCCGCACCGAGTACGTGGAAGAGCCCAACATGCACAAGGTGACTGACGGCGCCCTGCATGGCCTGCTCGAGTCGCTGGACGCCAACTCCAGCTATCTCAGTCCCGACGAGTACAAGCGCTATCAGGAGCTGAACCAGAACGGCAAAGCCGGTATCGGCGCCACCGTCTCCAAGCGCTTTGGCTATGCCGCCGTGGTTTCCGTGATTCCCAACGGCCCGGCCGATAAAGCCGGCATTGGCGAAGGCGACATCCTTGAAACCATTGACGGCGTGAGCACGCATGACCTGTCATTGGCCGCCATCCGCGCCAAGCTGCACGGCGATCAGGGCTCGCGCCTGGAAGCCACCATCATCCGCACCCGCAAGATCGAGCCGCAGAAAATCACCATCGTGCGCGAGGTCGTAACCCCGCCCGCCATCTCCGGCCAGCTCATGGGTGACGTGGGCTACATCAAGGCGCTCACGCTCGATAAGGGCAAGGCCCAGGACATCGCCGGCCAGATCAAGTCGCTCGAGGCCAAGGGCGCCAAAAAGCTGGTGCTTGACCTGCGTGACGACTCCCAGGGTGACGAAGCCGAGGGCGTGGCCGTAGCCAACCTGTTCATCGGCAACGGACAGATCGCCAGCCTCAAGGGACAGAAGTACACTCCCCAAACCTTCAACGCCGATCCTTCAAAGAAGATCACCGATGAGCCTCTGGCCGTGCTGGTCAACCGCGGCACCGCGGGCCCGGCGGAAATCGTGGCCGGCGCCGTAATAGATGACGGACGCGGCGACCTCGTCGGCAGCAAGACCTTCGGCGACGGCTCCGTGCAGAAAACCCTGCCCATGGAAGACGGCGCAGCGCTGATCCTTTCCGTGGCCAAGTACTACACGCCCAAAGGC
>Ga0207660_10001091_pt1 | contig 18108 bp, 13 predicted proteins | sample KBSC73BmetaG_FD_184335 | JGI IMG/M metagenome (GOLD analysis project Ga0207660, IMG submission 184335) | Corn rhizosphere microbial communities from Kellogg Biological Station, Michigan, USA - KBS C7-3B metaG (SPAdes) (version 2) | ecosystem: Host-associated > Plants > Roots > Rhizosphere ... | reverse complement strand
TGCCGATCGTTGCCGAGCACAGGATGAACTGCGGGTTCGATCCATAGAACGCGCAGATGCGCTTGAGGCGCCGGATCACGTTGGCCAAATGCGAGCCAAACACCCCGCGGTAGCTGTGGATCTCGTCGATCACCACGAATGCGAGGTTCTCGAAGAACTGTGCCCACTTGGTGTGGTGCGGCAGGATACCCTGGTGCAGCATGTCGGGGTTGGACACCACGATGTCGCCGTTCAGCCGGATCGCGCGGCGCTGGTCGCCCGGCGTGTCGCCATCGAAAGTGGCAGCGCGCACACCCAGGTCGCCGGCCTTCGAGAGTTCCATCAGCTCGGCCACCTGATCCTGCGCCAAGGCCTTGGTGGGAAAGAGGTACAGCGCCTTGTGTTGCCGTTGCATGGCCGCGGCCATCACCGGCAGCGTGTAGCAAAGCGATTTGCCGGAGGCGGTGGGCGTGACGACCACCAGGTTCTCGCCGCGCCGGGCGGCATCCCACGCGGCGGCCTGGTGGCTGTAGAGCCGATCGATGCCGCGCGAGCGGAGCGCATGCGTCAACGCTTCGGGCAGATCGGATGGAAACGGCGCGTAACGTCCGGAAGTTGCCGGCACCACGAACGAGCCGGTGATCCGGTCGGCATACTTGCGCTCGAGCCGGGCGGCGAGTGCTGCGCCGTTGCGGGACGACTCGCGGGGCGTTGGAAGCGGAAGAGCGGCATTCATGCCACAAGCGTGTCATCGGCAATTCTCAAATTCCGAGACACATCACCCTATGGTGGAGGCCACCAGGATGTCGTGCTTTTCCCAGGCGACGCGGCGGCGGCGTAGGATGAAATGAAAGGAAGTGCGAGAAAGCATGAATGGGCATTCCCGCCGGGTCCTGACATCGGCGCAGGTCGCATTCGCCTGCGAGCTGATCGATCGCGGCAGATACACCATGAAGGCGATGGCCGCAAAGTTGGGCGTGCACCGCTCCACCTTGTATCGAGCGATCAGGCAGGATGCAGTTGACCGCATCTTGCACACCGGTCGGTATAGCACCGGCGTTCCCGTGTCCTCGGGCCGTCGAAGGGCCATGGATCGCGAGGCGGCACGCGAATCACGCCTTGCAAATCGTGCGGATACTGAAGATGCCGATTTGCAAAAATTCTTGGATGCCGCTTTGGACGACATCGCCCACCTTGAATGAGCAGTTGCGCATTTCGTAGTCCCGTGTAGGGCTTCTCCTACACTTCTGCCTGGCCGGCCCCTACACGCCATCGGGATGCCACCTGATGTGCAGTGCGCCCCGCGTCGACAACACGGTCCTGGCGCCGGGCAAGTCAGGGACGCTACGGAGAGCGATGTACCGATGCACCCGGCGCGTCTCAACGGGTGAGCCGGAAAACTCCCAAAATGGGCCTATGCCCCATCGCCGCCCCACTAGAGCCGAGCGCGAACGCGTCATCACCGTGGACCTGCTCGCCGATTGACGTCCCTATGCAACGGCCTTGCCAGAACCGAGAAGCGGGCATGATTGGCGTTATTTTGGAACGATCACGATGGACGGCGAGACGGGCGCGCTGGCGTGGCGGGCAGGAGGTTACGGATTCGGGAGCGGTGGGTACAGCCGCGAGCTTGGCTTATGGGACCGGATCAAAGTCACCGCGATCATGCTCAGCAAGCCCCGCCGGTTACGTGGATGCACCACGGTTCCCGCCTGAGCAAATGTTCAATCGCAGCCAAGGACTGCCTCCGGGCTGAGAACACCACAAGGCAAGTGTACGGATGAACCCGGCACCACCTCCGGTGGGTCCCTGCCAAAGCCGCCGCTGACGCGCGACAAAAGGCGGCGCGCCTAGAATGACTGATGCCGACAGCTTCCGAACAACTTGTTGTCATGCTCGTCAGGCCCGCGTGATTCACGGAACGACGCCGAGATGCATCTGCTCCAACAGCAGTATCACCGCATCGGCACCAGCGTCCGTTTGAAGCAACTCGACAGGTCTTTTCCCGTCTAGCCCGGGCTGACCACGCTTCAGCCAAGACCGGACGTTTCCATCATTCTTCAGAACCCGCGTCGCTACGCCCAAGGCTCCTAGTACCCGGTACATGGCGTTTGCCTCGGCACCCTCGAAGCGCTGCTGCCTATTCAGTCGTCTGCTCAAGGTCGAGGAGCTGATGTGAAGGAGCTGAGCCATTTGCTCCTGTGTGAGATCAAGGGTCCTGATCACTTCAGAAGCAACGCTTGCTGGTACCCCGTTGCGCAAGAACTGGTCGAACCCGATAGGGGTAATCGGTATCGGCGATCGCAGCCTGCCTCGATGCGAGGCTAGAAAGGCTCCGGCATCTGAAGCTACGGCACGCATCGATTCGCTCCAAGCAATTAGGATCGCTGCCACCAAGTTCCGCGTGGTCGCCACCGATAAGGGATTTCAGCGCCACCGGGCAAATGCCCGACGTCGATGAGAAAATAACTCCATCCGATCGTTCTCCTCAGTGACCGTGGGCGCACCGCGCCCTCAAATGGGTCACTTTGTCCCGCTAGAGGAGAACACCATGAGCAAACAGCATCCCGTTCCATCACTTGAGGATATCCGAAACACTCATTTCGATTTCCTTCATCCGGTCGATCTGCCCACCGCACCAGAATCGGGCAGCGAGGCCAACTGGGAACTGCTAGAACGCGGCTCGGACGCACACATTGCATTCCTGGAACAAGCGCTCCGTGATCTGAGCGCGACCTTGGTCGAACTAAATGCGGAACGGGCCCGTTGCTCGAAGTAACGCGAACGGTTGCGGCCCGGCGTGAGCCGGACCGCAACCTCATATTGAGCGACCACTCGGCCCGAGACAGCGCAGTGGGACCGGATCAAGATCAATTCGATCCTGCTGGCGAGCCGCCTGGCTATGCCGGCAGACCGCGGTTTCCGCCCGCCCAGATGTTCGTAAGGAACCAATGGCGCGCGATCCAGGACGGCGAACGCAACCAAGGTCGCACCCGGGTTTCGCTGCGCTGCAGGCGCGCGAAGAAGCCGGGCGCGGTTTCGTTCACGGCAGTGCCTTCGCATCGGTGGTGGTCGGCAATCCGACCTTTTTGCAGAATGCTGCGAAGCGCGGATCGTTCTTGTAGCGCAGTACCGGCGGATCGGTGAGCAACAGCTCGATACCGGGATCGCGATTCTGGTTCGCGCGGTCCAGCCACTTGAACATGTAGTCCGGATCGCGGCGCAACGCATAGATTTCGGCGATCTGGTAAGCGCTGTCGCCCGCATCCTTGGCGATCGCGGTCTGCAAGGCAGCGTCCGCTGCGGCACGGTCGCCGCCGATCTGCAATGCCATTGCCAGGGCCCCATCGCGCCATCCACTCGGCGGCTCCTGCTGCGCCGCTTGCAGCGCGACGGCCGCGTTCCCTTGCATCGCGTAAATGTAGGTGAGTTGCGCCCGGCTGAAGTAACTCTCCGGATTTATTTGAAGCGCCTTGCGGGCCGCCTGTGCGGCAGCATCGAACTTACCCAGCGCGGGCAGGTAGCGCGCCAGATAGTCGTAACACCCGACGCACAATGGATCGGTCGGCAGACCATGCCGAAGCAGATCGACGGCCTTCTGCGCGTGGCCCAGCGCTCCCTGCACTGTGGCCAAGGTGTAATACGCCTTGTCCGGCGCCAGTTGATGGGCGCGTTGCGCCTCCGCCTCGGCACGTTTCCAGTCGTGATCCGCCGAGATCAGGATGAAGGTGTACCTGTCATAGGCCATTGCAAGTTGGGGATCGAGCCGCAGAGCATGTTTCACGTCGGCACGCGCCTTTTCCCAGCGCTGCGCGGCCTCCGAACCGCCCACATAGTTGCCGGCGATAATCGCTTGCTCGCCGCCCAATGCCGCCCATGCCACCGCGTAGTCGGGATCGATGCGGGTTGCGCCCGTGAAATAATCGATCGCCTTGCGCTGGTCGGCTTCGGTCTCGCGTCGCGCGTAGAACGAGCCTTGCAGGAAATCGCTATAGGCAGCGAGATTGCCGCTGGGCGGCCGGTCGCTCTGCATGACCGCGCCGCCGCCTTCGAGCAGTTTGGCTTTCAGCGTGTCCGCCACGGATTTCGTGATTGCATCCTGCAGCGCGAACAGATCCTTGTATGGCCGGTCGTAGTGCTGCGACCACAAGGTGCTGCCGTCCTTGCAGTTCACCAGCTCCGCGCTGATACGCACCTCATCGCCCAGCTTCTGCACGCTGCCTTCCAGCAGATGCGCGACGCCGAGCTTCTCGCCAATTGTTTGTACGCTGTCCTTGCTGTCGCGGAACCGGAATGACGAATCGCGGTTGATGACTTTCAAGCCCGCGAATTGCGACAAGGCGGTGATCAGGTCTTCGGAAAGCCCATCGGAAAAATACTGCTGATCTTTTTCGCCGCTTTCGTTCATCAGCGGCAGCACGGCAATGGATTTGGCGGGAATCTCCGCGATCGGCAGGGCCGCAGCCGGCGGGGTGCTCGCAATGACCACTGCCGATGGCGAACGCCGCTCGAACCGCCACAGCAACCCGCCGCCGATCGCCAGCAGAAGCGCGAGGATCACGATCTCGGTGCCGCTGACCTTCTGCGCGCCGCGCTCGCCGTGATACCAGGCCAACACGAGGATGACGAGCAATCCAATCGCTAGCGCGAGGATCAGCAGCTTTTCGATTTGGTCAGGCCACGCAAATCTTTGCGCAACGATGTCGACGCCCTGCAGCAGCGCGAAAGAGAACGCCACGTATGCCAGCGCCCACTGCACCAGCTTGCGTTGCTTGAGGCGCGCGATGAATTCGGTCACGGCGAAGCTCCGCTCGTTGCCGCCATCGGCTGCGCGCCGGAATATTTCTTCAACAGCGCCTGAAACCGCGGATCGCTGCGCAAAGGGTCCCAAACCGGATCGAGCTTCAGCCGCGTAACGCTCATTACTTCGCCTGCCGGCATCGCCAGCAATTGTTCGACCAGCTTGAGTGAATCATCCTTCGCGCCAGCACGGGCCTCGACCTCGGCCAGCCCTGCAAGGGTATACCCGCCGAAGTAGGCGTCCTTGGCAATCGACATGACTTCCGATGCGCGACGCGCCGCGGCAATCGCTTGCGCGTTGCGGCCCAGGCACACGTCCACCCAGGCGACCTGCTGCAGGTTGCCAATGGCGTCAGGATGCTTCGCGAGCTCCGCTTCAAGCGGCGGCCTCAGTTGCGCGCATTCGGGTTGAATGGCCGACCGCCTTCCCGCGATGATTTCGATCGCGGTACGCGCGGCACGGCGGGTGAGCTGCTCCGCATCGGTGTTGACGGGCGCCGAATCCCAGGCGCGCAATGCCGCATCGAAGTTGCGTTCGAAGACATCCGGATAGACGATTGGATTGATCAGCGCAACAATCTCCCCGGCTGCAATGGGTGTATCGAGTCGCCAGCCGGGCAACGGATCGTAAGCCTTGCGTGCACCCGGCGCATCGCCCAATCCGACCAGGCGCGTTCTCCATAATCCATCCAGGTTGTCGATCTTGCCCGGCTCGATCGCGAGTGCGCGCGTCAATTGCCGCTCCGCTTCCCGGTAACGCCGCATGATGCACAACGTCCAACCATACTGTCCGAGCAGGTAGGCGTCGCGCGGCGAGATCAACAGCGCCTGTTGCAAGGTTGCCAGCGCTTGCGGCCATTGGCCATGGCGGCGATCGATGAACGCCAGCCCTCCAAGCGCCTGGACATTGTTGGGCGCGAGTTGCAGCACCTGCTCGAATTGCGGGGCGGCATCGGCATAGCGGCGATAACCCCAGTAGTAGTAAAAGCCAAGCGCCAGATGTGCGTCCGGCAGACCGGGTGCGATCGCCAGGGCGTGGTCGATCGTCGCCTTGACTTCAGCCAATCCCCCGGCGGTCAGCGGCGCGACAAACCAGTGGCCGGCCATCTGCCAGTAGGCAAGCCGGGCATAGGCGAGCGCGAAGCCCGGGTCAAGCGCGATCGCGTGGCGATAGTCGTCTTCGGCGAGCTTGAACGCCGTGGCGTTCTGGGAGTCGAAAGCCCTGTTGGCCTGATATTCCGCTTTCAGGAACCAATCGTAAGCCGCAGGGTTTTGCGTCGGGATCGCGGCGACGTTCTGCTGTTCGGCATTCGTCAGCCTCGCCTTCAGTGCGTCAGCCACCTTCTGCGCGACTTCGCCTTCCACGCCGAAGATGTTGTCCAGCGTGCGCGTGTAGCTTTCGGCCCACAAGTGGTTGTCGCTGTGCGCATCGATCAGCTGCACGTTGATCAGCACCTGGTTGCCGGCCTTCTGCACGCTACCTTCCAGGATCGTCGCCACGCCGAGTTGCCTCGCGACGGTTTTCAGGTTGTCCGGATGGCTTTCGTATTTCGCGGTGGATGTGCGGGAGATCACTTTCAGGTCGCCGATGTCGGCGAGCTTGGTGAGGATCAGGTCCTGCATGCCTTCGGCGAAGTAGGCGTTGCCCTTGTCCTCGCTCAGATTCTCGAAGGGCAGCACCGCGATGGACTTGGCGGGAGCGCTTGCGAGCGCGGAATCGCTCGCCAATCCTGCGCCCTTGCGCCATACAAAGGTGTTCGTCAGGAGCAAAACGACGGCGATCACCAGCACCGCGATGATCCACTTGTCCAGCCTGCGGCCGGTGGTGCGCGCGATCGAATCGTCCGGCGCGATCTCGCTTTCGCGTTTCAAACCTTGCGGCGTGAATTCATAGAACCAGGCGAACGCGATCCAGAATGGAAAACCGGTCGCCGCGGCGATCAGGAACCACCGCGTCGCCCAATCAGGCAACCCGACCGCTGGGCTGAATTGCGACAGCCCCTGCCCGAACGCCCATGCCGCCCCGGCATAGAGCACCCCCGTGCGCAGCACGTTGCGGCGCTTCAGTTCGGCGAAGAAGGTCGGACGATCGGCCACGGCTACGCGACTTCCCGCCGGCGACGGGCCGGCCTCCTGTGGGGCAAGTGTACGCAATCCCGACGCGGTACGCTGGGGTCAACCCCACTCGCGTAACCAGACGTCCCCAAACCGGTCGGTCGTCAAGGACCGGAGTGGATCGTGAGCGCGAGTTTCGCGTTGGTCGGCGCAGCGATCGCGGGCAACGGACGCAGTTGGGCCAAAAGCGGTGGTGCATGTAGCCTCGGCAAATGTCCGCTTATGATTCAGCATTCAGCACCAGGGCGGTCGGTCAACCGGCTCATGCACGCATGCCAGCCGTCGTAAGCGGTCCTCAACTCCATGACGCCGTCGTGAAATCGAAACTGGTAGCATTTGTTCGGGTAGTTATTCGCGCCCGTATATTGGGCTTGGCTTCTGCGGTAGCCAGCAAGATTAGCCATCAAGTGGGCCCGCATCGCTGCTCGAGATGATCGCTCGGCAACCGCGCAGCAGAAGTGCTGCCTTCGTCGCCCTCTTCCACGACACCGTGGCGTGCCCCGCGAGCGGACAACGCGGCGAAACCTGAATCGAAACCGCGTTTGAATGCTGGAAATGCTCCGTACGACGAGCGGTTGTGATCTACTCGCATCGGGCTCTCCTGCGCGCACGTAGCCAACAGGACTGCCGGTGAATGGAAGCGCAGTGGCATGGATGAGCACACCGATTTCATTTTGTTCAAGCCACATTGGCTCGATCCGCGGGTCCCGGTTGCGAGCATCGCCACCACCGCCATTGTCCAGTGGCACTGTCCGCGCTGTCTGACTCCAAGTCCATCGGGAACCCTTGGAAGTGCGGGATGGCCAGTGCGGATCGCTCGTCGATGACCCCCGAATTCGCCAAGCGCGCAGCCATCGTGGCTGTGATCGCGGTGCTGGTGGCGGGCGTGGCGGCGTTTGCTTGGGTGGTCAGCCAAGCATTGCTGGTGCTGTTCGTCGCGATCCTATTTGCGGTCCTGCTGGATGGCATGACCCGGCTGGCGAGGCGCTGGCTGCGCCTGCAGCGTCCGTTGGCATTGACGCTCGCCATCCTGGTCATCATTGCGTGCATCGGCGGCATTTTCGCCTTCGGCGGCCTTCGTGTCGCGAGCGAGGCACCTGCGTTGCGCAGCAGCCTGCAGAAGTCGGTCCAACGCATCCAGCAAGAGCTGCGCGGCATGGACGTCGAGCACAGGCTGCACGACATCGGTATCGGCTCGGGCAAGGCCGGTTCCGAACAACTGTCGAAAGGCGCGGGCCCTGTTTTTTCCGCCATCTTCAGCCGTGTCCAAGGCTATCTCTCGAATTCGGTCGAGATGATGGCCGATCTGTTCATCGTCATCGTTGCCGGCATCTACTTCGCGGCGACCCCGCGTTTCTACGTCGACACATTCCTCAAGCTGATGCCCCAGCGCCGACGCGAACGCCTCGCCGTGGTTGCACGGGAAGTGGGTCACGGACTGAGGCGCTGGCTCCTTGGTGTTTTCATTTCCATGCTCGCCGTGGGCATGGCGACGGGCATCGGCCTGACGTTGCTGCACGTTCCGCTGGCCGGATTGCTCGCGATCATCGCGGCCGTCATGACCTTCATTCCGTACATCGGCACGATCATCTCGATGATGCCCGCGTTGCTCGTTGCGCTGTTGGTCAGCCCGATCACCGTCGTGTACGTATTGTTGCTTTACCTGTTTGCGCACGCGCTGGAAGGCTACTTGATCACGCCGCTGGTCCAATCGCGGACGGTGCGGCTGGCACCCGGCTGGTTGATTCTGTCCGAGTTGGTCGGCGGCCTGGCTGCCGGTGTATTCGGGGTGCTAATTGCGGCGCCGCTGCTGGTGACGAGCACGATCGTCGTGCAGTTGCTCTACGTGGAAGACGTCCTGGGCGACAGCGCGCGGGTCTTGGGCGAATCCAGCGAGAAGTTCCGGGTGCGCCGGCTCGTTGCGGTGCTACGTGAGCGCGCTCGGCGGCGCCACGGTGGTGATTCGGGAAAGGAGGGCGAGCGCAATTGAGCAGCGCCGGTATCAGATACGAAAATCAGCCGTTGATCGTTGGCCGATACCGGCGAACGACACCGATAACCAAGAATCATTCATAGATCCCCATAGCTCGTGTTGATGCCTCGGCGTTGCCGGCACATGACATAACAGACGTACGCGTCCTTGCGGCAGTTGGGTTATCCCGTTGCTGATCCCAGCAGATGTCATGGGGCTCCGCCGCGGTGCATGTGCTGGTACTGGTCGCGCGCTGGCCTTCACGCCTCGGTCGTAGCCGCGGGCCCCGTCAGCGGGAAGTTGACGATGAACTGGCTGCCGCGATGCTTGCCGGCGCTGGTGGCGCTGACAGTACCCCCGTGCGCCTGCACCAGATCGCGCACCACCGCGAGACCGATGCCCAGGCCACCATTGGACAGCGCGTGGTCATGCGTATCCTGCACGAACATGTCGAAGACGGTCGGCAACACCTCGGGTGCGATGCCCACGCCGTTGTCGGCGACCGTGATAGTGACGGTCTGTTCCTGCACCGCCATGGTCAGGGAAATCGCCCCGCCATTGCCGGTGTATTTCGAGGCATTGTCCAGCAGGTTGTTGACGATCTGCCTCAGCCTCACTGGATCACCGCGCAAATTCACGGGGTCGGCCGGCAGCGCGAGGGTGAGCTGTTGCTGCTTGGACTCCATCAGCGGCCGGCAGGCTTCCACCGCCTGCGCGAGAACTTCCTTCAGGTCGACCTGGCCCAATTCCAGCCGCAGTTTGCCGGTGCTGACGCGCGAGCCCTCGAGCAGGTCGTCGATCAGCCGGGCCATGCGCTTGACCTCGGTTTCAACGACCGCGCCCAAGCGCGTCAGCGCCTCCCCTGCCGGCCGAGCGCTGCCGGTCAGCATGCCGGCGGCGAGCCGGATCGGCGCCAGCGGATTGCGTAGTTCATGCGCTACCAACCCCATGAAGCGAACCTGCTGGCTGTGCGCCGCGGTGGCTTTCGCGGCCGACGCCTGTGCACCCAAGGCGGAAATCACCAACTGCTCATTGACGCGGCGAAGGTCGGGATGCTCCGACGCTCCCGTGGCGTGGCTTGCCGGCACCGGCTGCAATTCATGGCTTTCCGGAAGCGTTATGAGTTCGCCTGCAACGCAATCGGCATAGAACGCGAAGCCGCCCCGCGAACGCCGCTTGGAGTAATACATGGCGACGTCGGCGCGCTTCGTGAGCACCGCGGCGTCGGTGCCATCTTGTGGATACACCGCAATGCCGAGACTCGCATTCAATTGCAACGCGTGGCTGCCGACCTGTGCTGGCTCCGCGACCGCTGCCAGCAACTTGGTGGCAATCAGCGCCGCGTCCGCGGCATGGGCGATCTGCGGCAGCAGGATCAGGAACTCGTCGCCGCCATGCCGGCTGACCGTATCCGAATCGCGAACGGTTGCGACCAGGCGTTTGGCCAACAACTGCAACATCACGTCGCCATGGCCATGGCCGAGGGCATCATTGATCGACTTGAAATCATCCAGGTCGAGAAACAGCAGCGCCAGTTGCCCGCCCCGTCGCCGGGCGGCGGCAATCGCGGTGTCCAGCCTGTCGCGCATCAGCGCGCGGTTTGGCGTACCGGTGAGCGGATCGTGCTGGGTCGCGCGGGTGAGTTCGCCGAGACTACTCACCGCCATCGCGGCGATGGCATCGGCTTTCAGGACCGCCAATACCAGCTTTTCATTGGCTTCCCGCAACTCGTTCGCGCGGGCCGCACCCAGGTCTCTTTGGGCATCCACCAAATCCTGTCGCAACTTGGCAAGATGCACGCGCAGGACATCCGCCTGGGCGTCGAGCATCGCGAGCATGTCCGTCGCGGCGACGAGCTTGCGATGCTGGCCGGAGTCGCTCACGCCGACACCTGCACCCGGCGGCATGTCCGTCCAATAACGAACAGCGCGCGCTCAGTCATCGCGGGGGCCATGGGTTCCATTCGCGACCTCCGCGACCTCCGGGCGACGGCTCGGGCGGCCACCCAACAGGCCTTCCTGATCCACCAGCATGTCGCCGATCTGGATGCCGTCGTCGTCGATGTGGTAAAGCCGCAGTTCGTTGGAGTGCATGCTTGCGCGCACCTTCACCACGGCCATCATTCGTTGCAGACGGCTGTCGAGTTCGATGTAGCGCTGCATGATGATCGCGTCGGTCATGAAGGCGTTGCCGTACGTGCTGAAGCGCAGCTCGTCGTAACGGTCTTCCAGTTCCGAGGTCATCAGCATGGTCACGCCGGTGGCAGCCAGTGCCGACACCATGCGCGACAACGCTTCGCGGAACGTGTCGCGGAAGGTCGGCGCAAGCAGCACCTCGAACCCTGAGAGTGAGTCGAGCACCACCCGGGTAGCCTTGCGGCGCTTGATTTCGGCAATCAGCATCATCGAGATTTCGTCCACCGACAGCGTGGCTGCCTGGGTATCGATGACGCCGATCTTCCCGCTTTCGATCAGGTCGGCCAGCAGTTTGCCGCGCGAGCGATTGGGGCGCTGCTCGAAGGCGGCGATGATCCCGATCTCGCCGTTGCGCGCGCCTTCGGCCAGAAACTCGCCCGCCAGGATGCTCTTGCCCGAACCGGTCGGCCCGGCGATCAATAGCGAATACCCGCTCGGCAGGCCGCCACCCAACATCTCATCCAGTCTGGGATTGCCCAAAGATACCCGATGCTTCAACGGTTCTTCCGGGCCGCTGGCGTCGGGCGCGCTGAGCCGCGGCGGCGCGAACACATTGATGCCGGCGTTGCTGATCCGGAACGAGTGCAGCCCCGGCGAGGTCGGCTGCCCGCGCATCTTCATGACCTCGATTTTCCGCACAATGGAATTGTCCTGCACGCTCTGCCGCATCCAGATCAGTCCATCGGCGACGGTGAAAATCGGGCTCGGGTCACGTTCGTGGAAGTATTCGCCGACCAGAAAAGTGGTGGCCTGCCAACTGGTCATCAACATTCCCAACTGCTGCACGAACTGCTGCAGGCTGACGAACGCGTTGCCGTTGCCTTGCGCGGCCAGAATCACCGAGCGAAACGAGTCCACGAACACCAGCGCCGGTGCATGCGCTTTCACCATGGCGACGATCCGCGCCAACACCTTGCCGAGGTCGCCGGTGGCAGTGTCGTCGGCCAGGTTGATGAAGCGGATGGAATGATTGATTTTTTCACTGTCGAAGAAGTCGAACTGCTGCTGGTAGCGCAGCATCTTCAACGGCGGCTCGCCCAACACTGTGAAATAGAGAGCGGGGCGCTCGGGTGTGGCCAGTGCGAACATCAACTGGTGCGCGAGCGTGGTCTTGCCGCTTCCTGGTGGCCCTGCGAGGATATTGAAAGAGAACTCAGGCAGGCCGCCGCCGAGCACCTCGTCCAGCCCGGGCACGCCGGTTTGCAGTCGGTTGATGGTTGCTTTGTTCATGACAAGGTGTCCTTGGTTTCGACACTTGATGGCTCGTTGTCCCAGACGGAACGCAGCAACCGCTCGGTGAGCGCGGGGCCGATGAGGCTTGTCAACAGGTCGATGAAAGTCTTGAGCAAGCCCGCCTGCGCGGCCGCCGCAACTTCCGCGCTCGATTGTTGCGCCAGGGTCTCGTGCAGCAAGGCGAAATTGCCCGGCGCGATCTCGGCCTCCACCAGCGCGGTCAGAGCGGGCTGATCCACCCGCGCCAGATACAAGCTGCGTTTGAAAAGCGCGGCCATGCCCGCATGGCCGATGATCGGCCACAGTGCGTCATCGATCTTGCGCCAGGTCGCGACCGCAAGATCCGCCGTCTGTGCGCAATCTATTGCTTCGCCTGGTTGTGCAGCCATGAATTCAGAGATGGATTCGGTGGCGGGGGCTGGTCATCGCGTTCCAGTTGCTGCTGCCGTGGCAAACATTCCCCATGTTAGCGGCCACTCTGGACTTATGCTGTATCGGCGTACCGCGCGAGCGAAGGTGCGCGATGATCCCGTGCTCCAGTGCGAGGTACTACCCCTGTCGCTGTGCCGGATGTAATACTTACCGAAAAATGTCTCGCAGTCTTCAGGGCTGCCAAGCTCAGCGATCATCTTCGAGCGCTTCGGCTCGGTGGTATTGTGGCAAAAGAAATCCTGCCAGCATCCAAGCAGGCCTCGATGGCGGCGTTAGGTCGGCGGTTTGTCGTGAGCGAGATCTTGCCAACGTGCGCCTGGTCGAGCGTCTTGCAGGCATCGAGCGCTGCACGTGAAGAACCTGAAAGCCCATCGACGGACCCGCAGCCGAAGCAGGCTCGGGATCTGCCAGTTGCGCGTGCTTCGGAGATTCCGACCGGAGCCGAACCAGCTCCGCGCGCCCTCACCCGAGCAGCAAGCCCATCCTATGTGGCGATCCGGCGCTCTCCGGCTGACGGCCCGGATACTCATAGACAGGCAACGACGCGGTCGGGTGCGCCGGAACCAGCATGGGTTCCGCCGACATACGTATCGATCAGGCTGTCGATGTAGTCGTCGAATCGCCGCCGGGGCAGCGACGTAGTGCGCGCGCCCGTGCGCGCCATGTCGCGCCTAACCCTCGAAATGGCCGTAGCCTCGCAACGCGCGTGATGCGCGTATTGCGCGCGGTCTTCGGGATTCAAGGACAATAATGCTGCAACTTGGTGGAAACGCCGCTCGCCATCGATGATGGCGATCAGATTCAGCAATGTGGTCTTTTCCATTTGCATCTACTTTCCCGTGAAGTCAATTGCATCCGAAACGCGTGAAGCCAGAACAAACGATCAAGGGGCTTGCGGCAACCCCCCGCGAAGTTAATCCGCAGTCTAGACAGACAGGCATCCGGATCGTCTGCACCCGCATCATGGCGGCAAGGTTATCGATGCTCCTGTCCGCATACTCGATGTCGCGAAGGTGGCACTTGATGCGATCCCGCAACCCCGGGTCTGGGGTACATCTCCCCGCGATACGGAAGCCGCGCCGCAACCGAGCCTCACGTTTTCTTGCTTCCATGGCATAACCGGTTTCAGCGTCGTGGCTAATCCGGATCCGCCACGCGGCCCAGCGCAAGTGCAGCGCCGTCATGCAGCTGCCATCGCGCGCAACACTGCCACCCATTCCATCAATCCGGTCAGCCAGATCGTCGGCGATGGTGAAATGGGTGTGGATGATCCGTTCAAAACACTGCTTGAGGTGGGAATTCGTCACGTTGCTAACCGCATCCGAATAGAACATCCGCGCCTCGTCCAGTGACATGACCAGACTTTTCAACATGGAGATTTGTGCACTCATCACTCGCCACCTTGGCTCTGTTATTCGTTCTGGCTCGATCCATGAATCGATGGATGTGGGGCATTCGTGCCTCGGCTGATCCCTGAAACATGTTTCTTGACGAACATCATCCTCCATGGTTGAGGTGTCCATGTCTGTGCGATAGCGAACCGAAGGGTCCCCGGAACCGATTGGTCGTGACGAAGGTCCCGCGTCTCCACCTCCTCTTCGACCGCGCGCTCGCGCTCGTTTTTATCCGTGCGCTAGCGAACGGACCGGAGCACCAGGAAAATGTCTACTTGCACGTAGGGACTTGGTCAGTCCCGCGTTGGCTGCTTCGGGTGATCCTGTTCAGTGGTGCGCGCAGCACGACAAAGTTGGATCGACCTTTGCCGTTCGCCGGGCATTGCCAAGCTCCTCGATTCATCATTTTGCCGAGGCCAGTCGCCGAATTGTCCAGTGTCCATGACAAGCCGCTTAAATTCAGCGGCGACAACGCGTTCCATCACGAATTGCGACGACGGGTCGACGCCGAGTTCAGACGCACGGGTCATGGCCAGCGCGATAGCGCGCGGATGTATCTGAAAGCCGCCATCATTCTCGGCGCGTTCGCGCTCACCTATGCGACGCTGGTGTTCTTTGCCCCCAGCGGATGGCAGGCTTTGCTACTCAGCATTGTGCTTGGGGCGGCGACGGCGGGGATTGGTTTCAACATCATGCACGATGGCGGGCACCAGGCCTGTTCAAAGCACCGTTGGATCAACGGGCTGATGGCGATGACGCTGGATATGGTCGGCGGCAGTTCGTACATTTGGCAATGGCAGCATGGGCGCTTTCACCATACCTGGGTCAATATCGACGGCCACGACAGCGATATTGACCTCGGTGCACTTGCTCGCCTGTCGCCACGGCAGCCGTGGCGACCGTGGCATCGCTGGCAGCACTTTTACCTGTGGCTGCTGTACGGTGCCACCGCGATTCGTTGGCACCTGTACGGCGATTTTCGCGACATCATCACCGGCACCATCGGCGAGCGTCCGTTTACGCGGCCGCGTGGCGCGGATCTGACCGCATTCGTGCTCGGCAAGCTGGCGTTTTTCACCCTCGCCTTCGGATTACCGCTGGTCTTTCACTCGATCGGCGCGGTAGTGCTTTTCTACACAGTGACTGCGGCCGTCGCTGGCCTGTTGCTGGCACTCGTATTCCAAATGGCACACCTGGTGGAAGAGGCCGCTTTTCCAGTGCCACATGAAGGCAGCATGCGGATCGACACACCGTGGGCGATCCATCAGTTGGAAACTACCGTGGATTTCGCCCGCGGCAATCGGGCACTTGGCTGGTTGATTGGTGGCATGAATTTTCAGGTGGAACACCATCTGTTCCCGCGCATCTCGCATGTGCACTATCCGACGGTTTCACGCGTGGTGGAGAGCACCTGTCGCGAGTTCGGCGTTACCTACCTTGAGCACCGCACGTTCGCTGCCGCCATTGCTTCGCACTACCGTCTGCTGCGACAGCTTGGCAAGCCCGCGGTCACTGCGCCGACGGCGCCGGCACGGGTGGCAGAGCTGCTGCCGTAGGCATGCAGACCGAGTGGCCGGCGTTGGCCGCTCAGCGACGAAGCTGTGACCTGCCCTGTCACACACCCACCAGCCGACGAACCGGCGAACGGCGACCATCGGTCGCTGGCCGGCATAACCAGCCGACCATACACATGCTGTCAGCCAGCGTCCGCTCTCTGTTCAGCGGCAGCAAGGGAACAGGTCGACGAATTGCAATTTTGTCCCCCGTGGCGGCGACAACCAAGTTGAAACCACAGGCCAACGACCGGCAGCACGGTTTTCGCTTGAGAGGCAACCCGATCCCGTTCCGGTTCCATCATCGGTACCGCGATTCCAGCAAGTCGATTTCGTGTACCAGCTTGCGTGACGTTTCATCGCTTATCTCATGGTGGCGCAGCAGGTTGATGATTTCAGCGCGTTCGCCCCGCAGGGCTGCCAGACGGAGGGCCCGTTCTGCGGCGTCCGCCTTGCGCAATCGTCGGGCTTCGGTTTCTTCACGCGTGCGTTCGTGTATGTGGGGTTGGTAAATCGCGATGACACGGCTGGCAGCGTTCGCGTAAACCTCGATATCGGCAAGGCCTGCGCTTTCCAAAAGGCTACCTTGGGCCGTCTTGATCGACTCGATTGCGGCACGAGCTGCGGCGGCGCGGGCTCGATCTTCTTCCTGCTCGGCCGCGGGTTCCTGCGGTACGTCTAGGCCACGCAGGAGTGGTGGGAGGCTGACACTGGCGCCGATGAGTGACAACACGATCACGGCGGCGGCGAGAAACACCGCCAAGTCCCGCGCGGGAAACGGGCTGCCATCTGGCATCAGCAAGGGCAACGTGAGGATGCCCGCCAGCGTAATGGCCCCGCGAACGCCGGCAAGTGAGGTTGCAAGAACCAGTCGCCAACTTACTTTTTTTGCGGCGGCGTCTGTCCTGCGGCGGCGATACAGATTGGCCCTGAGCGACACCCACACCCATAGCAGGCGCAGCAATGCCAAACCGGCAGTGACGCCGACTGCGTACATGCCGAGCCACCACGGACCGTGGCCGCCACCTGTGTACATCGACGCGACTGCACGACGCACGATGCCCGGCAGCTGTTCACCCAGCACCACGAACACGATGCCATTCAATGCGAACTGGATGGTGCTCCACACAGCGCGCCGCTGCAGGCGGGTGGTGGCCATGCTGGTAACGGTGCGCTCGACATAGCTCATGGTGATGCCGGCTGCAACGGCTGCAAGGATCCCGGACGCATGGAGTGCCTCGCTCAGCAGGTAAGCGCCAAATGGAATCAGCAGGCTGATCAGGATTGGTGAGCCGCCCTCTTCGCCGAACTGGCGAGACAACCATTGCTGCGCGGCAGCGATCGCAACGGTGAAAGCCACGCCGCATGCCACGCCAACCAGCGCGACCCACAAAAGCGTCAGCGCCGCCGATCCCAGCGAGAAACGACCGGTCATCGCTGCAGCCACGGCGAACTCGAAGCACACCAGACCGGATGCGTCGTTGAGCAGCGACTCGCCTTCAAGGAGGTGCATCAACCGCTTTGGCACTGGGGTGCGTGCGGCGATTGTGGAGATCGCCACCGGATCAGTCGGGGACACGATAGCCGCCAGCGCGAACGCGACGGCAAGCGGCATTACCGGAATCAGCCAATGGATCAAATACCCTGCGGTAAGGACCGTAAATACCACCAGCCCCAGCGCCAGTTGCAGGACGGCCCATTTGTCCCGCAACAGGCCATCCTTGGGAATAGTCCAGCCTGCCAGAAACAGCAACGGAGGCAGAAACAGCAAGAAGAAGACCGTGGGTTGCAGCACTACGCCATGATGAAGTATGCCGGCGATGGCGTAGCCAAGCGCAATCTGGACGATGGGTATCGGCAACGAGAATGGCAGTACACGCACCACAAAGCCACTGACGACCACCGCCAGCAGCATCGCCAAGACCAGCTCGGTCGAAACCATGCGAATAACCTACCTTGCTTTGATCGGTACGGACGAACTCACGGAATGTGTATTTCACGGGCTGCGAAATGCGGCGCGGCGATGCCCGCCTAATTGCTTTTGGCAAACCGCCGATACTCAGTTGTCGCCCGATGGACAATCCGATGCGAAGACAGTGCTGCAAGCACGCGATGGCACGAGTCGCTGCCACCTGTCCAGGCGTTGTGCGCCACTCGCTGGATGTGTTGCACACCACTCCCTTGGTATGTAGACGGGGTCGCGTATGTTCGAGCCCTCGCGCGCCGCATCTTGCCAGGACTCCAGGACCGCATCTCGAGTTGCCATCGTGCGGGCAGTGGGCATGTCAGCAAAAATGTCGGCGCCCGCCATCCTGCTGCTGCGCCCGCCGCGGAGAGTGGCAAAGATGCGGTCCGCGTCTGAACAATCAACCTCTCAGCGAGCAAGTCTTCGGCGAGCGCGTCCGCTTCGTTAGGAACGGGCCGCATAGGATGTG
>Ga0207660_10001085_pt1 | contig 18123 bp, 14 predicted proteins | sample KBSC73BmetaG_FD_184335 | JGI IMG/M metagenome (GOLD analysis project Ga0207660, IMG submission 184335) | Corn rhizosphere microbial communities from Kellogg Biological Station, Michigan, USA - KBS C7-3B metaG (SPAdes) (version 2) | ecosystem: Host-associated > Plants > Roots > Rhizosphere ... | reverse complement strand
CGCAGAGGACTGCAAATCCTTGCACGCCGGTTCGATTCCGGCTCGGGCCTCCAACCCCCTCGAGGTTGGGGAAAAACCGCGGAAAACGAATTAGCGGTTATCCAATTCTCGAGGTTATCCATTTTTCGCGTTCGAGCGACGTTCCGCCCTGGGTTTGTCCGGGTTCGGGCATTCGGGTGTCGATGGCCGGACAGACGTCCCGCCGCCGCCCGAGCGGGCCGCTCTGGGAATTTATCGAAATTCGTCGCTTTCATCGCACCTAGCGCAGCAAGTCGCGTGCCTATCCGGAATCAGGTTGAGGGTGGCTGGTCCAGTGCTTGGGCTTCCCAATCGGCCGGGCAGTCAAAGCGGTCCGACCGAGCTCCGCCTGGTCCGCCCCAGCGGTGTAGATGGCGACCTCGCGATCGTTGCTCCAGCCGTCAACCGAACTATCCTGTGGTGCTTTGAAGGTGGTCGATCCACGCTGCGGAGGCTCCACGAGCTTCAGCCTATTTCGTCGTCGTATTCATAAAGACGATGATCGTCGTAGAGGTCGGCTTCGAGATACGGGCTGTCGGTAACGAAGCTCTCCGCCTCTTCGCGGCCGTGATGTTCGAAGACCATCATCATTGCCATGCGCTTGCCCGTTGAATCACGAAGCGGGCCGGCGGAGCGGATCTTGATGATCGGCTGACTCAGAAAGTCCGTGGCACGTCGCTCGAGGGGCGGCGGGATCTTGTCGACCGTCGGTTTGAAGAAACCGATCCAAGCGTAAAGCATGGCAAATACCTTTCCCTTGGAAAAGGCGTGCACGCCGGGCCGCGCCTGCGCTGCCCGGCGACACGGCTCAGTTCGCGAGAACCGGTTCTTCAGCTGTGGCTGCACTACGGCCAGGCTCGCCAACGGCTCTGCCCTGTGCAAACGCCAGGACATCAGCATTGATGAGATCCGGATTGGTCTGACAGCAGCCGTGCGGCAGCTTCTTATAGGTCTTCAGCCTACCATTTTGCAGCAGCTTCGCGGACAGCGGCCCTGAATCGGCATAAGGGACAACCTGATCGTCTTCGCTGTGAATGACCAGCACCGGAACTTCGATCGATTTCAAATCTTCGGTGAAATCGGTCTCAGAGAAGGCCTTGATACATTCACACTGGCCTTTGATGCTGCCCATCATGGCTTGCCGCCACCAGTTGCGGATCAGCCCTTCCGAGATCTTCGCGCCGGGTCGATTGAAGCCGTAGAACGGACCACTTGCGAAATCGAGATAGAACTGGGCGCGGTTGGCGACAAGCGAAGCACGGAGGCCGTCGAATACGCTCATCGGGAGGCCGCCCGGGTTTGCATCGGTTTTGACCACCAACGGCGGAACCGCCTCGATCAATACAGCCATCGCTACGCGGCCCCGCTCCGCTCTTGCGACGTAATGAGCGACTTCCCCGCCACCCGTCGAATGCCCTACGTGGATCGCATTCTTCAGATCCAGCGCGAGGACAAGCTCGGCAACGTCTGCCGCATAGGTATCCATGTCGTTTCCGCCGTCGGTCTGGGTCGAGCGTCCGTGACCACGTCGGTCATGGGCGATCACGCGATAACCCTGGCTGAGGAAGAACATCATCTGGTTATCCCAATCGTCGGCGCTTAGCGGCCAGCCATGGTGGAAGATGATCGGCTGCGCACTTTCGGGTCCCCAATCCTTGTAGAAGATGCGGGTCCCGTCACAGGTTGTGAAGTGAGGCATGGTGTTACTCCTTTCATTGGCGAATGCCGGCCGGCAGGCCGGCGCTGCTGATCACTCACGCGACAGACGCTTGAGCAATGGAGAGGAGATCTTCGTTGTCCGGAACGGCGACCAACCCTTCCTCGGCCAGCGAGCGGCGCACCGACGGTCGCTCACCCACGCGCTCGGAATAGGCGATCAATCCGGCAGAGCGCGGGATTCCGACCTCGGCGGCCCATCGCAGCATGACGAAGAGATAAGCGTCGGCCACGGTGAAGCGGGGGCCGAAGAGATAAAGTTCCTGGATTTGCTTCGCGACGAGTTCGAGCCGCTCTTCGACAGCTCTTGCTGCGACGAGCTTCTGCAAATCATCGATGTCCTGCCATAGCGGTTTGAACGCGACGTGCACTTCCGACGAAAGATAGGACAGTATCTCGAGCAGCCGCGTCCGGCTGAGCGGCCCCTCGACTGCGACCTGCGGGTGACGTTCCGCGATCAGCGACAGGATTGCGACATTCTCGGTGATCGCTTGCCCATCGTCGAGGATAAGCAGGGGAACATATCCCTTGGGATTGAGCTTGGTGTAGTCATCACCATCCTCTGTGAGCTTGGATGCCAGGTCGACTTGCTCAAAGTCGATGAGGCGCCCAACCTCGTGGAATGAAATTCGGGTTGCCAGGCTGCAGGCGCCGGGGGCGTAGTAGAGCTTCATAGCGCAAATCCTTCCTCTTCGATGACTTCTGCAGGCGCCGCGGGAAGGCGCATTCGGACCACGGTTCCGGCGCCCGGCTGACTTTCTATCCAGACGCGGCCGCCCGATTGTCTGGCGAACCGTGCGACCATGTAGAGACCGATCCCCCCAAGCCCTTCGGTCCTGGTGGTGAAATAGGGTTCGAAAGCACGTCTCGCGGTTTCAGCCGACATGCCGACGCCGTTATCGGCGACGCTGATTTCGATTGCCGGTTCGCCGGCTTCGGTTGTCACATGCGATGCCCGGAGCGCGATCCGGCCGCTCACGATGATCGCCTTGCGCGCGTTCAAGATGAGGTTGAGGACCGCATTTCGAAGATCGGTCTTGTCGCATTGTGCCGGCAGCAGCTCACCGTCGAGCATGAATACAAGCTCAATTCCCGCATCCATGCCCGTTGCGGCAATTACCGCGATTTCTTCGAGACACTCTTCGACGTCGGTAATGCGGGCTGCAGCCGAAGCGGTCCGTGGAACATCCAGAATGCGCGTCAGGAGTTCGCTCGCGGTGGTCAGCGACGTCCGGGCTCCGGCGATCGCCCGCCGCACGTGAGGCGAACGAGCATGGGCACTTCGGTCAATGATATTGATCGCCGAGCTGGCCGTCTGGAGGAGATTGCGGAGGTCGTGCGCAAGGCCGGACCAGGGCGACACCGGCACTGCCATCCCAGGATCATCGTACGTACAGACTGCGGTTGCGCTCTGGCCCTGCTGCTGCGTCGACAAGTCGTTACTCATGTCATCTCTCCATGTGCCGGCGTGGATCGCTGCGGGAGCGGGAGGAGATGGACCGCGATCCACGCCGACGATCTGTCATGCTGTTTTCGACATCTGGCGATCGGTACGGTGTGGCCGATCGATGGCCCACACGCTGATGAGCAGCCCAAGCAACGCCGGGAGCGTCACAGCCGGGAAGTCGGTGCGGATTGCCGATGCCGGAGAAATTCCCGCGGCAACCTGCCACAAATGGAGCAAGGCATGGCACACGAGCCAAAGGCTGGCCGCCGACCACAAGAACGCGCGCTCACACGCTGTCACGATGCCGCAAAGGAATGCCGCACCGACGATCAGAAAGACAAGTGCGATGTCCCTGATGAAATGCTGATTGAAGGGACCGCTCATCGGCACGCCCGGCACGGTGAGATACCATTGGTGCGGGGCAAGCAGCATGTAGAGCCCGTTGGCGACGGCTGCGCATCCGAGGATCGCGGCTGTTGCGAGACACAGCTTGCTGAGCATCTGCGTTCCTCCTCGATCAGGCGTGGGCCGGCGCGCTTGGCCGGGAAACAGCCGCCGCGGGCTTCGGCGGCGGGACGTTGCGCAGCCACCAATCGAAGCTTGTCGTGCCGAGGCGCGCATCGGGGCCGGGGAGCAGGACATCGCCCTCGATCTTCAGACCGTAATAGCGGGCGTCGGGGTCGGTAATTACCGGGCGTGGATCATGGTCGAACGCGAGGACCCGGGCGGTCAGTTGATCCATTCGGTACTTAACGGGGCCGGCTACCTCGATCATCGCGTTCCGCGGCATTGCGAGCGAGGCTTCGGCGAGGAATTCGGCAACGTCCCTCGCTGCCATTGGCTGGAACTCCACCGGCGGGAGAAGAACCTTTTTGTTGACGGTTGCAGTCTGAGCGATGCCGCGGATGAATTCGAAGAATTGAGTGGCGTGGAGGAGCGTGTACGGAATGCCTGACGCCTCGATCGCCCGCTCCTGCGCAAGTTTGGCTCTGAAGTATCCGCTTTGCTGAAGACGCTCGGTCGCCACGACGGAGAGAGCCACGTGATGCCTGGTTCGGGCGACAGCCTCCCCCTGCAATAAGTTGCGGCTCGATCTCGTGAAGAAATCCATCGCCGCCGCGTCATCGAATGAGGGCGAATTGGTGACGTCGATCACGACATCGGAACCCTTGAGTGCTGCGGCCAGGCCTTCACCCGTAAGTGTGTTCACACCCGTGTTGGGCGCTGCAGGAAGAACGTCTCGGCCCTTCGACTTGAGGATCTCAACGACCTTCGATCCTATGAGGCCCGTTCCTCCGACGACGACAATCTTCACGCCTGGTCTCCTTCGCATTGGGTGGTCCCTGCGACGATCTGAAGATTCTCACGGCCCGCGGCCGGCCAAAATCCCGAGACAGGCTATTGCGGCGTTCCCCTGTCGGGGGGTCGCACACCGACGCGGATCACACGCCGTCCAAAGCGCTGCGCGTCGATTGAGTAGGCGCCGGGTCCGAGCACGAGGAGCGCCCCGAGGTTCGCGGCTGCAGCAAGCAGCAGCAACTGCGTTTCGCTTGGCGCAGCATAAATGCCCGCCGGGAGCACCAGCATGAGCAGCGCCGTTGCGGCGCGGGTACCCACGCCGGCGAGGAACGCCGCGAAGAAGACGACTGCGACAAACGCGACTGCCCACCAGTAGAACCGAGTGCCGAACACGGAGTAGAGAACAGGATACGCAACCAGAGTCGCCGAGAGGCGGAGCAGCAGCAACGCGAAGCCTGGAAGCCCATCGGGAAAGCGCAGGAGCATCTCTGCGGAGCGATAGGCGCGATCAAATTGCCGGACAGCCTTGAACGGGGGATATTGCGATCCCCCGTTCGGGGGTGGCATTCCTTCCGCTCGGCGACGAACCGCGTCGCGTAACGATTAGTCTGGGGAAGTTCGACGAAGGTTCTGCCGAACGCGAGTCAGCTGATCAGAGCCATTCTGCCCGCGGCGCTGTTGCTGCTGCAGTGCATGGCGGTGAGCGCAGCAAGCCCGGATCGTACCTTTGGGCAATATACCCACCAGCGCTGGAGTGAAGAAAGCGACACGCCACGCCCGGTCTTTGCCATCGCACAGGGTCCGCGAGGATTCCTGTGGCTCGCCACCGCCGTGGGCCTGTTCCGCTTCGATGGCCTTCGATTCGAGCCGATGAGCTCAGGAATCAATCTCGTCGCCAACGGGCCCCCTTCCGCCATCCTTGTCCGGCGCAATGGCGATGTCTGGACGAACTTTCAGCGATCGAAGCGCTTCGCAATCTACCGCAACGGCCGTCTTCGCTTCATGCCAGGCCCGCCCGCGCCCGATCGAGTCATTGCGATGCGCGAAGCCGCCGACGGATCGGTCTGGGTTCTGACCGAAGCGATAGGACGTCCGCTGCTGCGCTATCACAACGGACGCTGGACCCACTTTTGGGCAAACGCGGGGGCTCCGCTCGATAATCCGTTCAGCCTCGTCGTCAGCAAAGACGGAGTCGTATGGGTTTCGTTCGGCGAGTCGGTGGCGCGGCTTGTGCCCGCGACCGGTCGGTTTCAATTCGTTCAGCACGAAGCGGCCCTTGGACGGCTTTCGATCGATCCTGACGGGCGAATTTGGCTCACGGGGCGCAGCGGCACATACCCGCTCACCGGAGCCGGTGGTCGGGGTCCGCCCCCGCCGTTGCGCTATCCTTATGCGACCGATCCTGGACAAATCCGCGGGTGGCCGGCGTTCGACGGGGAGGGCAATTTGTGGATAGCGACCTATTATCACGGGCTTGAACGGATTGCGCACCCGGATCCGCGAGGCGCCGCCACGCGCGCGCAGGCGCGTTCGAGCGTCGAGCATTTTACCTCGCGCGACGGGCTGACGTCGGACCTCACGAGCCAGATCTTCGAGGATCACGACGGCAATATCTGGGCTGGGACTGACGGAGGTCTCGACAGGTTCTGGCCCGCCGCCCTGCATTTCGAGCCGGCGCTCACGAACGCCGCGGCTTTCGGGGACGTTCTTCTCAGGGCTTCCGACGGCACTGTCTACATTGGGGAGGCGCACACCGTTTATCGCGTGCTGCCGGGTGGAGAGCCTCAGCCGATCTTGAGGACCGCAGGGGAGCCGCGCACTCTATGCGAAGCCCCGGATGGAGCGATCTGGGTCGGAACCGGGAACCGGGTCGTAATCTGGCGCAAGGGGCGTCTCAGCCAATTGCCGAAGGCCGCCCCGGTCCAATTCACCATCTACGACTGCGCATTCGATGCGAACGGTGATTATTGGGTCACTGCGTCCTTTGGCGGCATGGCGCGGTACCATGCCGGCCGCTGGGAAAGGATGTTCGGGCGAGCCAGCAACACGTTCGTGCCCCGATCGATGATCACCGACGAGCGCCGGCGCATCATCGTTCAATGGAACGATCATGCGCTCAGCTGGATCGATGGGGGAACCATTAGGTCGATGGAGCTTCCTTTCGGACGTTTCAAGCCGGAAGCGGTGGCGCTCTACTCGGTGCCGGGCAGCTTGTATCTCGCCGGCGATTTCGGCCTCGCGCGGATCCGGAGGAAGCGCCTGGAGATGATTTCTTCCCGGCATGTGCGCCGATTCAGCGGCATCAATGGAATAGTTCAAGCCGCCGACGGGATTACCTGGCTTGCCGCGCCGAGTGGCATCTTGCGATTGCCAACCGCAGAACTGGACCATGCGTTCGCAGACCCCCAATACATGCCTCGAATGCAGGTGTTCGGCATGTTCGACGGACTGCGCGATCCTCCGCATGATCACAGTCGTCACTCGATCGTGCAAGGCGGTGACGGGCGCCTCTGGGTGGCAACGCAGGGCGGGACATTGTGGCTCGACCCGAGTGATGTCGGACGAATCCGAGTTCCCCCGAAGGTCTGGATCACGAGCTTGGTGGGTGGACGAGTCTATCCGGATCCTGTGAGTGTCGACCTTCCCGCAAGTGTCCACAACATTCAGATCGATTTTTCGGTACTCAATTTCACCAACCCGCGGGGCGCTCGCGTACTCTACACGATGGAGGGCCAGGACGGCGGCTGGATCGATGCAGGATCCAGAAGGGAGGCTTTCTACTCCAGTGTCGGCCCCGGTCATTACCGTTTCCGGGTGATCGCCGCGAACCAGGACGGGATCTGGAACGAGAAGGGCGCAGTGGTGGAATTCACCATTGCCCCTACCTTCTTTCAGTCTCCGGGCTTCATCGCTTTGTGCGTTGTTCTGGCGATTTTGCTGCTCTGGCTGGCATACCGACTGCGGATAATGCAGATTGAGGGCAGAGTCCGGCGTCAGCTGGCAGTGAGGCTCAGTGAGCGCGAGAGGATCGCGCGAGAGCTTCATGACACTTTGTTGCAAAGCGTTCAGGGGCTGATCTTGCGCTTCCAGACAGTGGCGAACCGGATGTCAGCGGATGACGCATCAAAGGCGCGACTGGAAGAGGCGCTGACACGCGCCGACCAGGTCTACCTGGAAGGACGCAATCGAGTGCAGGACCTGAGAATCGCGGAAGGCGCGGGGGATTTCGCCGAGCTCATTGGACAGAAAGCATCCGAGGCGGGCTTCGATCCAAGCTTTCCTGTCCGCATCATTGTGGAAGGAAAGCCGCGTCGCCTGCACCCCTTGGTATCGGCAGAGCTTGGACGAATTGCGAGCGAAGCTTTGTTCAACGTCGCGCGCCACGCACAAGCGTGTTCGGTGGAAATCACAGTGCGGTTCTCGTGCAATGAACTCGGTATTGAGATCAGGGACGACGGCATCGGTCTTCCCGAGGAGGTGCTGGAAAAGCACCAAAGGCCCGGTCATTTTGGCCTAGTCGGAATGCGCGAGCGAGCCGAACGCATTGGTGGAAAGCTCCTGATCGAGAGCTGGCCGGGGCAAGGGTGCGCCGTTGTAATCACAGTCCCGGCACGGCTTGCCTTCGCGGATAAGACCTCTCGGCCGTTTCTCGCGAAACTTCTCTTGAGAACCGGAGGAGGGCATGACTGACAAACCCTCAAATGCGATCCGCATACTGGTGGTCGATGACCATCCACTGCTGCGGGAGGGCGTCGTCTCGATGCTGGAGCACAGGACCGATATGACGGTCGTCGGAGAGGCATGTGATGGTGCCGAGGCGGTAGCTCAGTTCCGCCAGCTAAAGCCGGACGTCACTCTCATGGATGTGCAGATGCCGGTGATGAACGGAGTAGATGCGATCGTTGCCATCCGATCGGAATTTCCCGAGGCGCGTATCCTCGTGCTTACGACCTACTCAGGTGACGTGCAGGCCGTGCGCGCGCTGAAAGCGGGCGCAACGGGCTATCTGCTCAAGAGCAGCCTTCGGACCGAGATGCTCGATGCTATCGAGAATGTACATCGTGGACGAAAGCACCTCCAATCCGATGTGGCGGCTCAGATTGCGCTCCACGTTGTCGAGCAGGAGCTATCGGAGCGTGAGATCGCGGTGCTTCGCGAAGTGGCTCTTGGGAAGGCCAACAAGGAAATCGCGCGTACGTTGTCGCTTTCTGACGAAACAGTGAAAGCTCACTTAAAAAACATTTTTGCGAAGCTCGACGTCACCGATCGCACACATGCTGTGACGGTTGCAGCACGCCGCGGGATCATCGAACTTTGAGGGCGAGGACGCCTGCTCGCTTGCCCAGACCTTCGCAGACGAACGGATGACGGTCCTCCCCTAAACGGGCGGAAGGACGATCACCTTTGCCTGCTTCATCCCGCATCTGAGGCAGCGGAAGCGCCTGGCGACACTCCAGAGCTCGACGATGCCCAAGCCCTTCACCGCCGCATTGCCGCTAAGGGTCCGGGTTGAGTCGCAATGGGTGCAGTCGATCCTCAGCGCTGAAACGGATCAGATCGGCGGTCATTCGGCCATGCTTTCCACATCTCGCCGGATATGGCGAGGAGAACGATTCGTGAGCATCAATTAGATCTCCAGCGCACCGCGCTGGGCGCGGCGGCTACTACGCGAGGATAATCAGCGCTATCAGCGGCGAAGCGGATGGTTCATCAGGCGTGGCAGTCTTCATCATCGCGCTGAAGCTCATCAATGGCGATGCGTGATGTGGCAGCTTTGGGTGGAAGCTGTCACTTTGCGCGCTGAGCCTATCGAACGATGAGCCGGTACAGTCCGTAGGCCGCTAGTAGCGTGAGGACCACAAGCAACACACAGCCGACCCCTCCCGCCCTGATGTAGCAGCCCTTGTTTGCTTCGTCGTTTTCGCGTCTTCATCCGCCATTGGCGGATGCTGTCTGGTCTGGGGAGCGATTGCAACAGGCCTAATGCAGACGACCGCTTAATGGCAGGAATGGGTCGATTCCTGCCATTAACCGATCAGCTGAACGAACGTCCGTTTCAGGGATTCCATCCCGAGCCCCTGAATGACTGCGATAGGCGCATTTCGGCTGTAGCTGGTGGCAACTCCTATAGGACTCACGCTCCCGCCCGCATGCGAACGCCCACGCGGACATATTTAATTCACTAGCTTGAGAATGAGCGTTGAATCTCGTGCGACTCTGCGGCAACATGAGGCTCTAGATCATTGCGTCTGGAGGGGAGAGACGATGAGGACAGCAAGTCTTTGGGCAGGCGCTTCGGCGGCCGCGCTCGCGTGGTGCGGTCAAGCTCAAGCCGAGGCAGCGCAGCCGAATGCGGCGCCACCGGCAAAAACGACCGCGAGCTCCGATCAGCAAAACGGTGAAATCGTAATCACCGCCAGACGGCGCCAGGAAAATCTGATGAAGACGGCGATTTCCGGAACCGTCCTCACCGGCAATGACCTTGCAAATAAGGGCGTCGTCACTGTCGACGCGCTCCAGTTCGCCGCGCCGAGCATCACGGTGAACAATTTCGGCCAAGGCAACGACTTCAACATTCGCGGGATCGGCAAGGGCGAGCACAACACCCAGACCACCACCGGCGTAATCACCTATCGCGATGGCGCGCCGACCTTCCCGGGCTACATCACCGAAGAGCCTTATTACGATATCTCGAACATCCAGGTGCTGCGCGGACCGCAGGGTACGATCGTCGGCCAGAACGCGACCGGCGGCGCGGTGTTCGTCAACACCAACGATCCGGTGATCGGCGGCGGTTACCACGGCTATCTGACGGCGAACTACGGCAACTACAATGACATCGGCGCGCAAGGCGCGGTCAACATCCCGATCAGCAGCACCTTCGCCGCCAGGGGCGCGTTCTACGGCGAGCGCCGCGACAGCTTCTATCACATCACCGGCCCGGGGGGCTCGAACTATCCGTTCAACAAGGGCGACCTGCGCATGTACGCAGGACGCCTGAGCCTGTTGTGGAAGCCGATCGACGCCCTGACGATCACATCGAAAACCGACGCCGACTATCTGAACATGGGCGCCTATCCCGCCGATCCCTATTACCATCGCTTCGCGACCATCCCCGGCACGGGAGCGGTCAATCCAACTCAAACGGACCTGTTCGATATCACCGCGAATGCGCCGCAAGCGGCGCGCGACAAGTTCTTCCGCGAGATCCTGCGTATCGAGTACAGCTTTGCGGGCGGCATCCGCCTCCGCTCCGTCTCGGCCTACGCGAAGGCCAACACGATGTACCGCGCCGACCTCGATGGGACGGCGTCCGATACCGTGAGCCCAATCGACGGCACCATGAACAACTCGGCGTTCTTCGACAGTGTCGACGAGCGGCAGATCTCCCAGGAATTCAACCTGATCTCGCCGGATTCGCAGCGGTTCACCTGGCTGTTCGGCGCGTTCGGCATGTGGAACAAATATTGGTTCCTCAAGCCCTACCAGTTCGTCATCGACACCAACTTTCCGCTACCGGACACCAATCCCTTCAAGCCGTTCTTCGTCTACTCGCTCCAAGGCATCAATCCGACCAGCTCGGTCGCCGCCTTTGGGCAGGTCGGCTACGCGATCACGTCGGGCCTGAAGGCCGAGCTCGGTGCTCGCTACACGGTCAGCAAGACGAGGAACGACGTCGACGTCCTGCAATTCGGGACTCCGATCGTGGACAAGCAGAGTGCCGAGTTCCGCGACTTTTCGTACAAGGCGTCGCTCGGCTGGACGATCAATCCGAACCATTACGTCTATGCTTTCGTGGCGACGGGCTTCCGTCCCGGCGGGCTCAACGTCCCGGTCGGCCCGGGCTCACTCGATCCATTCGATTCCGAGAAGGTGCAGTCGTTCGAGGGCGGTTGGAAGGGCACGTTCGCAGGCGGCCGCGTCCGTGCGACGATCGACGGCTTCTATAACAACTACAAGAACTTCCAGGTCATCATCGGCTTTCCGCTGCTGCCGGTCTTCGGAATTGAAGTGAATGTTCCCGGCAAGACGAAGATCTACGGCGCCGAGGCCGAGCTGAACCTCCGCTTCAACCGTCTTTCGATCGACGGCGGCGTGAGCTTGCTCCACAGCTCGCTCGCGCAGTTCTACGCCGTGGACCCCAGAGGAACGACCCTCGCTCCGTGCAACCCTGATACCGGCCCCCAGAGCGCAACCTGCATCAATCTCAAGGGGCAGGAACAGACCTACGCGCCGAACTTCACGTTCAATGCGTCGATCTCCTACGATATCCCGATCGGTGGCACGGATACGCTGACGCCGCGTATCAATTACGGCCATGTCGGTCCGCAGTGGGCGACGCTGTTCGAGAATTCGGCGCTTGGCGATCGCATCAGCGACCGCAACATCGTCAATGCGCAACTCGCATGGGCTCATCGCAGCTGGACGGTGACGGCCTATGCGACGAACCTCACGAACCAGCATTACGTCGCTGCGCTGAACAGCGGCCTCGATTTCGCCGGCGCGCCGCGCCAGTTCGGGATCAGGGTCGGGAAGGTCTTTTGAGTAAGTGCGGTCGGCCTGCTCGGGCGGGCGGGCGGCCGCATCGGCCCTCGGGTAAGCGATGCAATCGTACAAGCTGACCGTCGACAAGTTCCTCGACCACGCTGCGAAATGGTTCCCGGAGCGTGAGGTGGTGGAAGCCGATTCCGGGCACATCATCGCGCGGGCCGGCTACGCGGAGCTGCGCCAGCGCAGCAACCGGTTTTCGGGAGCGCTGGCCGCGCTTGGCGCCAAACCGGGAGACCGAATCGCGACTCTTGCCTGGAACACGCGGCACCATTTCGAGATCACCTATGCCGCAATGGGCGCCGGCCTCGTTTGCCACACGCTCAATCCGCGCCTCATGCCGGAACAGCTCGCTCGTATGATCGCCGAGGCGGAGGATCAGCTGGTTGCTGTATCGGCCATGCTTCTCCCATTACTCGAGCAGGTGACCACCTTCTCTCCGCCCTTTCGGCACCTCATCGTCCTCGATGGGGGTCCCGCGCCGGACAGGCTCGCAGGCGCCCAGGTCTGGCCCTACGAGGAGCTGCTGCTGACCCACGGGCGCGAAACCGCTTGGGGCGATTTCGACGAGGAAGCTCCAGCGGGCCTCTGCTACACATCAGGCACCACCGGAATTCCGAAGGGCGTCGTCTACACCCACCGCTCCAATTACCTCCATACGATGCGGTCGCTTCAGGCGGATGCGATGGCGATCTCCGGCAGCGACGTGGTGCTGATGGCCGTGCCGATGTTCCACGCGAACGGCTGGGGGGTTCCGTTCGCCGCCCCGGCCGTCGGCGCGCGGCTCGTCCTTCCAGGGCGGCACGCCGATGGCGCTAGCCTGGCGAAGCTGATGCGCGACGAGGGAGTAACCGTCGCGATAGGTGTGCAGACGGTCTGGCTCGGCGTGGTCGATCATCTGCGTCAGTCAGGCGGCGATCTGCCGGCCTTGAAACGCGTAATCGTCGGAGGATCGAACTGCCCCGAAGCCCTGATCCGCGACATTGAGGAGGGACTCGGCGTCTTCGTGCAGACGAGCTGGGGGATGACCGAGCTATCACCGCTTGGCACAATCTCTCCTCCGGGCACTCGGAGGCATTCGGCATCCGGCCGGCCGCCGGTCGGCCTCGACCTCAAGCTGAAGGATGTCTCCGGCAGGACGCTCGAGCAGCAGCGCGAGCGACGCGGGCACCTGTGGGTGAAGGGAGCAAGCGTCCTCGACCGATACTTCCGCGCCCAGTCGAATGCACTGGATGAAGAGGGTTATTTCGACACCGGCGATCTCGCGACGATCGACCTCGACGGCAATCTTACAATCCGCGGCCGCTCGAAGGACCTGATCAAGTCCGGCGGCGAATGGATCAATCCGGCGGAAATCGAATCGATTATCGGACAGGACCCTTCGGTCAGTCTGGTCGCGGTAATTAGCACGCCGAACGAGAAATGGGGCGAACGGCCGCTGCTCGTCGTTCAGCCGCGCGATGGAAAGCAGGTCGACATCGCGCGCCTTATCGGCGCGCTTCGCGGCAAGGTCGCCGACTGGTGGATCCCCGAGCAGGTCGCGCAAATTGCATCGATGCCGCTCGCCACGTCCGGCAAGATCGACAAAAGCCGGTTGCGCGCCGCTTTCGATGTCGGCGAACTCCCCGTTGAGGACGTCGCCCGCTAAGGCTTTCAGTGCCGTTCGCAGGACTTCGTCGGCGGCGGCATGTCCGGCGACGCCAATCCGACGTTCCAGTTCCACGGCTCGTTGCCCGCTGCCCTGCGGCGGCACATGACCTGCTCGTTGAACTCGTACATGCCCGGCATAAGGTGGGTTTCCGCTCTCGGTATCTCGCCGAAGTGCATGTACGTTCCCACCGGCGCGAACGGCGGCCAGGCCGCCTCATGTTCCGCGGCCGGATGGCCGGCCCGCGCGAAGCTTGTCCAATAGTCGATCATGGCATCCGACAGCGCCCGCTCTCGCGACGTGTCGGGCACCTTCGGCCACAGCGGCGGCGTGCCGCCGAACGTTCCAAAGACGTATGGCAGTTCGCTTGCATGGAAAGCGTGGAGGCCTGCTTCGTCGGCCGCGGGGTAACCGTGGTCGAAGAGGTAAAGATAGGAAGCCACCCCGATGTCCGCCTGCTTGCGGGCGAGCCGCTCGGCGGTCCACCCGTAAAGCCCGTCGCGCGTTGCAGCAAGGATACTCTCCTTCATGTCGGCGGGCGGATAGAGTCGCAGGAATTCGGCGGCGAGATCGCCGTATTTCTCGCGAATCTTTTTCACATATTCGTCCGCGTTGACCGGTGGCGGCGGGGCAAGGACTGTGAGCGATCGGATTTCGCCGCTGTTGAAGCCGGCGAGGATCGGCACGGGCGCCTGCTCGCCACGGTCGAACACATCGACCAGCTGTCGCGGCAGGATCTTGCCATCCACGGCCCCGAACGGCGCAAAGCCCGCCGCGGCCGCTTCGTTGGTCAGCTTTTCCGGGTCCATCGCACGAAGGGCCTCGATTGTCGGCGCGTGGAGCTTTTCGCCGAGGGCGGCGCCGGCCGCCTCCGCTGACTGCGTACCATGGCGCGTGGCTTTCAGGGCAGGTGTCGAGATCATGTACGCGCTTTCGGCGATCGCCTTGGCGAACAGACCCCGCGCAGCCGGCGACGCGAGCAGGTACATGACGCTGAGGCCGCCCGCGGATTCGCCGGCGATGGTCACATTCGATGCGTCGCCGCCGAAGGCCGAGATGTTGCGCTTGACCCAATGCAGCGCCTCGATCTGATCGAGCAGCCCGTAATTTCCCGAAACGCCCTCCCGCGATTCGGCGCTGAGCTGCGGGTGCGCGAGCCAGCCAAGCGGCCCGAGCCGATAATTGATCGAGACTACGACGATCCCGCGCGAAGCGAGCTTGCTGCCGTCGTACATCGGATCCCTGCTCGTTCCGCCCCAGAGGGCCCCGCCGTAGATCCAAAAGAAGACGGGCGCGTTATGCGCACCGGCAGGCGCCCATATGTTGAGCGAAAGACAATCCTCGCTCATCGGATAGGGCTTGTTCGCGTAAATATTGTTGAGCTTGCCTTCTGGCTGAAAGCAGGCGGGGCCGAATTCCAATGCATCGCGAACGCCTGCCCATTTTGCCTTTGCGACCGGCGCGCGCCAACGCCGCGGGCCCACGGGCGGCTCGGCAAAAGGGATGCCCTTGAAGACACGCAGTCCGCCTTCCGCTGTGCCCCTGACCGAACCGGCGGGAGCGTTGACGACAGGTGCGGATTGCGAAGCGATCTGGCGGGACATGGCGGAACTCGGCTCGAGGGCAAGGAGCGCAACGACAAGGGTGGCGATACGCTGAACGGAGATCATTGGGCAGGCTCCCCCCGGAGTGATTCAGCTTTGAGGCGCAGCGCTAACCAGAAGAATAGAAGCGCGGCGATCACATAGAACGGGGTTAGCGTGTACAGCGCGACCTGCAGCGAATGCGTGATTCCATGCGCGGCGAACGCATCGCTCGCGGCGCCGACGTAGGTTGGCCCAAGGCCGAGTCCGATGAAATTCATGACGAGCAGAAGTAGCGCGCCGGCCATCACCCGCTGGTCCGGCCGCACCTCTTCCTGAACGAGCGCGATCGCCGACGAGAGATAGAAATAGTTGAGCGCCATGACCGCCGTGAGCAGGCATAGCGCAACGGGCCAGCCGGGCGCCCAAACGAAGCCCAGATAGAAGGGAAGTGCCAGCACGAGCGACAAGGCGGGGATGAATGCATAGGCCGTCTTTGAGGTACGCGTATAACGGTCGATGGCGCGCCCTGACGCGACCATCCCACCGCCCATTCCGATGACGACCACCAACGCGTACCAGATCGCGATCTGCTGAAGCGTCATGCCCTTGTCGCGCATCAGGAACAGGCTCGTGAAATTCCCGAGGCCGTAGGTGATGAACTGCGTCGCACCACTCCCGAAGGAGATGAGCAGCAGTGTGGGGCTCGAGAAAAACATCTTCATCGTGTCCCAGAAGCTCGGAGCACCATCTTCGGCCGCCGTTGCGTCGAAGGCACCGCGCGGCGGCTCCTTCACGATCACCGAGATGGCGATTGCTGCCACGATGCCGATCGCTCCGATGGTAAGGAAAGCAACACGCCAGTTGAAGGCAGCAGCGATCGATGCGCCGAATGCGATCCCCAATGCAGCGCCGATGGGCGGACCGAGGTTGTAGGTTCCGAATGCCACTCCGCGCCGGCCCGGTGGGAAATAGTCGGTGATGATCGTGTAGGACGGCGGCACTCCGCCGGCCTCGCCGAAGCCGACGAGCATTCGGGCAGCGACCAATTGCGGATAGCTTCCCGCCATGCCGCAGAAAGATGTCGCCGCGCTCCAGATTGCGCAGGCAACAGACAACACCGCCACTCGGTTGGTCTTGTCCGCAAGCCAGCCGACAGGGATGGCGATGAAGCAGTAGAAGAAGGCGAAGTAGAGACCGCCGATGAGCCCAAGCTGACCATCGCTGATGTGCATCGAGTCCTGGATCGGTTTGGCGAGAATTCCGAGCAGCGAGCGGTCGAGGAAGTTAAGGACGTAAACGAACGTCAGAGTCCACAGAACGATACGCGCGCGTCGCGAAGTCGCGGGCTGCACATCGACCGTAGCGTTCATCAATTCGCGGCCCAGCAAACGAGACCGACGGAGCGTCGATGGGTCATCGTGCAGTCTCTCCTCCCACGGCACGCAGGCGCAACATGCAATCGCACGCGAAGCCAAGTCAATGCACACTATCGTGTGTGTGAATGAAATCGTTCCACAGGGCGGCGCCTTAGGCCCGTTGCCGCAACGGCGCGCCTTGACGTCGGGCGATGAGCGTTCAACATCGAGCAAGTGAACAAGCCAGCCCCACCCCCGCGATCGTCGAAGAAGGCCGAGCAGCGCGCCGAAACGATCGAGCAGATCCTCGACGCGGCTGAGGATCTCTTCTCGAAGCACGGCCTCTATGGGGTTACGCTGAAGGAGGTGGCCAAGCGGGTCGGCGTTCACCACACGCTGCTCAATTACTATTTCAAGGACAAAAAGGCGCTGTTCGATGCAGTCTTCGCTCGACGCGCGGTGATTACCAGCGAGCGGCGGATGAAGGCGCTCGACGAATACGATCGTGCGACCAAAGGCGCGCCGACGGTCGAGGGCGCGCTTCGAACCTACCTAGACACTGACCTCGACCTCTACATCCAGGGCGGCGAGGGTTGGCGCAACTACGGGCAGCTGAGTGCGCAAGTTTCGAACACGCCGAGATGGGGCGCGAAGCTGATGGACGAGAATTTCGATCCGGTCGTGCTCAAGCTCATTTCGCTGCTTCGAAAGGCGCTGCCCAATTGTGCTGAGGAAGATGTGTTCTGGGGCTACCACTTCGTATCAGGGGCGCTGATGCTGACGCTCGCGCGAACCGGCCGTATCGACAAGCTTTCCAAGGGTCTGTGCAAGTCAGACGACTATGCTGCCGTGAAGGAACGCATGGCCTCGTTCATGGCGGCGGGCTTTCACCAGATTTGCGAGGAGCGCCAACGGGAACGAGCGGCGGCTGGTTCCGCAACGCGCCGACGCAAATAAATTCGCTATCTTGTGAGTTAATAATTGCAGGCCTATCCAGATGGCGACAATAATCGAGGAGTCCCGATGTCGCTGGAAGGTCGCGTAGCAATCGTCACCGGTGCTGGGAGCGGCCTGGGCCGCGCGCACGCTCATTTCCTCGCGAGCAGAGGCGCTAAGGTCGTGGTCAACGATCTGTCAAGCGAGGCTGCGAACACGGTTGTCGCTGAGCTCCAGGCCTCCGGCGGCAGCGCTCGGCCCGCGGTGGCATCGGTGACCGACGAGGCCGCCATAGCTGAGATGGTCGGATCGACTACGGCTGAGTGGGATCGGATCGACATTCTGGTGAACAACGCAGGGATAATCCGCGACAAGAGCTTCGCGAAGATGGCGCTCGAGGACTTCCGGTTAGTCGTCGATGTGCATCTCATGGGATCGGTCATCTGCACCAAGGCGGTGTGGCCGATCATGCGTGACCAGCAGTTCGGCAGGATCGTGATGACGACCTCCTCGTCCGGTCTCTACGGCAATTTCGGCCAATCCAATTACGGAGCCGCAAGATGGCGCTCG
>Ga0207660_10001083_pt1 | contig 18137 bp, 17 predicted proteins | sample KBSC73BmetaG_FD_184335 | JGI IMG/M metagenome (GOLD analysis project Ga0207660, IMG submission 184335) | Corn rhizosphere microbial communities from Kellogg Biological Station, Michigan, USA - KBS C7-3B metaG (SPAdes) (version 2) | ecosystem: Host-associated > Plants > Roots > Rhizosphere ... | reverse complement strand
CTCGACGATTTCAAGGTGCGCGGCGAAATCGTCGAAGTCCGGCCGGGGCCGGTGGTCACGATGTACGAGCTGGAGCCCGCGAGCGGGACCAAGGCGAGCCGAGTGATCGCGCTGGCGGACGATATCGCCCGCAACATGTCGGCCCTTTCGGCGCGCGTGGCGACGATCCCCGGTCGAAGCGTGATTGGAATCGAGCTCCCCAACCCGAAGCGCGAGATCGTCTCCCTGAGCGAGCTGATCGGAAGCCAGGCGTTCGAGGACCAGAACATGTCCTTGCCCCTGATCCTGGGCAAGAACATCGCCGGCGATCCGGTGATCGCAGACCTGGCGCCTATGCCCCACCTGCTCGTCGCCGGCACAACCGGCTCCGGCAAGTCGGTTGGACTAAACTGCATGATCCTGTCGCTGCTGTACCGCTACGCTCCGGACCAGTGCAAACTGATCATGATCGACCCGAAAATGCTGGAGCTCAGCATGTACGACGACATCCCGCACTTGCTTGCGCCGGTCGTCACCGAGCCGGGCAAGGCGATCCGGGCGCTCAAATGGACGGTCGAGCAGATGGAAGAGCGCTATCGCAAAATGGCGAACCTCGGCGTGCGCGCGCTTCCGAGCTTCAACGCCAAGGTGCGCGAGGCGAAGGCCAAGAGCTCCAAGCTCAAGCGCAGAATCCAGACCGGCTATCACGCCGATACGGGCCAGCCGGTCTACGAAGACGAGGAATTCGATTACGAGGTGATGCCGCAGATCGTCGTCGTGGTCGACGAGCTCGCCGACCTGATGATGACCGCGGGCAAGGAGGTTGAGTTCCTCATCCAGCGGCTGGCCCAAAAGGCACGGGCTGCGGGAATCCATCTGATCATGGCTACCCAACGGCCCTCGGTCGACGTGATTACCGGCGTGATCAAGGCCAATTTGCCGACCCGGATCAGCTTCCAGGTGACGAGCAAGATCGACAGCCGGACCATCCTCGGCGAGCAGGGAGCGGAGCAACTGCTAGGCAAGGGCGACATGCTTTACATGCCGGGCGGCAAGCAGATCATCCGGGTCCACGGCCCGTTCGTCTCGGACGAAGAAGTGCGCGCCGTCGCGGAACATTGGCGCCGCCAGGGCACGCCCGAATACAACCAGGCTGTGACCGAGGAGCCGGAGGACGGCGGTTATCTGTTCGACGGCCAGCCGACCGGCGAAGATGACGCCGAGACCCAGCTCTATCGCAAAGCGGTCCAGATCGTCGCCGAGAGCCAGAAGGCCTCGACCTCCTACCTGCAGCGGCAGTTGCGGGTGGGCTACAACAGTGCGGCGCGGCTGATCGAGCGGATGGAGAAGGATGGCCTGGTCGGGCAGCCCGACCATGTCGGCCGCCGCGAGGTGCTGATCGACACCGACGGGCATCCGCTGTGACCTTGGCGATCTGAGCCTGAACGTCTCGGAACCGTCGAGTTCAGTACGCATTCAAAGGACGACCGCCAGTTTCCGGCGCAAAATCCAGGAGCATTTCGACATGACATTCACGACGAAGTTCGCGCGCGCCCTGCTTCCGGCGATCCTGCTGGTAGCGGCACCGGCGTCCGCCGCGGAATCGCCGGACCTTGCCAAGCTCAAGGCCTTCATAACCTCGGTCCACACGATGACCGCCAATTTTGTCCAGACGGACTCGCGGGGGCGCTCGGCGGCCGGCACGCTGGAGCTGAAGAAGCCCGGCAAGGTCCGTTTCCAGTATGGGAGCGGCGACCTGTTGCTCGTCGCCGACGGCAAGAGACTTTATTTCCTCGACTACCAGGTCGGGCAGAAGAGCAGCTGGCCGCTCGACAAGACCCCTCTTGGGCCGCTGCTCTCCGGCTCGCCCGACTTCGAAGGCAAGGCGCAGGTGCTGCCCAACAGCGATTCCCGGATCCTCGTCGCCCGGGCGAAGAATACGTCCTACGGCCAGCTCACGCTCGCGTTCCTGCGCGATTCCTCCGGGCCCGCCGGGCTCCAGCTCTACGGCTGGACCGCGATCGATCCGCAGGGGCACCGGACGACGGTCAAGCTTTCGAACGTCCGCTACAATGTCCCGGTGTCCGACAGCGCCTTCACCTTCAGCGATCCGAAGAAGAAGAAATAGGCTGACAAAAGTTTCATTTTGCGACCTGTTCATCGCCGCGTCAGCCTGGCGGGCTTAGATAGAGCGTCGATTCTGCGAAATGCCTGGGGTTTCCCCCTGTTACCTGGGTCCGCAGAATCCCTTGCGTGACGAACGCTAGGCGGCCCTCGCTCCATGCCCCCGGAGCGAGGGCCTTTTTCTTATCATCGCGGACGGGCTAAGCGGCGCACGTGGGCAAACGGCTGAAGATTGCTTCCTGGAACATCAACTCGGTGCGCGCCCGGATGGCGCTCGTCGAGCGCTTGATCGTGGAACAGCAGCCCGACATCCTGTGCCTCCAGGAAACCAAGGTGCTCGACGACATCTTCCCCGCGGAGCTGTTCGACCGCCACGGCTATGTCCATCGGCAGCTCAACGGTCAGCGGATGCACCACGGCGTGGCGATCCTCAGCCGTGTGGCGCTGAAGGACGCGGGCAGGCACGACTGGCAGGACAATGGCGAGGCGCGGCACGTTGGCGCGCGCCTGGAGTGCGGCATCCGGCTGGAGAACGTCTATGTGCCCGCAGGCGGCGACACGCCGGACCGGACGGTCAATCCCAAGTTCGGGCAAAAGCTCGACTTCATCGAACGTATGACTCGGTGGTCCGAGACGCTTGGCGAGCCGACGATCATCGTCGGCGATTTCAACGTCGCGCCGCTCGAATGCGACGTCTGGAGTCACAAGGCGCTGTTGACCGTGGTCAGCCATACGCCGGTGGAGGTCGACGCTCTCACGCGGCTTCGGCAGGCGCATGACTGGGTCGATATCGGGCGGCGCTTCATCCCGGCGCCCGAGCGCTGCTTCACCTGGTGGAGCTATCGTTCCCCCGACTGGACCAAGAATGATCGCGGGCGGAGGCTCGATCATATGTGGTGCTCGCCGGAGGTCGGCGCGCATGTCGCGGCGCATCAAGTGCTCGAGCCTTGCCGCAACTGGGAGCGGCCGTCCGACCATGTTCCGCTGATCTGCGAGATCGCGGTTTGAGCGGCGGCGGCACCGTCCGGCGCGCCATCGCCATGCTTCGCTCGGGCCGCCCGGTGCGGATCGGCGACGTCTCGGTCGCCGCCGTCGAGACGACCATGCCGGAGCTGCTCGAACTGCGCGACCCCGATCGGCGGGCTCGGCTGGTCATCAGCGGCAATCGCGCCGCGGCGCTGAAGCTTGCGAACGAGCGCGAAGCGGCGGACCCGCAGGCGCCGGTCATCGTCGAGCGCGCATCCTGGCTGGACGCGGGCGCTGCCCTCGCGCTCGCCGACCCGGGGCGGGATCTCGACCGCGGCCCGCTGGGGCCGCTTCAGCCGGTCAGCGCCGACTGCCTGGAAGTGGCCGGGGGTGCGCTGGCGCTGGCGCGCTCGGCCGGATTGCTGCCCGCGTTATGGATGTTCGAACCCGCGGCATCCGACTTCGCGGTATCGGTAAGCGAGATCGCGCACGAGCGCAGCCGTCCCACTTTGGAGATTGTCGGACGCGCCAAGCTGCCGCTCGACGGACTTCCCCCGACGCAGATCGTCGCCTTCCGCGCCTCCGACGACGGGCAGGAGCATGTCGCGCTGGTGATTGGCGCCTTCGGTGGGGGACCTCCACTAGTTCGGCTGCACAGCGAATGCCTGACGGGCGACGTGTTCGGCTCATTGAAATGCGATTGCGGGCCGCAGCTGAAAGAGGCGCTGCGGATCATCGGCGCGGCGGGTGGCGGGGTGCTGCTCTATCTTCGCCAAGAGGGGCGCGGGATCGGGCTCGCGAACAAGATCCGGGCCTATGCGCTGCAGGACCGGGGTCTCGACACGGTCGACGCCAACCGCCGCCTCGGCTTCGCCGACGATGAACGCGATTATGCCCATGCCGCGGCCATGCTGCGCGCGTTCGGCGTCGATCGGGTGAAGCTGCTCACCAATAATCCCGCCAAGGTCGAAGGCCTCGAAGCCGCGGGGATCGCGGTTATCGAGCGCGTGCCGCACCAGATGCCGGCCAACCCGCACAATGCCGATTATCTTGCGGCCAAGCGCAAGAGGAGCGGTCATCTGCTCGCCTGATCGATCCCGAGGAGCTGCGCCACCTCATCGAAGCTGTGCGCAACATGTTCAACGCCGAGAGCGCGCAGCATGTCGGCGTGGCCGTCGAAGCAGTGCCGGCCCGCGGCGAGACCGATCACCGCCGCACCCGAGGCGAGCGCGCCTTTTGCTCCGACCTTCGAATCCTCGATAACGGCGGCTCGCTCGATCGCGACGCCGAGCTGCCGCGCGGCGTGAAGATACAGGTCCGGCGCGGGCTTGCCGCGTTCCACATGTTCCGCACCGCTGTAGACGTGCGGCTCGAAGGCGTCGCCGAGACCGAGATGATCGAGGTGTGTCCGTACCCACCGGGTGGAGCTCGAGGAAGCGAGGGCTTTGGGCAGTGACGGCGGCAGCGCGCGAACGAAGCGCACCGCGCCCGCGACTGCGGCGATCCCTTCTTCGAGCGACCGATCTCGAAGCGCGCGCGTCTCCCGGTGGAATTCGGGCGGAAGCTCGGCGCCGATCCGCTGTTCGACCGCGCCAATGAAATCCCGGCCGCTGAGGCCGGTATAATGTTCGATGGCTTCGGCGACGGTGGTCGGATGGCCGAGCGCCGTCAGCAGCTCGGCCAGCTGCCGGTTGCCTTCGAACTCGCTTTCGATGAGCACGCCGTCGAAGTCGAAGATGATTGCGTCGAAGCCGATCATTCGTCCTCGAACAGCGCGGTTCCGACCCTCACCGCGGTCGCACCAATCATTACCGCTGCTTCGAAATCGCCCGACATTCCAATGCTCAAGCCGGTGACGTCATGACGTCGCGCAAGCTTGGCGAGGAGCGCGAAATAAGGCGCAGCTTCGAACCCGAGCGGCGGAATGGCCATCAGTCCCGCAAGCTCCAGCGGCGAGGCGCGCACCGCCTCGACGAGCTCGCCGATCGCGGCGATCGCGCAACCGCCTTTCTGCTCCTCCTCGCCGATGTTGACCTGGAGGTAGACGCGCGGCGAACGTCCGGCCTTATCCGCCTCCTTCACCAGCGCGTCGAGGAGCGAGCGGCGATCGACCGAATGAATGGTGCCGAACAGGCGCACAGCCTCGGGGGCCTTGTTCGACTGCAGCCGGCCGATGCCGTGCAGCCGCACATCGGAGTGGCGTTCGAACAGCGGCGGCCATTTCGAAAGCGCCTCCTGCACCCGATTTTCGCCGAAATCGCGCTGTCCCGCGTCGATTAGCGCCTCGATTTCTTCCGAAGAGCGGCCCTTGCTGACCGCGATTAATTGAACATCGGCGGAGTCACGCCCCGCGACCGCAGCGGCGCGCGCGATGCGGCCCAAAATATGGTCGCGTCTCTCTGCAGCGCTGCTCACTGTACGCGCTATAGGAATGGCCATGCGCCGCCGCCAGACCGCTCCGCAACAATGGTTGATCGTTCGCGGCGCCGACGATCGCGATGGACTCGCCGCGGCGCGGCGCCTGAGGTCGGGGAATGGCGTGCTCCTGCTCGGCTCAATTCCCATGGCCGAGGCGCGAAGACTTGGGCTGCGCGGCCTAACGATCGTCCAGGAGCGGCCGCGGAGCGCCGCCCGCGTCCATGATCTTCGCGAACTGCGGCGAGCGCTCCTCGCGCGGGCTCCGCTGATTTTCCTCTCGCCGATCCACCCGACCGTCAGTCACCCGGGCTGGGAGCCGATCCCACGGATGCGCGCTGCCACGCTGGCCAGACTCGCGAACCGCAAGCTGTTCGCGCTCGGCGGGATGAATGCGCGCAAATTTGCGCGGATCAGGCCGCTAGGCTTTCAGGGCTGGGCAGGGATATCCGCGTTCAGAACTTGAACGCAGTGCCAATGTAGACGGCTTGGCTGTCGCGGCGGTCGTCCTGCAGAGCGGCGAGACGATCGCGTTCGATATTGTAGCGCACGCCGCCCGTGACGGCGATGTGCCGTGAGAGAGCGTAGGAGCTGCCGACGTCAAGCGAAACGCTATTGCCCTGGCGAAGGCCGGGGACAGGATTCCCGGTGGCGCGATCCGCGCCGACGGCGACGCGGGTGCTGAGGCGGCTGTTGAGCGAGTAGCTGACGCCCACGACGGCCATTTCGCGCCCACCGAACGCCGGATCGGGACTCTTGACCTTGGCCACGTCGCCGGAGACGGCAAAGCGCTTCCAGCCGACGGCGACGCCGAGGTTATAGCTGCTCGGAGTCAAGGCATTGACGGCCGCGGTCGGCAAGCCAGCCTGCGCCATCGCGGCCTGGCTCGGCGTATTGACGCGGGCGCGGATCGCGACCCGCACCTGCGATGGCCGGCCCTTGGCGGGCGCTGGCGTGAACTTGAAATCGGTCAGCGACAGGCTCTTGCCGGCAAGCGCCGCGGCAAGCTTCGGATCGGCATTTGCAGGCGTGAACGAGGAAAGCGTATCGAAGCTGAGGGAGACTGCCGGAGGCCGCTTCTTGCTATTGGTCGCCGCAAAAGCCGGGCTCAGCACGAGACCGGCCGCGGCGAGCGCCGCAGCCAGCTTGGCTTCCCTTTTCGAGGCGAGTCTCAACAACCGACGAACTCCCTGTTCGCGAGTCGATATAATCTCAGCAAGCTGAAGGTTCCATGAGCGGAATCGATTCGTTCATCTCCTGTTGCCAAACTGGCACATAATCGTGGTCCATCGGGCGGCGCTTGCGAGACAATGGCCAGCACTATAACGCCCGCGCTGAAGCTTCGCTGACCAAGGATTGCCGATGAATCGCCTGCACACGACCGCCGCCGCTCTTGTGATCTTCGCCGTCGCCGGCTCCGGCTGTGCCCGAAATCGTAGCCTGCCGTCGGGCCTTGCTCCCTCACGCGTGACGACGCTGGCGGTGAACAGCTATCTGTGGCGCGCCGCCGTGGACACGGTATCGTTCGCGCCGCTGCTTCAGGCCAACCCAAGCAGCGGCGTGATCATCACCGACTGGTACAGTAATCCGAAGGCGCCCGGAGAGCGGATCAAGCTGACCGTCGCCATTCTCGATCCCGACCTTCGCGCGGATGCGCTTCGGGTTTCCGCCGCGCGCCAGCTTTACCAGAACGGCACCTGGGTCGACGTTCCGGTCTCGGCTGCCACGGTCCAGAAGCTCGAGGACATCATCCTGACCCGCGCTCGCGACCTGCGGCGCTCCGCCGTCCCGGGCTAAGCCAGAGCGTTCGTCATGAGCGGGCGTTTCGACCCGAACGAGGCCGATCGCCGATGGCAGGCGCGGTGGGCCGAGGAAGATTCATTCGCCGCCGATAGCAACAGCAACAAGCCCAAGTCCTACGTGCTGGAGATGTTCCCGTATCCGTCGGGGCGCATCCACATGGGGCACGTCCGGAACTATACGATGGGCGACGTTCTCGCCCGCTATAGGCGGATGCAGGGCCACGAAGTGCTTCACCCCATGGGGTGGGACGCCTTCGGCATGCCGGCCGAGAACGCGGCGATGGAGCGCAAGGTGCACCCGGGCGAATGGACCTGGGCGAACATCCGGGCAATGCGAGACCAGTTAAAGCGGCTGGGTTTCGCGCTCGACTGGGGCCGCGAGTTCGCAACCTGCGAGCCGAGCTATTACGGACATGAGCAGGCGCTGTTCCTCGACCTGTTCGAAGCGGGGCTGGTCTATCGCAAGGAAAGCGAGGTCAATTGGGACCCGGTCGACATGACCGTGCTCGCCAACGAGCAGGTGATCGATGGGCGGGGCTGGCGCTCGGGCGCGCAGGTGGAGCGGCGCAAGCTGGCGCAATGGTTCCTGAAGATCACCGACTTCGCGGAGGATCTGCTCCAGGGCCTAAAGACGCTCAACCAGTGGCCCGACAAGGTCCGCCTGATGCAGGAGAACTGGATCGGCAAGAGCGCGGGGCTTCGCTTCCGCTTCCGGCTCGCGGCGCCGGCCTGCGGGATCGCGGACGTCGAGGTCTTCACGACCCGGCCCGACACGATTTTCGGCGCGAGCTTCGTCGCCCTCGCCGCCGACCACCCGCTCGCGCAGGCGGTTGCGTCCGGCGACACGGAGGCCGCCGCGTTCATTGCCGAGTGCAAGGCGGGTGGCACCAGCGCTGCGGAAATGGAGACGGCCGAGAAAAAAGGCTATGCGACGGGCCTGGAGGTTGTCCACCCGCTCGATCCCGAGTGGCGACTGCCGGTCTACATCGCGAATTTCGTGCTGATGGATTATGGAACCGGCGCGATCTTCGGCGTTCCCGGGCACGACCAGCGCGATTTCGAATTTGCGAAGCAATACCATCTGCCCATACGCCGCGTGGTGGCGAGCGCGCCGGGGAAAGCGGACGAGCCCATCGGCGACGAGGCGGAGAACGCGCCGGGAATCGCGGTCAACTCGCGCTTCCTTGACGGGCTGACGACCGAGCAGGCTGCAGCCGAAGTCATCCGCCGTGCCGAGGAGGCGGGCTGGGGCAGGGGAACGGTCAAATACCGTTTGCGGGACTGGGGCGTGTCGCGCCAGCGTTATTGGGGCACGCCCATCCCGATCATCCACTGCGATAAATGCGGCCCGCAGCCGGTGCCGCATGACCAGCTCCCCGTCGTGTTGCCGGAAGACATCGACTTCGAGGAGCCCGGCAATCCGCTCGATCGCCATCCCACCTGGAAACAGGTGCGCTGCCCGAATTGCGGCGGCGGCGCGACGCGCGAGACCGACACGCTCGATACGTTCGTCAATTCGAGCTGGTACTTCATCCGCTTCGCGAGTCAGCCAGCTGACAAGCCGTTCGACCGCGCCGAGGCCGAGAAGTGGCTGCCCGTCGCGCAATATATCGGCGGCGTCGAGCATGCGATCCTTCACCTTCTCTACGCTCGGTTCTGGACCCGCGCGCTTCAGCGGCTCGGCCGAATTGGCATTGACGAGCCGTTTCGCGGCCTGTTCACCCAGGGGATGGTCACTCACGAGACCTATCAGGCCGCCGACGGAAGCTGGCTCAGTCCCGACGAGGTCAGCCGCAACGGCGACGACTGGGTGCACATCGAGAGTGGCCATCCGGTTACTCCTGGCCGCGTTGAAAAGATGTCGAAATCGAAGCGCAACACGGTCGATCCCGAGCCGATCGTCGACCGATACGGCGCGGACGCCGTGCGCTGGTTCATGCTGTCGGATAGCCCGCCCGAGCGCGACCTTGAATGGTCCGAGGGCGGGATCGAGGGCGCGGCGCGGTTCGTCCAGCGCGTTTGGCGGCTGGTGAACGGCGCAAATTCTCTAGAAGGCGATGACGATAATCTGAAGTGCAGGCTCCACCGTACCATCGCCGCGGTGGGCGATGCGATCGAGGGTTTGCAGTTCAATAAGGCCGTCGCACAGCTCTACGAGCTCACTACCGCCATCGAGAAGGCCAAGCCTTCCGCGACGCGCCTGGAGGCGATTCGAACGCTCGTGCTGCTGATCGCGCCGATGGCGCCGCATCTCGCCGAAGAGTGCTGGTCGCTGGTTGGCGGGGAAGGGCTGATCGTGGACGCCGCATGGCCGAGTTTCGATTCGGCGCTTCTTGTCGAGGACCAGGTGACGATCGCAGTGCAGGTGAACGGCAAGCTCCGCGACACGATCACTCTTGCTCGCGGCCTCGATCGCGCTGAGGTCGAGGCGCGCGCGCTGGCGTCGGAGAATGTGCAGCGACAGCTCGCCGGCGCCACTCCGCGCAAGATCATTGTGGTTCCCGACCGGCTGGTGAATATCGTCGTATGATGCGGCGGATCGCCCTTGTCCCGTTCCTTCTGCTCGCGGCGTGCGGACTCCACCCGCTTTACGGCGGTGGCAGCGGCAGCGAGGTGTCGGGACTGCTGAGCTCGGTCGAGGTCGCGCCGATCGCCGGTCAGCAGGGCTGGCTCGTCCGCACCAAATTGCTCGACCGTCTTGGCGAGACCGGAAGAGCTTCGGCGCATTATCGGCTCGACGTGACTCTCGACGACAACATCACCTCCTACGGCCTCCGCGCGGACCAAGCGGCCACTCAAGAGCGACGCTCGCTGCGCGCGGGTACCAGCTCGTCGACTTGTCCAACGGTTCGGTCGTGCTGGACGAGACGGCCGGATCGGATGCGAGCATCGACGTCGTGAGCAGCGAATATGCGACGGTTGCCGCGGAGCAAACCGCCCTCGAAAATCTTTCGGGCATCGTCGCCGATCAGATCGTCGCAAGACTCGCCATCTACGCCGCGCGGACCACGCACTGACGGTGAAGGCAAACAGATCTTCCATCGCCCGGGCGGTCGACCAGCCGGACCCCAAGATGCGTTTCTATTTGTTCCTTGGCCAAGACGAAGCCCAGTCCCGCGAATTTGGGGCGCGGCTGCAGGAAGGACTGGCGGCCGCGAAGTTCGTTGTTTCGATGGCCGCGGTGAAAGCGAGTCCATCGCTGCTGGTCGACGAAGCCGCGGCGTTGAGCCTGTTCGGCGAGCGGCGCCTGATCTGGGTCGAGCCTGCCGGAAACGACCTCGTGGAGGGGGTCGAAGCGCTGCTCGCGGCGGAGGCGGTCGAAAGCCCGGTCGTGGCGATCGCCGGCGCGTTGCCGAAGAGCTCGCCCTTGCTCAAGCTCGCCGAAACCTCGCCGGCTTCGCTGGCCTTCACCTCCTACATGCCCGACGGCGACGAAGCCGCGCGCATTGTTGCCAGCCTCGGCCGGCGGGTCGGGCTCGAGGTCGACCTCGCGGTCGCAGCGCGAATCGCGCAAGCCTGCGGCAACGATCAGGCGATCGCGATGCGCGAGCTTGAGAAGTTCGCGCTCTATGCGGGGGCATCGCCGAACTTGCCGAAGGAGCTGGGGCGCGAAGCTGTTGACGCGATCGGAGCGGACTCGAGCGAGGGCGATCTGCAGCGCCTTGCCGACCTCGCGCTGCTCGGAGACATAGGCGAACTGGCAGACGGCTTCGAACGGTTGCCCAAGTCAGCAGCGGACCCCATTCGCGCAATCCGATTCCTGCAGCGGAGAATTCTGATGCTGGCCCCGGCGCGCGCCCGGGTTGAGCGCGGCGAGCGCGTCGACGCCGTCATGACGTCACTCGGCAAGCGCCTGTTCTGGAAGGAAAAGGACCTGGTTAAGAGAGTTCTGGCCCGGTGGACGTCGGAGGGGTTGGCGACGGCCGCCGAACGGGCCGGGGCGCTCGAACGCAGCCTCATGTTTAGCGAAGCGCCGGAGTATGAGTCTCTCGGGGAGGAACTGCTCGCAATCGCGCGCAAGGCGCGCAGCGGCGCGCGCTAGCGCTAGATCGGTTCGCCGGAGAGCCGCTGGCAGATCATGTCGAGCTGGTCGAGGCTCGAATAATGGAGCGTGACGGTACCCCCGTGCGCCTTGTGCACGACCTGGACCTTGAGCCCGAGCATGTCGCCTAGCTGGCGCTCGAGCGCCTGGCGGTCGGCATCGGGGACGCCGGCACCATGACTGGGCGCGGCTCGAACCGAGTCGCGGGGCTTGGCCTTCTGGCGCCGCGCTTCTTCCTCGGCCTGGCGCACCGAGAGGCCCCTGGCGATGATCTCGCGGGTGACAGCTTCGGGATCCGACGCGGTCGCCACCGCCCGCGCGTGCCCCATACTGATATCGCCTCGCAACAGCGATTGGCGAACGAATTCTGGAAGATCGAGCAATCTCAGAAGGTTAGCGACGTGACTGCGCGATTTGTGAACCAGTCGGGCCACCCCTTCCTGGGTGTGGCCATGTTGCTCGATCAGCTGGCGGTAGCCTTCGGCCTCTTCGAGCGCATTGAGGTCCTCGCGCTGGATGTTTTCGATCAGCGCGAGTTCGGCCAATGTCGATTCGTCGACTTCGCGAATGACCGCGGGAATTGCATGGAGCTGCGCCCGCTGGGCAGCCCGCCAGCGCCGCTCTCCGGCAATGATCATGAAAGAATCGCCGTCGGGCCGGAGCAGGATCGGCTGAAGCACGCCGCGTTCGCGAATCGAGTCGGCCAGTTCCTCCAGCGACTCTTCGCCGAACTGGATTCGCGGCTGATTGGGATTGCGCCGAATCCGCGACAGCTCGACCTCGCGAACGCCGCCGCGGCTCGACCCTTGCTGTGGTCCCGGCGAAGGCGTGCGCGCAGCTTCGCCGAGCAACGCCTGGAGGCCCATGCCGAGCCCTTTGGCGGGACGATCGCCGCTCATGCAGCTTCGGCGAGTTGCGGCAGGCGGCCAATCAGCTCGCGTGCGAGGCGCACATAGGCTTCCGACCCCGGGCAGCGCAGGTCGTAGATCAAGGCTGGAAGTCCATGACTCGGCGCTTCGGAAAGCCGTACGTTGCGCGGCACCACGGTATCGAAAACCGCGCTCCCGAGGCAGGCGCGGACGTCCTCGGCGACCGCCTGCGAAAGATTGTTCCGCCGATCGAACATCGTCAGCGCAACGCCGAGGATGGAGAGCTGCGGGTTAAAGGCGACGCGGATGCGCTCGACCGTCTGGAGCAGCTGGCTCAGCCCCTCGAGCGCGAAGAACTCGCATTGCAGCGGCACGAGAAGATGGCGTGCGGCAACGAGGGCGTTGACCGTCAGCAGCCCGAGCGAGGGTGGGCAGTCGATCAGGCAGATGTCCCAACTGCCGGGCGGCGCCGCGTTGAGCGCCTTTTCGAGCCGGTGCGCGCGATCTTCCAGCGACACCATCTCGACCTCCGCGCCTGACAGATCGACCGTCGCGGGGAGCAAATCGAGCCGCGGCACACGAGTCGCGACGGCGGCCTCGGCGGCACTCGCGCGCCCGATCAGGACGTCGTAGCTCGACAGCTTGCGTTGCGACGCCGCCACCCCAAGCCCCGTCGATGCATTTCCCTGCGGATCGAGGTCGGCGAGAAGCACGCGCCACCCGATCGCGGCAAGCGCCGTCGCGAGGTTGATGCAGGTGGTCGTCTTGCCCACCCCGCCCTTCTGATTGGCCACCGCGATGCGGATCATCATCTTGCTCCCACGCCGGTCAGCACCAGGATCGTCGACAGCGGATCGGTGCAGCTCGGCTCCTCCCTGGCCTCAAACTGCCACTTTCGCGAGGCTTCGGCCAGTTCCAGCTGTCCACTTCTCCCCTTCGGAAGCGCCCAGACGGTGTTTCTTGTGGACAGATGTGCGGATATCTCGAGGAGGCGCCCAAGTCGCGCCACAGCCCGAGCGGTGATCACCTCGAAACGGCCCTCGACGCGTTCGGCCTTCGCGCACAACACCGACGCGGTCAGGCCGAGCGATTCGCAAACCTTGTGGAGAAAGTCCGCGCGCAGGCGCCGCGGCTCGATCAGGGTGACCGGACCCTCGACGAGGCAGGCGACCACGACCCCGGGAAGGCCGGCGCCGGCCCCCACGTCTACCCACGACGCGCCGCTCCGCGGTTCATGCCGCACCAGCTGCGCCGAATCGAGTATGTGACGGCCCCAAACATCGTCGAGCGTGGCGGCGGATACGAGGTTTTGCCGGACATTTTCCTCGCGCAAAAGCGAGACGTATTCCTCGAGCTTTTCGAATGTTTCACGTGAAACAGGGCGGTGTGCGGCCTGCGCGACGGCTTCGATCACGCGGCAAACCGGCGATTCGCCGCTACGTAAAGCGCGGAGAGCGCCGCCGGCGTGACTCCGGGGACGCGTGAAGCCTGGTCGAGCGTTTCCGGTTTCGCTGCGATCAGCCGCTCCACCATCTCGTTGGATAGACCGGGTATGGCGCGATAGTCGAGCTCGGCGGGGATCCAGATACCCGAATCCCGTTGAACTGCTTCCCACTCCCGCTGCTGCCGCTCCAGATAAGGCCGGTAGAGCGCGTCCGCGCGCCCTTCGACCGTTGCCGCCCAGCCGGGCTGCGACCGGGAGTCGAAATGCCCTTGGATGTGGCGACGTCGCCTCTCGGAAATGCAACCCGCAACAAGCGCGTCTTCACCGAGGCGGGTCGTCGCATTGTCCGCGCGAAGCCAAAGACGATGCTCGGCCCGGGCGGTCATCATGCGATAGGGTTCGCTGACGCCCTGGACCGTCAAGTCGTCGATCATCACGCCGATGTAGGAGCGGCGACGATCGAAGCGCACTTCGGTGAGCCCAAGCGCAGCAGCGGCCGCGTTCAGTCCCGCAACCACGCCTTGCGCCGCGGCCTCCTCGTAGCCTGTTGTCCCGTTGATCTGGCCGGCAAGGAACAGCCCCGGCAGCTCGCGCACCTCCAGCGTCTGGTTGAGGCGGCGCGGATCGACGAACTCATATTCGACGGCATAACCCGGACGAACAATCTCTGCGCGTTCGAGACCGGCGATGGTTCGGACGAACTCCTGCTGCACATCGGCGGGGAGCGACGTCGAAATACCATTTGGATAGACCAAAGTGTCTTCGAGGCCCTCGGGCTCGAGAAAGATCTGGTGGGCATCGCGGTCGGCGAACCGCCTCACCTTGTCTTCGATCGAGGGGCAATAGCGCGGGCCACGTCCCTCGATCGCCCCGGCAAAAAGCGGAGACCGCGCGAAGTTCCGCGCGATAATCTCGTGCGTCTGGCCGTTCGTGTGCGCAATCGCGCACCGCAGCTGGGGCTGCGGCGCGCCCTCGTCGAGCGCAGACATGGACCAGGGCTCGGCGTCGCTCGGCTGCTCCTCGAGGCGGGCCCAATCGATGGTTCGGCCGTCGAGTCTCGGTGGCGTGCCCGTCTTGAGCCGGCCCTGCCCCAGGCCGATGTCGCGAATCTGCCCCGCGAGCGCCACGGAGGCACGCTCGCCCCGGCGCCCGCCCCCGATGACCTGCTCGCCGATGAACATGCGCGCATCGAGGAATGTGCCGGTGGCGATCACGACGGCACGGGCGGGCATTGTCCGGACGCTGGTCTCAACGCCGGCGATACGCCCCTCATGGATGCTGAGCCGAAGCGCTTCCGCTTCGACGATCTCGACGCCGTTCTCCTTCAGCAATGCCCCGATGGCCGAGCGGTATATTTCGCGATCCGCCTGGATGCGAGGGCCCCACACAGCTGGTCCCTTGCTCCGGTTGAGCATCCGCCGATGAATGGCAGCCCGGTCAGCCGCCCGTGCCATCAAACCATCAAATACGTCCAGTTCGCGGACAAGGTGCCCCTTGCCCACGCCGCCAATCGACGGGTTGCACGACATCTGCCCCGCGTCCTCAGCGCGGAACGTTAGAAGCGCCACGCGCGCGCCGCGCCGGGCGGCGGCCGCAGCGGCCTCGCATCCGGCATGGCCAGCGCCAATAACCAAAACGTCGTACATCAACTGTGCCTTAGCCAAGGAGCGTTTCACGTGAAACACTACTTGCCGAGGCAGAACCGTGAGAAGAGCGCGTCGAGCAAATCTTCGACGCCTGCCCTGCCGGTCAATCGGTCCAATGCCGAACGCGCAAGCCGAAGCTCTTCGGCGACCAGGAGAACTTCCGATGCCGCGGCGGCTTGAGCAATAGCATCGGCGGCTTCTTCGATGAGGTGGGCCTGGCGGCGATTGAGCGCGATCGCATCCTCACCGGGCAGGACGTCGCGCGCCGCCGACTCGATGCGACGGAGCAGTGCTGCAATGCCCTCACCGGTCACCGACGAGACGGGGAAGCTTCCCTCCGGCGGCGCGCGGCGGTCGGGAAGGTCACATTTCGGCTGGATGCTGATGGGCCGCGGGTGCGCCGGACACTCGTCCGGCGGCCCGAGCCAGACGAGCACATCCGCTGCTTCGATCAGTCGGCCAGCGCGCTCCACGCCAATCGCTTCGGCCTCGTCTCCGGATACCCGCAACCCCGCTGTATCGGTCAGGAGCACGGGCGCACCGCCGAGCAGCAGAGGAACTTCAATATGGTCGCGAGTGGTGCCGGGCGTGGCCGTTACGATTGCTCGCTCTTCTCCAGCTATAGCATTGATAAGACTAGATTTTCCGGCATTAGGTGGGCCCGCGACGACCACCCGGACGCCGTCCTTCAGCCGCTCGACGCGAGGCCGCTCCAGCCATGCGCGCAGGTCGCGCGCAAGCGCGATGCATTGACGGTGAAGCGCCGCGTCCAGCCGCTCATCCTCCTCGTCATAATCGATCGCCCGCTCGGCCTCGGCCGAGAGAGCCAGCACCTGCGCCTGCCACGCTCCGACCTGCTTCCGCAGCCCCCCTTCGGCGATCGCCAGCGCCGCCTTGCGCTGGGATTCGGTCTCGGCTTCGATGAGATCGGCGAGTCCTTCCGCCTCCGTCAAATCGATCCGGCCATTCTCGAACGCGCGCCGGGTGAACTCGCCGGGACGGGCAAGCCGAAGTCCTTCGATCTTTTCCAAAGCCGAAAGAAGAGAATCCACCACGGCTCTGCCACCATGGCATTGGAATTCCACCACATCTTCGCCGGTCGAGCTCGATGGAGAATCGAATCTGAGTACCAGCGCCTCGTCCAGCAACCCGCCGGATCGCGGATCGCGCAGCGGCCGAACCGCAGCCGTGCGCGGCTCGGGAAGCGATCCCGCGATGGTCTCGCCCGAATGGTGCGCTGCAGGGCCGCTGATGCGGATGATCGAAACGGCCGCCGGTGGCCGCCCGCTTGCCAAGGCGAAAATGGTGTCCCGCTCGCTCATGAGCGGGGGTCCTTACGTGATTAGCGGCGCGACGTCGTGCCAGCCTTCCCAGATCATCTTCAGCGCCACGTAGAGGATCATCAGCAGGCCGGCCCAGGCGAGCAGCGGGAAACGGTGGATCAGGCGCGCCACGAAGCTCGCAGCGACACCCATGAACGTCACCGACAGCACAAGGCCCACGAATAGCACCGAGGGATGCTCACGGGCCGCCGCGGCGACGGCGAGGACGTTATCAAGGCTCATCGACAAATCGGCGATGGTGATCTGGACCGCCGCCCGAAGAAAGGTCTTGCTTGCCGGCGGCCCTTCGACTGCGGCGGTTTCGGGATCGTCGACGACGGTCTCCTTCGCAGGCCTCAGCTCCCGATACATATTGTACGAGACCCACAGGAGCAGCAGCCCGCCCGCCAGCAGCAAGCCGGTGATCTTGAGCAGCTGGGTCGCGATCAGCGCGAAGGCGATGAGGAAGAAAACCGCGATGCCGACACCGAGCATGATGACTCTGCGCCGCTCGCGCTTCGGCAGGCCCGATGTCAGCGTACCCATGATCACGACGTTGTCGCCGGCCATGGTCAAGTCGATGAGGATGACCTGGAGCAGCACCGCGAGCCCGGCGGGAGTCAAAATCTCCGCGAAGTTGAACATCCCGTCGGGCATCGCCTGGCCAAGCTACTGGTTCATGGAGGCGAAGAAGTCCTCGTTGGACTTGGCGTCCTTCATCTTGTCGAGGAGGAACTGCATCGCGTCGATGGTCCCCATCTGCATCAGGATCCGGCGCAGCACCCACATCTTGGTGAGGGTGCCCTGCTCCACCAGCAGCTCTTCCTTGCGGGTGCCGGACTTGCCGACGTCTAGCGCCGGGAAGATGCGCTTGTCGGCGACCTTGCGGTCGAGCACGATTTCGCTGTTGCCGGTGCCTTTGAACTCTTCGAAGATGACCTCGTCCATCTTCGATCCCGTGTCGATCAGCGCGGTGGCGATGATCGAGAGCGAGCCGCCTTCCTCGATGTTCCGCGCGGCACCGAAGAAGCGCTTCGGCCGCTGCAACGCGTTGGCGTCGACACCGCCGGTCAGCACCTTGCCCGAGCTGGGAACAACCGTGTTGTAGGCGCGGCCAAGACGGGTGATCGAATCGAGCAGGATGACAACGTCCTTCTTGTGCTCGACCAGCCGCTTGGCCTTTTCGATCACCATCTCGGCTACCTGGACGTGACGGCTCGCGGGCTCGTCGAACGTCGAGGAGATGACCTCGCCATTCACCGAGCGCTCCATGTCGGTGACTTCCTCGGGCCGCTCGTCGATCAGCAGCACGATCAGGATGACCTCCGGATTATTGTCGGTGATCGCCCGCGCGATGTTCTGCATCAGCACCGTCTTGCCGGTCCGCGGTGGCGAGACGATCAGCGCGCGCTGACCCTTGCCCAGCGGCGAGACGATATCGATGACCCGCGCCGACTTGTCCTTGATTGTCGGGTCGAGCGTGTCGAGGCGAAGCTTCTCGTCCGGATAAAGCGGCGTCAGATTGTCG
>Ga0207660_10001081_pt1 | contig 18144 bp, 37 predicted proteins | sample KBSC73BmetaG_FD_184335 | JGI IMG/M metagenome (GOLD analysis project Ga0207660, IMG submission 184335) | Corn rhizosphere microbial communities from Kellogg Biological Station, Michigan, USA - KBS C7-3B metaG (SPAdes) (version 2) | ecosystem: Host-associated > Plants > Roots > Rhizosphere ... | reverse complement strand
CTCGCCCCGAACCAGTCCGGCAGTTACTTCGGGAGTCACGTCACCGCGAGCACCAGGCTCGGGGCGTCCTCTGCTCTCGGCGGCAGCGCGGATTACTCGTTCACCGCCAGCCGCCCCCCTTCCGGGATGGCGGTCGTCACGATCAGCGGTGACCAGCCCCGGATGAGCACGTGGTACCAGCTCGCTTTCAAGACGGGAACTGCCTTCGGCGGGACCGGGATCACGGATTACTCCCTGTCCTACCTGCTCAAGTGCTCCAAGATGGCAGCCCCCCAGACCTGGACCGAGACCAGTCTGAACGGTGACGGCAATCAGCCGCAGGATGGCAACATTCTCGGCTGCTAGTCCGCTCAAGCTGCCGCCCGGGATCTGCCGGTCCCGGGCGGCTCGCATTCCGGGAGAAAATCATCGGCAATGCCGGAAAGGCATTCGGTACTTTCTGGCAGGAAACAGGCAGCGCGGGGCATCTCGCTGTAGGAGTGTTTCTCGGGATCGTGCTGCTGTTCGCGTTCCGCAAGAAGAAAGTACAGATACCGAAGAAGAAGAACAGTCTCAAGGCTTATGTCCTGCTCGCCGTGATCCTGTTCGCCGGTTACTCGGCGGGAACAGGCGGAGCAGGGGTCGTGAAGAGCGTTACCGGCGGTCATGGTACCATCCAGGGCGGGACTCTCTCCTGCACCCAGCTGGAAGCCTTGTGGATCAGAGCCGGAGGCTCCCGCTCAGCGGCATTCCTGGCAGCTGAGGTCGCCAGGGCAGAATCCGGCGGCAGGCAATATGCCAGGGATCCTGCGAAGGGGTATTACCGTGACGGCAATGTGGACATCGGCTACTGGCAGGTGAACACCGTTCACGGGAACATCCCGTATGATCCCATCGGAAACGCGCAAGCCGCGATACGAGTATCGGGCAATGGCTCGGACTGGAGTCCCTGGGTCACTTACAACAAGGGACTTGAGGTCGGGCAATGCTGAAAGAAAGAGAAGGGAAATGAGACATATCCTCACGATAGGACCCGGGCACCCTCAGCTCATCCAGGGCGTCGCAGTGACTGCGGGGATCGCCGTCCTGGTGGTCATCCTCGTTACCGCCCTCATCATGATCAAGCAGGGCGGCTGGCTGCATTACCTGGTCGGAGTGCTCGCCGGGGTGCTGCTCGGACTCTCGATGTCCGGGCATATCGGTATTGTCACCAAGTACTTCACGACCCACAACCCGATCCCGACCTACATCATCGCGGCGGTTGTCCTGATCGCGGGTATCGCGGTCGCGTTTACCTCCGGGATGAGGGGCTGATGGCGAAAAGCATCGACACCCGCACGGACACGCAGGTCGTCCGCAAGGGCAAGGGCAGAGTGTTCCCGGTCGTGGTGGGCATCGCGGTCATCTGCTTCCTCTCCTGGGATCAGAGCAGCCTTCACCTCGCCCGCCATGCGCTCGGGAAGACCGGGGGGTCCGTCGTGGGCTACTCGCTGATCATCATCGCGATCACCTGTTTCGTGATCGCCGTGGTCCGCCGCAGGAGGTGACATGGACCTCGCAATGAAAGCCTGCCATGGCGCCTGGCACTGTAAATCCTTCTCCGCATGGAGTCCTCAGGACACTATCGTGGGCATCATCGTAGTGTTGGTTATCGCGTTCATCGTCTGGGTGAGACATGTCAGTTGACAGCTCTCTCCGGAATGCTGTATTATCGGATGCATGACTATGACGTATGCCGCCATCCAGCGAGGGACCTCGCTACCGTGGCATGCGTTCAAGCAGCCTGAAGACCTCTCCGGGTAGCCCGCGAAGGAAACCCGGGGAGGCTCTCCAGCAAAAACAGGAAACTGGTTGCAGGAGAGCCTTTCTGCTTGATACAACTGAAAATACATGGGGAGATCGTTCAACGGCAGGACTTCCGGCTCCAACCCGGACAATGTGGGTTCGAATCCTACTCGCCTCGCGTAAGGCCTCTCGTACAGGCATGCTGAATTGACAACTCCATTTGCTTGATAACAGACCGGGAGATATTCATTGCTCCCGGTCCATGGGGTCACATGTACCAAGGTGGCGAGCGATCCTTGCAAGATTGCTGTGGTCCGGTTCGATTCCGACTGACTCCACGTGAAGAAGAAGAAGATCGTAAGGCCTGTTCCCAGGTGGGTACAATGCTCCTGGTGCGGCAAGCGGAAGAAGAAGCATCCTGGCACTGGTCTATGTGAAAAATGCTGGAAAAAATCTCTGGGGTATTAGCTCAGCGGCAGAGCGCTGCGTCGGCAACGCAGAGGTGCCGGGTCCGGCTCCCGGATACTCCACGCTTGACATCATCAGGGAATCTGGTAGTGTTCGTGATGTGCGATCCTGGTTCTTCCTTCCCCGGTGTGTCCCGGGGTCGCCATGCCGTGGTCGTCTAAGATAAGACATCATCCTTTGAGGGTGAAGATGAAGGTGTGAGGCCTTCCCCCGGCTCATCCCCGAATGGTCTAAGTTAAGACGCTGCCCTGATAAGGCAGAGATGCCGGTACCGAATCCGGCGAGGGGGCTAGGACAGGGAAGTCCTGAAGAGAAGAGAAGAAGATGATAGGTCACGTCAATGTCGTCTATGTATGGGAAGCCTTCCTTATCGTGGTAGGGATTCCCTCCGCTTTCTTCCTGATTGCCCGGAGGCGCCGGAACAGGAAAGCCGGACGATGACATGGCTGCACTGGCGATCATCGCAGTGCTGGCAGCGGCGTTCGTGATCGTGATCCTGGCGATCAGGCGCAGGCAGTAATTTCATCTGGATGTAGTTCAGCTTGGCGAGAACGCTGCGTTCGGGACGCAGAGATCGCGTGTTCAAATCACGCCATCCAGACGAGAGGGGAGTCGCGGGTTCGAATCCTGCCCGGGGGCAAATGCCCCTGGTACGTCTCAGTGGCAGAGCGCCCCTCGTGAATCCGCTTGTAGTGTAAAGGTTAGCGCGCCACGCCTGGGACGTGGTAGACGAAGTTCGAGTCTTCGCTGGCGGACGAGGGTTTGCTGGACGGCATGACCCTACTATGATGCGCATGAAACGATCGGTGTCCGCTACGGCAGCCTCTCGTGGGAAATTTCCTGATGATGCGCGACGGATACAGGCTGCGGATGCTGCGCCATCCTGGCAGCCCGTCTTGAGGAACAGTAATCCCGTATTCGCGTACGGGATTACCTATGGTCACTTAGCTCAGCTGGCAAGAGCGCCCGGTTGAAGCCCGGGAGGTCTTCTGTTCGATTCAGAAAGTGATCACCGGAATGCGGGTCCTCGGCAGCCCGCATTTCCCTGCGGGCGTAACTCAATGGCAGAGCCCTAGTCTTCCAAACTAGTTACGGGGGTTCGATTCCCCTCGCCCGTTCGAGGCAGCCGGGACCGGGCACAGGACTTTACTCCTGCCAAGTCCGGGAATGATGACGATCATGCGGGAGTAGGGCAAAGATCTACCCGAACCCGCAGGCTGCCGCACCGGGATATAGTTCAGAGGAAGAACGCCAGGCTGGGGGTCTGGAGGCCGGGATTTCGAAATTCCCTGTCCCGACGTAAGGTACATCAACTCAAGGAGATCATCATGCGAAAGCAGGACCAGCCCCGGTAACATGCTCCGGTAGCACAGCGGCAGTGCGTCCGACTCTTAATCGGCAGGTCGTGAGTTCGAATCTCACCCGGAGTACTACGGAAGAGAATGATGAGAAATGGCTCGCAAGTGCTGTAATCCTTTCGGGGCGTTCTGCAGATGCTCTCCGAGAGGGCACAGCAATTCCGGGACCACCGGTACCACCACGAAGATCAGCTGCATCTGCAAATGCAAAGGCTGTAAATGCAACAGGAGGAGATCATGAGTAAACGGGACTTGCCTTCGCCATAGGCTCCCCTAGCTCAATGGTTCAGAGCAGTGCGACTTTTAATCCACCGTGTCCCGGTTCGAGTCCGGGGGGGAGTGCAGGGAAAGTGCCGGAAGTAACCTGCCCGAAATGCAACGGAACAAGACGATACCGGGGAAAGCCGTGCAAGAAGTGCGCCCCGAAAGATAAAGATGGCAAGATCACCGGGCTTCCCCTCGGGAAAATCTGGATTGATGCAGGCTCGGGCAGCTAACGCTAACTGGTAAAGCTAGTGTTCTCAAAAAGCACTGTCTGGGGGTTCGACTCCCCCGCTGCCTACGGAAGTAAATGATCTCGGGTGGGATGCGGGCATCCCAGCATGGCTCTGATCCATGCCCCCGTTGGTTCGAGTCCAGCCCCGAGAGCTGCATCACCTGCCTGTCGCACCAGCGTGCACCTGCCCTTCGTACGGGCGGACTGCCCGGATCAGCACCGGGGATGGGCTCGGGAGGAAAGGTTGACCGCCATAGCGGTGATCACGGTCCTGTCCTCGGTCGCAGCCAAGCTAGGGCTGGTGCACCAGATAGCTGTCAACCGGCAGCGCAAGAACGTACAGGGTCTTTCAGTCCCGTTTTTCATCGCCGGAATGAACAGCTATGACTGGTATGTACTCAGCGGGATCATGACGCACAGCTGGGTGCTTATCCTGGGGCAAGGTCCCGGAGCCGTACTCACTCTGATCGTACTCTGGCAGGCATTCAGGTACCGGAAGGGAAAATGCAATGAACAGCAGGGATCTGATCCTGCAGACCGTGGAGGACCTGGCGGAGGACTTCCTCCGGAAAGACCGCGAGATCGACGTGGAGCTGCCCGCTGGGGCAATTGAAGCCGCTGTGCTGAGGTGGGACGTAACCATCGGGGAGATTGCCCTCCGTTTCGAGGAGAAGCTCCGGGAGCTGATCCCGGTCCCGGTAGATGAGCCTGGAGCCCACACGGGACAGGCTGGTCACGTCGTGCGGAGCAGGCGGATCCACGATGAGGTCGGCAAGCTGCCGGAGTAAGGGAACATGCGCCTGTGCCGCAACAGGGAGACGGGCTAGCTTGAGGTGCTAGTGGCCATCGTGTCGATGCGGGTTCGACTCCCGCCAGGCGTACGGAAACAATGCCGCCACGCACGGCTGTGGCTTTGCCCCTGTAAGGCAGATGAGACGGGTCGGCACCGTCTGGCGGCTCGGAGGTGGAAGATGGATTTCGGCGAAGCGCTGAGAGCAGTGAAGCAGGGAAAGAAAGCTGCCCGTGCTGTCTGGACAGGCGGGAGGCATGACTGGACAGGCGCGCATCTTGAGCTTGTCCATGTCCAGTCTCCTGACGGACGTGAGGTAATGCCCTTGCTCATGATCGACTATCCCGAAAGGGGCATCCTCCGTCCGTTCGGCGGGGCGAACTGGGACCTCCTGGCAGATGACTGGGAGATCGTGGGGTAGTAGTGGACGACAGTGAAACGCGGATGCACCTGCGAGCTGGCGAAGCCTACGGACAGGACGCCACCTGCGGACCTCCGGGGAAGCCAAAGATCAGGTACTCCTCGGAAGCTTCCGCCATCAAGGCTGCTGTGGCGATGACGGAAAAGCACGGACGGGACCTTGAGGGATATCCGTGCTTCTGGTGCAGCCGGTGGCATGTCGGGCGTATGATGACACCGGAAGAACGGAAGAGATTCTCCTGACATTGCGGGACAGGGATGCACATTGACTTGTCAGCATGCAAGATGCACTGGCGTGTGCAAATTCTGCAAGTGGTGGATTTCCTCTCTCCGGAGAAAGATTCACTGCCGTCGCTGCGGATTCATCTTCATCAGGTTAGGTCATTGCGGGATGGGGTAACGGCAGCCCGAGGCTCTTTGACAGCCCAGGTGCACGTCCGAATCGTGCTCCCGCAGCAGATCACCTTCGAGGAAGTACGGGCATGACAGGATCCTCTGCTTGCATGAACTGTCATCTAAGTGACCCGAAGGCAGGGCGCGAGGGGTGCATACCGGACGCCCACGGGGCTGCTGACGCAGCAAAGGGAGGGGAGGGCGTACCGGCTCTCCCGTGTAGAAGGTGATCATCTTGTCCGCTCACTCATCGTCATGACCCTGGACGTTAAACAGGGATATACATGCCACGAAACGACGGTAACACTTCACGTACGCGCCCCCGGCATCACAAGATGATGCACTCCGGAGCCAAGGGGAACGGAGGGGACGCGAAGATCAGGCTGGCGAAGCAAAGGACGGGACAGGAAAAGGCTTCTCCAGTAAGGAAGAGGAAGCGTCCTGAGGAATAGGACGTAATGCCCGCTTAGTGGTAATGGTGAGCATCTCGGCATGGTAAGCCGGGGGTCGGAGTTCGATTCTCCGAGCGGGCTCTGCTAAGATGATCTCAGGCGGTCATGCCGCTCATACAGGAACAGGACTCCCCGTAGGAGCTTCGGTGACCGCAAGGGGAGTCCTGTGCGTGACCGTGGTGTCAGCGGTTAGCATCTGACTTTGCCAAGGTCAGGGGGCGAGTTCGAGTCTCGTCGGTCACTCGTATGGTATCATGCCGGAGGAGGTGAAGGGTATGTTCTCGAACGGAAACAGTTTCAACAGAAGCAGTAACTTCGGGTCAGGCGTTACCTATGGCATCCGGCGTCCGGTGCCAGGCTGGAAGTTCGGGGTCTCCCCGGAGTCCCGCAACGAGGATCGGGGTGATATCTGATGTGGGTGAAGTCTAGTCACTGTGCCTCCCGCGAATGCCTGGAGTGGCGCAAGAGCAGATACAGCGGGGGAACCAACTGCCTGGAAGTGCGTAACGGCATCCAGGTCCGGGACAGCGGGCTCGGAAATGCCAGCCCGGTGATAACGTTCACGTCTGATGCATGGACGGACTTCATCGCGGGACTCAAGTAGTAACGTGCCGCTCCGGCGGCACCCTGCCCTTCTAGCCCAACCTGGCAGAGGCGCTCCGTTCAGGGCGGAGAGGTTCCCGGTTCGAATCCGGGGAGGGGTACATGGATAACGTCAAGCAGGTCATCGTTATTCGGAAAGACCTGAAGATGAGAAGGGGCAAGGAGATTGCTCAGGGTGCTCACGCTTCCATCGCCTGGCTGACGAACAGGCTGCAGCTCGACCCGCCATTCGGGGAGAATATATACCTCGCAGCGGAGTTCAGTGCTCCGGAATATGAGTGGATCCTGGGAAACTTTCGCAAGATATGCTGCATCGTCAATTCGGAGCAGGAACTGCTCGATCTCTGCAAGGCGGCGGAATCAGCGGGAATCGTGCATGAGCTGATCGAGGATTCGGGACTGACCGAGTTCGGCGGTGTTCCCACGTTCACTGCAGCGGCGTTCGGTCCTGATCTTGATGAGCGTCTTGACCCCATTACGGGTCACCTGACGCTATACTAGGACATGGAGAGTGAACGAGCCAGGGCGCTCGGCCTTCCTGCTAAGAAGTGCGCGGGTAATGCCGTGGATTTCGAGTATCCCGCTCTCCTCGCAGGAAAAAGAAGGGATCAGAAGTAACATGGGATGGGTTGTATTCCTGGTTATATCTGCCATGGCAGTCCTCGCGCTGATGAAATACGCGGGCAGCAACCGGAGAGCGCAGAAGGCGATCAAGGGGAAAGGGCGCTCGCCGGTTAAAATCTGCGATAAATGCGGTCTCCCGAGAGGTAAATGCCAGGAGATGAAACGCAGGGCAGAACATCCGAAAGGATTTTCCGGGTAGGAACCTGGAAGGTGAACCCGGCAGGGACCGGGCTCTCGCTGGAAACGAGATGAGGGCACTGTCCCAGGATTTCGATTATCCCGCCTTCCTCGGAGAGGGAACGAAGATGTTCGTGAAGCGTCCCGTCACCAGGGCGGAGCGGGTCCTGCTCGTGCTGTTCGGGGCGATATTCATCGCGGTGATCTGGATCATCGTGATCAGGGTCCGGGGATTAAGCCAGTCAGGGAGCTGGCATCCCCTCTACGGGAGCACGCTGACGGTTCAGCAACCTGTCCCGAAAACAGGCATGCAGGGTAATACCTGGGGGATCAACACCTCTGCTCTCGGCGGGAGAAGGGAAAATGCACTGGGGAAGAAAATGTCCTGTCTGCGGAACAGGAATGCACCGCTTCCTGAATCCGGAACGCTGGGTCTGCCCGAAAGAGGATTCTCATTACGCGATTTTCGCTAAGCAACGTCAGCAAGAAGGGCGGGAACGGGGGAGGCAGGTCGCGAAGGAGCGTGGACCGACCGAGAAACAGCGCGAGCAAGGACGCAAGGTCGGGAAGGCGTACGGCGGCAGGAACAAGAAACAGCGAAAGCCGTGGATGAGAAAATGGTCAAAGGAAAATGCCCAGCCCCGTGATCCGAAGACCGGGAAATTCATCAAGGGGAAGAAGAAGAAAAACGGGAAGTAACACGGGCTTCAGTCCACCTGGTCGGTCGGAACCACTCTGATACAGTGGTCGTGCAGAGTTCGATTCTCTGGGAGCCTACGGGGCAGTAGCTAAATGGTGAGCGCAGCTGTCTTATCAACAGAAGTTTTCCTCGGGTTCGATTCCTGGCTGCCCTACTGGAGGCGTCATGTCGTTCGAGACAGGTTCGTGGTCCCCTCACGACGAGGACGAGAACTTCCCGCTCGACGTTCAGTGGGAATGGATTGATTCCGGCAAGTACGGCTACTGGCAGCGGGCAAGTGTCCCGGCTGAGTGAACTGGCTGAAGCCTGGAAGCGGGGAGACCAGCTCAGTCCGCATGAAGTTTACCTTGCCAAGCAGCATCTAGGTATTTCCTGTACATGCTCGTGCATCAGGTGCGGTCCGGCAGATGCCCACGACTGCGATCTTCCCGCGTGCAACGGGATCTAGCGGGCGTAACCCCTCCGGCTTCTAACCGGGAGACAAGGTAATGGATCATGGGGGTTCGAGTCCCTCCGCCCGTGCCATGCTCCCATCGTCTATGGGTAAGATCTGAGTTTCTCAGACTCAGGAACGGGGTCCGAGTCCCCGTGGGAGTACGGAGGGAAAGTGCCGGGAAAAGGTGTCCAGCCCGTGTATCGCTGCCCGGAAGGCGGACTGCACAAGTGGAAGAAGAAGGTAACGATCACCCCGATGCTGCGGATCAGGATCGTTCTCGTGAAGTGCAAGAAGTGCGGCAGGTACCCGCAGGGCAGTATAAGTACCCGAAGCTGAAGGGCATGCTCCGTTAGGCTAGCGGTCCAAGCCGCCTGTCCTTCAAACAGGAGAACGCGGGTCCGAATCCCGCACGGAGCACGGCGATATGGTGAAGCGGCTGCTCACGAGTCCCTCATAAGGACTAGTTTCCCGGTCGGCACGGGATATCGCTACGAAGAAAGTCCTTGACTCACCCTCTGTGAGGGTATAGGATTTTCTTATCGACCCGGGGTGCAGCAGTTCGGTAGCTGGCTGGGCTCATAACCCAGAAGTCGGAGGTTCAAATCCTTCCCCCGGAACTGGTCCCGACAGGACCCTAAAGAGTCTTGATCTGGTGTCGTTCAACGGCAGGACGCTGCCCCGTTAAGGCAGCTATCGGGGTTCGAATCCCTGCGCCAGAGCGGTTCTGTAGCTTAGCTGGCCTAAAGCACCGCCCTGTCAAGGCGGAGATCGCGGGTTCGAATCCCGTCAGTTCCGCTGGAGGCGGAGTGTGACACTCGCATGGTATGAGATGACGATCGATGACGATTTCCTCCCCCGGGGAGTATCCTGGAGGGAGCTTGCGGATCACTGGCTGACCCATGACCCGCTTCCGGGAAGAAGGAATGATGATACTGGCAATGGCGCAGGAAGTGCACCCGTGGGCATTCTCGGTCGTCGCCCTCGCGGGGATCGTGACCGGAGTGGCGGCAGTCTGGCTGACCATGAAGCTGGGTCTTCCTGGCTTCCTCCTGGGAGTAGCCCTGATCCTCGGGACATGCGGATGGATAGCCTGGAAGTACGGCATCATCTAGATGGTCTTCGCCGGGCAGTATTATCCCTGGCTTCACCTGTGGATGCTGTCAGCAGTCCCGCTGGTGACGTTTACCCTGGGAGCAATATCCTGGAAAGTCCTGGGCAGGTGGACGTTCTTGCTCATCGCGCTGGGGATCATGCTGATGATCGTGATACGGATGGCGGGCGGATGAGGATCTACCAGAACCCGAACGGCTTTGCCGTAGTGGTCCTGCATGAAGAGGAAGACGGTTCGGCTGAGCGTATTCACGCCTGGGGAGATCATATCCCCGACTCTGACATCCACCAGCACCGGGGGGACTACACCGCCGATATCCTCGAAGGTTTCGTCAACGAGGAAATCTGGACGTACCGCGACGATCCTGACGGTGAGTGGGAGCGGATGACGGTAGACTGCATCGGCGATGACGGAAGCGGTTACCAGGTAAAAATACTCGACCGGACCCGCTGCTCAGTAGAGATCGCGGAACTGATCGTGCACCGCAAGGGCAGCACTTACGAGCGTAAGGCAACGGAGCTGCACCGGATCTTCCCGGTCCAGCTGCCCGTGGTAACCCGGGTGAACTTCGGTCCGGCATATAACAAGATTCACACGATGATCCGGAAGGTGGATAGCTGACTGGCATATTGCACATGAGGGCTGCTAGCTCAACGGGAGAGCACCGGTTCGACAAGCCGGAGACAGGGGTTCAACTCCCTTGCTGCCTACGGGGATGACAGGAATGCCCAGTGAATGCATAAATTGCGGATTTCATGCAGGATCAGGAAACTCCCGTTCGATTCGGGACATCTCCACTGCCGGGGGTCAAGCGGCTTTCATCCCTCAGACCCCTGGCTTCCAGCACCCATGGTCCAGAGGATAGGATCCGGGATTACGAATCCCGGGGCGAAGGTTCGAGTCCTTCTGGGTGTGCGGAAGAAGGGAATAGAATAGATGAGAACACCTAAGGAACGTCCGGCTCGCCGGGGGTACGTGGCCATCGGGGCAATATCTGCACTGGCGGTATGGGCTTGCATGAAAGCCCTGCACGTGACCGCAGTGATAGCCCTGCTGATCGTAGTGGCGGGGATCGCGGTTCTCGGAGGGGCATTCTCCCTGAGGCACCGGGGTATCAACCGGGAGATCAAGCGCAGGAAATAAAGGGCGGCTCGTCCAATGGGAGGGCCTCTGCGTTACGAGCAGAAGACGAGGGTTCGATTCCTTCGCCGCCTACGGTGGTCGTAGCTGAGTTGGAGGCATTGCCGTACAGCGCCGGACTGTGAATTCGGAGACCACGGGTTCGAGCCCCGTCGATCACCCTCGGGAAGGAATATCATGTGGATTTTCGGCAAGCGCAAGGGGAAAAGGCGCACTTCGGGGAAGAAGTGTTATGTCTGCAAGCAGCGCACCCCTTTGAAGGATTCCGTGATCTGCGGGTACTGCATGAAGAACAACCTGACAATGAGGAGAGGCTAATGCGATATTATCCGGGTCATATTCATCACTGACCCTGCCGGAAGTGGACGACGGACCGTCCAGCTGCCTGTAAAGCAGTGGCATACGCACCCCAGGTTCGACCCCTGGTTCCGGCACTTTCCTGCCCGCTATTTACTGGACCGATCGTGAAGACCATTGTCATCCCCCGTACCGAATGCCATACGATGTCATTCGGCATGCGCCTGTGCGTGGTATGCTGCCATGCCTGTGACAGGAATGCCCGCTGTGACTGCTGCAAGACCAACCCCCGGTAGCGGATCTTCCCCTGGGATTCCGAATCCCGGGTGCCGCGTCCGACTCGCGGCGGGGGTACCATGACGGGGCATGTCTCGCTGGTGCGGGAGGCGGTCTGCAAAACCGTCGATGCTGAGTTCAACTCTCAGATGCCCCTCTGATTTCCGGTCTGTTTCAAGCCCCCGATAGCGGATCTTTCACCGGGTTTCCTAAACCTGGCTGCCCGGTCCGACTCCGGGCGGGGGTGCATGGCTGCTCCCTGGAGGATACGGATATACTACTGCCCGCAATGCGGGAAACCCGGGAGGAAGCCGGGGAAATGCAAGAGCTGCAAGGAGGAATGAGATGGCGAAGAAGGTTGCACGGCGGAACCGGTACCAGGTCAATGACAAGGTGAAAGATCCCTGGCATCCCCGTAAGGGGCATAGCGTGCGCGTCTGGGGGCTCGGCTGGGTTCCCGAGCCCCTGGGGTTCATCCTGGTTCTCGCCATCGTGATCACGATCCTCATCATCGCCCTGTGACGGAGGAGAAAAAGCTCAGTCCCGTCACCCTCGCAGCGGGGGCAGGGGCGTCGGTGGTGTCCATGGTCATCGGCTCCCTGTTCGGGGATGCCGGGACGCTGTTCGGGGCGGCGCTGTCCAGCATCACCTACAGCGTCGGGGCATTCATCTTCGAGGACAGGACCCGCAAGGCGCATGCGAAGCTGAAGGCGCGGAAACAGCGCGGCAAGGGGCAGGAGACTTACCTGGCGGACATGCCGCTGGAGCGCCACATCGATGAGCTGAGAGCGCACCGGACCCTGCACAGGACGTGGAACCTGGGACACAAGCTGGGCGTCGCGGGAGGCTTGCTCGCGGTCACCCTGAGCGCCTGCCTCGTGACCCTGGTCGTCGTGGAGCACGCCACCGGCAAGACGCTCTCCAGTAACCTCGGCGGACCTGTGCAGTACGGCACGACACTAGGCGGGTACAGCACTCACTCGCCTTCTCCGGCTCCGGTTGTTACCGTCACCCCATCAGGGTCAGGCGTCTCCGGAAGTCCCTCAGCGACGCTCTCAGGCTCTCCTGAGGCATCTCCGGACGCAGCTCCCTTCAGCGTGACCCCGGACGCTTCTCCTGATGCCAGTCCGTCTTCTTCTGTTCCTGCGCCGTCAGGTTCCGGGATGTAAGGTGGTGCTATGCCTGACCCCTACGAGCGGCACTCCCGCAGCAGGTGGGAATGGGGTTCTCCCGGTTCCCGGTCGCAGGAGCGGGCTGCCGCAGCCCAGGATGATCCGGCGAAAACCAGGACCCCTGGAAAGAAAGACCCGGACTTGTGCAAGGGGCAGCACTGGAAAGGCCCGCATCTAGGGGAAGTGATCCTGGTAGTTCCCGTTTTCCCCCGTCAGGGAAAGACGCCGGAATGCGGCTGGAGAATTCAGTCGTGGCGAGATGAGAGCATTTACTGGTCCTGTTATCACGAAGAGCACTGCCGGGAATGCGGCAAAGTGCTTCGCATCTCGCTATCCAGGCAGGAATGCCCGCTGTACCGCGAGATCACTCCTGCCGAGCGGAAAGTCCTGGAAGAAGAACTCGAAGCCTCCCGGGAGCGCAGAGCGAAATGGAGAGTTCACCGCCGTCCCGTGATAAAAGGACCCCAGGGATACCGGAAGAAAAGAAATGACTGACTGGGATGATCGCTGGCTGGAGCTTGCCGGTCATATCGGATCGTGGAGCAAGGACCGTAACACCAAAGTGGGGTGCGTGATTATCGGGGAGGGCGGGCAGATCCTCACGCAGGGGTACAACGGACTTCCCCGCAAGGTCGATGACGGCATCGAGCTGAGGTTCAGCCGTTCTGTGAGAAACGGACGCAGGGAGAAGCTCCGGTGGACCGAGCACGCCGAGCGGAACGCGATCTATAATGCTGCCCGGACGGGAACAAGCCTCCTGGGTGCCGTGATTTACTGCCCGCTGTACCCCTGCTCGGACTGCGCTCGCGGGATCATCCAGTCAGGAATAGCGGAAGCTGTCACTACTCAACCTGACTGGAATGATCAGTTCTGGGCTCCCGAATGGGAAGTATCGGAGATCATGTTCCGGGAGGCAGGCGTCCGGGTCCGTCTCGTCGCACCTTAGTAGTCTCGTACGCCAGAAGATTAAAGACGGTAGCCGCCGCGTGATCTTCGTCATCTTCACCGCACATCCACTGCAGGAGATGGCGCAGCGCTGAGGCCTTGAAGCGCGCCATTTCCTCTTCTCCTGACGCCTTCTCCCAGTTCCTCTCCCCGTATTTCAGCGCTCCCCGGGTCAGCAGTCCTGCTAGCCGGGTGAGGAACTGGTACTCATAGGGAATCCCCTCTGGGAAAATCAGGTCGAACCTGGGCTTGTCCCCGTTGACATCCCGGATCATTCCCGAAGCGTATTCCTCACGCCTGCCTGAGTCTTTCGTGATCCATCCACTCACGCGAACGTGCTCCATATCTCCAGCAGCAGGTACAGGGTCAGGACCGCGCACGCCACGGCACTGACCTTCCAGTCACGCGGGATTTCCCGCCACAGCCAGATGAGGTAATCCCAGTCCATCTCTCTCCAATGAGAAAAGGAGCCCCGCCGGAGCGGGGCTTTCTCTTTTCCTGTGCTATGTGACCGGCGGCTGCTTGTTCGGGACCGCGTAAACGCCGAGCGCGGCGGCTATCGCGACCGCCAGGACTACGTAATGATTCGTGCCGTAGTACAGCGAGGCGAATGTCAGCGCCTGCCCGATCGCCCCGGTGATGAACTTGGAGTAACGCCCCAGGTCGAATTTCATTCTTCCCCCTTGCCGGTCCGGCGGCAGTTCAGGCAGCTGATCCACGTGCACTGGGGATTCTCGCAGTGAGGCCTGGTCTTGGTCTCCTCGCAAGCAGGGCACGGCGGGAGGGTCCTCATCCGCCGATGACCTTGGTCCAGGTGTCCTTGCCGGTGATCCCGTCCACGGCAAGCGCATAGCGCTTCTGGAGCATCCTGACGGCATTGACGGTCATGGTGTCGTAAGTACCTGTCACGTTGCAGGGATAGCCGTAGACGTAGTTCAGGATCGCCTGGAGGCGCCTGACGTACCAGTGCGGCAGGTCGGCGTCGGTCATACCCGGGCTCAGCTCCGGCAGGTTGTTCACGATCTCCTCCAGTAGTGATATCCCCCCGAAAAAATCGGGGAGCAGCAGGGATTCATCCAGGTTCTTGCCGTGGAACCGGTCCGTCCACTGAGTGCCGTCAGCGGAGATGCTCATCGCCCGGCAGGAAGCGGGACCGCAGATGTGCGGAGAGAACGTGTAATGCGCGCTCCACAGCCGCAGGAGACTGCGAGAGACACCTGCTGCCTTCATGGCGGAAAGGATTTCCGGCATCACCGAGGCGCTGGCATAGAGCACGGGACGCTTCAGCCCTCTCGCCAGCTGTCTCGCGACCCATCCCGCTGACTGGGCAGGAGTGGCATCGCCGGTCTCCACATCCAGGCAGTCTGCGTCATCTTTCGCGAAAACCGCGATGGAAAGGATTTTCGCGTGCGGGAAGCGTGCCTTAGCTTCCGCGACGTCGGCGAATCTCCCGTCCACGTACACGGCAAGCGCTTCGGTATCAGCGGGGATCATGTCGAGGTCCACGCTATCGGACATGGTAATCATGGCGCCTCCTCTTCTGAGGGTAGCATTTCCTTTTCCGTTTTCCCGGCAAGCTGCTCCGTGACATGCCGAGCCAGTTTCTCATGAGAAGCGTAAATGTGCTTCTTCAGCCGGTAGTGATGCCACAGGAACAAGATGACCGTCCAGATGGACACGGCGAACACGTTAGGCCAGAGCTGAGCCCAGTCTTCCGCGATCAGGCGCATGATCACGGTCTTTCCCCCATCTGTCGAGGCAGTCGCGGCACAGGCAGAAGGCGGGGAGCGTGCCGTAGCGACCGCAGGAATGACAGTAGCCTTCCCTCACAGGGTTTCACCTCGCAGTCACAGCCAGTGCATTTATCATGCCACATGTGCGCCAGGCTTCCCGTGTCGCCGTCTTTGCTGGTTTCTTCTTCGAGATACCCGGCGATCTGGCAGCTGCGGCAGTGTATGCTCTCAGGCATGATCACTTACGTCTCGATTGACATCGAAGCCGATGGTCCCGCCCCGGGGCTGAACTCCATGCTCGCCCTGGGGGCGGCGGCATTCAGCCAGGAAGGTGCGGAACTGGAGACCTGGTACGGGAAGCTGATCGCCCTGCCTGATGCCAGGACCGACCCGGATACCATGTCATGGTGGGACACCCAGCCGGAAGCCTGGGCTGAAGTCATGAGTGGACGCGCTTTTCCCCGCATTGCGATCCCGAAGTTCGCCAGCTGGTGTGAATCTCTTCCCGGGAAGCCCGTAGCCGTCGCTAAGCCCGCCGCCTATGATTTCGCCTGGGTGAATTACTATCTCTGGCGGTTCGCAGGCAGGAATCCCCTGGGCTTCTCCTGCCGGGACATGGGAAGCTACGCTGATGGCATGAATCTCAGCAGGGAAGAGCAGGGGGAAATTTACAGAAGCATTGACAGGACGGGACTGCGCCCGCACATCGCGGTCGATGATGCCATCGAGCAGGGCAGGTACTGGATCGCCCTGCGGGCTAAGGCACGCGCGGGTGCTCGCTGAGCCACCAGAACAAGATCCCGAACAGGAACAGCAGCGTCTCACCCCAGGCGCCGTGATGCAGCGACCACGCTTGGCAGATGATGGCGAGAATGAAGAAGATTCCGGCGATGACCCAGGTGATCTTCATGATGCTCCTTTACGGATTGCAGTTGCGGGGCTTGAACACGGTCTTCAGGTACGCCTCGAACAGGGCGATATTCTGCTTCTGCTGAGGTGTCTTCGGCGGCGAGGACAACCCGATGACGTACTGCCACAGCCCGATCTGCTGGGCACGCGCCGTATTGCCCGACTCGCACAGGGCGCGCTGGTCCTGCTGTGCGACCTGTGCGATCTGGCTTGCCGTGCTGGCGACGCCGAACAGGAAATACTCGCTGACCAGCCCGCCCGCTATCAGCAGGGCGATAGCCGCAAGCGCCAGCACTACCCGGGTCGCGGGTCTCGTGTGCAGGAAGTTATTCATCGCTTGAGCCTGTCTTCCAGGACGGAAATGCGCGTCTCGTGATTGGCGTACATCGCCTTCATGTCAGCGACTTCCTTCGTGAGGTTCTGCACGGCGAGCGTGTTCTCCTCGGTGGCATTGACCTGCTTGAAGATGCCCCTGCCGATGACGATGATCGCCGACAGCAGGACCACCAGCCCGCCGAGCCCGCCGATAGCGACCAGTGCGTTCAACAGTCCCCCTTTTTAGGTCAGCAGGTCAGCGATTGCCGTGATGTCGCGACGTGCCGCCGAATTCCCCATGCTGTCAGAGGGTACTTTCCTGCGGGCGACATCTTCCAGTTTGCCTGGATCGGGAATGATATCCATTTCCCCGAAGAACAAGATATCGTGCGGGTCTCCGTGAAATCCGTGGAGAAGGTACTCCCGCAGTGATTCTTCTCTTTCCTGCGGATTGCTCCCGGTGATCTCATGGGGTTCCACGACGACATGATTCCACCGCCCTCGGAAGCGGGAGAAGCGATTGTATCTCTCCAGCTGGAAATGCAGCGGCTTGGGTTCCCCGTCATGAGTAACCGGGGATTCGCAGACGATATGGACTAGCCCGGGGACTCCTTCGAGGGCTTCCATGCGGGCTTCCAGGACATCAAGCTGGTCATCGGCGAGGACAATGCAGTCATAAACGCGCGGCATGTCAGCTCCAGTAGGAAGTAGGCTCGAAGTCCAGGGTAAGGGTAACGCGCCCGGTGACCGGCTGGTTGTGCGTGCCGAAATCGATGCGGCGCTTGATCTCGGTAACCCGCATCGTGTAGACAGCCCCGCCTCCGCCGACCACCCAGTCTTCCAGGGTCACGACGTCTCCCACGTTGACCCCGATCACCAGCGGCCAGGCAGCAGGGTAGGCGGCGGCATCGATCATCACCTGCTCGGCGCGTCGTCTCGGGGTGCCGAACGTGGACAGCAGCCAGTCCGCCTGCGCCTGCATCTCCGAGGTGTCCTGGAGCCAGGAGGTGACCTGCAGCGGCTGGGCTCCGTACCGGCGCTGGGAGGCGTTCGCCGTTGCCGCGTCAGAGGGAGTGATCAGCGGCAGTGCCGCTCCGGTGGGAGAAACCGGGGAGACGGTGATCGCGTTAAAGACCCGCTGCGGGTCGGTGACCCAGTTGAGTTCCCGGTAATAGGGGATTTTCCCGGTGGAAGGACCGATCTGCCAGACCGGGGACGAGTACTGGCTCGCCAGGTGCGGACGCTCCCAGTAGGTCAGGTTGCCGCAGTTGTCGATGTACAGGAATCCGTCGTCGGATTCCTGGATCGCCTGGATCGCGCTTCCCGCCTGGGTTCCTCCCCCGGTGGCGCCCGGCGCCTGCACCAGCAGCGGCGCCTGGTCGATGCACCTGCTCGGAGACGTGCACTTGCCCGCCCGCATCAGCCGCTCGATCCGTTCTCCTACCGTGTCGCCGACCGCAGAGGCCGCTGGCGGCGAAGAGCCGTCCCCGTTCCCGGTATCGGCGATGCCGTAAGACCCGGCGCTCGCCCCGTATCCCCCGCTGAAATCATCGCTGACCCCGGCA
>Ga0207660_10001080_pt1 | contig 18147 bp, 20 predicted proteins | sample KBSC73BmetaG_FD_184335 | JGI IMG/M metagenome (GOLD analysis project Ga0207660, IMG submission 184335) | Corn rhizosphere microbial communities from Kellogg Biological Station, Michigan, USA - KBS C7-3B metaG (SPAdes) (version 2) | ecosystem: Host-associated > Plants > Roots > Rhizosphere ... | reverse complement strand
TGGCGTCCGGCCTGACCGACAAGCCGGCCGCCATGGCGTGGCCGCCCCCGGCCAGCAACAGGCCCTCATCATAGGCCGCCTGCACCGCCTGGCCGAGATTGACGCCGGGCTGCGAGCGGCCGGAGCCCTTGCCGATGTTTGCGGCGCGGTCGATGCCGACCACCACGACCGGCTTGCGATACTTTTCGCGCAGGCGGCCGGCGACGATGCCGATCACGCCCGGATGCCAGTCGTCGGCCGCGACCAGCAGCATCGGGGCTGCGGCCTGGTTGCTCGCAGTCTCGATATGGGCGATCGCCGCGTCGGTAACCTCGCGCTCGACTTCCTTGCGCGAGGCGTTCAGCGCGTCGAGTTCCTCGGCAAGGCCCCTCGCCTCCTCGGCGTCGTCTGTGGAGAGCAGGCGCGCGCCGAGGTCCGCGCGGCCGATCCGCCCGCCAGCGTTGATCCGCGGCCCCAGCACGAAGCCGACGTGGAACACGGACGCCGGCCCCTGTGATTTCGCGACCTCCAGCAACGCCTTCAGGCCGGTGTTGCGCCAGGCCGACATTACCTTCAGCCCCTGAGCGGCGAGCGCGCGGTTGAAGCCGCGAAGCTCGGTGACGTCGCAGATCGCGCCCATCGCGGCCAGGTCCAGCCATTGCCGCAGGTCCGGCTCGGCGCGGTCGCCGAACAGCCCGCGCCTGCGCGCCTCGCGGTTCAGGGCGGCCAGCAGCACGAAGGTCACGCCCGCCGCCGCCAGGTGGCCCTGGCCTGAGACGCAGTCGGGACGGTTGGGGTTCACCAGGGCGGCGACGTGCGGGATCCCCTCGCCGCGCATCAGGTGATGGTCGATCACCACCACCTCGAGGCCGATCTCCGCGGCGCAGGCCAGGGCGTCGTGCGCCGCCGCGCCGCAGTCGACGGTGATCACCAGCTCCGCGCCCTCAGCCTTCAGGCGGCGGAACGCGGCCGGCGACGGGCCATAACCTTCAAGGATGCGGTCGGGCACATAGATCGGCAGGTCCTGGCCCATCGCGCGGAACCAGCGCACCAGCTGGGCCGCGGAAGAGGCGCCGTCGACATCGTAGTCGGCGAACACCACCAGCGGCCGGCGCCGCTCCAGGGCGTCGACCAGGATCTCGGCCGCCCGATCCATGTCGGTGAACCCGGACGGGTCGGGGAATAGCGCCTTCAGCGTCGGATTGAGATAGGTCTCGCCCTGCTCGGCCAGCACGCCGCGGGCGGCCAGGGCGCGCGCGAGCGGCTCGGAGAGTCCGTGGGCTAGCTGGTGACGGCGCACCAGCTCCGGATCGGCCGCCCGCTCGCGCCACAGTCGTCCGGAAAGCGATCGGGTGACGCCAAGGTAGCCCAGCTGGCCGCTGCCGTCCGCCAATCGCCGCTCCCATCTCCCAGGCGGCGCACTATCGGCCGCCAACGCGCGAGTCGCCAGCCCGCTCCGCGGATCCAGTTCACCGCAAAGTTGCGTCAAACGCGGACGCAGCCCTGAGGCCGTGATCTCGTCAGACCGGGCGCTTCATCCGCACCTCGCGCGCCGTGCGCGTCGCGGAGTTGAGCACCAGCGTGTGGGTGTGGACGAAGCCGCCCTCCAGCTTGACGCCGTCGAGCAGGGCGCCGTTGGTGACCCCGGTGGCCGCGAAGATCGCGTCGGCGCGGACCAGTTCGTGCAGGTCGTACTTCTTGTCGAGGTCGGTGATCCCCACCCGCGCGGCGCGGGCGCGCTCGTCGGCGTTGCGGAACACCAAGCGCCCCTGGAACTGGCCGCCCACGCATTTCAGCGCCGCGCACGCCAGCACGCCCTCGGGCGCGCCGCCGGAGCCCACGTAGAGGTCGACGCCCGTCTCCGGATCGGCGGTGTTCATGACCCCGGCCACGTCGCCGTCGGTGATCAGGTAGACGCGCGCGCCCACCCCGCGAAGGCCGGCGATGATCTCGGCGTGGCGCGGGCGGTCCAGGACGCAGACGGTGATCTCGGACGGCTCCACGCCCTTGGCCTTGGCCAGCGTCTTGACGTTGTCGGCCGGGCTCTTGTCGAGGTCGATGACGCCCGCCGGATAGCCGGGGCCGCAGGCGATCTTATCCATGTAGGTGTCGGGCGCGTTCAGCATCGTGCCCTTGGGGGCCCAGGCCATCACCGCCAGCGCGTTGGCCATGGCCTTCGCCGTGAGGGTGGTGCCCTCCAGCGGATCGAGGGCGATGTCGATCTTGTGCTTGCCGCCCTTGCCGACCTTCTCGCCGATGTAGAGCATCGGCGCCTCGTCGCGCTCGCCCTCGCCGATGACGATCTCGCCGTCGATGTCGAGGTCGTTCAGCGCGGTGCGCATGGCGTCGACCGCGGCCTGGTCGGCCTCCTTCTCGTCGCCGCGGCCCACCAGCTTCCAGGCGGCGATGGCGGCGATCTCGGTGACGCGGACCGCGTCCAGCACCAGGCTGCGGTCGAGGGTTTCGGAACTCATCTCTTCAGCGTCTCCGGCAAGTCTTTGCAGGTCGGGTTCAAATGCGCGCGATCCGTAGCAGGCGCGGGCGGTCGAGCACAGCCGGCAGGGCGGCGATCCGTTCGATGGCGGCCTTCAGGACGGATTCGGCGACCGCGTGGGTGGTCAGCACGATGGGCACGCCCTGGGTGTTTTCGACGGGCTTCTGCAGGAAGCTTTCGATCGAGACGCCGGCTTCCGCCAGGGTTTCGGAGACCGCGGCGATCACGCCCGGCTCGTCCTTGACCGAGAGCCGCAGATAGGCCCGGCCGATGCTCCTCGACGGATTGACCGGCGTGAACGGCGTAAGCTTGCCGGCAGGCGCCTGGAAGACGGGACGCACGGCGGCGGTCATCACGTCGGCGATATCGGCGGCGACCGCGGCGGCCGTGGGCCCCGCGCCCGCGCCGGGGCCCTGGAGGAATATCCGTCCGATCCGCGCGCCCTCGACGAACAGCGCGTTCAGCGCCCCGCCCGCCTGGGCCAGCGGGTGCGCCAGCGGGGCCAGCGATGGATGTACGCGAACCAGCACGCCGTCCGGCGAGCGGTCGGCGGAGGCGACGAGCTTGATCCGGTAGCCGAGGTCGCGGGCGAGCTGGATGTCGAGGAGTTCGACGCCCTCGATGCCCTCGATCTCGGCGGCGGCGTAGTTCGGGGCGCAGCCGAAGGCGAGCGCGGCCAGGATGGAGATCTTGTGCGCCGCATCGAAGCCGCCGACGTCCATGGTCGGGTCGGCCTCGGCGTAGCCCAGCCGTTGGGCCTCGGCCAGCACCTCGGCGAAGGAGCGGCCGGTCGCCTCCATCTCGGTCAGGATGTAGTTGCAGGTGCCGTTGAGAATGCCGGCGACCGACTTGATCTCGTCGCCGACCATGGCCTCGCGCATCACCTTCACGGCGGGCACCCCGCCCATCACCGCGGCCTCGAACAGGAGCGGCGCCCCGTGGGCTTCGGCGAGCGCGGCCAGTTCCGCGCCGTGCTCTGCGATCAGCGCCTTGTTGGCGGTGACGACCGGCTTGCCGGCGGAAAGCGCGGCCTCGACCGCCGCCTTGGCGGGGCCGTCGGAGCCGCCGATCAGTTCGACGAAGACCTCCGTCTCCGGCGAGGTCGCCAGCGCCACCGGGTCGTCGAACCAGGGTAGGCCCGCGATGTCGAAGGGCCGAGGCCGCGAGCGCGAGCGGGCCGAGACGCCGGTCACGCTGACCTTGCCGCCAGCCGGGGCGAAGTCCGGCCGCTCCGACAGGAACTTGAGCAGGCCCGCCCCGACGGTGCCCAGGCCCGCCACACCGATTCGCCAGGTGCGTGGCGGGTTCATTGTGCGGCCAGGGCGTTGTGCGCGCGGGCCAGGATCTCGTCCGACTGGTTGAGGAAGCGCTTCACGTTGCGCGCGGCCTGGCGGATGCGGTGCTCGTTCTCGACCAGGCCGACGCGCACGAAGCCCTCGCCATACTCGCCGAACCCCACGCCGGGCGCGACGGCGACGCCGGCCTCCTCGATCAGCAGCTTGGAGAACAGAAGCGAGCCGGCCTCCTTGAACTGCTCGGGCACCGGCGCCCAGGCGAACATCGAGGCCGAAGGCGAAGGAATGTCCCACCCTGCCCGCTTCATGGTCTCCACCAGCACGTCCCGGCGGCGCTTGTAGATGCCGCGGATCTCGTCGACGCAGTCCTGCGGCCCGTTCAGCGCCGCCGCAGCCGCCACCTGGATCGGGGTGTAGGCGCCATAGTCGAGGTAGGACTTCACCCGCGCCAGGGCCGCGCAGATCCGCGCGTTGCCGACCACCATGCCGACCCGCCAGCCGGCCATGGCGTAGGTCTTGGAGAGCGAATTGACTTCGACGGCGATGTCCTTGGCGCCTTCGACCTGCAGCACTGACGGCGGTGGATTGTCGTCGAAATAGATCTCCGAATAGGCGATGTCGGAGATCACCAGCATCTCGTGCTTTTTCGCCAGAGCGATCGCGTCCCGATAGAAGTCGAGGTCGACGCACTGGGCCGTCGGGTTTGAGGGATAGGACAGGATCAGCACGGTCGGCGGAGGGGCCGAGTGCTTCACCGCGCGGCTGACGCCCGCCAGATAGTCTTCCGGCGACAGCGCTGGCACGTGGCGGATGACGCCGCCGGCCATGATGAATCCGTAGGCGTGGATCGGATAGGCGGGGTTCGGGCAGACGATCACGTCGCCCGGCGCGGTCAGGGCCTGCGCCAGGTTCGCGAAACCTTCCTTTGAGCCCAAGGTGGCTATCACCTCGCTGTCCGGGTTCAGCTTCACGCCGAAGCGGCGGTCGTAGTAGCCCGCCATGGCGCGCCGCAGGCCGACGATGCCCTTCGAGGCCGAATAGCGGCCGGCCTTAGGATCGCGGGCCGTCTCGATCAGCTTGTCGACGATGTGTTTCGGCGTCGGCATGTCGGGATTGCCCATGCCGAAATCGATGATGTCGACGCCCTGGGCGCGAAGGCGCGCCTTGATGCGGTTCACCTCCTCGAGGACGTAGGGCGGGAGGCGTCGGATGCGGTGGAAGTCGGGGGTCATCTGGAAGGTCTTGCGCCGCGAGCTGCCCGTGTGCGGCTTTCATCGGAGGTGAAGTCGGGGCCTGGATAGACTCCGGGCGGGAGTCAGCCAAGCCATGGTTCGATGAATTCTGCCTCCGCTGGCGCTAGTGCTTGCGCGGCGGAGGCGGGGTAGCTCGCTTGCGCAGGGCCTTGGTGAAGGCCTCGGTGTCGGCCGCCTGCGGAGGCTCGATCGCCGGCCCGATCCCGGCCTGCGCCTCGGCCGCGAAGGTTTCGGTGTTGCTCAGCGTCCAGGTGTTGTCGGCGGTGGCCTGCTCGAGTTCGCGTCCGGCCTGGGCGATCTGGGCCGCCGACTGGCCGTATTGCTGATGCGGCCGCACGTCCTTGGGGATCGGCGGGATGCCGGCGAAAGTCGGATAAGGCGCATTCGGCCGCACGGCGCTCGCCACTTCGGCCGCCACCGGAGAGCGCGGATCGACCTTGGCGTCCTCGAACGGGTTGCCCACGCAGGCCGCCAACAGCGCGCACGCCGCGCCGCTCGCCACGAGGCGCGCAGCCAAGCGTGGGCGGCGGACGTTCACAAAAAGGCTCGACCGGACATGCATTTTCCGGTCCGGTCTTATGCGATGATCGAGACCGGCGAAAGGGCGCGCGCGCTTTCGCGGGCGGAGGAACACCGATGAGCGAGCAAACCTCGCCGACGAAAGGCCGTAAGGACAAGGACGGCAAGGCCGCGAAAAAGGCGGCCGCGAAGGCCCAAGGCAAGGTCAAACCGGACGGCGACGCCAAGGCCAAGAACGACGACGCCAAAGGCAAGAACCGGGGCAAGGTGAAGCCGCCGCTTCCGGAAGAGCCGCTGGCGCCCGCCGACATGCAGGGCGCGGCGCCGGCCGCGCCAGCCTTCGACATCGCCGCCCTGACCGCCGACCAGCGCGCCCAGGTCGAAAAGCTTTCGATGAACCTGGCCCGTGCGGCGCTGACGGCCCAGGGCGCGATCGCCGAGATGGCGCTTCGCCAGGCGGACCGCCCCGCCGCCCTCTCGCCAGATCCCTTCCATGTGGCGCCGGCGCTGACCGAGGTGATGGGCCGCCTCGCCGCCCAGCCCGACCGGCTGATGCGCGCCCAGGCCGATCTCTTCGCCCGCTACCTCGACCTCTGGCAGGCGACCGCGAGGCGCATGGGCGGCGAGACGCCCGAGCCGGTGGCGGTCCCGGCCCGCGGCGACAAGCGCTTCGCCGATCCCGACTGGGCGGAGAACCCGGTCTTCGACGTGATCAAGCAGTCCTACCTACTCACGGCCAACTGGATGAACGGCCTCGTCGCTGAGGTGAACGACGTCGAGCCGATGGCCAAGCGGCGGGTCGAGTTCTTCATGAAGATGCTCACCGACGCGTTCTCGCCCTCGAATTTCCTGGCCTCGAACCCGGCGGCGCTGCGCGAAGTCATGGCTACCGGCGGCGAGAGCCTGGTGCGCGGCATGGAGAATTTCGCCGCCGACCTGGAGCGCGGCGGCGGCCAGCTCTCCATCGCCCAGACCGACTACGAGATGTTCAAGATCGGCGAGAACGTGGCGACCGCCCCCGGCAAGGTCGTGTTCCGCAACGAAATCATCGAGCTGCTGCAGTTTTCTCCGACGACGGAGACGGTCTGCGAGATCCCGCTGGTGATCTTCCCGCCGTGGATCAACAAGTTCTACATCCTCGACCTTCGGCCCGAGAACTCGATGATCCGGTGGCTGACCGCCCAGGGGATGACCGTGTTCGTCGCCTCCTGGGTGAACCCGACGCCGGAGCTCTCCGACCGCACCTTCGAGGACTACATGCGCGAGGGCATCTACGCCGGGACGCAGGCGGCGATGGACCAGTGCGGCGTCACCCAGGTGAACACCGTCGGCTACTGCATCGGCGGCACCCTCCTTTCCGCGACGCTCGCCCACATGGCCGCGCGCGGCGACAAGCGGATCGCCTCGGCGACCTTCTTCGCCGCCCAGCAGGACTTCTCCGAAGCCGGCGACCTGCTGCTGTTCACCAACGAGGAGTGGCTCAAGGACCTCGAGCAGAAGATGGACGAGGGCGGCGGCGTGCTGTCCGGCCAGGCCATGGCCGACACCTTCAACGCGTTGCGCGCCAACGACCTGATCTGGTCGTTCTTCGTGAACAACTATCTGCTGGGCAAGGAGCCCAAGCCCTTCGACCTGCTGTTCTGGAACTCCGACCAGACGCGCATGCCCAAGACGCTGCACCTCTTCTACCTGCGCAAGTTCTACGGCGAGAACGCACTGGCCAAGGGCGAACTGGTGCTCGACAACGTCCGCCTCGACCTCAAGCAGGTGAAGACGCCGATCTATGTGCAGTCCTCGAGGGAGGACCACATCGCGCCTGCCCGGTCGGTCTACAAGGGCGCGAATCTGTTCGGCGGGCCGGTGACGTTCACGCTCGCCGGCTCCGGCCACATCGCCGGCGTGATCAACGCGCCCGCGGCGAACAAGTACCAGCACTGGACCAACGACCACCTGCCCGCCTCGCTGGAGGAATGGCAGGGCGGCGCCAAGGAGAGCGCCGGCTCCTGGTGGCCGCACTGGATCGCGTGGCTGAAGGCCCGCTCCGGCGGCCAGGTCCCGGCCCGCGACCCGGCCAAGGGCAGGCTCAAGCCCCTGGGCGACGCGCCAGGCGACTACGTGAAGGTCAGGAGTTAGCCGTCACACCTGCGGCGCAGGTTACTAAGGTTTAATGCCAGCTACCTTGCACCACCCAATACCTTGCGATAGGTCTTGGGCTCGCAAGGAGGCGCTGACGTGCCCGAAGCCATTGAGATCCAGCTGAAGAAGGGGGCGCTCGAGCTTTGCGTGCTCGCCCTCCTCTCCCAGCACGACAGCTACGCCTACGACATCGCAAGCCAGCTCTCCGATTCGATCGGCATGGGCGAGGGCACGATCTATCCGCTGATGCGCCGACTGCAGAACGACCGGCTGGTCGAGACCTATCTGGTGGAATCCACGTCGGGTCCGTCGCGGAAATACTACCGGCTGACCGAGGCCGGAAAGGCGAGCTTCGCCTCGCAGAAGGCCGCCTGGAGCTCGTTCTCCGGCGCGGTGCAGGGCATCCTTGGAGGGGTGAAATGACCCGTCAGGCGTTCATGGCCCGACTGCGGGAGGGCCTTCGCGGCCTGCCGCCGTCGGTCCAGGCCGACATCGTTGCGGACTACGAGACCCACTTCACCGAAGGGGCGGCCGCCGGCCGCAGTGAGGAGGAGGTGGCCGCAGCGCTTGGCGACCCCGGTCGCCTCGCCCGCGAATTGCGCGCCGAGCGCGGCCTGCAGCGCTGGGAGGAGGAGCGCACGCCCTCGGCCGGCGCGGCGGCGATCTTCGCCGTCCTCGGCCTGGGCGCCATCGACATCCTCTTCCTGCTGCCGATCCTGATGGGCGTCGGCGGCGCGATGTTCGGCATCGCGATCGCCGTAATCGCCGTCTTCTTCGCCGGCGGCGTGGTGTTCGCCGCGGGACCGTTCACCGGCCTGCCGGGCGGCGCGGCGGCCGCCGTCCTGGCCGGCATCGGCCTGATGTCCGGCGCGGCCTCGATCGGCGCGCTGCTCGCGATCTGCACCATAGGCCTGGTGAACGCGCTGGTCTGGTACGGCCGCCTGCACTACCGGCTGCTGAAGCCGGCCCTGGAACCGCAAAGCGTGGGAGGCGTGCGATGATCCGCGTGCTCGTCATGATCGCCGTCACAGGCTTCCTGCTTTCGGTGGTCACGCTCTCCACGGCCGTTGCGATCGGCGGCCCGGACCTGCTCAGCCGCGGCGCGTGGAACTGGGGCCGCTGGAGCTCGGACAACGACTTCGAGATCAACGGCCGCCACTGGGGCCATCACCGCGACTGGGCCGACAGCGGTCCGCAGACCACCCGCGAGATCGCCTGGAGCGGCGGCGACACCCTCGACATCGACATACCGGCCGACGTTCAGTTCACCCAGGCGCCCGGTCCGGGCAAGCTCACCGTCTCCGGGCCGAAGTCGCTGGTCGACGATCTCGAAGTCGACGGCGGACGGGTCAGGTTCCGCCGTCACGACCATACGCATTGGGGCGACGTGACCATCGTCATGACCGCGCCGGCGGTGACGCGGTTCCAGATGGAAGGCAGCGGCAAGATCGCCATCGCCGGCTACCGGCAGGACAAGCTGGAGGTGGAAATCTCCGGCGACGGCGGCGTCAGCGCGGTCGGCGAGGCCAGGGCCATCTCGCTCAATGTCTCCGGTTCCGGCAGCGCCGACCTTGGCGGGCTGAAGGCCAGGGACGCCGATGTGAAGATCGACGGCTCCGGCGACGCCACGCTCTCCCCCGCCGACAGCGCGAAGATCGATATCTCGGGGTCCGGCGACGTCACCCTGCTGACCCGCCCGGCGAGGCTGGAAAGCAGCGTCTCCGGCTCTGGCACAGTCGAACAACGGGACGCGGCGGCGGGCGTCTCGCCCTCTCCGTCGTCGTCGCCTCCGCCGAAGCACGGCAAACGCGTCTAGGCGGGCACGAACTTCAGCGACAGGCCGTTGTTGCAATAGCGCAGGCCGGTCGGCTTCGGCCCGTCGTTGAATACGTGGCCGTGGTGGCCCAGGCATTGGGCGCAATGGTACTCGGTGCGCGGCACGCCGATGGCGAAGTCCTTCTTCTCCAGGAACGCGCCCTTGATGTAGGTGTAGAAGCTCGGCCAGCCGGTGCCGCTTTCGAACTTCCAATCCGATTTGAAGACTGGAAGGCCGCAGCCCAGGCAGACGAAAGTCCCCTTGCGGTGTTCCGCCAGCAGCGGGCTCGAGCCCGGCGGCTCGGTGTCCTCGTGGCGAAGCACCTCATAGGAGGCGTGCGGCAGGCGTTTCTGCCAGTCCGCGTCACTGAGCTTCCGGAACGGCGAAGCCGCGTAGGGATCAGCGGCGGCGAAGGCGAGGCTGGGAAGCGCGGCGGTGACGGCGGACGCCATCAGGAACCCGCGGCGCGAAAGCGGGGACAATGACAAGGTGCTCATGCCGGGATTACGCGCCGCCCGGGCCGAAAGTTACAAGGAATCTTCGATTTCAGCGCTGTCACAAGCGCGCCATTCGTAGAGCGCATCGGGTGTTTTTTCCTCGTTGCCCGACCCGTCGGTGAGCCGGACCAGCACGAAGCCGCGGGCTTCATAGAACCGCCGGGCGCGCGTGTTCTGCTGAAAGGTCCAAAGCCGCTTGGGCCGGCGGAGCGCCAGGACATGCGCCAGCAGGGCCGCGCCTATGCCCTGGCCATGCCGGTCGGGGCGGACATAGAGCTGGTTGATCCAGTCATCGGTGTAAGCGATGTAGCCCGCGACCTCGCCCTGGGCGTCGGCCACCCACACCTGATCCTTGTGCAGCACCTCGCCGGCCATCCAGGCGACGGCTTCTTCGACGGTATGCAACTGCGGCAGGAAGGTGAGCGTGCGCATCGCCTGGATGTGCGCCGCCCCGAGCGCCGGGGCGTCGGCCGCCGTGGCGCGGCGCAGGTTCAAAGGCCCGCGCCCTCCTCCAGGCCCAGCATCAGGTTGAGGTTCTGCACGGCCGCGCCGGATGCGCCCTTGCCGAGATTGTCCAGGATCGCGATGAGCCGGGCCTGGGTGCGTTCTGCGTTGGCAAACACGAAGAGCTTCATGCGGTTCGTGCCGTTCAGGCTCTCCGGATCCAGCGCGGCCACGTAGCCGGCCGCGCCGGCGCGACGCTGGCCGAGCTCGGCGCATTCGGCCCCGCTGGCCACCTCGACGAACGGCTCTCCGGCATAGGCCGCCTCCAGGGCAACGTGCAGATCGCTGGGGTCGGGCTTGCCCGGCAGCGCCCAGAGCTGCAGCGGGACCTCGACGATCATGCCCTGGGCGTAGCGGCCGACCGCGGGCGCGAACACCGGCGGGTGCTTCAGGCCGGCGTGCTGCTGCATTTCCGGCAGGTGCTTGTGCGCGAGCGTCAGGCCGTAAGCGCGGAAGGCGTCGTTCGTGCCATCGGGCGCCGTCGCCTCGAACTCGGCGATCAGACCCTTGCCGCCGCCGGAGTAGCCGGAGACGGCGTTGACCGTCAGCGGAAAGTCCGGCGGGACCAGGCCCGCGGCGACCAGCGGGCGGACCAGGCCGATGAAGCCCGTCGGATAGCAGCCGGGGTTCGCGACGCGGGTCGAGCCGGCGATGGCCGTCCGCTGACCAGGGCCCATCTCCGCAAAGCCGTAGGCCCAGTCGGGCGCGGTGCGATGGGCCGTCGAGGCGTCGACAATGCGCACGCTGTTCGAGGTCACCAGCGACACCGCCTGGCGCGCGGCGTCGTCCGGCAGGCACAGGACGACCGCGTCCGCGCCATTCAGCAGCTCGGCCCTCGCGTCGGCGTCCTTGCGCCGCGCCGGATCGATCGACAGCACCTCCAGGTCGCTGCGGCCGGCGAGCCGGTCGCGGATCTGCAGGCCGGTGGTGCCGGCTTCGCCATCGATGAAGACTGTGTGGGTCATGGGCTTGGCATCCCGACACGGAAAATGGGAGCAGACAAAGAGAAAGGGGCGCCTCGGTTTCCCGAAGCGCCCCTTTTTCGAAACGCGAGTTTTCGCAGCTTCGCTTTAGCGCTTCGAGAACTGGAAGCTGCGTCGGGCCTTGGCCTTGCCGTACTTCTTCCGCTCGACGACGCGGCTGTCGCGGGTGAGCAGGCCATGTGGCTTCAACACGCTGCGCAGTTCGGGCTCGTAGTAGGTGAGCGCCTTGGAAATGCCGTGGCGGATCGCGCCGGCCTGGCCGGAGAGACCCGAACCCTGCACGGAGACGATCACGTCGAACTGGCCCGCACGGTCGGACAGCTCGAACGGCTGCGCCAGCATCATCCGCAGCACAGGACGCGCGAAGTAGACCTCCTGGTCGCGGCCGTTGATGGTGATCTTGCCCTTGCCGGGCTTGATCCAGACGCGGGCGATGGCGTTCTTGCGCTTGCCGGTCGCGTAGGCGCGGCCCTGGGCGTCGACCTTGCGCTCGTGGACGACGACGTCCTCGGCGGCTTGCGTGCCCAGGCCCTTCAGGGCGTCGAAGCCGGTTGCGACTTCGGGCGTGGTGGCTTCCGACATGATTACGCGCTCCGCACGTTCTTGGCGTTCAGATCGGCGAACGCGATGGTCTCGGGGTTCTGGGCGGCGTGCGGATGCTCGGCGCTGTTGTAGATGCGCAGGTGCGTCAGCTGCTTGCGGGCCAGCGGGCTTTCCTTGGGCAGCATGCGCTCCACGGCCTTCTCAAGCACCCGCTCGGGGAAGCGGCCGCCGAGGATCTTGCCCGCGGTGCGTTCCTTGACGCCGCCGGGGTGGCCGGTGTGCCAGTAGTAGATCTTGTCCTGCAGCTTCTTGCCGGTGAACTTCACCTTGTGGGCGTTCACGACGACGACGAAGTCGCCGCAATCGACATGCGGGGTGTAGTCAGGGCGGTGCTTGCCGCGAAGACGATTGGCGATGAACGTCGCGAGGCGGCCGACCACGGCGTTCTCGGCGTCGATCACAATCCACTTCTTCTCGACCTCGGCGGGCTTCAGCGAAGCCGTGGTCTTCATCATGGGAACTCATCCGGATCTTGGGCCGCAACGAGGGGGTCGCGGCGTGAGCCGGGGCATATGCCGACAATGCCCGATGCTGTCAACTCACTCGCGCCGACTTATCGTCAAGCCTCTGAAAACGCGCACGTTTCCTGATACGGTAATATATTACCGGCCCTCGCCCTTCGCCTTGGCTTCCTCGGCGAGATAGGCCGCGCTGAAGGTCTTCATCTCCTGCGCCTTGGGGATCAGCGTCGGGTAGAACTGGACGAAGGTGGTGTCCACCGCCCCGTGCTGCTCATGGCAGGTGTTGCAGGCCGACGTCTGCGGCAACGCCGCCGAGGGCTCGTTGCCGTTGAACGGGAAGAAGGCCCAGCCGCTCTTGAAGCGTGCGGTGTCCTTCACGTGGGCCTCCAGCCCCAGGCGGTCGGCCTGGAATTGGCCCTTCTTGTTGATCGAGCCGCGCCCCTCGCCCTTGCGGACCTCCAGCATGAAGATCGTCTTGTCCGGCCAGGCGCCGGTCTTCTGGTAGACTTCGTAAGCCTCGCGGTTGACGAAGACGTTGTCGAACAGGTGGCGGTCGGCGGGGCCGGCGGCCTCGGTGTAGGCCATGTCCATCCCCGAGGTCAGGTAGACCCAGGTGCGGTAGTCCTTGGGAAACTGCAGCTTGCCGTCGGCGGTGTAGGCGACGTCGGGCGCCCGAGGTTCGGAATGCGACGCCGCCGTGGCGGCCAGCCCGCCGGCGAACGCGACGACGAGCGCCGCCGAGAAAATACGAAATCGCGATTGCATGCCTTGAGCCCCCTTCAGATCGCCCCTGTTCCGCTCTTTATGAGGCTGGGCCGTGGGCGTCCGCAATGACAAGGAACCCGCGATTCCAGACGCGGCTCAGACCCGCCGCACCCGCCAGGCAAAGACGACGGCGAGGGCCAGCGTCAGGGCCGCCGTCAACTGATGGGCCACGCCCAGGCCGATCGGCACGCGCGCCATCAGGGTGGCGATTCCCAGGAGCGCCTGCACGGCCACGAGGGCCATGACGCCCAGGGCCAGCCGCTTGGATTCGAGCGGCAGGTAGCGCGAACGCGCAGCGCCGACGCCAAGGACGATCGCGGCCAGCACCAGCAGATAGGCGACCATCCGGTGGTGCAGCTGCACCGCGGCCTGGCTGTGCGCCAGCGTGGCCCAGAGCCCGTCGCCCGCGTAGTCCTGCGGGAACGCGCGCCCGGCGAACAACGGCCAGTCGTTGTAGACCAGCCCCGCGTGGTTGCCCGCCACCAGAGCGCCCAGCAGGATCTGCAGGTAGATGAGCCCCACCAGCCCGAGCGCCCGGCCGCCCCAGGGGCTCGGCAGGGTCTGGCGCGCCGAACCCGACCAGGCGTCGAGCGCCGTCCAGATCAGGGCGCCGAGCAGCGCGAAGGCGATGCCCAGGTGGATGGTCAGCCGCTCGGGCGCGACGTAGACGCGGTCGGCCAGGCCGCTCGCCACCATCCACCAGCCGACGATGGGTTCCAGCGCCAGCAGCAGGACGACCGCCCCGAACTGCCAGAGCAGGCGGCGCGGCAACTCGCGGCGCACCGCGAACCAGATGAGCGGGACCAGGAACACGACGCCGAGCAGCCGCGCCAGGAACCGGTGCGACCACTCCCACCAGTAGATGAAACGGAACTGCTCCAGCGTCATGCCGGGGTTGATGAGCTGGAACTGCGGGATTGCCCGATAGCCCGCGAACTCCGCCTGCCAGGCGGCCTGGCTGAGCGGCGGCAGCACGCCCGCGATCGGCTTCCACTGGGTGATCGAAAGCCCCGAGCCGGTCAGCCGCGTCGAGCCGCCCACCACCACCATGGCCAGAACCAGGGCCGCCACGACGAGCAGCCAGATGGCCACGGCGCGGGATCGGTCGGAACGCAGGAACGAGGTCATGGGCCGGAACGGGGACGAGACAGCGCCTGGGAGGCGGGACTGCCGCGGGGCCTACACCGGCGCGACCGGCGCGTCCACGCTTCCTCCCCGGCGCATGGGCGGCTAAGCACGCGCGATGAACCCGCGGCTGCGCAAACTGATCGGCCTCTTCGGCATCCTGGCCTTCCTGCTCTTCTACGTCGGCCTGGTGGTCCGCGTGGCTGAGTTCGTCCCCAACCACGGCCCACTGCAGTTCGCCTTCTTCGCGCTGGCCGGCGTCTGCTGGGGCATCCCCATCCTGCCGCTGCTCACCTGGATGAACCGCGGACGCTAGCTGTTTTCGGGATTGCGGCGACGATCGTCGCCCGCCTATAAGGCGCGCTCGCCGCGAGGCGTCGGAGCGTAGCGCAGCCTGGTAGCGCACTTGACTGGGGGTCAAGGGGTCGCAGGTTCAAATCCTGTCGCTCCGACCATTCGCCGGCGAGACTTCCCCCTTCAGGGTCTCAGCAGAGCGTCCAACCGCTGCTTGGCGGTTTCGAGGTCGCGCAGCGCGTCATGGAGGCCGTCGCGGCCCGCGCGCGGCGGTGCGCCCTCGCCCAGCGCAGGCGCCGTCGCGCCCTCCCCGCTTCCGGCGCCCACGAGGCGGCGCAGGCCTTCCTCGCGGTGCAGGCGCTGGACGCCCTTGATGGTGTAGCCCTCGTCATGCAGCAGACGCTTGACGCCGCGCAGGACCGCGATGTCCGACGGGCGATAGAACCGCCGGCCCCCGGCCCGCTTCATCGGGCGAATGAACGAGAACTTGGTTTCCCAGAACCGCAGGACGTGTTGCGGCACGCTGAGCTCGTCCGCCGCTTCGGAGATGGTCCGAAAGGCTTCCGGCCCCTTGGCCACGGCCTAGTGCGCCCTCACCGCGCTAGCGCCCGGTCGACCCGCGCCTTCATCACCTGGGAGGCGCGGAAGCCGATCACGCGGCGCGGCTCGATGGCCGCAGGTTCGCCGGTCTTGGGGTTGCGGCCCATGCGCGCGCGCTTGGCGCGCACCTGGAAGACGCCGAAGCCGGAGAGCTTGACCTGCTCGCCGCGCTCGAGGGCCACGGACATCAGCTCAAGCACGCGCTCGACCAGCTCGCCACAATCCTGGCGAGTCAGGCCCACTTCCTCGTGGACCGCCTCGCACAGATCGGCCCGTGTCACCGTCGCGCCCTTCATGCTCGCCTCAAGTCCCCCGTAGCGGTAGCGTAAGCGTGCCCTGATTTGTCCCATCGCGTCAAAGACTTCAAGCGCGCGATTGCGCGAAACCCTCAAGCCTAGAGGCGAAGGACGCAAGCGCCCCAGGTGAGGCCGCCGCCCATCGCCTCCAGGAGAAGCAGGTTGCCAGGCCTGATGCGGCCGTCGCGCACGCCCTGGTCGAGGGCCAGCGGGATCGACGCGGCCGAGGTGTTGGCGTGCTGGTCGAGGGTGGTGATCACCTTGGCTTCGTCGATGCCGACACGCTTGGCGACGCCCTGCAGGATGCGCAGGTTCGCCTGGTGCGGCACGAACCAGTCGACGCTGGCGACTTCGATTCCGGCATCCTCGGCCGCCGAGGTGATCGCCTCGGAGATGTTGACGACGGCGTGGCGGAAGACCTGGTTGCCCTGCATCCTGAGCTTGCCGACCTGGCCGTTGGTCGAGGGGCCGCCATCGACGAACAGCAGTTCCTGCTTGGTCCCGTCGGCCCGCAGCGCAAAACCCAGCAGGCCGCGGTCGGCGGTGGTCCCCTCGCCGACCACCGGCTCCAGCACGACCGCACCGGCCCCGTCGCCGAACAGCACGCAGGTGCCGCGGTCCGTCCAGTCCATCAGCCGGGTCATGGTCTCCGCCCCGATCACCAGGGCGCATTTCGAGCGGTTGCGGGCCACGAAGCCGTCGGCGACGGACAGGGCATAGACGAAGCCGGAGCAGACGGCCTGGACGTCGAACGCCACGCCGATCGGGCAGCCCAGCTTGCGCTGGACGATGGTCGCCACCGCTGGAAAGGTCAGGTCCGGCGTGGTGGTCGCCACCACGATGAGGTCCACGTCCTGCGGCGTGCGGCCGGCGGCCTCCAGCGCCCGGCGCGCGGCCGCCACGGCCAGGTCGGAGACCGGCTCGTCGTCTCGCGCCTGGTGGCGCTGGCGGATGCCGGTGCGCTCGACGATCCATTCGTCGGAGGTGTCCACGAATTTAGAGAGGTCGTCGTTGGTGACCACACGGTCCGGCAGATAGCCGCCGACGCCGGTCACCGCGCTGCGCAACACGCTCGTCACTCGCTGGCTCCTTCGGCCGCCCCTTCCGCGGGGGGCGGCTCGGTCGTCGGCGCAAGCGCGGGGTCGGCAAGCGCATCGGGGAGCCGTCTCATATTCCTTTCGATCTCGGCGGAGAAGTCGCTCCGCGCCAGATCGACCGCCAAACGGACCGCCATCGCGAAATCGCGCTCACTGGCGCCGCCGTGGCACTTCACCACGATGCCGTTGAGGCCCAGCAACGGCGCGGCCGGTGTCGGCGACAGCCGCTCGCGGAACTTGCGCAGCGCCGGGCGCGCAAGCATGTAGCCCAGGCCCGCGAAAACGCCCGAGGCGAAGGCGGCGCGCAGCTCGGCGATCATGAACCCCGCCGCGCCCTCCATGGCCTTCAACGCCACATTGCCGGTGAAGCCGTCGGTGACCACCACGTCCACCTCGCCGTGGGTGATGTCGTCGCCCTCAACGAAGCCGCGGTAATCCAGGTCGAACTTGCCCTCGCGCAGGATACGGTTGGCCTCGCGGACCTCCTCGTGGCCCTTCATCTCCTCGGACCCGACGTTGAGCAGCCCGACCGTGGGCTTTGACACTCCGTGGGCGGCGCGGTGGTAGGCCTCACCCATGATGGCGAACTCGACGAGCCGCTCGGCGTCGCAATCGATGTTGGCGCCGGCGTCCAGCAACGTGGTCAGGCCCTTGGGCGTCGGGATGCTGGTGACCAACGCCGGCCGCTCCAGATCGCCGGTCATCCGCAGGATCAGCTTCGAGATCGCGACGAGGGCGCCCGTGTTGCCGGCCGAGACAGCTGCGGCGGCCTGGCCCTCGCGGATCGCCTCGACCGCGGCCCACATCGACGTGCCCTTGCCGCGACGCAGCGCCTGGGCGGGCTTTTCGTCCATGGCGATGACGCGTTCGGCGTGACGAATCTCGACGCGGGGAGCGGCGTCGCGGTGCTTCGCCAGCGCCGCGGCCAGGGTCGGCTCGTCGCCGTGCAGCAGGATACGGACGCCTTCCGGCAGGTCGCGAAGCGCGCGCACGACGGCCGGAAGCACCACGGACGGGCCGTGGTCTCCGCCCATGGCGTCGACGGAAATCACCAATGACTGGGTCAAGACGGCGCTTTGGTCCTTCGACGGGTCCCGCCGGATTCGAGCGTGACGATAGCGCCCGGGCTCGGCAATGCAAACAAGGCCTTACGAGCTTACGGCTCGCCGCCCTTCAGCTTCTTCAGCACCGCGAAGGGCGACTCAGGCTCTTCGGGCGGGGCGTAGTCGAACGCGACGCCGGGCTTGCGGGCGAACGGGTCGATCTCCAGCGCCAGATGCTCGACCACATAGCCCGCCAGGTCGATGGCGTCGCCTTCCAGCACGTCGGGCGGGTCGGGCGCCTCGGGGTCGAATTCGATCTCGCCGCCGGTCGCGAGCGGAGCCAGCGGGCTGCCGGCCGGCACGACCCGGACCGCTATCCGACCGCTC
>Ga0207660_10001072_pt1 | contig 18193 bp, 12 predicted proteins | sample KBSC73BmetaG_FD_184335 | JGI IMG/M metagenome (GOLD analysis project Ga0207660, IMG submission 184335) | Corn rhizosphere microbial communities from Kellogg Biological Station, Michigan, USA - KBS C7-3B metaG (SPAdes) (version 2) | ecosystem: Host-associated > Plants > Roots > Rhizosphere ... | reverse complement strand
CTGGCGGACGGTAAGACAGCAGGGGGGAGCACTCTTCAGGCTCTTACGGGAGCTCCTTCCCGACCGGAGGAAAAGCAAGTACGGCGATCTGGAATACGACTTGGACCACATGGTGGACACCACGCGTGCCAACGTACCTTTTCGCACACAGTTGATGGCCGCGCTGAGCGGCCATCAGTATTTCCCCTCCGAACCGTGGCTCTTTGATGAGATCATGCACGCGCTATGTATCGACTTCAGCCGGTTTACGTTCGTTGATCTCGGCTCAGGAAAGGGAAGAACGCTGCTCATGGCCGCGAGCAGAGGGTTTCGTCGCGCTATTGGCGTGGAATACATCCCGGAACTGCACAGGGTGGCTGTGGAAAACGTAAGAAGATTCGTTGCGGCCCATGCCGTTCACCGAACCCAATTGGAAAGCGTTTGCATGGATGCCCGCGATTTTGATTTTCCGCCGGATCCACTGGTTGTTTATATCTACAATCCATTTCCTGAGGCAGTCTTGGCCGGAGTGCTTGAACGGTTGGCAGCTTCCATGGCAGAGAAGCCGCGCCCAACTTTCATTGCCTATCGGTACTTGGAATTCGAAAAGCTGCTCATGGATTGCGACTGGCTGGAGCAAATCGCCGGGACGGAGCAGTGGGCGGTGTACAAAGCATCGGGCGATCACCGCCGTCGGGTGATCGGGTGATCGGAGTTCTGCGATTGAAAAATGCTTATTGCAGGCGTCACCCAGAATTCGCTTTGCCCTAGTGAGTTCTTCAGATCACCCGATCACGTGCGATCACCAGATCACCCGATCTACGTGATGCTCACCTCTTCATACGTTCCGTACACCTCACGCAAAGCCTGGCAGATCTCGCCCACGGTTGCGTAGGCACGGACGCAGTCGATGATATAAGGCATGGTGTTTGCCTGGCTGATGTTGCCGTCCTTGGGGACAACCGGCTCTTGCGCGGCAGAGCGCTTGAGCGCATCGAGGCGGCGCCGGACCTCGTTGTTGTCACGGCGGGCACGTAGTTGCTTCAGCTTTTCGGTTTGGCGTTGCGCCACCGACTCGCCGATATAGAGAATCTCTGGCGGCTCTTCTTCGATCACGAAATCATTCGCGCCGACGATAATCTTCTCGCGCGCTTCAACGGCCCGTTGGTACTGGTACGACGCCTCGGCGATCTCCTTCTGCGGGTATCCATTTTCGATAGCCTTGACCATCCCGCCCATCGCATCGAGCTTGTCAAAGTAATCGAAGGCGCCCTTCTCCATATCCAGGGTGAGCTTCTCCACAAAATACGAGCCGCCCAGCGGGTCTACGGTCTGGGTCACTCCGGATTCGTAAGCAATGATCTGCTGGGTGCGCAGGGCGATGCGCGCGGCATCCTGAGTGGGCAACGCCCAGGCTTCGTCGTAGGAATCGGTATGCAGGGACTGCGTTCCGCCCAACACCGCCGCAAGTGCCTGGATGGCAACACGAGCGATGTTGTTCATGGGCTGCTGCGCCGTCAGGGAGACCCCTGCGGTCTGCGTGTGGAAGCGCATCAGCGTGGTGCGCTGCTGTTTGGCTCCGAAGCGGTCCTTCATGAGCCGGTACCAGATCTTACGCGAGGCGCGGAACTTGGCGATTTCCTCAAAGAAATCGTTATGCGAATTGAAGAAAAAGCTAAGGCGCGGGCCAAATTCATCCACATCCAGGCCACGACGGCGCGCCCACTCAACGTATTCAACGCCGTCATAAACCGTGAATGCCAGCTCCTGCAGCGCCGTTGAACCAGCTTCGCGGATGTGATATCCGCTGATGGAAATAGTGTTGAAGCGGGGCGTGAACTTTGAACCGAATTCGAAAGTATCAATCACCAGACGCATGGAAGGCGCCGGCGGGTAGATGTACTCCTTCTGCGCGATGTATTCCTTCAGGATGTCGTTTTGGATGGTGCCGGAAACTTTCTTCCAGTCAGCGCCCTGCTTTTCCGCCACCACCAGATACATGGCCCACAGTACGGAGGCCGGGGAATTGATGGTCATGGAGACTGTCGTCTTTTCGAGATCGATGCCGCTGAACAAAATCTCCATGTCTTCAAGGGAATCAATGGCCACGCCGCATTTTCCGACCTCGCCCTCGCTCGCCGCGTGATCGGAGTCATAGCCCATCAGAGTAGGAAGGTCGAAAGCCACGGAGAGGCCGCCGCCGCCATGCGCGAGAAGATATTTGTAGCGCTCGTTTGTCTCCTCTGGTGATGCGAAGCCGGAAAACTGCCGCATCGTAAAAAGCTTCCCGCGATAGCCCGTGCTGTGGATGCCTCGCGTGTAGGGAGCTTGGCCGGGAAAATTCAGATAGTGGTCGTAATTCCAGTCGTCGGGCAGATCAGCCTGGGTGTACAACCGCCGAATGGGCATGCCGCTGATGGTGGTGAAGCGTGCATTGCCGTGCTCATCCAGATTTACCCCACTGGGCGCTCCGATGGGCTTTTCTGGTGATTTCTCCAGCCCCGGGGCGAGAGTCTTTTCCGCCCAGTGCTGCTCTGATTCCGAAGGATGTCGTCCCTGGAATACTTCCGCAATCGGGTTCTCAGCGACGCTGCCCCCGTCCTTGGGTTTGCCTTTTTGAGGTTGATCTGCCATAAGAAGAATCCAAACCCTCAATCATAGAAGATGCGTAAAAGCGGGAGCAAGAACTAACCTAATGGGTCAGTTGGCGGTCTGGGCCTGCACGGAGACTTGGTGCAGAACGGTTTGAGAGTCATCAGAGGCCTGTACGCTGGCAAAGAAATCGCGCAGTTGCTGATACCGCTCCGGTGGGAACAGCACACCGTTGAGACGCAGTGTGCGCTCCATATTCACTCTGTTTTTCACGCTACTGCTCAGGCTGCTGAATGCTGCAAAATCGGTCTTTGCCGACTGAGGCGGTGAAAGAGTCTCCGTTGTGTAACCGGCTGGCAATTCCAGCGCAACGCTATCAGCTTCAGTAAACGCATAATGGTAGTACACGGGATACTTGCGTGGCCCGGTTTTGAGCACACGACGGGTCTTGGGCCTGAACAGAGCGGCGGGAATGAGCAGGCGTTTACCAGCCACCGAGGCATATTCCGGAACCTCAACATTGAATATGGCAACCAGCCCCTCGTCTTCATTCTCCCAGCCGGTGGATGTTGTCATTTCAACCTTCGCGTTGGTTGGGAGCCATTCTTTTAGTTCATCCTCCAACTCCTTTTTTCTGCCTGCGTCATCCGTGTCGAGCGCGGCAAGGCGGCGCTCCAACGCGTCCACGCCGGAGAACGCAATCCGGACCTCTCCTTTGATGGAACCGTTGGAGTTCAGCATCATATTGGCCGAGCGGGAGATGAGAGAGTTGCGGGCGTCGGTAGCGGGCGTGGAAACGAAGGTTCCGGGATCCATCATGTCCATGGCCGCAGTGCCGGTACTTGTCCACCGCAGAAGACCGTAAGGGCAGAACCGGGTGCCGGGATCAAGGAATACCGACTTGCCATTCAGCCGTACCAAGGCAACTTGAGAATCGAGCTGCTCGAACGACAGCACGTCGCGATCAAAGAAGTTCGTCTTTCGGCTTGAGACAAGCATTACGGAGGCCGTAAATCCCACGCTGCGCGCCATGGCGACAAACAACATAGTGACATCGCTCCGGTCGCCATAACCGTGTTTGAGAACATCGACCACGTTCTTGGCCTCCTTGAGTTGTTCCTGCTTCTGTTCACGCGAGGTCCGCTCCCGTTCGTAGGAGAGGTTTCTTAGTTGTTGCGCGCGTGCGTACAGCTTGCGCAGTTTCTTCCCGGGATCGGTCTCATTGCCAATCGCCTGCTGCGCCGCCTGCTTGATCTCCTTGTGATCCCCGATGAAATAATCGATGCCGCGGGACCACCACTGGCCCGTTCTATACCAGTATGCTGAAGGAGAAGGGGTATAGGGACTGGTATAAAAGAATTTTACGTACAGTTTGTACACGCTTTCCGGGGGCATCTGCTCTTCTGGCTCAAACGGCGGCACGTTCTCCACGTCGAGCCGCAGCGTGCCAGCTTTCATATCCTTCTCCGGAGTCTTGTTGAATCCGGGCGTGGTAACCCACTCCACGTCGTAATGTTTATCGAAGCGAAAAGAGAGGTGCTCTTTCACAGCATACAAGTCGTGCTGAACCACCCATTCGTGATGCCGCAGATCTTTATCGCCGTAGTGCAGCTCGTAGCGGTATTCAATAATGCTGCCGGGGGTGACCTGCGCGAGGGTAAAGGCGCGCACTCGAATGCGAATCCCCTGTCCGCGAAGAACGACCTTTTCGAATGGCTGGTCAGTGAAGTCCGTGATGCTACCGTCGGGATGGATGGTGCGCGCGTACAACTCGGTGACAGATGCCTTGCCAACCAGGGGTATCTCTACCGTGGCAAACCGTTTTCCGGAATCGGTTAGAATCTTGATGCGTGAATAAAGAAATTCCTTGTGATCAACATCGTCGATCTGATTGCCGTAGTACAGAAGGACGGCTTCCGCCCCGGGTAGCGGCTTAAATTGGGTCATCTTGAGCTCCTCGTTGTTCAGAGGGACCCAGCTATGATCTTCAGCAAAGCCGTTTACAGTCCAAAGTACAAAAGCGAACAGTAGCAGGTTGATGCAACGCTTAAACAATTTTGCTCCCGAAATTTCAACTCAGGCCCATGGGCTGATCAATTAGCTTTTTTCAGAACAGCCATATTCCGCTCGTCCTGGTTGATCTGATGAAAAAAGCTTTTGAGCTCGCCGATTTTGCTGGCCGGAATCGACGTAGCCTTGATTTCGTACTGCCGGCTGTATTTTAAGGTGCTCCCTGAGTCCTCAATCTTGCTCTCATAGTCCCCGAAGGCAAAGTCGGCCTTCGTTGCTTCGGGCAGTTCATCCACTTTGTAGCCCTCCGGGAGATTGAATTCGAACACGTCAGTCTGCAAGGTGGGCGCGCCAAAGTCGTAGGGATAGAGCCGCGGTTTGGTGCCATCGAGCGCGCCCAGCTTTTCGCCCAGAACGCGCGGGCGGACCAGCAGGAGAGGGCCGGCATTCTTGGCGTAGTGATCAGCCGTAAAGTTGTAGTGGATGATCAGGTCTTTATCAATGTCATCCAGATTTTCCGCTTCCACGCTGTCCAGTTGGAAGTTGCCGAGCATGGCTCCCAGGAAGCGCTCAAGTGCCTTTTTGCGGTCGGCCATCGTCTGGTTTGCGAATTGCTCTCTACCCTCGGCAGCCTGACTTCCCGTCCTGACTTCCTTGACTTCTCCTTTAATCGATCCATCAGGAAGCAGCTTGATTTGTGCAGTACGGTTGATGCGGTTCAGTTCCGGAGGCGCGACTGGGAGATGGATCAGTTCGCCCCCCTGATCACCCACAAGAAGCCCATAGTTATCCTGTTCGTACGACGGAATCTGTCCGAACGGCACAAATGGATTGGTGGGATCGAAGATGAGCAGATTTCCGAGTTTAGGATGCTCGTACATGGCCGGCATCGGATCTTTGAAGCTGCCTTGCTGTAGCTGAATGGCGAGAATGACGTGGTTGAAGCCGTTTGTTGGCGGTGTTTTGTCTGAATAGATACCGCGGTCCGTATGGATAGGAATGTAATACGATTTCACGCCGATTTGAGCCAGCATGGCGCTAAGGACGGTCGCCTTGTCCTTGCAGTCGCCGTAGCGATTGCTGAAGATCTGGCTGGCCTGGTGTGGCCGGTAACCGCCAATCCCGATCTCAATCGCTGCATAGCGAACATCGCGCTGGGCAAAGCGTCCCAGCGCTTTGATCCGCTCCAATAACGGCAGGGTGGCCGGCGCCAGTTCCTGCACCTTCTGCTGCATCGCCGGAGAGGAGTCGCGAACAGTTGCAGTCAATTGTGAATACCACGCGGCAAAGTCCGACCAGTTTGCGTAAGTGCGTCCCTTGACCTTATCTGAGAAAAACGTGACGATTAGTTGTCCTGCCAAGGCGCGCCAGTGAGGCATCTCGTCTTCTGTATCAATGCGGGGAACATCGCTGACCTCCCAAACATACGTGTTTCCCTGGGTCACGGGAGCCTGCTCCGGGTGATGCAGCCATGCAGCACGGAACTCCCAGCCAGGAGGCAGATGCAGAATGTAGCGCCCGTGCTCCAGCGGATCCTCACGCTGGAAAAACCACTGGTCTTCAAAGGTGTAGGGATGGCGTTTTTGCTCATACTCTACCCCGACAATTGTTCCCACATCGACACCAGGGATGCGCATCACCTTGGCTTTTTCGTCTGAGTAAACTTCATAACCTTCGCCGGCGCCAAGTTCTGCAACGTCATCTTTCTTAGCTTCGTATTCCTGTCCGCGGGCGCTGATGCTCCATCCTTTGAAGTAGTTGAGGCGTGTTTCATCATCGAACGGCACCCCCACAAAGGCTTTCTCGCGGCCGTCCGGACGGAGGACTTTGATAACCTTCCTGACACGCGTGACGGTTTCGCCGGTGTCCTTGACGGTGGTCTCAGTTTCATTCAGCAGAGTGACGGCATTCACGTCATCCGCATATTTCTTCACAGGTTGCTGGGCGGCGCTGCGCAGCCATTCGGGAACTGACGCACTGGCGCTCAGCGAGAGAACGCAGATAAGAAAAAAACATGAGATTGCGGTGAACTTATTTCTGAGCACTGACGACGCCTCCGTGGAGCACGGCCTGTTGCTCGTCTCCGGCTTCGACCTTGTTGAAAAAATCCTTTAACTCCTGGTACTTGTCCAAAGGAAAGAAATTCTGGCCCAGCAGGAGCGCGCGCCGGGTGCTGATCTCTTGCCCCTCAAACTTGATCAACTCCTGGTACCGCGCATAGGGCAGACTCGCATCTTTCTGCTGCGGCAGGTCCTCCATGCTGAACCCCGGAGGGACCTTGATTTTCACCTTGTCAATTTCTGCAAAAGCGTAGCGGAAGTACACAGGATACTTACGCGACTGCTGCGCAAATGCTTGCTTCTGGCCGGTGAGGAAGAGATTGTTGGGGACCAGCAACCGTTTCCCGGCGAAGCTCGCGTAGCTCGGCACCCGAATGCTGAAGTGGGCTTCGAGTGGGCCATCAGCCGTTTCCCATGGCTGCGCATCCTTGAACTTGACGACAGAGCCATTGGGCAGCCAGCCCTGGAGTTCCTCTTCCAGTTTCTTTTTTCTACCGGCCTCATCGGTCTGCAGAGCGTCCAGCCGCCGCTCCATCGCTTCATAGCCGTTGTAGCGAACAGTAACGTCGCCGCTGAGCGTGCCATCCGTCGCGACTTCCACGTCCGCGGTTCTCTCCAGCAGTCCATTTGCCTGGCTGGATAGAGGTATGTTCACCATGACTCCGCCACTTTTTTCGAGAAGCAGGGCCTGCGTAGCCGTCCGATTCCACCGCAGTAATCCAAAGGGACAGAACCTGGTGCCTGGATCAAGCACCACCTGCTTTCCATTGAAGTTCACCATCACGATCGGAGATGCGAGCTGCCATTCCTGCAAGACCGTTGGTTCGAACAGCCGTTCGCTGCGATCAGTAGACAGCGCGACGATGGCCTCGAAGCCGGCAGCGCGCGCCATGGCGGCAAACAGCAGGGCGATGTCCTTGCTTGTACCGTAACCGTGCTGGAGCACGTCCACCACGTTATTGTTTTGTTTCAGATCTTCTTTTTTTTGTTCTGCTTGTGTGCGCTGGCGCTCGAAGCTCAGGTTTCTTACCTGCTGCGCGCGGGCATAGAGCTTCCGCAGCTTCTTCTCAGGATCGCTCTCGCCGGCAATGGCTTGGGCAGCCGCTTCCCGAATTTCCTTGTGGTTGCCAATGAATTCTTCAGTGCCGGTGTACTGCTGGAGGCCTACCCCTCGCCAGAATTTTTCCGCGGACGCCATCGACTGGTCGCCGTAACGGAACGTTACCCGGTATCTGTATGGCTGATCCGGAGGCATGAAGCTCTCCGCCTGGAACGGCGGGATGTTCTCCGCCTCAAGCTCATAGCCGTCTGACTTTTTCTTCAGCTTCATGCCCGGAGGCAAGTTATAAGAAGCTGAAAGGCCGGTCATACCTTCAACACCTAGAATGCCATGTGCGTATGCAAGAAGCTTATATTCCTGCTTCACCGTGTACAGCTCGCGTTGAAGGTCCCACTCATGGCCGGGAAGCAAGTTGGGCGGGTAATCCATCTTGTAGCGGTATTCAACGATGCTGCCCACTGTGACATCCGGAAACGTGAAACTGGCTTCGTGATAAGTGAGGCCGTTTCCCTTGAAAATGACCTTATCGAAGGCTTTGCCGGTGAAATCCGCAATCGTGCCGTCAGGATGGACTGTGCGGACCTTCAGATCCCTTACGTGGAACCCGTCAGGGACAATAATCTTTACATCCGCCTGGTCCTTGCCGGCCTCCGTCAGGATCTTGACCCGGCTGTAATCCCATTCAGCGTTATCGTTATCAGAGTTGTCATTGATGTACTGAGAATAGTAGAGCTGGATGGCTTTGGCGCCGGGCATTCCGGGCACTTCCTTGATGTTCTTGTCCTGGTCTGTTATTGGCAGCCAGGAATCTTTTTGCTGGGCAGAACACAGGATCGGCAAGCCACAAAACAGCACTACTACCAGACTGTAAAGCCGGCGCATTTACATCACCTCAAAAGGAATGGCAAAACTCAAGTTCAGGTGGGGGCGGCAAGAATATATAACAAAAGACCTGTGCTGACCAGAGTTCTTGCTTTACTTACGAGTTAAAGAACGAGGTTGTCCGCAGATTACCCGACCTCCCTAAAGTCGCGCGACCAAAGATTAAGAGTTTCCTTATGACAGGGGGCTGCCTTTCAGCGCCGAACTGGGCTCGTGATCTGCTCCACAGCTGCCTGATTCGCACCTACGTGCAACATTCTTCGGCACCCCCGTGTAGGCCATCTGCCCCATCGGTCTGCCCTCATGGACGGGGGTATAATCCTCGACCATCCGGAATCGGGGGCAACGACGATGAGAACATTCGCTTCAGCATCTCTCTTCACAATGTTCGCTGTGTGCCTCTGGGCACAAACGTTCCGTGGCGGCGTGCAGGGGACCGTAACGGACAGCTCGGGCGCCGTGGTCGCCAGCGCGCAAATCACTGTCACCAATCCGGCCACCGGTTTCACTCGCAATACTGTGACCGACGGAACCGGCAACTACTTCGTTTCCGAACTGCCGATTGGCAACTACGATGTCAACGTAAAAGCCGCAGGGTTTCGTCCCGCCACAGTAAAGGCGGTGAGGGTTGAGGTTTCAGTCAGCCAGCAGGTGAACGTGCAGCTTTCTCCGGGTCAAGTGGCGGAAAGCATTGTTGTCACGGAACAGGCGCCGTTGATTGAAGCCACGCAGGACAATCTCGGCGGAAGTGTTGAGGGCCAGCAGATCCAGGAGTTGCCCGTGAGCGGCCGCGACTTTACCAAGCTGCTGGTAATGGTGCCTGGCTCCGGGGGCGACCCCTCCGGCGTGGCCGATTCGCCGGGCTCCTTCGGCTTGTTCAGCATCAATGGAAACCGCGGGCGCTCGAATAATTACCTGCTCGACGGCACCGACATGAATGATGGCTACCGCAACCTGCCGGCAATCAACCAGGGCGGAGTCTTCGGTACTCCGGCCACCATCCTTCCCATGGATGCCCTGCAGGTGGTTTCCATCACAAATGGTACCGAAGCCGAATTCGGACGCAATTCCGGTGGAACCGTGAATATAGTGACGAAGTCCGGAACCAACACGCTGCACGGTTCGGTATATGAGTATTTCCGCAACAATGCGCTGGATGCTCGCAATTTCTTCAATGCCAGGCCTGGACCGCAGGATCAGTTTCATAATAACCAGTTCGGCTTCTCTCTCGGTGGCCCCATCAAGAAGGACAGAACCTTCTGGTTCGTATCCTATGAAGGCCAGCGCGAAGGTGTGGGCATTCCCACGCTGGCCCGCGTTCCCACACAGGCCGAACTCAACGCCGCGATCACGACTAATGGCGGCGCGGTCAATCCTGTGATCGCGGCCCTATTGGCCCGCAATCCCTGGCCGGCTCCCAATATTCCGGTGGACTCAAACGGCAACAATCTACTGACATCTGATCCGGCCAGCAATCGCGTGGACAGCATGATTGCCAAAATCGACCACCGCTTTACTGAAAACGACAATCTCACTGGGCGCTACTACTTCGGCGACAGCGACCAGAGTTTTCCGCTGGCGTTGGTGGGCGGCGGTATCTTGCCAGGCTTCAACACCGTTACTCCTACGCGGGTCAACATCCTTTCTCTGTCCCATACACATATGTTCAACCCACGCCTGTTGGCTGAGTTCCGCTTCGGCTACAACCGGTTTCATGAGACTTTCGGGCCGGAGGACAGCACATTTGATCCTTCCAGCATTGGTCTCAACATGGGCACTGGCGCGCAGGACTTCGGTCTGCCGCAAATTTCCGTTGGCCCTCCTGCCGCTGAGAGCGATACGCCCTCCTTTGCCATTTTGGGCGCCAATACTTCCGTCCCTCGCGGACGCACCGACACCAACTGGCAGTTCTTTGATAATTTCACCTGGACGCGCGGCCGCCACAACTGGAAGTTCGGTTATGAATTCCGGCGCACATTCGTTGACGGCTTCTTTGACAGCGGCTATCGCGGCAAGCTCAGCTTTGCGACCTTGGAAGACTTCATCGCCGGCGTGCCCGACAGCGGCCGTCAGGCGCAAGGCAACTCCTCACGACAGACGTTCCAGAACAACCACTCGTTCTACGTGCAGGATAATTTTCGCTTCTCGAGCCGGCTCTCATTCAATTACGGGCTGCGCTGGGACTACTTTGGCGTAATCGGGGAAGAGCAGAACCGCTTCAGCATCTTCGATCCGACTACCGCCAGCGTCAACCTGGTGAAGCAGCTCTATCCGCGTGACGGTAACAACTTCGGTCCACGCGCGGCAGTGGCCTGGGATGCACGCGGCGATGGCCGGACCGTGGTGCGCGCCGGCTGGGGACTGTACTATGACGCGTTCTCGCAGGACTTTTTTGTCGGCCAGCTTCCGTTCAACACGTTCAACTCCGGACCCGCATATAACGGTGTAGGCCCTGATCCCATCACCTTCAGTTTCTCGCCCGTAACCACGCTGCAACCGGGTGTCCGCGTTTTCGATCCTTCCAGTTTTGCCGCCACGGATGTCTTCACTGTGGACCAGAACATCCGCACGCCCTACATCCAGGTTTACAACCTGAATGTGCAACAGGAATTGACGAACAGCGTCGCAGTACAGATCGGATACGTAGGCTCACAGGGCAGAAAGCTGTTCCGTTATCGCGATATCAACCAGCCGGATCCACTGACCGGTGCTCCTTCGCCGTTTCCTGCGTTCATCTATATCAATCAGTTTGAATCCTCGGCCAGCAGCAGTTACAACGCCCTGCAGGCTTCACTTACGTTCCGCAATTGGCATCGCCTGAGCTCCAGCGTGAATTACACCTGGTCGCACTCAATTGATAATGCGAGCGATGGCCAGGACTATGTTCCTAACGCCACGCAACCTGACAACAGCTTCCGTCCGGACCTCGAGCGCGCAAGCTCAAACTTTGATATGCGCCAGAAGTTGAGCTGGAATTTCAACTATCGCGTACCGGACCTTTGGGACAACAAATGGTTCGGCAAGGGATGGAGTGTTGACGGCGTTCTGGCCCTGGCCGCCGGCCAGCCGTTTAATGTGAATTATCTCTTTGAAGGTGACTTCAACGGCAGCGACGAGTTCTTCGGCCGCCCTGATCTGGTGGGAGATCCCTTTGCGGGAACGAGTACGCCTAATAGTTTCCTGAATCTGAGCGCATTTCACATCCCTTGCACCGATGACGGGACGGGCAATTGTGTTCCCGGAACGCAGCACTTCGGCAATCTCGGGCGTAATGCGTTCGTCGGGCCGAATTACAAGAACTTCGATTTCAGCCTGGTAAAAGATACGGCCATTACGGAGCACGTCACCATGCAGCTTCGTATTGATGCCTTCAACCTGTTCAACCATCCAAACTTCGCCAACCCGCTGTGGCCGAGCTTCGGTGTCGATTTTCTCCAAAATGGATTTCTGCTCGATCCTGTGACGCAGCTTTCTACAGGTCGTGGCAGCGGTTTTCTGCCTATCACGGTTACGCCCGACGTGGGCACGGGAAATCCATTCCTTGGCGGAGGCGGGTCACGCAACCTGCAGTTGGCGGCAAGGTTCAGCTTTTAGCGCGAAGATTCGATCTGTTCAGCCCCGGGGCGTAAGAGCCCCGGGTTTGTTGCTTTTGCAGGCTCAGATCGCCTTTACTGGCGCGATGGCTTCGGTTTTTCTGGTGAAGATGGACGGGAATTTTGCCTGCAGTTTACGCAGAAGATGGCTGGCCCAGGCATGGTTGCTGGAAAGGATCAACAGGCCCGCAACGAATAGCACCGTGGGCAGCACTGGGAAAGGAAAGAAAACGACTGCAAGACCCAACAGGCTCCAACCACCCGCTTCCCGTCCCCAGACTCGAACCCTTGGCGCCATCATCTACTTTGATGGCGGCGCCGCCTCCGGCGTTTGCTTTAATCCTTCCTGTCTAAGCTGCCGCCCAAAGCTGCTCCGGCTCCCGTTGGAACTCCTGCCGGGTGCCGGAGGCAAAACGCGACGCGCGCCCCTAACGCGCACTCCTTTGCGCGGATGAATATCAACTAAGTTATTGATTCCGCCGCGCTTGTGTGGCAACAAAGATTTTCTGACCCTAAGGTGAAATTTCGCTTGACGGTTATTACAAATTGAAATATTGTTATTGCGATTTGCAATATGACGCTCGGCGAAAAATTACGGTATCTGCGGCTAGTGGAAGGAAACCTGCGGGGCTTGGACCGCGAGATGACGCAGCAGGAAGTGGTCCGGGCTATCAGCAAAGAGCTGCGGCAGAAGATCAGCCAGTCATATCTTTCGCAGATTGAAAATGGGGCGCGTCCACACCTGACCAACAAGACACGACTTTTACTGTCGAATTTCTTCAAAGTACATCCGGGATACCTCGTAGATGATCCTGAGGGATTTCATACCGAACTGCTCTCCGAGGTGCGAGCGGAGGAGACAACGCTGGACCTGTGGCTCATCCAGGGCGCGGAACGATTCCGCAATGATCCCGCAATCAGCCGAGCGCTTTTGAATTTGGCCAAACATGAGGACACACGCCGCTGCCTGATGCTGATGGACGCCATCCTGGAAACTCCGAAGTTAGCAGATCGTTTGCTGGCCGTGTTGCGGCCCCAGGCCGGCGCGAACGCGCCGGAGATAAGCGAGGCTTAGCATGAACTGGGAATTGTTGTATCTGATCTGTTTCGTGATTGGCTTTGCCTTTGCCGCCATCTCGTTCCTCAGCGGCTCGCTGCACCTGCATTTTCACCTGCCGCATGGGCACGTGCACATGGGGCATGGCGCCGTTCGCGGTGGCCACGGCGGGCATTTCCCGTTTTTCAACCCACTCACCCTCGCCGTTTTTCTGGCCTGGTTTGGCGGTACGGGATATCTGCTGACCCGCTACCAGCATGTGTGGATGGTGGCAGTGCTGGCGATTGCAACTGTTGTAGGCCTGTTGGGAGCGTCGCTGATTTTTCTTTTCGTCGCCAAGGTGCTGATGGGCCACGACTACAGCCTCGACCCGCTCGACTACGAGATGGTGGGCGTACTCGGTCGCGTGAGCAGCAGGATCCGCAACAACGGGACGGGCGAGATCCTTTTTGAACAGGACGGCGCCTGCAAATCCTGCGCCGCGCGCTCGGAAAATCACGAGCCTTTGGAGAACGGGGAAGAGGTGGTTGTCACACGCTACGAGAACGGAATTGTTTACGTGCGCCGCTGGGATGAACTGGCGCACGCGGCCGGCATTCTGCCGGAAGAAAGAGCTAACAATCAGCAGTAAGGATCGAGTTTAGTGAGGAGGGAAGTCTGTTTATGTTGCCGATTATGTGGGTTTATGTGGGGCTGGGGCTGCTTGCGTTCATGTTCGTGATGGCGTCAATCGCCCGGCTTTATCGCAAAGTGGGGCCGAATGAGGCCCTGGTGGTCTACGGTTTTCGCAAGACGCGGGTAGTACGAGGGGCCGGCACCATCATCTGGCCGATGGTGGAGAGCAGCCGGTTGCTGTCGCTGGAATTAATGTCATTCGACGTCGCGCCGCAACAGGATCTCTATACCAATCAGGGCGTGGCCGTCACAGTGGAGGCGGTGGCGCAGATCAAGGTGAAATCGGATGACGTCTCCATCAAGACGGCATCCGAACAGTTCCTCACCAAGACGCCGCCGCAACGTGAAGGCCTGATCCGGCTCGTCATGGAAGGCCATCTGCGCGGCATCATCGGCCAGTTGACGGTCGAGCAGATCGTCAAAGAGCCGGAGATGGTGGCTGACCGCATGCGCGCTACCTGTGCCGGTGATATGAGCAAGATGGGCCTGGAGGTAGTCTCGTTCACCATCAAGGAAGTTCGCGACAAGAATGACTACATCTCCAACATGGGCAAGCCTGACGTTGCGCGAATTAAGCGCGACGCCGACGTGGCAGCCGCGGAGGCCGAGCGCGATACTACAATCAAGAGGGCCGAAGCACAACGCGCATCCGCCATCGCCAAGGCGCAGGCTGACCAGGAGCGCGTGCTGGCAGAAACACTCTCCCTGGCAAAGCAGGCTGAAGCGCAACGCGACCTGGACATCAAAAAGGCCAGTTACATTGAGACCATCAAGAAGCAGCAGGCACAGGCGGACAAGGCCTATGACATTCAGGCCAACATCCAGCAGCAACAGGTGATTGCTGAGCAGGTGAAAGTGCAGCTTATCGAGCGCGAACAGCAGACCAAGGTGCAGGAAGCCGAGATCGCGCGCCACCAAAACGAGTTGATCGCGACCGTGCTGAAGCAGGCAGAAATCGAAAAGCAGCGCGTGCTCAACCTGGCGGAGGCGGAAAAGCAGAGACTGATCGCCGAGGCGGAAGGTAAAGCGAGTTCAATTCGCCTGCAGGGTGAGGCGGAAGCCGACATCATCTTCAAGAAAGGCGAGGCGGAAGCCAAAGCGATGAACATCAAAGCTGAAGCCTACCAGGAATACAACCAGGCAGCCGTGGTGGACAAGCTTATCGGCAGCCTGCCGGAAGTGGTTCGCGCCATGGCGCAGCCTCTCGCCAACGTGGACAAGATCACTGTGGTTTCCACCGGCAACGGGCACTCGGCTGGCCTCAACAAGATCACCGGAGACATGACGGAGATCGCCGCGCAGGTGCCGGCGCTCTTTGAGTCACTCAGCGGTATGCGAATCAGCGATCTGCTGTCCAAAGTGCGGTTGATAGGGGATAAAGCGCCGAGGCCACTGCCCGATACGTCCGGCAACGATGAGACGCCGGCTACCAAGGCGAAAGCGGCAGGGAAGTAAGCAGCGGGTATCCGGCGGCTTCTCCCGCCGGATACCGAATTTCTTGGAGTTGAGCCATGAAAAAGATTTCTCTTCTTGGGATCTTGTTGGGTTTCCTCGCCGGCGCTCTTGTCGCCCTGCTGTCAGGAAGCTGGATCTTCTGGCTGGCGGTCGGGCTCGCAATAGGAGTTCTGCTTGGCTCTGCGGGCGCTCGAACAGCGCACCGCCACGGAGCGGCGCGTGAATTGAAGATCTGATCCCCCATGCACTGCGGGCGGGAAGTTTAGAAGTTTTGTATTGGAGGACTTATGGCATTGCTGGAAAGAGTTTCAACTCTCATTCGGGCCAATTTGAATGACCTCATTGACAAGGCGGAGCATCCGGAAAAGATGATCAAACAGATCATCCTCGATATGGAAAATCAGTTGCTCCAGGTAAAAACGCAGGTGGCCATTGCCATCGCGGACCAGCACCTGCTGGAAAAGAAACAGAAGGAGAACGAAGAAAAAATTGCTGAGTGGACGCGCAAGGCCGAACTGGCGCTCGATAAGCAGGAAGAAGATCTGGCGCGAGCCGCGGTTGAGCGTTCGCTGCATTACAAACAGCTTTCAGAGAGTTTTGTCCAGCAAGTGTCGGACCAGAAGCTTCAGGTCGAAACGCTGAAGAATGCGTTGCACAAGTTGCAGGACAAACTCCATGAGGCGCAGGCCAGAAGTGAAATGCTGGTGGCGGAGCATCGCCGGGCGCGCAGCCTGGAAAAGGCTGCGGATGCCCACGCTCCCACTGACGGACGCGATCATGGGGCCGCTTTTGACCGCATGAAACATAAGGTCATGCGCCAATCCGCCATCGGACAAGCTAAGGCGGAACTGCTGGAGCAGAGCACGAGCATCGACGATCGCTTTGCCAAACTGGAAAAAGAAGATGAGGTCAACCGCATCCTGAATGAGTTAAAGGCGAAGCGGGCCTGAACATGCGCGAATGGGTGTCTGCATGTCCCAACCGGCAGAAACATTGCTGAGCGGAGTGGGTTTAACGTTTCGATGAAGCTCGTCAAATTGCTTTCTCTGATTGCAGTCTTTTTGGTTTTCAGCATTCGTCCGGAAGTCGTTGAAGCAGCGCCGCCCATCTCCGCGCAGCAGAAGCAGCTTCTGGATCTGGTGAACAGCGAGCGCGCCAAGGCCGGCTTGTCTCAATTGCAGTGGGATGATCATCTGGCGCAAGCGGCGCGCGTGCACACGCAAAAGATGGCCGAACGCGGCGGGCTCTCACACCAGTTTTCCGGAGAGCCGCCCCTGACGCAGCGGGCCGGCAATGCCGGAGCGCATTTCGATTTCGTCGCTGAAAATGTGGCTTTTGCTCCCGATGTGGTCCGGTTGCATGATGGCCTGATGCATTCGCCGCCTCACCGCGCCAACATTCTTGACCCGAAGTCGAATGCGATCGGTATTGCTTTCGCGCAACGCGATGGCGAGTTGTATGTGACTGAGGATTTCGCGCACGTGCTGACCTCCTACACAGGGGCGCAGTTCAAAGACCAGTTGATTGCGGAATTCAATCGCCTGCGCCGGAGCCGCGGCTTGGGCGCCATGACCGCGAGCACCGATCCCAAACTGCAAGCTGCCGCTTGCAGCGCCAAACTGAATCCCCGGAAGGTGATCCGGGAACTGCCCGGGGCCACCAATCTGGCGATGTTCACCGCGTCGCAACCGAATGAGCTTCCTTCCAGCATGCAGAGCGCGGCTGCCGACAAATCTCTCCGTCGTATGAGCATTGGCGTATGTTTCAAGCCGGATAAGAAAGCCGGGTTTTCAAGATATTGGATTGCGGCGGCTTTCTATTCTGCTCCGTGAACGAGTTCCAGTGGAGTCCGGCTAAACAGGTCTGTGCGGTCAATTTGCGTGTAAGATGAGCCTGAAAGTTAGAAGCGGAACAGTTCATGGGAATTTTCATCATCCTGCTGTTCCTGGCGTCCGGAAGTCAATACGGCTTACCGGCAGCTCACGGGAAAGCCGTGAGTTCGGCCCCATCGGCAGCAGAGAAGCAGCTCTTCGATCTGCTCAATCAGGAACGAATCCGGGCAGGGGAGTCGCCGCTCCAATGGAACACGAGTGCGGCCACGGCGGCGCGGGCGCATGCAAGGCTGCTGGCCGACCATGGGGAAATGTCTCACCAGTTTGAGGGCGAGCCCGTTCTGCTTCACCGGCTTGAAGAGTCTGCCATTCGCTTTACCAGCGCCGGAGAGAACATTGCCTGCGCCGATGATCCGGATGAGGCGCATCTCGCGCTTATGAATTCGCCCGGACATCGCGCGAACATCATCAACATTGAATACACCGCCGTCGGCGTCGGCGTGGTGGAGCATGAAGGTCGGCTGTATGTAACAGAGGACTTTGTTCGCATTGTGCCGGTTTATTCCGAGGACGAGTTTCTGCGAGTGTTTACCAAAGCGCTGAATTCAGAGCGGGAGAAGAAAAAGCTGGCCGTGTTGATGCCGCACAAGAGCACCGTTCTCCATGATGCCGCCTGCTCATCTCATGGCGACGCGCAGGCGCTCCCCGTAAACCTGGGATTCGCCGGCGAGATTATGGTGTTCAGCTCGTCTGAGCCGCAGAACCTTCCGCCGCAACTGCTGGACCGCGTCCTCGTCTCCCGCTTTCACGAGATGAACATCGGTGTGTGTTTCCGGCCCGACGCCGAGCACGGAAATGCCAACTTCTGGGTGGTGGCCGCCTTGGGTGAGTAGTAGATCGCTTCAGAAATGTGAGCTATATAAAACCTGTGGGATTAAAATAAACGTGTGGAGTATCCCATGCGCAAGCTCAACCTGTTTTACCTTTCTGCACTAATT
>Ga0207660_10001067_pt1 | contig 18209 bp, 19 predicted proteins | sample KBSC73BmetaG_FD_184335 | JGI IMG/M metagenome (GOLD analysis project Ga0207660, IMG submission 184335) | Corn rhizosphere microbial communities from Kellogg Biological Station, Michigan, USA - KBS C7-3B metaG (SPAdes) (version 2) | ecosystem: Host-associated > Plants > Roots > Rhizosphere ... | reverse complement strand
TTCCACTATGTTGTGGGGATCACCGCGCCAGACAAGGAACACGAGAAACAAACCCTCTTCCTGTGGATCGCCTTGGCAGTCGCGCTGTTGGCGCTAACTGTACTCTTCGCGTGGTTCATCGTTCCGCGGGTGCTGAATTAGCTCCCCGCGTTGCTCGAGGCCTGCTTCTCAGGCGGCAGCTTTCCCCGGTTCACCGTCGAGGATGGCGCGAATCTGTTTGGCATACTCCGCGCTCTCGCGGTCGCCGGTGACCAGTTCGATCTGCTTCGGACTGCTCACGCCGAGGTTGAGTTGAACAGCGCGGGCAATCTGCTCCTGTTCGAAAATAGCTCCACGGCTAACTTCCGGGGTCGTTCCGTAATAGCGAAGCAGGGCCACCCCGACAGCATCAATGGCCACGCGGTCAGTGCCGGCAAGTATTACGCTGGAGTTGACCAGCTTCCCGGATTCCGGGCCGCCGTTTGTGAACGCCTGGACGCCGTCGAGCACGATCAGATCGGGATGGTAAGCGGTGTTGATCTCAGCGATCATGCGGCGCTGGTCGGGTGAGGAGTGCAACTCGCGCATGAAGTTGTAGGAATTGCCCGGAACGGTCTTGGCAGCCAGGCCCACGGAGTTCTTCAAAGACAGCGTGAAATGCCCGCCGAAGCGGTGCGTCTTGAGGCAGCAGGTCTGCACCACGCCTCCTGCCTGCCGCACCAGGCGTGGCACGGCAAAACCGTGCTTCCAATGACCATCAGTGTGCTGGAGGTGCTCCCAGTCGTTTGCGCTGAGATCATCAAAGACCACCACCTTTGCGCCGAGTTCTTTGGCCAGAGTAAACGCGTGCTTGTTCTCCATGACCGAACGAGTATCGCCCATGCCGCTGCGGTCACCGATGGTGAGCGGGCCTGTGTGCATAGACTTCAACTTTTTCACGATGGCCGCGAGCGTCTCCTCGCTGGTCGAGCCAGGTGTTCGGTCGGCGCTGTTGAAGTTGGGTTTGATGAAGAGGTCCTTGCTGTGAAAGCCTTGGAGGCCGAGCAGATCAATGGCCCGAGCCACACCGGTGGCGCGGTCGGTCGCCTTCACAAAAGCCACACGGGTCACAGCACTCGGTGCGGCGAAATCAGCAGAGCGGATCAGGGAAGGGGCCAGCATCATGCCTCCAAAAGCAGACGCGCTTTTCAGGAAATCTCTGCGGTTCATGGCGGGCCTCGCTCTCCTCATTCAATACCTCCTGCAACGTAAAAGCAACGGCACGCGCTGGAGCAGGCAGCGCAGTCCAGGGAGCGGGTCAGTAGACGCTCCGGTCAGGTAAATTGATCAGATGGTTCAACGCAAACAAGACGGAAAGAATATCCTTATCTTTGAACTGGAGGGGGACCACGGGTGAATAGATCATGGCGGTAACCATTGAAAAAAAATTCGAGGTGCCGGAGCCGGTTGAAAAGGTCTGGGCGTTTCTGAGCGATCCGCGCAAGGTGGTCACGTGTCTGCCGGGCGCGCAGATCACGGAGCAGGTGGACGAGCGCACATATAAAGGTGCGATCAGCGTGAAAGTAGGGCCGAGTGTGAGCGACTACAAGGGGCAGGTGCAGATCGTCCGCAATGATCCGGCAGCTCACGAGATTGAAATCGTGGGCAAGGGACAGGACACACGCGGCAAAGGCAGCGCGTCGATGAAGATGACTGGTAAGGTGCGGTCGCTGGACAACGGCGGCACGGAAGTGGTCAGCAAATCTGAACTAAGCCTGGCAGGAATTCTGGCGCAGATGGGCGGCCGGATGATCCATGAAGTTTCGAACATCATGTTCAACCAATTCACCAGTAACTTCCGGCAGAAGCTGCAATCCGGCGTCGAAACCGAAGCGGGCCCGCCCAAGCCGATCAGCGCTGTTGATCTGGCGGTTTCTGCCTTAAAGGCCTTTGTGGGGAAAGCAGAACGTCCAGAGCCTGCCGGGGAGAAAGCCGGTCCACCTGAAGAAAACGGAACAAAGCAATAGGCGAGACATGGTTTACTGTAGCTGTTTCTGAGGTACAGCAAGATGAAAAGCGGTGACGCTGAACTCTCTTCGCGCCTGCGCAGCACATCCTCCGAGTTGCGGGCGATCAACAGGCAATTGAAAGCCGGCAAAGTTACACCCAGCAAGACGGCGCTCCAGGAGTTTCGACAGATCCTTGACAACGTGCGCATGACCGCCTGGACGGTGAGCGAGTTGATAAATGCGCGCGAAAGCACGACAAATCCGGAGCCTCTGCTGTCATTTCTCGCTTCCGAGAGAATGCGAAGGGTCAGCCAGATGATGCGGGACCTGAGTGCTGACATTGATAAGCAGGCTTTTACGTGGCAGAGCTCAGGAATCCAAGCCTTGTCCAACTCTGTACGGGAGCTCGACTCCCGTCTAACCAAGCTCAGCGCCCGAACGGGGCTCACTGGATCGTGATCATCACCAACCCGGTTCGTAACATCGGGGGGCCCTAAAAGTAAATAGACACTGTCGGCATGTATCTTTCTGAATTTATTGTTTTTAGATCCCACCTCGAAATGGCGTTTGCGATTAACTAAAAAATTAGTTACTATTTGGAAGGTTGACGCGTCTAACCAAATGGACCCCGTTGAATAAAAAGGAGCTTAGGTGCCGCGGAAACAGTCTCCAACTTTGACAGAAGCTGAGTTACGGCTGATGGAAGTGCTATGGCAAAGAGGGTCGGGCTCAGTTCATCAGCTTCTGGAAGGGCTTCCCGGGAGGCCTGCACTGGCTTACAACTCCGTTCTCACGACCATCCGCATACTCGAAAAAAAAGGATATGTCGGCCATACCAAAGACGGCCGGGCGCACATCTATGCGCCGCTGGTGGGCAAAGAGGAAGCCACGCGATTTGAAATTCGCAATCTAGTTAACCGCTTCTTCAATAGTTCACACGAACTCCTGGTGCTAAACCTGCTTGAAGATCAGAACATCGAAAGCCAGGAACTGCAGCGGGTAAGGGAACTGCTCCAGGCGTCGGGAGGGAAGCAGTAATGATGTTTCCTGCCCTGCAATCGGTTTCGGCAATAGCTTTTGAATGGCTTTTATATTGTCTGGTGGAAGGGTCACTGATAGTGCTGGTCATCGCGGTGGCGATGCGCTTTATCGCGCAGAAGAGCTCGCGGACAAAGTTCGTCATCTGGTTTTCAGCGTTGCTTGCGACCGCTCTTCTGCCTCTGATCAATTTGAAACCAGAGCACATGGGAGCGAGTGCAGCAACATCAAAGGCGCTGATTACGCTTCCGTTAGCGGTGGCGATGTATGTGTTTGCCGGATGGGCTGTGCTGGCTTGCTTCGGCCTGCTGCGCGTGGCTGCGGCGATTCTGGAAGTGCGCAGATTGCGCCTGGGGTCAGAAAAACTTGAAGTCCAGCGGCTTGATCCCGAATTGCAAAAAATTGTGGAAGAGTTCAGAAAGCTGCGGCCTGTCTCGATTTTGCTTTCAGAACGAGTGCAGGTCCCCACGGCTGTAGGGTTCCGGCGATCAGCTGTGATTCTTCCAGCCTGGATGGTAGAAGAGAGCACTGCGGAGGAGTTGAAACACATCCTCCTGCACGAGTTGGCGCACCTGCGGCATCGCGATGATTGGACGAACCTGATTCAAAAGCTGGTGAAGGCGCTTTTGTTCTTCCATCCGGGAGTGTGGTGGATGGAACGGGAGCTGTCCATGCATCGCGAAATTGCTTGTGATGACAGCGTGCTCGCGCAAACAGCCAGCCCCCGCACATATGCTGAATGCCTGGCGCGCGTGGCGGAGAAGAGTTTTCTGCGCCGGCAAATAGCGCTGGCCCAGGCAGCGGTGAGTCGTGTACGGCAGCTCTCAGTTCGAGTCGGCCGCATCTTGGATCCGAACCGTAAGCCGGCAACACAAAGCTGGAAGCCGGCAATTCCCGCCGTGGTGGCGTTAGCGCTCGTCAGTGGAGCCACAGTATCCTCCGCACCGGAACTCGTGAGGGTGGAGCAGAGCAGCAGCATTGCTGCGGCCTCACACATGGCAAAGACCTCGCATCTGGCAAAGAACGACGCGCAGGATGAAATCATCAGCTCGCGAAGTTCGTCGCATCGAGAGCAGGGAGATCAGCCGGCTGTGCACGCATGGAGCGCGGCAATGAACTTGAAGTCCACGGCTCAGCCGCACGCGCGGTCCTTATACGTCCCCGCACGCCACACGCGTTCAAGAAAAGAAATGAAGCCGCGTGCGACAGAGGCCAAGGGAATGCGGCAGGAACGCGCGCCTTTAATTATGGCGCGGTATAACCAGACGACCGGCACAAAGCCTGAGAGTTCCGAGCAGTTGCAGCGCGCCTACGTGCTGGTAATTGAAACGCGGCAGACGATCACTCAAGCAGCTCACGGCTGGCAGGTCAGTGTGCAGCAACTGCGTTGGCTGGTGCCGGTGAGCGAGCTGCAAAAATCAACTCCCAATAAGACTTAAGCAAGTTTTGCTTTGTGTTTTGCAAAAGCGGAATTTTACAAATCGTTATAACTAATTTCTTAGTTTGAAGGAAGGATGAGACATGAGGATGTTGTTCAACAAGCAAAAAATGGCGCTCATTAAGAACCGTGTGATCGCCGGCGCTTTGGCGCTAGCGTTGGCGGTTGGCGTGGGCAGTTACGAAATTCTTAAACCGGCGGCTGCGAACGCCGCAACCGCGGCGCCCGCTGCTCCAGCACTGGACGATAACAGCGTAAACGCGCTGACATCGCTCGATCGCGCAATGGAGGCGCTGGCTGCGCATGTAACGCCGGCTGTGGTGAACGTGACGGTAACATCCAAGAATCGCGAGCAGTCGCTTCACGGCCAAGGCCAGAGCCAAAGTCCGGATGATCAGGACCAGGACCAGAATCAATTTCAGCAATTCTTTGGCCCATTTGGCTTCAACTTTCCGCAGATGCGGCGCGGTCCGCAGATAGAACATGGTCTGGGCAGCGGCATCATTATCTCTCCCGATGGATACATTGTGACCAATAACCACGTGATCGAAGGTGAAACGGACATTCGTGTGACGCTGAATGACAAGCGTGTGCTTCCGGCAAAGCTGATTGGCGCAGACCCGCTGACCGATCTCGCGGTCATCAAGATCAATGCGAATAATCTCGCAAGCGCGCCGTGGGGAGATTCAACCGTACTCAAGCCGGGACAATCCGTACTGGCCTTCGGCAATCCCTACGGCTTTCGGTTCACCGTGACCCGTGGCATTGTGAGCGCACTGAACCGCAACAACCCATATAGAGATGATCCGCGCAAACCAGGCGAGTTCATCCAGACGGATGCTGCAATCAACCCCGGCAACTCCGGAGGTCCGCTGGTGAATGCGCACGGCGAAGTGGTGGGCATCAACACTTTCCTGATATCGCCCTCGGGCAGCTTTTCAGGAATGGGCTTTGCCATTCCGTCGCAGCTCGCCAAACCCATCATCAACAAGCTGATTAAAGACGGCAAGGTCGAGCACGCGCGGATCGGAGTAAACATCACAGATGTGACGCCGGAGAATGCGCAATTCTTCCATATGAGCGAGGCGAACGGCGCCGTGATCAGCCAGGTTGAACCTGATTCCCCTGGTGCGAAGGCTGGATTGAAAGTTGGCGACGTAATCACGGAGTTCAACGGCAAGAAGGTGGAGAGCTCCGGACAGCTTCAGGCACTGGTGACCGAAGCGTCACCGGGCGAGAAAGTCACGCTCGGAGTCGAGCGCAACGGCAAACCGGAAAACATCCCGGTAACGCTTGAGGCATTGAACCAGAAGGGTGAACAGTACGCCAGCACGGGAACCGCGCACGGCAAAGCGCGCTGGGGCATTGGGCTGAGCGATATGACGCCTGATGTTCGCGACCAGTTGCAGGTGCCGAGCAACATTAAGGGTGCCGTGGTCACAAACGTCATTCCCGGCAGCCCGGCAGACAATGCCGGCCTCTCGCGCGGCGATGTGATCCAGGAAGTCGATCGCAAGCCGGTCAATGGCGCATCAGATGCTAAGCAGGATTTCAACAACGTTCCGCAGGGTAAAGACACGTTGGTTCTGGTGTGGGCGAATGGCGGCAGCACATTCCGCGTCCTGCATGCTCCGGAAAATCAGCCAACGGGCGACTAATTTGCAAAGGAAAGAGCAGTAACACGCAGACGGCGCACTCGAGTTGGGTGCGCCGTTATCTTTTCTGGCAATGCAGACATTTCAAAAGCTCTGGCAGGCATCCTGCTGCGCAGCCTTCATTTCTTCACGCCATCTCGAAATTAGTTCGGCGGCTGTGCCTTCCCGAATGAGTCGTACGCCTTGTCCCGCCCAGAGGGAAAGCATCCCTGGCTGCCTGGTTGCTGCCGCCGCGCGCCGCATCTGTTGCGTAAATGCGTTCTGCCAAGGGTAGGAGAGTTGGGTAAGCCCTGAGGCATTCCATTTCTCAATGAACTCGTTGCGAAGGCCGCGGGCCATGCGGCCGGAGAAAGCGCGCGTGGTGGTGGTCTGGTCCTCGCGCGCTTTCAGCAGCGCCTCGCGATAGGTTGCGTTTGTGCCTGACTCTTTCGCCGCCAGGAACGCTGTTCCCATCTGGACGGCGCTTGCGCCAAGGGCAAGCGCCGCCACGATGCCACGTCCGTCCATGATGCCGCCGGAGGCGATCACCGGAATGCTCACCGCGTCGGCGATCTGGGGAACCAGAGCGACGGTCCCGATCAGAGCCTCTTCAGCCGGAACTGCGAACGTGCCGCGATGGGCTCCAGCTTCGCTGCCTTGTGCGACTACGGCGTCAACGCCGGCCCGCTCGAGCTGCTGCGCTTCATCCACCGTTGTAGCTGTGCCGACGATGAAAGTTGATTGTGCTTTGAGTCGTTGGATGACCGCCGGCGGCAGCAGCCCGAAGGTGAAGCTGACGATCGGCGGCCTGGCTTCACAAACCGCATCAACCTGCTTGTTGAAATCTTCAATTGCGCTTTGGGGTAATTGCGGCTCGCCCAAGCCAAGGCGCTGATGGAATGGGCCGAGAAAGTTCGCGACTGCTTGCACGTCGCCGCGCAAGGGATCCTGCGCCTGAGGGGAAAATAAATTTACAGCAAAGGGGCGCGGCGTCAGCTCCCGGATCCTGGCAATGTCCTGCCCGATTTTTTCCGGGCTGGAATACGCAGCCGCCAGCGAGCCGAGCCCGCCAGCATTCGAAACCGCCGCCGCCAGTTCCGGTGTCGAGGGCCCGCCGCCCATGGGCGCCAGCACCACGGGAATCGTCATCTCAAATCTGCGGCAAAAATCGTTCATCGCTCTCAACCGGTGGCTTTGAACTGGTCGTCGATCTCCACTTGAAGACCGGCGGTGAGGCGGTTGTTCTCATTCGCCAGGCCAACGACCGCCAGCATCTCGTTGAACATGGCGTCAGTCATGCCCTTTTTGCGCGCGGAGACTGTGTGAGACGCGATGCAGTAGCCACACTGGTTGCTGATGCTGACGGCCAGGTAAATAAGATCCTTCACCAGCGGATCGAGCGCGCCGGCGTCCATGATGGTCTTTGTGTCTTCCCATGTGCGCTTCAGCCGCACCGGATCATGGGCCAGGGCTTTCCAGAAATTGTTGATGCTGTCCGTCTTGCGCGTGGCCATGATGTCGTCATAAACGGCGCGGACCTCGGGGCTGGCGTTCTCGTATTCGATGAACCCAAGCGTCGACATGAGTTGTAACTCCCTCCGATTACGGAATCAACAGCAGCTTCCCGGTTGTCTTCCTGCCTTCCAGATCGCGATGTGCCTGTTGTGCGTCGGCAAGTTTGTATTTGTGTTCAATGCGCAAGTTTAGCTTGCCGGCCGCGATCCAGCCCAGCACGTCTCCCGCACGTTTTTCCAGCTCTTCGCGCGTGGCCACGTAATGCATCAGGCTGGGGCGCGTCAGGAACAGCGAGCCTTTCTGCGAGAGCTTGATCGGATCGAACGGCGGCACGGCGCCGCTGGCTCCGCCGAACAGGACAAGGTATCCGCGAGGACGAAGCAGGTTCAGGTCCTGATCGAAGGTTGATTTGCCCACGCCATCATAGATCACGTCCACGCCTTTGCCGCCGGTCAGCCGTTTGGTTTCCGCTTCGAAGTCCTGCTTGGTGTAAACGATCATCTCGTCGGCGCCGGCATCTTTGGCCAGGCGCGCTTTTTCCTCCGAACCGGCCGTGCCGATTACCCGCGCGCCTATGTTTTTCGCCATCTGCACCAGCAACAGTCCAACGCCCCCGGCGGCAGCGTGAATCAGCGTGGTCTCGCCTTTCTTCAGCGGATAGGTGGAGTAGACCAGATAATGCGCGGTCATTCCCTGGAGCATAGCCGCAGCCGCCTGCTGGTCATCGAGCCCGGCGGGGACCTTTACCAGCTTGTCGGCGGGGACGGCCGCGTACTCGGCATAACTGCCCAGGACGTTGCTGTAGGCAACGTGATCGCCAGGCTTGAGCGATTTCACCTCAGCGCCGACTTCCGTCACCGTTCCGGCGCCTTCCTGGCCATCCACAAACGGCAGCTGCGCCGGGTAGCGTCCTTCGCGGAAATAGACATCAATGAAGTTCACGCCGCTGGCCGCGAGTTTTACGATGGCCTCGTTCGGCTTGGGCGTCGGAATCGGGAGATCGACTAGCGTGAGAACTTCCGGACCACCTGTTTTCTGGACCTGAATGGCTTTCATTTATTTGTCGCTCCGCTCCAAACCGCTTTTGCAGCTTAGGGGCTCTCAAAGATTTGTCAGCCTCTGATCAGCGGGCTCAGCGCGACTCCGGCTTCGCCCTTTTCTCTTGAATGAGATGTTGACCGCAGTCAATCGCACCGCTGATGAACGCATATGGAACTGGATCTTTCTTGATCAGCGAAAATCAGTATCGGTGTAATCAGCGGCAGGGTTTTAGAACGTGAATGACTCTTCTTCCGCGACCAGCATCACGGGCGGGCCGCCGGAGGAAATCTTCGCGGCATGGGCCAGCGTTTCTTTCCCTCCCGGAGATGCGGCGCACGCCTGCAGGGCCTCCATGGAAGGGAAGTGGACTTCCGCAATGCGGTAATACTGCGGTGTGCCCTGAGGCGAGGCAGTCACCCTGGTTGCCACCAACTTCGTCTTTCCCCCGAGCTTTTCCACCGCCATGGGTACATGCTCGGACTGGTACAGCTTTTCAAAAGCGTCAATGTCTTTGGGACGCGGATACATCACAATGAGCTTCACGCCTGCCATGATTGCTCCTTATGTCGATCTCGGCTGCGCAGAAAATTGTAATTGCTGCGGAGAAAGCCCGCCACCAGCGGGAAAAAATCTCACCGCTGATGAACGCTGATAAAGCAGATCTCTAATTGGTTTTGATCAGTGGCAATCAGTGTGATCAGCGCAATCAGCGGTAAGGTTTTTGTTTTTTTGCGCTACACTGATTTCCGCATGCCGCAGCTTCCCGACCTGATTCACCTGGCCATTCCAGGCTTTATCCTCCTGCTCTTGCTGGAGGCGACGGCCGACGCGGTGATGCGGCGCGAACTCTACGAGCTCAAAGACACCGCCGCGTCGCTCAGCATGGGCGTGGGAAACGTCATCATCGGGCTGGGCGCGAAGGCCGCGGTGCTGGGCGTCTTCACCTTCGTTCACAAGTTTGCGATCTTCAATATCGGGTGGCGCTGGTGGGCGTGGGTGCTCGTCTTCTTCGCCGACGATTTCAGCTACTACTGGTTCCATCGCACCAGCCATGAGTGCCGGCTGTTCTGGGCATCGCACGTGGTGCATCATTCATCGCAGAGATACAACCTGGGCACCGCTCTGCGCCAGACCTGGACCGGGAGCATTATGTCCTGGATTTTCTGGCTGTGGATGCCGCTCATCGGCTTTCCTCCGGTGATGGTGCTGACCATGCAGGCCATCAGCCTGCTCTACCAGTTCTGGATCCACACGGAGCTGGTCCGCCACATGGGGCCGCTGGAATGGGTGCTGAACACGCCGTCGCACCACCGCGTCCACCACGGCTCGAATCACGAATATCTCGACCGCAACCACGCCGGCATTCTCATCGTCTGGGATCGCCTCTTCGGGACCTTTGAACCGGAACGCGCCCGCGTAATCTACGGACTTACGAAGAACATCAACAGCTACAACCCTCTGAAGATCGCGTTTCACGAGTGGCTGGATATCTGGCGTGACGTGCTCCGCGCGCCAACCTGGCAGCTCAAATTGCGCTACATCTTTGGGCGCCCCGGATGGAAAGAAGAACAAGCGGCTGCGGGATCGGTTGCAGGTGGATGAGACAAGGCACACCATGACCTACTGCGGCCCTCGCAAGTGAAACGCCTGACCCGCGCGCTGCCACGGAAGGAGTCAGGCCTTCACAGAGCTGGTCAGCGCCCTTCCGTATCTCTGTAAGACATAACGCTTCCTCGCATCTCTGCGGAAACGATGCTGGACTCCCACCTGAACAACAGGCTGTAAAGAATTCACGGCGACATGTATGGAATACATAGGATAGGCGGCCCGACTGGTGCTTCGTCGACTGTCGCGGATTTGGCGGTGATCGTGCACATGTATCGCCTCAACTCTTCGCCGAAGAAGTTAGGCATTTGTCACTTTCATCTTCAACGGAAGGAGATTCGGATGACCGACGAAATCGCCGCCGCGAACAAAGAACTTGTCCGCCGCTTCTACAAAGAGGTTTACGTGAACTGGAATATGGCAATGGCGGATGACGTGCTATCGCCGCACTTCACATCCCACGATTGGCCGCAAGGCGGCCCGAAGGGTCCGAAGGCATTTCGGGACTACTATTCGGCCATCCGGTCTGCGGTAGCAGATGCCCGATACGATGTGGATGATCTGATTGCCGAAGGGGACAGGGTGGTGGTGCGCTGGAGACTCTTTGGAATACACACGGGCGCTTTCCGCGGCATTACTCCTACCGGCCGGCCCATCACGCTTAAGGGCATCGCCATCTATCGGGTGGACGGCGGTAAGCTGGTGGAGCGCTGGGTTGTATCTGACCTGTACGGCGCCCTCGAGGAAAGCGGGGCACTTTCGCCGCGCTAATCGTCTGCAGGAACTGGAAGATGGGACTGGAACATGGGGCCAACGTTAGCTTTATTGCGGTTGGCGCACCTCAATGCGTGGCTCGGCTTCTTTCTTGGTCGGTGGGCGTGTTCCACACATCACTCTTGAAGACCTGTCGGCAGACTTTTTCGTCATCGACAATGCCACCGTCAATCGCTTAAAGGTGGAGAACGGAATCGTGGTTCTTGCGCACCCAGTTTCTCCAGAAGCGGGCATCGAAAAAAGGTATTCTCCAGTCGAATGGGTGGGCTTTTGGGGATCGGTAAACCAGGTGAGTGAATAAAGTCTCGTGCGACGTTAACTTTTTGATTATTTGGCGTCCCCGACGGGATTTGAACCCGTGTTACCGCCGTGAAAGGGCGATGTCCTAGGCCGGGCTAGACGACGGGGACGCTGGCAATACGGAAGGCCGATTCATTTCTGTGAACGAACGGCAGTCGTGGCTGACAAATTCCCTGCATCAACTCACGACCTCGGCAAAAGGCCCGTGATATGGGCCGAGTTCGATACTAACAGAAGCCCTTTAAATTCAGCAACGGAAGGCACGAGGAACAAGTCCATTTCGGGGCCCACGGCAGAGACCAGAAGCACACGTTCAATGCTTTCGCAAATTACCGCCTCATATCCACGGAGAACTTAAGCGCCAAATTTCTTTACGGATCAGGATTTCCATTTCTCAACATATGACGTGACCGTCTTGAGTGGTGGTATTTCGGTCAATTCGATTTGTTCCTATACGCTTCCCCGCGTATCAGCGGCTGGACGTCCGCGCGGATAAATCGTGGACGTTCCAGCACTGGAAGATGACTCTGCACGTCAGGGTCTGAACATAACCAATCACAACAGCCCGCAGGTGACTTTGGACCCCGCAACGGGCTTGGTGGTATCCGAATTCGGAAAGGGTTTGCCGATCCTACCCACAGCCGGCCTGGTGTTTGAATTCTGAATCACTCGTCCGTGCGTCGGCGGGATACTTGATAGCATGAAGTGTGCCACCAAGTGATCATCGAACCGCCATCCTGCTCGGCGCCTCCGGGCTGGTTGGCGGATTCTGCCTGCGTGCGCTGGTGGACGATCCTGCTTATACGCGGGTGATGATCTTCGGCCGGCGCCAGCTTCCTGCCCTCACACGTGCGAAGGTCGCGCAACGGATCGGCGACCTGGGAAGCTTGACGGTTGAGGACTTTCGCGGCGCGCAGGATGTTTTCAGTGCGCTCGGAACAACGATTCGCAAGGCTGGTTCGCAACCCGAGTTCCGGCGCATTGATATGGAGCTGCCTCTGCACCTCGCATCCGAGGCCGTAAAGGCCGGAGCTGAACAGCTTGTGATCGTCTCGTCAGTGGGCGCGGACCCGCATAGCAAGAACTTCTATCTTCGCACCAAGGGTGAGCTGGAGCTGAAGCTGGCCAACTTGCCGTTCAAGTCGATCCACATCCTTCGTCCAAGCCTTTTGGTCGGAAAGCGGGCTGAGTTCAGGCTGGTAGAGGCGCTGACTATCGCGATTGCTCCTGGGCTCGATCTCCTGACTCTGGGACCATGGCGCCGATATCACACGATCAAGGCGGAACGGGTTGGCCAGGCGATGGTCGGGGCGGCCCGATCTGGAAAAAGCGGGACCTACATATATGAGTACGACGAGATCATGAAGCTGGCCGCAATTAATAAACATCTGTGAAACACGGAGCCAGCGGAGGGAGCGGAAACAATTCATTCAGTGCTCAGTCCGCGCTTGCCGAGCTGGAACTATATGTTGTTCAAACCGGTTGGGTCTTGCTGACTTCCGGCTATTTCAAACATTCTCCGGTTACTCCGCTTCCTCCGTGTTTCAAGATGTTCCGCAACTCACGCACCAAAGCTGGATAGATCAGCATTGGCGCCGCAGATTACAACGCCTACGCGTTCTCCAGGATGGGGCTGATATGCGCCGGAGATGAGCGCTGCCAGCGCCGTGGCTCCGCCGGGTTCAGCGATGATGCGCAGCCGCTGCCAAAGCAGGCGCTGTGCTTCGATAATCTGCTCGTCGCTGACCAGTACCACGCGTTGGACAAATCTCTGCGCAATGGGAAACATCAACTCACCCACTCGACGAGCGCCAAGCGAATCCGCGGCAACGCCCCCGGTTTCAACTTCCACCACATGGCCGGCTTCAAGGGCCTTAAATAAGGATGGAGCGCGCTCGGGTTCCACGCCGATCACCCGCACGCGCTCCTGATACCAGGCGGCAACTCCCCCGATGAGCCCGCCTCCGCCCACGGCAATCAGCACGCTTTCCAGACCACGCACCTGCTCTTCAAATTCCATGCCCAGCGTTCCCTGACCGGCAAGCACGCGCGGATCATCGTACGCATGCACCTTCAGAGAGCCTGTTTCCGCGGCCCGCTTCTGACTGGCCGCAAGTGCTTCCGCGTAATCGCGGCCGCCGACGTTCACGGTGGCGCCATACTGTCGCAAGCGCTCTACCTTTACAGGCGAAGAGATGGTAGGAACGAAAATTTCAGCGTGGTGGCCGAGTTGGTGCGCCGCGTAGGCGACAGCAGCACCGTGATTCCCGCCGGATGCTGCGATCACGCCGGCCTCGGGCACTTCGGAACTCAGAATGCAATTGAAAGCGCCTCTCGGCTTGAACGATCCGGTATGCTGCAGGGCTTCCAGCTTGAGGAATATTCTGGCATTCACGCCGAATCCGTTGTCGTCAAGCGCAATGCATGGTGTGCGCCGGATGTGGAGCGCGATGCGCCGAGCGGCATCCTGAATCTCTACTCGTGACACCATATTTGCTGGGCGAATACCTGCAACCGAAGCCGTCATCTTCGGCGCCTCCTCTGCCGGTAAAACACTTCAGGAACTATAGCGCATCGGATAATGTCGTTGCAGGTCAACTGACGTCGCTTCGTAGCTTATTGGAAACTCTAATTACCAGGAAGCGTCCCATTCGTCGCATCCCTTTTGTTTTCAGCAGCTTTACGCAATTTAATCGACAAAATAGGGCAACTCGGAAGAAAATGTGTAATTTGGCAGGATTGTGAAGCTGTGTCTTTTCACAAAACGGATCGGCCGGAGACTCGCTGCGCTCGTGGTGGCGACGGCAGTGTCGTGCATGGCGATGGGGCAAGCGCCGCAGCACGCTCAATCGCCCATTGATGCTGAAGGCGGATTCCTGGCGAATGAAGGCGCGCAGCCGCGCTTTGAGTCGGGCAGCAAACTTTCAGGTCAGGCAGAGCTGGCGCTGCGCGAACAGCGCGTGCTCAGCGTTCCTCACTTCACTGGCTCGTTTCCATTTAATGGACAGACATTTCCTTTCAATATCGTAGGAACGAACCCGCAAGCGGGAGGTATCACCCGCATTCCTACGCAACTCAAGCCGGTGACTCTGCTGTTTGAGGGGTATGAAGATGAGAACGGCGAACCCATCGTGCTCAGCCCCGATACGGTGGTGATGACCGTAAGGAACTCTCCCAATTTTCGTTCAGCGCAGTACCAGACCGGGTTTACACAGTTCGCCGATGCCGTCCAACGGGCACAGTTTTACAACAGCATGGCGCAAGACTGGCATACGCTGCTGGAACTTCCCCAGATCCTCAAGCCACTAATTATGGTGGTGCCTAAAAATTCCGCCAAGGTCTTTCGCAATCGCAGCACCGGAACGGTGTATGCAATCGTTGATACGGACTTTTTCGTCTCCCAGCTCAATACCCTGGTACAGATGGAGAATCTCCGGGTTGACGGCCTGCCCATTATCCTCACCCACAATGTCATGCTGGCTCCAGGCGCTGACGTGAAGCGTTGCTGTGTGCTCGGTTTTCACACCGCATTTGACGCCGGAGAATTGAAGAATGCGAAGATGGTGCAGACTCTGGTCTGGGCGAGCTGGATGGACCCGGGGATCGTGGGCCCGGGAATTGCCGATGTGACTGCGATGAGCCACGAAATTTCTGAGTGGGTGAATGACCCGTTTGGTACCAACCTGGTTCCTGCGTGGCAGTATCCCAATGCGTCGCTGGGCTGCCAGAATAATCTTGAAACCGGGGACCCGCTGGCCACACTACCAAACGCAGGTTACGCCGTAAATATCGACGGCGTCACATATCATCCTCAAAACCAGGTTTTGCTGCCGTGGTTCACGCGTCAGCCCTCGGATGCTTTGGAGCACGCTTACAGCTTTCCTGATTCAACTCTGGTCACCGGCCCGTCATTGGCCTGCCCGACACACTAGACACGATTTGTTGGGACTTTCCGCGCGGACCTGCCAGTCTCGATTGGTCGGAGTGTGCATGGAAACCGATTCACAGCGGATCACAGTGGCAGAAATACACCGGTCAGGAGCGATAAGTGGCCGCAACTCGGGGGCGTTCACGGCAGCTTACCGCTCCGCGGGAAGACCGGCTTGCGTACTGACATCCGGTTCTCCTGAGCCTCGATCCTCCGCAAATGCCGATGGCTGATCTGAGGTCTGCGGTTCCGGCAAGCGCAATGTGTGCGCTTGCCAGAACCCTGGAGGAACAGGAGTTATCTGTGAGAGAGAACGCATCACGGCTCCAGCCTTGCGGGAATTTTTCGGTTCGTTAAAAATCTGCTCAAGAGCCTCGTTCTGGAAGGCGCTCACGCATCTGTCACAAGGTTTACAATTGTGCGCTGTTTCACAGAAAGGTCCTGTTCATGCGCAAACTTATTGCCGTTCTGCTTTTCATCCTTTCCGCACTTCCATTGACCGCCGCTCCGGCGAAATCGCATTATCAACTGAAACAGAAATTTACTTTGGGCGGGGAAGGCGGCTGGGACTACCTAACCTACGATGCTGACGGTCACCGGCTTTTTATCTCGCGCGGGACGCACGTAATGGTAGTTGATCCTGAAAAGGGCTCCGTGGTGGGAGACATCCCCGACACACCGGGCGTTCATGGAATCGCGCTGGCGCCCGAGTTGGGCAAGGGTTTCACCAGCAACGGCCGCGAAAACACGGTGACTGTCTTTGATCTTAAAACACTGAAGCAGACGGCCAAAATTAAGCTGGACGGAGCGGAGAATCCGGATGCCATCCTCTATGATCCGGCTTCCAAGAGGGTGTTCACCTTCAATGGTCGAAGCAAGAACTCGTCCGTCATCGACGCAAAGACGAATGCGGTGGTCGCCACGATTGCTCTGGATGGCAAACCGGAATTCGCCGTTTCAGATGGCAAAGGGAAAGTCTTCGTAAATATTGAGGACAAGAGCGAGCAGACGAGCATTGATGCGGGAAATGCGAAGGTGCTCAAAACGTGGTCGCTGTCGCCCTGCGAAGAGCCATCAGGATTGGCAATTGATCGAAAGCATCACAGGCTGTTCGCGGGTTGCCATAACAAGATGATGGCCGTCGTGAACGATGAAACCGGAAAAGTCGTTGCCACTCCTGCTATCGGCCAGGGCGTGGATGCGAACACGTTTGATTCGGCTACAGAACTTGCATACAGCTCCAACGGCGACGGCACTCTGACCGTTGTTCATGAAGATACGCCGCAAAAATTTACTGTGGTTGAAAACGCGCCAACAGAGCGTTTTGCCCGCACCATGGCGCTGAACCCTGGGAACCATGAGGTCTACCTGGTGACCGCTCAGATCGAGGAGGCCCCGCCAGAAAAAGAAGGCGAGCGTCCGCGCAGAACGATGAAGCCGGGAAGCTTTACGCTGCTCGTGATGTCCCCGGCGTCAGGAGCGGCAGCGAAGAAGTAGGCCGGATTTGTGAGTTCGCGGCCCTGATCTCCGAAAAGGCTAGTGCAAATATGGCTCGGGAATGGTGTGCGTGGCGTCTTCCGCTTCCCAGTACACGCTGAGCACCCACCAGCGCTTGCCGTCATTGAAAAGCTGAATGCTGTTGATGCCGCGCGCAAATGGTTTGGCGTCATCCTTCGCGTGGCGCGACTCGTATGTGCTCCACACATGCGCGATGCGGTCCCAAATTTCCATGCGGTTCGCAACAGAGCGCTCAAAAAAGCCCTCTTTACTAAAGTAGGCCTGGCCGCGGGTGACATATTCGTCCGGCGTTAACACTCGCACGCCGATTACACCTTGGGGATTTTTGCCGCTGGGCATGAGCCGGGCGCCGGCATAAAAGAGCGAGCGGAAGCGGTCCCAATCGCGCTTGCCCGCCGGACCTGAGATCACGTCGTAAAGCGCGGCGAGAAGATGCTCGGGAGTGTCCACATCGGCGGGGCGAGGCGCCGGAACTGCCGCGGGAGTGGCATGCGCTCCTTGCGGAGTGCTGGAAGGTTGCTGCGTTGGTGTTTGTGTCGGCGCCGCAAAAGAACCGGCGAGCAGGAAGGCCGAGGCCACAATCGACATGAGCAAGCGAGTCATGGCGAATACTGTAACAGGGCAGTTGAGTCTGAAACAGTATTGACGCTCAATCTCAGCTGGAACTCAGCTTTTCAAGCGACCATTGCGCATGCTTGGCGATCACAGGATCTGGATCAGCAGCCATGTTTTCCAGCAGCGGGATAAAATCCTTGTTTCCGCTGTTACCCATGGCAATGGCCACGTTCCGTTTGAGCCCGGTGAATTTCGCCCGCTTCAACGGTGAACCGCGAAGGGCTGTGCGATAACCCTCGACATCGAGGTTCGCCAGCCATTTGAGATCGGGATGGAAGAGGTTTGGCCTGGGTTGAAACTCGGGAAGGGAAGTGGGAGGAGCGTTTCCAGCTTTGTTGTTCCAGGGACACACGTCCTGGCATATGTCGCAGCCGAATACGTGGTGGCCCATTTGCCCGCGCAGCTCCTCGGGTATTTCGCCCCGCTTCTCAATCGTGAGATAGGCGATGCAGCGGCGCGCATCGAGTTTTCCAGGAGCGAGGATCGCCTCGGTGGGGCAGGCGTCAATACAGCGCGTACAACTTCCGCACCGGTCAGAAGCCGGAAGATCGGGAGCGAGTTCAAGGGAGCTGAGAATCACGCCGAGAAACATCCACGATCCCAGCTTTTGGTTAATGATGCAGGTATTCTTGCCAATCCAGCCGACACCCGCATGACGGGCATACACGCGCTCGACAATGGGCCCGGTATCCACGTACGAACGGGTCTGAATCTGCATCTGCGTTTGATCCGCGAGCTCCCGAATGGCCTCCTCCACTCGGCGTAACTTCGGCATCAGCGCGTCATGATAATCGGAAGCGCCCCACGCATAGCGCGAAACCCAGCCTTTGCTGGAA
>Ga0207660_10001064_pt1 | contig 18216 bp, 18 predicted proteins | sample KBSC73BmetaG_FD_184335 | JGI IMG/M metagenome (GOLD analysis project Ga0207660, IMG submission 184335) | Corn rhizosphere microbial communities from Kellogg Biological Station, Michigan, USA - KBS C7-3B metaG (SPAdes) (version 2) | ecosystem: Host-associated > Plants > Roots > Rhizosphere ... | reverse complement strand
TTCTAGCCTCGCCGTAGGTCAGGCGACGACGGCAATCCGGCGGCGGGCCGAGCGGAGCGCCCCGCCCAGGCCGAGGAAACCCGTCAGCATCAGCGCCCAGCTGGCGGGTTCGGGCACGCCGGCCACCGCGCTCGACACGGAGAAGCTGTCGAGGTGCACATAGCTGGGGTCGTCACGGAAATGCACCGAGAAGGTGTCGGATCCCGTCGCGACCGCGGTGGCCGTCTGATTGACCCAGCCGCTATTCGACAGCGGATTTCCGCTGTCGAAGATCAGGTCGCTGTTGAAAAAGAATTGGACGTGGCTGAAGCCGGCGCCGTTGCCGGCCATCCAACCGGAGATGTTCAGCATCTCGCCCGCCGTGTCGCTGAAGGTCTGCGAGAGGATTCCGTCGGATCCGATGGGCCCCGCCTCCACATAACAGGAGCCGGCCTGGGCGGCGCCATTGCAGTTGGCGCCAAAGAAGCTCGTGTTGCCCGTGAGCAGCCAACCGCTGGTGTTGCCGCTGTCGAAGCCTCCGTTGGTCAGGTATTCGGTCGCGTTGGCCGACATGGCCGTGATCGAGGCTGCAAGGGCGATGGCCGCACCGGCCAGCAGCGAACGCATGGTCATATTAGTCCCTCTAAGCTTACATACCTACTGTACCGGAACCGGATGCCATGGTTGGCCAGACCTTAACAATGAGAATCCCCCCTGAGACGAACTACTGGTCATCGGTCAGCCGATACCGTAGTTAGTCGAACGATGTTCAAATATTTCGCGTCACGAATGTGCGAATTTCTGTAACAATGTTATCCTGATCTTCCTCGGCAAGGTACGGATGCATGGGAAGGCTGATGACCCGGCCGGCCTTGGTCTCGGTGACCGGCAGGCCGCCGGGCGCGGTCGGATAGGCCGAATAGACGCCCTGCTTGTGGATCGGGATCGGGTAGTAGACCGCCGTCGGGATGCCCTGCTCGCGAAGCTGCGGCGCAAGCTCGTCGCGGCCCTTTCCCGGAAGGTCGGGCAGTTCGATGGTGTACTGCGCCCAGACGCTGACGCCGCCGTCCAGCACCGTCGGGGTCTTCACGACGTCGCCCAGGCCCGCGGCATAGCGGTCGGCGACGCGGTTCCTGGCCGCGATCTCGTCTTCGAAGATCTTCAGCTTCTCGATCAGGACGGCGGCCTGGATGGTGTCCATCCGGCTGTTCATGCCGATGCGGACGTTCAGGTACTTAGGGTCGTGGTCGAAGGTCCTGCCCTCGATGTCCGACTTCACCGCCTGGCCGTGGACGCGCAGCGACACCAGAAGGTCGTGCAGGCGCTCGTCCTTGCTGAGCACCGCCCCGCCGTCGCCGTAGCAGCCGAGCGGCTTGGCCGGGAAGAATGAGGTGGTGGCCACGTCGGCCCAGTGGATCGGATGCTTGCCGTCCAGGGTACAGCCGAAGCCCTGGGCGGAATCGGCGATCAGCTTCAGGCCATGCTTGGCGCAGACCCGGGCGATGGCCGGATAGTCCGCCGGCCCGCCGAACAGGTCGACGGCGATCACCGCGCGCGGGGTGAGCCTGCCCTCGCGCTTCACGGCCTCGATGGCGGCCTGCAGGCTCTCGGGGTCGAGGTTGTAGGTCTCCGGGTCGATGTCGACGAAGACCGGCGAGGCGCCCACCAGCGGCATCGCCTCGGCGGTGGCCGCAAAGGTGAAGGAGGGGCAGAAGACCGCGTCGCCCGGTCCGATCCCCCAGGCCATCAGCGGCAGCACCAGGGCCTCGGTGCCCGAGCCGCAGGAGAGCGCGAAGGGCGCCTGGCCGAAGGCGGCGAGCTGGCGTTCGAACTCGGCGATCTCGGGTCCCATGACGTAGGCGCCGGACCGCACGACCTTGAGGATGGCGTCCTCCAGCGGCTGGCCGAGGCGCCGGCGCTGCGCCTGCAGGTCGATGAACGGGATCATGGGCGGGCCTCTCGCAGTTCGCGGGGGCGCCTATGCCATGCGTCGGGCGCCCGCGCCAAAACACGCTTGGTGTCGCCGTGTTGCGGGATAGCAACGTTCGTCGAATGCGAGCATGGTTGCGTCGTCAAATTCGGGGGAACCGAGATGGTGGCGACTACACTCACGCCGGCACGCACGGGCGCCGGCTATTTCTATGTCTGGATGGCGGCGGTCAGCGTGCTGATCGCGTTTGGCGGGTTCGCCGAAACCTACTGGCTGCAGCTGCTCGGCGGCACCTTCGTGGCGAGCGCGCCCATGCTGCACCTCCATGGCCTGTTGTTCTCGGCCTGGACGCTGCTGCTGTTCTCGCAGACCTGGCTGGCGGCGAAGGGTTCACTCGACCGTCACCGCGCCTGGGGCCTGGCCGGGATCTCGCTGGCCACGGCGCTGGTGTTTGTGGGCGTCGCCACGGCGATCCACAGCATGAGCGTGAGGATCCCGCTCGACGGCGACGCGTCGCGGCGGTTCCTGATCGTTCCGCTCACGGCGATCAGCGGCTTCGCGATCCTTTTCGTCGCCGCCGTCGCCAACATCAACCGGCCGGATTGGCACAAGCGGTTCATGCTGGTCGCGACCTTCTCGCTATTGCAGGCGGCGATCGCGCGGTTCTTCTTCCTGGCCGCGACCGGCGGCGGACCCGGCGCACGGCCCGGCCTGGCCCCGGCTGTGCCCGTGGCCACGAGCCTGGCGGGCGGGGCGATCGCCGACCTGCTGATCGTCGCGGGCGCGGTCTACGACTGGCGCAGCCGAGGCAAGGTGCATCCGGCCTACCTGGTCGGCGGCGTGGTGATGGTCGCCCTGCAGGCGGTGCGCGTGCCCCTCAGCCAGACCCACGCATGGTTGGCCTTCGCAGACAGCATGGCCAGGTTTGGCGGCTAAAGGATCGGCGGCAGGCTCACGCTCACCGAACCGACGACGGCGGCGTCGCAGGCCTTCACCTGGAATCCGCAATTGGCGCGCGTGCGGTCGGTGTCGACGTAGCGCAGGTCGAAGGTCAGCGTCTTCCAGGTCGTGGATGCGCCCAGGCTCCAGTAGGTGCGGTCGTGGCCGCGGCCGCCGCCCTGGCTGCCGACCAGGGCTTTGAGCGTCACGGCCTTGGAGATCGCGACGTCGGCCTCACCCTCGGCGCGCATCACTGGCCCTGAGCCATAGGAGCCATGCGGCACGTAGGAGACGAGGCCGATGGTCGTCCAGGGTCCGCGGGTATGTTTGGCCTGGACCGTCGCCTGCATGAAATCCAGCGTCGGGCCGGGCGTGCGGTTGTCCGGATAGCTGGTGTACATGCCCTGGAGCTTCAGCTCGGTCTTGCCGCCCTGAAGACTGAAGTTCTTGCCGGCGTAGCTGTCGATCTCGTAGCTGGGCGCGCCGGGGTAGCCGAAGTCGACCCGGGTCGCGAAGACGCCGGCGTAGACGCCATCGGGCCGCCACCAATGGAGATAGCCCTGGACGACCGGCCGGCCGCGGGATTCGCTGACGCCCTGGTAACGGTAATCGCTGGCAAGCGTCACGGCCGAGAACAGACCGCCCCAGTCGCCCGCGTTGGCGACGGCCGGTAGCGCCAAGGCCAGGATGACGGCGACAGCGGAGGCTTTCATCCGCCAGTGTGTAGCGCTCGGCGCATCTTCTGATGTATTGAATTCGCTGGATGAGCGATTTCGATTTCAATCAAATACGCCGGTTGGACGGTGGCCTGCTGCTGGTGTTCCGCGAGCTCTTGCGAACGCGGCGAGCCGGCGCGGTGGCTGAGCGGCTGGGCCTCAGCCCCTCGGCGATCAGCCACGCGCTCGCCCGCCTGCGGGACCTGTTCGACGACCCGCTGTTCGTGCGGCGGCCGCACGGGTTCGAGCCCACGCGGCGGGCCGAGGAGCTGGGGCCGCAGGTCGAGGCGCTGATCGAACTGACCGGGCGGGCGCTGTCGCGGGAGGCGGGCTTCGATCCGCTGCGCAGCGAACGGATGTTCGTGTTCGCCGCGCCGGAGTTCGTCACCGCCCTGATCGGCGCCGAATTGATCAATCGCCTGAAGACGGCGGCGCCGGCGGTGACCTTCGCCGTCAGCTTCTCCGGCGAGGAGGACGCCTTCCGGGCCCTGCGCAAAGGCGAGATCGAGTTCGCCGTCGGCCGGTTCGGCGCCGCGCGGCCGGGCTTCACCGTCGAACCGCTCTTCAAAGACCACTATTGCGTGGCCGCGCGTCGGGACCATCCGCAACTGCGCGGCGCGATCGATGAGGCGCAGTGGCAGAACATCGGCCACATCTACGCATGGTCAGCGTCTGAGGTCGGCGGGGACGTGGGCGAGGCTCACCTGCGGATCCGGCATCTGGCGTCCGTGCCCCAGTGGCTGACGGCGCTCGCCATGGCGGCATCGACGGATGGCCTCGTCACCTGTCCGCGGAGGCTCGCCGAACGCCACGCCAAGCGCCTGGGCCTGCAGGTCTTGGACATGCCCTTCCCACCGCAAACCATCGACGTCTCGGTGATGCGCCGCGCGGGCTCCAGCGACCTGGGCGTCGATTGGTTCCTGGATCAGGTGCGGGCCGCGATCGACGCCTAGATCTGCCGCGCGCGGCCTTCCCAGTAGGGCGCCCGGACCTTGTTGCGCTGGATCTTGCCGGCTTCGGAGCGGGGCAGGTCGGTGACGAAGTCTACGCTGCGCGGGACCTTGAAGGCCGGCAGGCTGGTCCGGGCGAAGGCCAGGATTTCCTGCGCCAGCTCTTCGGAGGGCGCGTAGCCTTCCTTGAGCATGATCACCGCCTTGACCTGCTCGCCCCACTCGTCGTGCGGGACGCCGACGGTCGACGAGTCGGCCACGGCCTCGTGCTTGATCAGCTCGTTGTCGACTTCCTGGGGGTAGATGTTCACCCCGCCGGAGATGATCGTCTCGGCGTTGCGGCCGGTGAGGAACAGGTAGCCGTCCTCGTCGAAGTAGCCCACGTCGCCCATGGTGAAGTAGTCGCCGACCCGGTTGGCCTGGGTCTTGGCTTCGTCCTTGTAGTAGGTGAAACCGCCGCCGGGCGGGAGCTGGTGGTAGATGGCGCCGGGCACGCCCACGGGGCACTCGTTCCCCTGCTCGTCGAGGATCTTGGAGCCGAGCAGGGCGGGGCGCTTGCCGACGCTGCCGGGCTTCTTCAGCCATTCCTCCGAGGAGATCACGAAGCCGGCGCCGCCTTCGGAGCCCGCGTAATACTCGTTCAGGACCGGGCCGAACCACTCGATCATGGCGGCCTTGACCTCCGGCGGACAGGGCGCCGCGCCGTGGACGATGTAGACCACGCTGGAGAGGTCGTACTTGGCCTTCACCTCGTCCGGCAGGGCCAGAAGCCGCTGGAACATGATCGGCACGAGGTGCAGGTGGCTGACCCGCTTCTCGTGCATCAGGCGCAGCACGGTCTCGGAGTCCCACTTGTCCATGAAGACGAGTTCGCAGCCCGCGCCCATGGCGCCGCGCACGTCGAAGGCCAGCGGGGCGGCGTGATAGGCGGGCCCCGCGCAGAGCTGCACCGAGGTTTCGTGGTCGTAGCCGCGCATTGTGTAGAGGGCCTGCACGGGGACCACCGGCTGGGCGCGGTAGACGCCCTTGGGCCGGCCGGTGGTGCCGGAGGTGTACATCATGGCGTTGCCGAGCGTCGGGTCGGGGATGTCCGAGCCGTCCAGGGGCGCGAGCGCCGCGTCATAGTCGAGGAACCCCTCGATCGGGCCGCCGATCGCCACCTTGACCAGCAGGTTCGGGCACTGGGCGACCGCGGCCGCCGAAGCGGTCACGCGCCGCTCGCAGAACACCGCCTTGGCCTCGCAGTCGTTGATGATGTAGGCGATCTCGTCGGCGGTCAGGTGCCAGTTGACCGGGGTGATCCGCCAGCCGCCCCGCTGCGCCGCCGCCAGCACCTCGACGAACTCGGCGCGGTTGGAACAGACGAGCGCCACCGAGTCGCCCGGCTTCAGACCCTTCGACCGAAGCAGGCGTACGATGCGGTTGGCCTGGGCGTTGACCTTGCCCCAGGTGTGGGTCTTGCCGTCGGGGTCGTGGATGAAGGTCGCGTCGGGCTTGATGTCGGCCCATGCCGCCACGGTCATGCCGCTCTGCGCGGCGGCGTTCAGCCGGTCCTCCAGGCTTACGCGTTCCTTCAGGTCTTCCATTCGAAATCCTCCCGGCGCCTGACTGTGAGCGGCGCGATGAATGCTCTTGGAGAGCCTCGGAGGACGGGACGAAATAGTCCGCGCCCCTTTTGCATCCGGGGACCTCGCCGACACCATCACACGAGTAAAAGCGGGCGACAATTGGGAGGATGTCCCGGGCGGGCTAAGCGCCCTTCCGGACGAGGTCCAGGATCCAGTTCACCTCCCAGCTCTGGCCGCCGTCCGGGGAGAAGGCCTGTTCGAAATGCGCGGCGTTGGGTCCCTGGTGCGTCCAGGCGTAGCGGACGAGGACGTAGCGCCCCTTCCAGTTCTCGTAGTCGTAGAACTCGCCGCGGCCATTGGTGAACTGGCCGACCGTCGCCGGCAGGCCGAGCGTCCCCTTGTCGACGTCAAGGCCGTAGATGCTCCACTGGCCGGCGGAGGGATCGTAGAGCCGAAGCGTCTGGGCGCGGATGTGTTGCTTGGCGGTGCGATCGTCGACCTCGAACTCCTCCATGTTGGCGTTGCTGCCGAAGATCTTGTGGGTCCGCGAAACGCCATCGTACTCGATCCAGGCGGTGGAGCCGACGAGGCGCTCCGGCAGGCGCTTCAGGTGCGCCTTCCAGTCGCCGATCAGGAAGTCGAAGTCGTGGGACCCGTCGCGCGGCGGCGGAGCCGCCTGGGCGAGCGCATGGGCCGGCAGGAGGAGCGCAACGGCGCAGGCCGCCATGGCGAGCGGCAGGGTATTGGGAGCGGTCATGGGAGCCTCGTGGATGACGAAGGCCGAAGCTCTAGAACCGCCCGACTGACATCCTGTGTCAGGATTCTCCGCTCCCCGTTAAGTGAGGAAAGTGGACACGGTCGCCTCCGACGCTGCACAATGGGGCTGCAGCTATTGGAAATCTGGAATGAGCGATTCGCCCCCCGCCGGGCGAACGGCGGCGCCGTCTGGCGCGCCGACCGTCGATGTCTCGGCCATGCCGCGGGTGCTGTCCCGGATCGCCGGGCTGGCGCTGCGCTACCCGTGGCGCGTGGCGCTGACGGTGCTGACCTCGCTGCTCGCGGCGATCGCGAGCCTGATGCTGCCCCGGTTGATCGGCGGCGCCATCGACCAGGCGCACCATCTGCTCAGCGCCGGCCAGGGCCACGCGGTCCAGGCGCGCGCGGCGTTGTGGCGAACCGCGCTGCTGGTCATCGCCGCCACCCTGGCGCGGGGCCTCCTGACCATGGCCGCGAGTTTCCAGGGCGAGTACCTGGGCCAGAAGGTGGCGCTGGACCTGCGCCTGCGGTTCTTCCAGCAGTTGCAGCGCCTGTCGTTCGGCTTCCACGACAAGATCCACTCCGGCGACCTGATCACCCGCGGCATGCTCGACATGGAAGGCGCGCGGGCGTTCATCCAGGGGGCGCTGGTCCCGGCCCTGTCGCTCGTCCTGCTGATCGGCTTTTCGGCCTACCTGATGATCTCGGCCGATCCGATCATGGCGGCGATCGGTCTCTCGTTCGTGCCGGTGGCGGCGGTGTCGCTGGCGCGGATGGGCTTCCTGCTCAGGGTCACCTGGCTGCGGGTCCAGCAGCTGATGTCCATCCTGACGCTCACCATGGAGGAGAACCTGCAGGGCATCCGCGTGGTCCGCGCCTTCGCCGGCCGGGCCTTCGAGATGGCCAAGTTCGACACCGCCTCGCAAGCCGTGCTGGGCTTCCAGTACAAACGGATCACCCTGCGCTTCCGCGGCGTGGCCGGGATGCAGATCAGCTACTACGCGGCCCTCGGCGCGCTGCTCTGGTACGGCGGCGGCAGGGTGCTGAGCGGGCGGATGACCGTGGGCGGCCTCACCAGCTTCGTCGTCTACATGTCGCTGCTGCAGGCCCCGATCCGGCAGATCGCCATGATCTTCAACTCTTCGGCCCGGGCGACCTCGTCCGGCGCGCGGCTTTTCGAGGTGCTGGACCTGGAGCCGGAGATCGCCGACGCGCCGGGCGCGAAGCCTTTGGCCGCGCCGGCGGGCGTGTTGCGCTTCGAGGACGTGGGCTTCCGCTACCATCCGGCGGCCAAGCCGGTGCTGAGCGGCGTCAGCTTCGAGGTGCGGCCAGGGCGGACGCTGGGCATCGTCGGCCCGCCGGGCTCGGGCAAGTCGACGCTAGCGAACCTGATCCCGCGCTTCTACGACGTCAGCGAGGGGCGGATCACCATCGACGGCGTCGACATCCGCTCGGTGACGCTGGCGTCCTTGCGGGAATATGTCGGCCTCGTGCAGCAGGAGGCGTTCCTGTTCGACGCCTCCGTGGGCCACAACGTCGCCTATGCCGACCCGTGGGCGGAGGACGAGCGGATCGTCGGGGCCGCCAAGACCGCACAGATTCACGAGCATATCGCGAGCCTGCCGGGCGCCTACGAGACCCGGGTCGGCGAGCGTGGAGTGGCGCTGTCCGGCGGCCAGCGCCAGCGGATGAGCATCGCGCGCGGCGTGGTGCCCGGGCCCGGCGTGATGATCTTCGACGACTCCACGGCCGCGATCGATGCGGTGACCGAGCGCAAGGTGCGTGAGAACCTCGCGCACGCCACCAGGACCAAGGCCACGGTGGTCATCGCGCACCGGCTGTCGTCGCTGATGCATGCCGACGAGATCATCGTGCTCGACGAGGGGCGGATCGTGGAGCGGGGCGACCATGCGAGCCTGCTCGCGGCCGGCGGCGTCTATGCCGAGCTGTTCGAGCTGCAGAGCCGCACCGCGTCGGGCGACCTGGAGGCGGTGGCGTGAGCGGCGCCGCCGTCGAGGCCCCACGCAAGGCGCCGCGCGCGTCGCTGGGCTCGCCGGAGGGCGACGATGTCTTCGGAACGTTCGATCCCAAGGTGGCGCGGCGGTTCCTGGCCTACCTGCGCCCGCACCGCAGGAGCTTCATCACCGCCCAGGTGGCGGTGCTGTTCTCCGCGGCCTCGCAACTCAGCCTGCCGCTGCTGATCGGCTGGGCGGTCGATGCGGCGCTGAAGCATGAGGCGGGCCGGCTGCACCTGACGCTGGCGATGTTCGCCGTCGCCGCCGCCACCTTCACGGCCATGTTCTTCCTCGAGCAGTGGCTGTCGCAGCGGCTGGCCAACCGGGTCATCTTCGATGTGCGCCGGCACATGTTCGCCCACTTCCAGGACATCAGCCTGTCGTTCATGGACAAGACCCACGTCGGCCGGCTGATGAGCCGGCTGCAGGGCGACGTGGGCTCGCTTCAGGAATTCCTGGAGAACACCACGGGCGCGGTCGGCGACCTGGTGATGCTGATCGGCATCGCCGTCGCCCTGCTCAGCCTCGACCTGCGGCTCGGGCTTTTGACCCTGACGGTGCTGCCGGCGCTGATCGGCATTCGCGCGGTCTGGCTGCCGTTCTCCAAGATCGCCTTCCGGGGCGCGCGCGACGCCTCGTCCAACGCCAACTCGGCGCTCGCGGAGAACATCAACGGCGTGCGCACGGTGCAGGAGACCCGCCGCGAGCAGCTCAATTTCGAACTTTATGCCGAAAAGGCGACGGACAACTTCAAGGCCCAGGTGGGCGCGGCCTGGATGAGCCAGATCATGGTGCCGACGGTCGACGCCCTGACCGGCGTGGCCATGGCCATGGTGATCGTGGTCGGCGGCAATGCGGTGCTGTCGGGCCGCCTCGAGGTCGGCGTGATGGTGACCTTCATCCTCTATGTGCAGCGGTTCTTCGATCCGGTGCGGATGCTCTCGATGCAATACACGATCATGCAGCGGGCCATGGCCGCGGCGCACCGCATTTTCGAGGTGCTCGACGTGGCGGTGACCATCCAGGACAAGCCGGGCGCCGAGCCGCTGGCCGCCGAGGCGCCGACGGTCGAGTTCCGCGACGTGACCTTCGGCTACGATCCGGGCCGCCCGATCCTGCATGACGTCAGTTTCCAGGTGCGGCCGCGGGAAGTGGTGGCCCTGGTGGGGCCGACCGGCTCGGGCAAGACCTCGATCATCGCGCTCACCCATCGCTTCTATGAGGCGGATCAGGGCCAGGTGCTGGTGGGCGGCAAGGACGTGCGCGACGTCACCCTCGACAGCCTGGGCCGCAAGATCGGCATGGTGCTGCAGGAACCGTTCCTGTTCACCGGCACCATCGAGGAAAACATCCGCTACAATACGCAGGGCGTGACCCGCGTGGAGATCGTGGCGGCCGCCAAGGCGGTGAGCGCGCACGACTTCATCATGCGCCTGCCGGAAGGCTACGACACCCGGCTGGGGCAGCGCGGCCGCAACATCTCAGTCGGCCAGCGTCAACTCGTCTCGTTCGCCCGCGCACTGGTGGCTGACCCGCAGATCCTGATCCTCGACGAGGCCACCGCCAACATCGACAGCTTCACCGAGCAGGCGATCCAGAAGGCGCTGAAGGTGCTGTTCGAGGGCCGCACCTGCATGGTGATCGCCCACAGGCTGGGCACCATCCGCGACGCCGACCGGATCATCGTGCTGAACCAGGGGCGCATCCTGGAGCAGGGGCCGCATGATGCGCTGATGCAGGCGGGCGGACTCTACCATCACCTCTACACCTCGGCCCACGCCAGCTTCGACGACCAGGTGGTGGCGGCGACCGGCGACGCAGAATTCGCGACCCGGACATAAGGTGTTTGGGGGCGTCAGCCCTTGAAATTGTCCTTGGCCGCGCGCACCGCGCCGAAGGCCCTGTAGTCCGGCTCGCCGCCGGCGCCGACCCGCTCGGCCAGCTTGGGGGCGCGCAGGAAGGGATTGGTGGCCTTCTCCAGCGCGATGGTGGTGGGCACGGTCGGCTCGCCCCGCTCGCGCATGGCGAAGATCTTGTCGGCGCGCGCCTTCAGCGCCGGGTCGTCGTCCACCGAGAGCGCGAAGCGGGCGTTGGACGCCGTATATTCGTGGGCGCAGTAGACGGTGGTGTCGTCGGGGAGCGCCGCCAGCCTCTGCAGGCTGGTCCACATCTGCTCGGCGGTGCCTTCGAAGAGCCGGCCGCAGCCGAGCGCGAAGAGTGTGTCGCCCACGAAGGCGATGCGGTCGGCGGCGTCGAAATAGGCGATGTGCCCCAGGGTGTGGCCGCCGGTCTCGATCACCTCGAACTTCGTCTCGCCCAGCATGACCATGTCGCCGCCCTTCACCTCGCGGTCGATGGGGGTGAGCCTGGTCACCTCCGCCGGCCCGACGATCGTGGCCCCGGTCGCGGCCTTGATCTCGGCGTTGCCGCCGGCGTGATCGGGGTGCCAGTGGGTGTTGAGGATGAAGTCGAGGGTCCAGCCCTTTTCCGTGAGGGCTGAGAGGATCGGACCGACCTCCGGCGTGTCGATGCAGGCGGTCTTCCCCGTCGCCTCGTCGTGAGCCAGGAAGCCGTAGTTGTCCGACAGGCAGGGGAACTGGTGGACGGTGAGCGGCATGGCGGTCTCCGGGCGGCTCCAGGGCAATGGAGCCAGGACATGCGATTTAGGTTGGCGAGAAGGCTTAGTCGAGCATAGCCATGGGCCGATGCGCCGCGACGTCCTGGAACTCCGTCAGTTCTACGCCTCCGACCTCGGCCGCGCCGCGCGCGCCATGGTCGGGCGAAAGGTGCTGGAAGCCTGGGGCGACGCGCACGGGCTGGACGTGCTGGCGCTGGGCTATGCGACGCCGTTCGTGGCGAGCCAGCGCCACGCCGCGCGCCGGGTGGTGGGCGCGATGCCCGCGCAGCAGGGCGTGGAGGTCTGGCCGGGCGGCGAGCCCAACCTCACCACCCTGGTGGGCGAGGACAGCCTGCCCTTCGCCAACGCCCTTTTCGACCGCATCCTGGTGGTCCACGGGCTGGAGGAAAGCCCCGACGCCATCGCCCTGCTGCGCGAGGTCTGGAGGGTGCTGGCGCCCTCCGGCCGGGTGATCGTCGCCGTGACCGCCCGCAACGGCCTGTGGGCCAACACCGAGCGCACGCCCTTCGGGCACGGCCGGCCCTACAGCCGCGCCCAACTGGCCGAACTGCTGCGCGAGGCCGAGCTGGAGCCGTCCGGCTGGACGCGGGCGCTCTATGCGCCGCCGGTGAACTGGCTGGCCGGCTGGGCGGAGGGCTTCGAACAGACCGGCTCGCGGCTCTGGCCCGGGTTTGCGGGCCTGCTGCTGATGGAGGCGGTGAAACAGACCTTTGCGGTCAAACCCCGCGGCCTGGGCGCGCGGGTGCGCCGCGTTCGCCCGCTGCTGGGCCCGTCTCCCGCCCCCAGCGGGGCGCCCTTTTCGCAGGCTCCGGACGGGCCGGCGCGGCGCGGCCTCTTGGAGCCCGGCCGCGAAAGCCTTAGCGTCACAAGCAAGACCAACCGAAAGGCTGCGCCATGAAGATGATCGTTGCGGTCATCAAACCCAGCCGGCTCGACGCCGTGCTCGATGCGGTGACCGAGGCCGGCGCCTCGGGGCTGACCGTCACCGAGGTGCGCGGCTATGGCCGCCAGCGCGGCAAGACCGAGGTCTACCGCGGGGCGGAGTACGAGGTGAAGCTGCTGCCGAAGGTGAAGCTGGAGATCGCGGTGCCCTCGGACATCGCCGAGGCCGTGATCGAGGCGGTGGCGCGCACCGCCAACACCGGCAAGATCGGCGACGGCAAGGTGTTCGTCATGGACCTGGAACAGGCGCTGCGCATCCGCACCGGCGACCGCGACGCCGCGGCGATCGCGGGCTGAGGTGAAGGATCTCGCCGCGGCGCGGATCCAGGTCGTCCGCGACCACATGGCCCTGGAGTGCGTGCATGACTGGGACGCGGTGATCGCGACCTTCGCTCACCCGCGCTACGAGATGTACGGCTCGGGCGCGGTGTTTGACGGCGAGGCGGCTGTGCGCGGCTATTTCGCGGCCTCTCGCACTCCGTTCCCGGACCAGGGCAACGAGATCATCGCCATCGCCCATGAGGGCGACAGCGTGCTGGTGGAGTTCTGGCTGACCGGCACCCACCTGGGCCCGCTGAAGCTCGCCGGGCGCGAGGTGGCGGCGACCGGCCGCTCCTTCCGGGTACGCATGGCCGCGAGCTTCGAGTTCGCGCCGGGGAGCGACAAGATCGTCTGCGAACGGCCCTATTTCGACCAGGGCGCCGTCGTGCGGGCGCTGGGCCTCGCCGAGCCAGCCGCTGTCCTTCGCGGATAGTGGGTGCGCAGCAGCGGCGCGCCGACAGCCAGGGCCGGCAAAGCCAGCAGGACGCCCAGCCAGGGCGGCGCGCCCGCCGCGGCGAGGGCGGCGGCGCAGAGGCAACAGCCCATGCAGCCCAGGTCCCAGCCACCCTCGGTGGCCATCATCACCCGCAACACGCAGGGCGAGGCCTTGGCGAGGGTCTGTGCGGCCGACGCGAGCGGGGGAACCAGCAGCGGCATGGCCAGCCCGCCGAGCGCGTTGGCGAGCGCGGCGAGCGCCGGCGAGCGGAGGCTCGCCGCGCGCAACATGACGACCGCGGCGGTGGCGACGTAGGCGATCGCGACGGCGCGCCGGCCATGACCCAGGTCGGTGTGGCGCCCGACCATCAGGCCCGCGGCCGCGCCCACCAGGCCGGCCAGCGCCATGGCCCCGCCATAGGCGGCGTAGCTGGCGCCCAGCGTGAGGAAGAGGGCGATCTGCCAGACGAACAGGAAGGCCGCGTCGAACCAGCCGTCGACGGCGATCAGCAGGGCCGCCGGCCGTGCGGCCCGCCAGGCGCCGGGTGCGGACCGCAGCACGGCGACGTTCGGTAGGCCGATGAGCGGGAGCGCCGACAAGGCCTGTACGAGGGCGACGCAGGCGAAGGTCCAGCGCGGGCCGGCGGCGACCAGGCTCCAGCCACCGAGGACCGGGGCGGCCACGCCGGCGATCGCGGCCAGCGCCTGGCCGACCGCGATCTGGCGGCCGCGCTGCGCGCCATCGGCCATGGCGGCGAAATAGGCGTTGTAGTTGACGAAATAGATCACCTCCCCGAGCGCCGAGACGACCAGGAAGATCAGGAAGGCGGCGCCGAGGCCATCGACCTCGGCGAGCACCAGGTATTGGGCGGCGAGCGCTACGGCGCCCGTTAGAAGCAGGGGCTGCAGGCCGAACCACTGGGCCAGCGGCAGCATGGCCGGACGCACGGCAAAGCGCGCGGCGGCGATCGCCGCCTGGGCGAGGAACGCGTGCGGGACGGAGATCCCGGCGCGGAGCAGATAGACCAGCACGAAGACGCCGCCGGCGTTCTGCGCCAGCGCCTGGACACCGGACTGCAGGTTGACGCGATTGATCGCGTCATTGCGGAAGAATGACATCGAAAGCTTTCGAAGACGGAGGCGTAAAGGAGCGGCCGGCCCTCGTTCGAGGCCCGGTCAGGCGGCGCGCATCAGCCGGCGCGACGTGTGCTCAGCAGGTCCCACGCATGGAGGACAATCTCCGCAGTCCAGGGCCATGACTATGGCGACGCGGCGGATAGCCGGCAAGGAGGTTCCCTCCTCTACGGCGCGGGTCTGCGCTTCCTGCGCCTTGGCGCCTCCGGCTTCGGCGGCTCGAGGTCGCCGAACAGGTTCTGGGCGGCCGCCACCGGCGCGGGCTCGCCGCGGCGGCTCAGCAGGAAGAGGGCCGTCTCGGAGCGCCAGTTCTCGAATGTCCCGTCCGGCTGGATCGGCCGGGCGGGCTTGCCGCTGGAGAGCGCGGCGCAGGCGTCGACCCTCAGGTCGAGCTCGCGGCAGAGATCGGTGAAGTCGCGCAGGGTGCACAGGTGGATGTTCGGGGTCGACCACCAGGGGTCAGGCAGCGCGCGGGTCTCCGGCATCCGGCCGCGGGCCATCAGCGAAACCCGCATCCGCCAGTGCCCGAAATTCGGCACCGAGACGATGGCCTGGTCGGCGATGCGCAAGAGCTCGGACAGCACGTGCCTGGGCTCGCGCATCTGCTGCAGGGTCTTCGACAGGATGGCGTAGTCGAAGGCCTTGGCGGGGAAATGGTCGAGGTCGCGGTCGCCGTCGCCCTGCACCACCGCCAGCCCTTTGGCCAGGCAGGCGGCGACGCCCGCCGGGCTGATCTCCAGGCCCTGGCCGTCGACGCGTTTCTCCCGGGTCAGGAGATCCAGGAGCTCGCCGTCCTCGCAGCCCACGTCCAGCACCCGCGCGCCCGGCCGCACCAGCCGCAGGATCTCGGCGAAGTCCTCGCGCATGGCGGCCACGACTACAGCCCTCTGGCCTGGGCGGCGGAGGCGAAGAAGCCGCGCAGCGTGGCGTCGAGCTGCGGCTCTTCGAGGAAGAAGGCGTCGTGGCCCTTGTCGGTCTCGATCTCGGCGAAGCTGGCGCGGCAGCCGGCGGCGTTGAGCGCGCGCACGATGTCGCGGCTCTCGGCGGTCGGATAGAGCCAGTCGGAGGAGAAGGAGAGCACGCAGAAGCGCACGCCCCTGGCCTTGCGGAACGCGGCGGCCAGAACCCCGCCGTGGCGGGCGGCCAGGTCGAAGTAATCGAGCGCGCGGGTGATGTAGAGATAGGAGTTGGCGTCGAAGCGGTCGACGAAGCTGGTCCCCTGGTGGCGCAGGTAGCTCTCGACCTGGAAGTCCGCGTCGAAGCCCCAGGACAGGCCGTCGCGCTGCAGCTCGCGGCCGAACTTGCGCTGCAGGGCGGGTTCCGAGAGGTAGGTGATGTGCGCGGCCATGCGGGCGACGGCCAGGCCCTTCTCCGGGCGCACGCCGGCCGTCTCGTAGGCGCCGCCGCGCCAATCGGGATCGGCCATGATCGCCTGGCGGCCCACCTCATGGAAGGCGATGTTCTGGGCCGAGTGACGCGGCGCGGCGGCGACGCAGACCGCGCTGAACAGCTTCTCAGGATAGTCGGCCGCCCACTGCAGCACCTGCATGCCGCCCATGGAGCCGCCGACCACGGCGAACAGGGTCTCGATGCCAAGCGCCTCGATCAGCATGGCCTGGGCGCGGACCATGTCGGCGATGGTGATCACCGGAAAGGTCAGGCCCCAGGGCTGGCCGGTCTTGGGATTTGTCGAGGCCGGGCCGGTCGAACCCATGCAGCCGCCGATGACGTTGGTGGCGATCACGAAGTAGCGGTCGGGATCGAGCGGCAGGCCCGGGCCGATCACCCGGTTCCACCAGCCTGGGCGCCCGGTCACCGGGTTCACCGAGCCGGCGTACTGGTCGCCGGTGAGCGCGTGGCAGACCAGGACGGCGTTGCTGCGGGTTTCGTTCAGCTCGCCATAGGTCTTGTAGGCGACCTCCAGCGGCCCAAGCGTTGCGCCGCTGTCCAGGCGCAAGGCGCCCTGGCCGGCCGGGAAGCGCATCGTCCCGCCGTCCGCTTGGCTCGCAGGGCTTGGCTTGGCCGCGACGGTCATGCGGGCCTTGGACCGCCAAGGCCTTTCACTGTCAATGGCCGCATGGCGGCTTCGCAGGCGGCGCGGGCGCGGTTATGAGGGCCTCAAGGCGGCGGCGACTGGGGCAAGGGTGGAGCGTTCATGGACCGATTGATCCTTTTCCGCCACGGCAAGGCTGAGCCGGAGTCGGCGAGCGGCGAGGACTTCGACCGCCGGCTGACGGCGCGGGGCGCGCGGGAGTCGGCGGCCATGGGCGCGCGCCTGGCGGACATGGGCTTCGCGCCCGGCCTGGTGCTGGTCTCCTCCGCGGCGCGGACGCGCGAAACCTGGACGGCGGCCCAACCGCATTTTCCGGGCGCCAAGGTGAGCGTCGACGCGGAACTCTATCACGCCGACTCCGGCGCCGTGCGCCAGGAAGCCGAACGGGCCGGCAGGACGGCGGACACGGTGATGGTCGTCGGCCACAACCCCGGTCTTCAGGAACTGGCGGTGCAGTTGCTGACCGAGGGCTCGGCGCCGCCGTCGCTGGTCGACCGCGCCCGCCGCCAGTTCCCGACCGCTTCGGCCGCCGTCTTCCTGTTCGACGCCAACGGACGCCCATCCTTCGACGGCCTGTTCTTCCCCGAACGCGATCTTGGGCCTGAGCGCGACCCGGAGCGTGGCGATTGAGCCGCATCTACAAGATCCTGCCGCGCCAAGCGTGGCAGGCTGCGCTGGATGCGCGCAGGTACGATGGCTCGCCCCTCGACCGCCAGGACGGCTTCATCCACTTCTCGACCGCGGCCCAGGCGCAGGAGACCGCGCGCCGCCACTTCGCCGGCCAGGAGGACCTGGTGGTGCTCGCCGTGGAGGCGGACGACCTGGGCGCGGCCCTGAAGTGGGAGCGCTCGCGCGGCGGCGACCTCTTTCCGCACCTCTATGCCCACCTGGAGACGGCGCTGGTCCGCGCGGTGATCGAGGCGCCCCTCGGCCCGGACGGGGCCCCGCGCCTGGAGCTCGGCGGGTGAGCGGTGTGTACGGCCTGGCCACGCGGCTGCTCCGGCGGCTCGATGCTGAGGATGCGCATGGCCTGGCCATCCGCGCCCTCAAGCTGGGGCTGGGGCCGCGCGGCGGGCGGGACGATCCGATCCTGGCTACGGAGCTGGCGGGGCTCTCCCTGCCCAATCCGGTGGGGCTGGCCCCGGGCTTCGACAAGGACGCCGAGGTGTTCGCGCCGATGCTGCGCGCCGGCTTCGGCTTCGTGGAATGCGGGACCGTGACGCCCAAGCCGCAGGCCGGCAATCCGCGGCCCAGGCTCTTCCGGCTCAACGAAGACCGCGCGGTGATCAACCGCATGGGTTTCAACAACCGCGGCCTGGACGCCTTCGGCCAGCGCCTGGCGCGGCGCGGGCCCGGTATCATCGGCGCCAACATCGGGGCCAACAAGGATTCGCCGGACCGGGTCGTCGATTACGTCACCGGGCTGAAGCGGCTCTGGGGCAAGGCGTCCTATTTCACGATCAACGTCTCCTCCCCCAACACGCCGGGGCTGCGCGCCCTGCAGACCGAGTCGGCGCTGCAGGACCTCCTGGGCCGCCTGGCGGAAGCCCGCGAGAGCCTGCCCGCCCAAGGGCGCGCGCCGCTCTTCCTGAAGGTCGCGCCGGACTTGCAGGGCCGCGAGGTGGAGACCATCGTCGAGACCTGCGTCACCTATGGCCTGGCCGGCGTCATGGTTTCCAACACCACGGTCTCGCGCCCGGCGCTGGTCTCGGAATTCGCCGGCGAAGCGGGTGGGCTTTCCGGGGCGCCGCTGATGGAGCTCTCGACCCGCATGTTGGGCGAGTTCGCCCAGGCCGCCGCCGGCCGTCTGGCGCTGGTGGGCGTGGGCGGAATCGGCAGC
>Ga0207660_10001062_pt1 | contig 18218 bp, 20 predicted proteins | sample KBSC73BmetaG_FD_184335 | JGI IMG/M metagenome (GOLD analysis project Ga0207660, IMG submission 184335) | Corn rhizosphere microbial communities from Kellogg Biological Station, Michigan, USA - KBS C7-3B metaG (SPAdes) (version 2) | ecosystem: Host-associated > Plants > Roots > Rhizosphere ... | reverse complement strand
TCGTCCTCAACCTGCTGTCGAACGCGTTCAATTTCACCTCCAAGGGCAGCGTCACCCTGGCCGTGCGCTGCGCCGACAAGGGATGGAGCACGAACCACCCGTCGCTGCGGAGCGCGAGCCGGGCCATCGAGATCGCGGTCACCGACACCGGGATCGGCATTCCGGAAGAAAAGCAGCGGCTGATCTTCGAGCCGTTCCACCAGGCGGACGGAACCACGAGCCGCAAATATGGCGGAACGGGTCTTGGCCTTTCGATCAGCCGCGAGATCGCGCGGCTGCTGGGCGGCGAGCTCCAGGTTCGTTCCAACCCCGGCGAAGGTTCGACCTTCACGCTCTACGTGCCGCTCGAGGCGGAGCCGTCGGCGGTTGCCGAGGGCTCGCCGATCCGCTTCGAGAATAGCGGCGCAGTCGTCCCGACCGCGCTTCCGACGGGGTTCGAGGTCAATGACGACCGCGACGACCTCGGCAAGGACCCGTTCGTGCTGATTGTCGAAGACGACGCGACCTTCGCGACGATCCTTCTCGACGCGGCGCACGAGGCCGGCCTCAAGGGCGTGGTCTCAACCGCGGGCGCAGGGACGCTGGCAATGGCACGCAAGCTCCAGCCGAGCGCCATCTCGCTCGACCTCGGGCTGTCCGACATCGACGGGTTCGTTCTGCTCGACCTTTTGAAGCACGATCCCGATACGGCTCACGTGCCGATTCATGTCGTCTCCGGCGTCGACCGCAGCCAGGCGGTGGTCCAGATGGGCGCCTTCGGAGTGACCGAGAAACCCGCCGAGCGCGAGGAACTCGTGCGGGTATTCGGAACGCTGCGGCAGGAGGCGGAGAAGAAGCCGCGCAAGCGCCGCAAGACGGAGGCTCCGGCCCAGCCCCGGCTCGTCCCGGAACTTGCTGGAGCCAAGGTGCTGATCGTGGACGACGACATCCGCAACATCTTCTCGCTGACGAGCGTTCTTGAGAGTCACGATGTGGAAGTGCTCCACGCCGAACGCGGGAAGGACGGCATTCTGATCCTCGAACAGACTAGCGGCGTCGACGTCGCCCTGATCGACATCATGATGCCGGAGATGGACGGATATGAGACGATGCAGCAGATCCGGCAGCGGCTGAAGCTCACCGAGCTGCCGCTGATCGCCGTGACCGCGAAGGCGATGAAGGGCGACCGGCAGAAGTGCCTCGACGCGGGTGCTTCCGACTACATCGCCAAGCCAGTGGACATCGAGCTGCTGCTGGCGCTGCTCCGCGTGTGGGTCGCCCGCGCGCGGGAAGCGCAGGCTGCCGCGGCCGCGCCGGCAACGATGGAGGCCGCGGAGTAGGCGATGAACGGTCCCGTGGGAGAAATCCCCGTGGCGCTGCGCACGGTGGAGGACGAGCAGGCAGTCGCCGAGCCGGAATCCGACCGCGCGCGAGTCCTGCTGGTCGACGATGACGAGCGCAACCTGCTCGCCGTCGCGACGGTGCTGGAAGACCTCGGCGAAGTGGTCCTCGCGCACTCGGGCGAGGAAGCGCTCCGGCACCTCCTGAAAGGCGAGTTCGCGGTCATCCTGCTCGACGTCTACATGCCGGGCATGGACGGCTACGAAGCCGCCCAGATCATCCGCAGCCGCGATCAGACCAAGGGTATCCCGATCGTCTTCCTGTCGGCCGTGAACAAGGAAGCCGAGCACCTGCTGCGCGGCTATTCGATGGGCGCCGTCGACTATGTGTTCAAACCGGTCGACCCGATCATCCTTCGATCCAAGGTCGCGGTGTTCGTCGAACTGTTCGAGAAGACGAAAGAGGTCGAGCGCAAGGCCCGGCACGAACAGGCGCTGCTCGACGCGAACCTGCGCGCCAATGCCGAGCGGCTCCGGGTCGAGCAGGAGCTTCGCCGCGCGGAGCAGCGCCAGGCGGTCATCATCCAGTCGCTGCCGATGGTGCTGTACCTCGAACCGTACGATTCCAGACGGCGCGTTCCGAACTACGTCACGGGCGACATCGAGGCGATCACCGGGTTCACCTACGAGCAACTGGAAAGCGATCCGCAGATGTGGATCGAACGGCTGCACCCGGACGACCGGATCAAGGTCGTCGCCGCGCTCGAGGCGCGGAGCAAGTCGGGCAAGATGTCGCTCGAATATCGCTGGCAATGCGCCGACGGGACTTTCAAGCATTTCCTCGACCAGGCAGTGCTGCTGAAGGATCACCAGGGCCATCCGATCGAGTTCGCGGGCACCATCACCGACATTAGCGAGCAGCGTTCGCTCGAGGGCCAGCTGGTCCAGGCCCAGAAGATGGATGCGATCGGGAAGCTGACCGGCGGGATCGCCCACGATTTCAACAATCTGCTAGCCGCCGTCATCGGCGGCCTGAGCGTGATCGAGCGGCGAACGAAGCTCGAGCCCGACCAGCAGCGCGTCCTCGACATGACGCGGCGCGCCGCCGAACAGGGGAGTGAGCTGGTCCGGCGGCTGCTCGCATTCGCCCGCCGGCAACGGCTCGAGCCTCAGGCAGTGGATCTCGGATCGCTGCGCGAGGCCATCGTCGACCTGCTGACGCACACGCTCGGCGGGCTCATGAACTTCGAGTGGCGCATCGGCGACGGCGTGTGGAAAGTCTTCGCCGATCAGGCGCAGCTAGAGCTCGCGCTGATGAACCTGATCATCAACGCGCGCGATGCGATGCCCGCCGGTGGAACCGTCACCATCTCCGCGGAAAACCTCAAGGTCGAAGACGACGCGCTGCCGGGACTCGCCGGCGGCGACTATGTTCGGCTGACCATCGTCGATCGAGGCACGGGCATCCCGCGCGAACATCTGGAAAAGGTGCTGGAGCCCTTCTTCACCACCAAGGAAGTCGGCAAGGGCAGCGGCCTTGGGCTCAGCATGGTCTACGGGTTCGCCAAGCAGTCGAACGGCGCTTTCCGGCTCGACAGCGAGGCCGGCAAGGGAACGACCGCCGAGCTTTGGCTGCCCCGCGCGCCGGACCAGAAGAAGAAACGGAAGGCGCCAGCCGGCGAGCAGGTCCGCGCCAGCCCCTCGCGCGCCCTGCGCATCCTGCTGGTCGACGATCATGAGGAGGTCAGGAGCACGACCGCGGCCATTCTTTCCGATTTCGGCCACCGGGTCGTCGAAGCCGCGACCGGCTCCGAGGCGCTTGCGGCGCTGCAAGGCGGCGACTGCGACTACGACCTGATGATCACCGACTATGCGATGCCGCACGTCTCCGGCGCGGAATTCCTGCGCGAAGCGCGAAAGCTTTGTCCCGGCGTTCCGGCGCTGATGATCACCGGTTATGCCGACGCCGATGCGATCAGCGATCGACCGGAAGCGGTGGAAGTCCTCCTAAAGCCGTTCACGCCGCCCAAGCTCGAGGAAGCGATCAGCCGCATCTGCGATTCGAAGGTCGCCGCGGACTAGGCGTCGCCAGTCAGCTGCCCGCAACGTCGGTTGGCGGGCACTGCAATGTCCATCTTCTTCGGCCGGGGCAGGTTCAGTGCCGCCATGATCGCCGCGAACTCCTCGACGGTCTTGCCGCCGCCGAGGCGCGGATTGCGATCGCGCTCCTGGCCCACGCTGCTGACATGGCGCTGCTGGTAATCGTGACCGGGATAGACGAGCGTGTCGCCCGGCAGCGCGAAGAGCTTCTCGTGGACCGATCGGTACAAAGTAACCGCGTCGCCATTCTGAAAGTCGGTGCGGCCGCATCCGTCGATGAGCAAAGCGTCGCCGGTGAAGACGCGCCCCGTCTGGTGGTGATCGATAAAATAACAATGATGGTCGTCCGTGTGGCCCGGGGTGAACAGCGGGTCCAGCTTCAGCGCGCCGACTCGGAGCGCCTCTCCTTCCTTGACCGGCAGGTCGGCGTGCGCCGCGCCGCTCTTCTCCGGCAGCGCGCATTTGCACCCGGTACGCTCGCGCAGGCGAGCCGCGCCGGTGACGTGATCCGCATGGATATGCGTCTCGATCGTCAGCCGAAGCGAAAGCCCCAGCTCTTTCAGCTGCTCGAGGTCCCGCTCGACCGATTCCAGCACGGGGTCGATCAAGGCCGCAGCGCCTGTCTCAGTGCAACCGATCAGATAAGTGTAGGTCGACGATTCCGGCTCGAACAACTGACGAAACAGCATCGCATGCCCCTTGCCGACACGATGCTTTGTAGCCCATCGGAACGGCCATGAACATTTGCGTTGTCGGAGCCGGTGCAATCGGCGGCTGGATTGCGGCGCGGCTTGCGCTTGCCGGCAATGAGCTGTCGGTTATCGCCCGCGACGAGACTCTGAACGCGATCGAGACGCAGGGCCTGCACATCACCGACGGCGGCGACACGCGCTGCGTTGCTGTTGCCACTGCGAGCGATCCTGCGGAGCTGGGCTTTCAGGATATGATCGTGCTTGCGGTCAAGGCGCCGGCACTGCCGGGAATTGCCCGTAGTTTGGAATCCCTGATCGGCCCGGAAACCCAGATCGTCCCGATGCTCAACGGCGTACCCTGGTGGTTCACCGACGATCCGCTCTGGTCGGTCGACCCCGACGCGGGGATCCGCGACGCCCTTCCCGCCGAAAAGGTCGTCGGCTGCGTCGTCCACGCGAGCTGCTTCAGGACCGCGCCCAATCACGTGACGGTGAAGCACGCGGAAAAGCTCATCCTCGGCGAACCCGACGGCGGCGCCGGCGAGCGCATCGAACTCCTTTGCAGCTTGTTCGAAAATGCCGGCATCCGCTGTCAGGCGAGCGACAATGTACGCCGCGCCATCTGGTATAAATTGTGGGGAAACGCGACGATCAATCCGCTGTCCGCCCTTACCCGGTCAACCGCCGACCAGCTGCTCACCCAGCCGACCGTCCGCGCGTTCATGGCCGACGCCATGGACGAGCTGGCAGCCGTCGGCGCCGCGATCGACTGTCCGATCAGCGAAAGCGCCGAGGACCGGATGGCGGTTACGGCGCGCCTCGGCGCCTTCAAATCGTCGATGCTTCAGGATGTCGAAGCGGGCCGGACGATCGAGCTCGAGGCGCTTCTTGGAGCACCCCGCGAGATCGCGCGTCGCGCCGGAATCCCGACGCCGCAGCTTGACCGCATTTACGCGCTAACGCACCTGATGGCGGAGAATCTGAGGCTTCTCTAGCCAGTACCGCCCGTCGGTAAGGATAGATCGCGCCTGGAGCTCAACCCCGGGCGATTTTCGCGGCCAGGTGGCATGAGCGCCGGCCAGCACAGCCGTGACGCATGAGCAAAGGCGTAAGGACCCGCAGCTGCTCCTCGGCCACTTCCTGCAGGTGGCGCTGGATGTCTTTCGCTTCTTCGCTGTAGCTAGGCCACGAAGCAAAGACCGCTTCGGGGGCCCATTTCGTCACATAGGTGGCGGAGTGATGCAGGTAGGCGCGATCCTTCTGGCGCAATGTTCGCAGCCGCGCCGCGTCCGCGATCGAAAGCCGCGGCGCAAGATGGCTGCATATACGGTCGAACAATTGGCGGCGCTTGAGGCTCGCATTGCTGATCCTGTAGCGTGCCCGCGTGTAGCGGAACGGCTCCGGAAGCGGACCGCTCGTCACTTCTCTCATCTCGGTCAGGCAGTCGATCAGATGTCCGTAGACTTTCTCGACTTCGGTAAGCAGGTCATTCGACGGCTGTCGGCCTGGGCTTTCCGGCCTGTACGCATACTGCATTCAATCTCTCCCTCGGGAGAGGCCATATTGGGTAACTTAATGCTAACGCCGGATTATATAACCCACCGTAACGGACCCATCTCAGCGACCGCGTTGGCGGCCGCTCTTGGCTAGGGCACAGCCACCACACGGCCCACGCATTCGCCCACACCGATCCGCGTCGCGCCTTCCCGCTCGCACCAGGCGCGGAGCGTCACTTCGTCGCCATCCTCGAGAAAGCTGCGGGTCTCACCCGTTGGAAGCTCGATCGGCCGCCTTCCGCCGCGGCTGATCTCGAGCAGTGAGCCGAGGCCGCCGTCGCTCTCGGTCGACAGCGTGCCCGTTCCGATCAGGTCGCCGGGCTGGAGATTGCATCCATTGGAGCTGTGTTGAGCGACGATCTGTGCCGCGCTCCAGTACATCGCCGCATCCGCCGAGCCGCATGAGAGGATATGCGGCGCCAAACCTTGCCCGCGCATCTGCTCGGTCATCAGCGTGGCTTCCAGTTGGATTGCGAGCGCCCCGCTATCGCGGTCTGCCGCATCGTCGAGGTACAGCAGCGGCTGCGGGTCCCCCGTAGCGCGCGGCGGCATGGGCTTGCGAAACGGCGCGAGCGCCTGCGGGGTGACGACCCACGGGCTCACGCTGGTCAGGAAATTCTTGGCGAGAAACGGTCCGAGCGGCTGATATTCCCACGCCTGGATGTCGCGCGCCGACCAGTCGTTGAGCAGGCAATAGCCGGCGATGTGATCGGCCGCCTCGACGATCGGAATCGGCGAACCCAGCTCATTGCCTTCGCCGATCCAGATCCCCAGCTCGAGCTCATAGTCGAGCCGGCGGCTGGGGCCATATTCGGGGACCTCCGCGTCGGGCGCTTTCCGCTGCCCGTTCGGCCGGATCACCGGCTCGCCCGAGACCCGCACCGAGCTTGCGCGGCCGTGGTAGCCGATCGGCACATATTTGTAGTTGGGCAGCAGCGGATTGTCCGGCCGGAACTGCTTACCGACATTCGTCGCGTGGTGAATGCCGACGTAGAAGTCGGTGTAATCGCCGACAATGCACGGCAGGTGCATCCGGACCTCGGTCTGGCCGATAAGCTCCGGCTCGACGTCGTCGCGATATTTTGCGTCGGAAAGCAGCTCCATCAGCCGGTGGCGTAGCTGCAGCTGCGCTCCGGCGCCGCGCGCGAGCCACGAGTTGAGCACCGGCTGCCCAAGGTCGCCCTGCCACTTCTCGTCGAGCAGGTCGGCAATCGCCACCAGGTCGAGCACATAATCGCCGATCGCGACGCACGCGCGGCGCCGCCGCTCGCCGACCGAAAAGATGCCGAGCGGCAGGTTTTGAATCGGGAAATCGCTGTCCTGAGCGCTTTGCACCCAGCTGGTCAGCGCCGGATCGTTCGTCTCGTTCGCCGAAGTCATTGCCACCGGGCAGCCGGTTAGAGCCGCCCCTCCCCGCGTGCAAGCCGGGAACCTTCGGACCCGCATGACATCAAATGGATGTCTTGGGCCGATGCAGGGGGTCTGTCGCGAGACAGCAGGTGCATTTCCGCATCCAATGGAGGGCCCAGGCAATGAAAAGCAATCCGACCAACAGTGTGCGTGAATCGACAGGACACGCGATCGAGAGCACCAGGCGCGATATCCTTCAGACAGCGATGCTGCTTTCCGCCGCCGCGGTGGCGGCAACGCTTCCGTCGACGGCGCTGGCGAGCGGCCAGCCTGCGGCGGCGCCCGCGGCCGACAAATCGCTTTATGAGCGCCTCGGCGGAATTTTCGCCATTGCCGCAGTGGTCGATTATTTCAGCGACGAAGTGGTGAAGGACCCCGTTGCCGGCGCGCGGTCGAAGAATCCGGCGCTTCGCGAATGGCACACCAAGCAGCTCGGGCGCCTGCCCGGATTGAAGTTCATGCGCACCTTATGGGTCGCAAACATTTCCGGCGGCCCGTTCCAGTACACGCCGACGAGACCGGGAAGCACCAACCTCGGCCTCGAAAACGCCCACGAGAACTTGAGAATATCGCCGAGCGAGTTCGACGCCGTCGCCGGAGTCCTGTCGCGCACGCTCGACCATTTCTCGGTGCCGGCGCGCGAGAAAGGCGAAGTGCTGAGCGCGTTCGCGGCGCACAAGAACGAAGTGACGAAGGGTTGGCGCGACGCCCAGGCGAAGGCCGGCTGAACCCGGGCCGCGTGGGCGGTTGTGCTAAGGCAGTTTCGCCTTCGGAAAGCCCGCCCACGCTTCGTCATAGTCGGGTTGCGCATGTTCGAGCGCGTAAGCGGTCGGGCGGTAAGGCCAGCAGGTCTCGACCATGAAGGCCATCGTGCCTTCGATCTTCAACGGCTTGAGCTCGGCCTCGCTAGCCTTGCGCCAGCTTTCGATGTCGGGACCGTGGCCGCTCATGAGATTGTGCAGGCTTAGCCCGCCGGGCGCGAAGCCCTCCGCCTTGGCGTCGTAAGCGCCATGAATCAGACCCATCGCCTCGCTCATCACGTTGCGGTGGAACCAGGGCGGCCGGAACGTGTCCTCAGCGACCATCCAGCGTGGGGGGAAGATGACAAAGTCAGCATTGGCTCGGCCGGGCACGTTGCTGGGACTGGTCAGAACGGTGAAGATCGACGGATCGGGGTGATCGAAGCTCACCGAATTGATCACGTTGAAGCGCGACAGATCGTAGCGGTAGGGCGCATAATTGCCATGCCACGCGACCACGTCCAGCGGCGAATGGTCGAGGGTCGTGGTCCACAGATGGCCGAGCGACTTTTGCACCACCTCCGTTGGATCGTCCTTGTCCTCGAACGCGGCGACCGGCGTTTCGAAATCGCGGGAATTCGCGAGTCCGTTCGACCCGATCGGACCCAGCTCGGGAAGGCGGAACGGGAGCCCGTAATTCTCCGCGATGTAGCCCCGCGCTTCACCGTCGATGAGCCGCACCCGGAACTTCACGCCGCGCGGAACGACGCCGATGCTTCCCGGCGCCACCTCGAGACGGCCAAGCTCGGTCTGAAGCTCGATCGCGCCCTGCTGCGGAACGATCACCAACTCGCCGTCGGCATCGACGAATACCCGCCCGTCCATGTCTTTCGTCGCGCGATAAACGTGCACAGCACAGCCCTCGAGCTCCTCGGGCTTTCGCGCGTGGAGCATCGTCGCGAGCCCGTCGAGGAAGTCACTGCCTTCGGGGAGCTGCGGGGGATCCCAGCGGAGGCGGTTGGGCGCAAGCGGCTCCGTCGACGGCGGCGCTGCGAAGAGCGGCGCCCCTTCGTACGCGACAAACGGGCGGTGGTCCGCTGTGGGTCGCATCCGATACAGCCACGAGCGCCGGTTCTCGTGCCGCGCCGAGGTGAATGAGCTTCCGGAGAGCTGCTCTGCGTAAAGGCCAAAGGGCGGCCGTTGAGGCGAGTTGCGGCCCTTGGGCAGTGCGCCCTCGACCGCCTCGCTTTCGAAATGGGCGCCGAAACCCGTCAGGTACCGCATCGGCTCGGGGTTACTTCCTCGCGCGGCCAAAAACAAACGGGCGCGGTCCCAGTGGGGAGACCGCGCCCGCGCCCGGGCGGGGACTCGCTACCCGCCCGCGATGGTTCTGGAAGTGCTGGTGCTAGTGATTGACGTTAACGTCGATCTTGTTGGGCACGCTGATGTTCGTGCCGTGGCCGAATCCGAGATCGGCACGGAAAATGTAAAGCAGCACGAGCACGATGATGATCAACAGAACGATGGCAAGGACGGCGCCGCCTCCGCCACCGCCTCCGGTCTCGACCACAGTCGTATGTTCGCGCTCCGTATCGTCGCGGTCGTCGGCCATGGAAATTCTCCCTTGTTCCCCTGTTTTGTTGGCGAAACGAACGAAGTTCGGCGGCACCGGTTCCGGCGAGGAGACAACTCGATGAAGCTTCACATCCACATTGGCCTGGCGGTTGCCGCGCTCAGCTCGTGCGGGCCGCAGCGCCAGCCGGAGCAGCACGCGAATCAGAACATTAGCGCGCCTACACCGCCATCTGCGAGCGCCTCCCGTGCGTCTTCAAACAGTTCACCAGAGGTTGTCCGGCCGAGTGGCGAGCACGCGCCCCCACCGGCGGCCAGCCTGCCCGAACCCAAAGGCCCGATCGATCCCAAGAGCGCCGAAGCGGCGGGGCAGGTCGTGCAGCATTACGGCGCGCTCATCGAACAGAAGAAATGGGACGATGCGGCGAAGCTTTGGGGAAGCAGCGACGCGGCGGCCAAGTTCGATACGAGCCTCAAATCCAATCAGGAGAATCATTTAGAGATCGGGAAGCCTGGTCGGCCCGAAGGCGCGGCCGGCTCGATCTACTTGTCAGTGCCGGTCACGCTCTACGGGAAAGATGCCCAGGGAAAACAATTCCGGCTCAAGGGGACGATGATCCTCAGACGCGTCAACGACGTGCCCGGCTCGACCGAGGCCCAGCGGCACTGGCATATCGAACGGATCGACCGAGGAGGCACCGACTAGAGCGCGTTCAGTTCCTGGTCGAGCTTGTTCGTATCGGCGTTTGCGATCGCCGCGTCGGTCGAGTCGGTCGGTTGGGCCGCATTGGCGCTCGCGTTCTCGTCCTGCGGCTGGGAACCGGCGAAATCGTAGGCGAACCAGATGATTCCGGCGGCCCACAGCAGGGCCATCCAGCGATTCTTGAATACGCTGCTCGTCTTCACCGGGATCATGGCGCGATTGTCGCGCTCGAGGTTTAAGAATGCGTTGCCCGCTCCTGATCGTCCTCGTGGACGATTTCGCGATAGGGGAAGCGGTCGCGGATCCGGGTGTTGAAATAGACGCCCTTCGCGAATGCCGAGCGGAAGGTATTCGCGACTTCCTCCGGCACTTCGGAATAGACGTACCGGCGGCCGGTAGTGAACTCGACCCACAACTCCGAATTGTCCGGGCAATAGACGAATCGGCGGATCACGCTCGACGGCATGAGGACTCAACGCGTCACGCCGCGTCTGGAGCCGCGACCGCCGGCCGTTCGCGGCTGAGCGCGCCGGCCATTCCGCCGAGCGCCAGCACTGCCCCCGCGATCGACAGGCCCGTCCAGCGATAATGTTCGAGCCAGGTGGAGAAGCCCATGGCGATGATCGGGACAATCGCGCTGGAATAGGCTGTCTTGCCCGGCCCGATCCTGCGGATGACCGGATAATAGAGGCTGAAGGTCAGCACCGAGGCGGCGAGCGCCAGGTAGAGAAGCCCGGCCCAATAGAGCGGCCGCCAGTCAAGGACGGGCGGACCTGTCATGGCGAGGGCGATCAGGCCGTCGATGATCGCTCCGGCGGCCATCGACCAGGCCAGCAGCGCGAACAACGGGAATCGCCGCATCTCCGGCCGCGCCTGGAGGACATTGGCCGTCGAAGAGCCGAGCATTCCGACAAACGTCAGCGCGATGCCTGCCGCGACTGCGCGCCCGCTCGCCGCATGAGCGCGCATTTCGTGGAGGAACAGAAGCGCGATCCCGACGACCGCGACCGCCGAGCTCCAGGCGAAACGCCGCGTCGGGCGCTGGCCGAGGAATGCCCAGGCGAGAAGGCTGCTCGGGATCATCAGTAAGGCAAAGACGGTGTCCACCACGCCCGAGGTAATGTGCCGCTCGGCAAGATAGACTGCGTCGAAGTTCACGCAGAATTGGGTGAAACCGAGCACGACGGCGGCGACCAGCCCTTTGCGGCCCAGGCGAAGGCTTTCGCCCTTGAACGCTGCAACCAAGGCCATCGCCACGGCAGCGATGACGAAGCGGTAAGCGACCGACCATTCCGGCGGAACCACGCCGAGCTGGCCGCGGATCACGATCCAGGTCGAACCCCAGATGGCGGTGAAGGTGATGAAGGGGAGGACGACGGCCCGGAATTCGGACGCGCGGCCCTGGCTCACAGGCTCGCGATCGCGGCGGCGAGCTTTTCGACCGACGCCGCCTGCTGGTCCCAGCTGGTCACGAACCGGATCTCGCCCGGCCCCCACTCGTAGAAGTCGAAGCCCATGGCGCGCAGCCGCGCCGCTTCCTCGTCGCTGACCTTGAGGAATAGCTCGTTCGCCTCCACCGGGTAGGCCAAGCGCTGCGGCGACACGGCCTTCGCGAGCGCCTGCGCCGCAGCGTTCGCGGCGCGGGCATTGTCGAGCCACAGGTCGCCATCGAGCATCGCCAGCAGCTGGGCTGCAAGGTAGCGGCCTTTCGACAGGAGATGGCCCGCGCGCTTGCGGCGTACCGCGATCTCGTCAGCGAGCTCGGTACGGAAAAGGATCAGCGCTTCGGCGTTGAGGCCGCCGTTCTTGACGAATCCAAAGGACAAGGCATCGACGCCCGCGCGCCAGGTCAGGTCCGCGAGGCTGTCGCCGCTCGACGCCACCGCATTGGCGAGGCGTGCGCCGTCCATGTGCAGTGCGAGGCCCCGCGCCTTGGCCAGCTCGCCGATCGCGGCGACTTCATGGGCGCGGTAGACGAGCCCGTATTCGGTGGCGTTGGTGATCGAGATGGCTGCGGGCTGGACCTGGTGGACGTCGTCGCGGATGCGGTCGCAGGCGGCAGTGATGCCGGCGGGCGTGAGTTTCGCGCCTTCGCCGTCGAGGAGGACCAGCTTGGCCCCGCCGGTATAGAAGGCCGGAGCGCCCGCTTCGTCGACCTCGATATGGGCGTCGCGGTGGCACAGGATCGCCCGGTAGGGCGGGCACAGGGCGGCCAGCGCGAGGCAGTTGGCTGCTGTGCCGGTCGTCACCCAGAAGGCGCGGACCTCGGTCCCGAACAGGTCGGAGAAGGCGCCATCGAGCCGATTGCTCCACTCGTCCCCGTCATAGGCGGTGTCGATCCGGTTCGCCTCGGCGATGGCTTCGAGCACCTTGGGGTGCGCCGCCGCGGCGTTGTCGGAGAAAAAGCGCATGGCGCCGTGAAGCCGAAGCATTCCTACAACGCAAGCCGCGATTATTTCTGGTCGCCGTCCTTGGGTTCCCGCGAAGACAGTTCCCGCACCTGCGCTTTCCTGCGCCGAAGGTTCTCCCGCAGCGCAGCAGCAAGCCGTTCCTCGCGCTCACGATCTTTGGCCATGGAGGCAGGGACATGGCCTTCCCGAACTCCGTCTGCAACGGGTTGACAGGCGAAGGGCCGCGCCGTCATAGCCGCGCCACTCCGGACAACGTGCTGCCGTAGCTCAGTGGTAGAGCGCATCCTTGGTAAGGCTGAGGTCGTGAGTTCAATCCTCACCGGCAGCACCATTTCCGCACCCGACAGTGCCGGGGAAGGCGAAAGCTAGGCGTCGCGGTCGCGAAGCGGCTTTTCGCCCAAGGCGCTGTCCATCCCGCGGGCAAGCGCGTCGCCGACCCAGACGAAACCGCCCAAGAGCAGGATTGCAGAAACGAGCTGTAGTGCGCTGATCACGATTCGACTCCGGATTTCTGCTTTATCGACAGCGCATTAAACCCGAAATTAAATCCGCGTGACTCTTCTTTCATCGTTCCGCCGTTCATCGCGGGCGATTCGTCGTGCCCTTCCCCGCAGTAATGAACAGTGCGACCACCGGTTCGTCTGCATCGGCGGTGTGCCACGTACCGCGCGGATTGATCGCATAGTCCCCAGGCCCCAGCTCCCAGCTCTGATTGCTGCCGCCGGGCAGTTCCTGGTGAAGAACCATGTGGCCCTGGAGACAGCAGACTACTTCCTCGCCGTGAGGATGCATTTCCCAGCTGGTCCAGCTTTCCTCGAAGCGGAACAGGCTGACGATGCGCCCCTCGTCGAGATCGTCGGCGTGGCGCTCGCCATAGGCTTCGTACCAGTCGAAGCCGGTGAACCGCGGCTCCGAAACCGCCGTAGCGCCCAGCCCGAGGTGGATCGGGAAGTCGTACAGCGACTTTCCGGCGGGCATCAGGCCTCGATCGGCGCGCAGGCGTGCTGGAGCCATTCGAGGTCGCTTCCCGACAGCGTCGGCCCGATCTTCGCCAGCACGTGCGCGTGGTAGCAGTTGAGCCAGATCAGCTCTTCCGGATCGAGCATCTGGACGTCGACCAGCCGGCGGTCGATCGGCGCGAAGGTCAGAGTCTCGAAACCGAGCATCTCCTTTTCCGCGCCCTCGATGTCGCGCGGCACGACCAGCACAAGATTCTCGATTCGGATGCCGTACTCGCCGGTCTTGTAATAGCCGGGCTCGTTGGAGATGATCATTCCCGCCTGGAGCGGCTCGTCGCCGCCGGGCTGGGCGCTTCCCACCGGTGAAATCCGCTGCGGCCCCTCGTGGACCGCAAGGAAGCTGCCGACTCCGTGGCCGGTGCCGTGGGCGTAATCGAGCCCCGCTTCCCACAGGGGCCGCCGGGCGAAGCTGTCGAGCTGCGACCCGCGCGTCCCCTTGGGGAAGACGGCGGTCGCGATCGCGATATGGCCCTTGAGCACGCGGGTGAAGCGGTCGCGCATCTCGTCGGTCGGCTCGCCGATCGGCACGGTGCGCGTGATATCCGTGGTGCCGTCCACATACTGGCCGCCGGAATCGATCAGGTAGAGCTGGCCCTTCTCCAGCTTGCGGTTGGTCTTCTCGCTCGACTTGTAGTGGACGATCGCGCCGTTCGGCCCCGCGCCCGAGATGCTGTCGAAGGAGAGGTCGCGAAGCTCAGGGTTCTCGCGCCGCAAGGACTCGAGCTTGTCGGAGGCGACCAGCTCGTCGACCTCGCCCTTGGGCGCTTCTTCGTCGATCCAGTGGAGGAAGCGGACGATAGCGGCGCCGTCGCGGGTCTGGGCGGCTTTCTGGCCGGCGATCTCGGCGGGATTCTTGAGCGCCTTGGGAAGAACGGTCGGATCGCGCAGCGGAAGCACCTTCGCGCCCGCCTTTTCGAGCGCCTCGAAGATGGCGGCGACCGCGCGCTCGGGGTCGACGACGACGGTCTTGCCGTTGAGGTCGGACAGCGCGCATTCGAACTCGGACCGCTCGTGGAGGCGGACTCCATTGCCGAGATGCTGGCGCACGTCGGGGCCGATCTTCTCGCCAGCCACGAACAGGTCGGCGGTGCCGTCGGCGTGGACCAGGGCATAGGCCAAGGCGACGGGCGTGTGGGTCACGTCCTGGCCGCGGATGTTGAACGCCCAGGCGATCGAATCGAGCGCGGAGAGCACCGCCGCGTCGGCGTGGTGCTTGACCAGCCAGTCGCCGATCTCGGTGCGTTTCTCGGCGGCGGACTTGCCCGCATACTGGTCGGATTGGACGACGAGGTGCGCCTTCGAGGCTTCGGGCCGGTCGCTCCAGATCTCGTCGATCGGGTTGCGGTCCACCGGCACCAGCTCGGCGCCGCGGCTGGCGAGCGCTTCCTTCGCTTTCTTCACCCAGTCGCCGGTGTGCAGCCAGGGGTCGTAGCCGATCCGCGCGCCCTCGGGCGCATGCTGCTCGAGCCACTGGGTGGCGCTCGTCTCGGGCACGGATTGGTAGCTCCATTCGGTCGGCGAGACCTGCTGGCGGACCTGGAGCGTGTAGCGCCCGTCGACGAAGATCGCCGCTTGCTCGGGCAGGACCACCGCCGAGCCGGCCGAGCCCTGGAAACCGGTCAGCCATGCGAGGCGCTGGGCGTAGCTCCCGACATATTCGCTCATATGCTCGTCGGTGAGCGGAACGACGAAGCCGTCGAGCTTCTCGGCCTTCAATTGCTCGCGAAGGGCGGCGAGACGGTCTGCGTAGGTCGACATGGACTAACTCCCTCGCGCCTCAGCTAGTCTCAAGAGCGTCATTGTTAAAGAGCCGTCGCGACCCGGCGGGACGGATGAAAATAGGATTCGCCCTCTCGGGAAGTGGACAAGCTGGACGGTTTTGCAGCCTTTTTCCGCGGTCGCCGAAAGTTGCCAAAGTTGGCAGTGCCACACGCGTACCCGCGCGCGATCCACCCGCTGGATGTGACTTTACGAATTTCGAAAGCGAATCGGCCCCGCGCCATCCGCGAGCTTGGACCACAAACGAGCGTCTGTAGGACAGCAATTTCTTATGTCTGCTTTCGACGCATTCCTGCCATTACGACCTTCTGTTACGGTGACGTAACCGCTGGGGGCCGGCCGCATGCACTTCCACATTCCCAAACCGCTGCACGGCTGGCGCGCGCTTGTTGGCGAAGTCGGAATTATCGTATTCGGCGTGCTCATCGCTCTTGGGGCAGAGCAGGCAGTCGAGTGGCTGCATTGGCGCAACGAAGTTGCGGGCGCACGGCGAGCCCTGAACCAGGAGCTTGCGTATGACCTTGGGGCGGTTGTGAAGCGTGAGCAGGAACGACCGTGCATCGACCATCGTCTCCAACAAATACGAGCATTGCTTTCCGGGAGCAGCTCTGGCCTTGGTTCAGCGCCACGCTCTCCGCTCGGCCAGCCACAACTCTGGCGCCCGCGAACAAATGTTTGGCAAGCCACAATGGCCGGTCAAGTTGCCGAACACATGCCGCTTGGGACGCAGCTTGGGTACGCCAACCTTTATGGCGAGCTTCAGTGGTATGCTCAGAAAGCGGACGACGAAACGGACGCATGGAGTGTTCTCGGCGAGCTCGATGACCCCGGCGCATTGGGGTCCCAAGATATTGCCGCCATCAGGCAGGCGCGCTCGCGTGCGCAAGTCGCCGCTGATAAGATGAACGCCTATCTGCCGAGCATTATTGCCGATGGCGAGAGGCTCGGGATCAAGCCAGCCCCCGTCAAAGGAACTCCGCTCACGGCCGCTGCGATTGAATCGCTATGTCTATCGAGCGCGCAGGAAAGCAACGGCCTTTGATCTGTTCCAGGCTAACGGCATTTTTCCGCCTGAAGCAGCCATTCACGTCGACGCTTCTCCCTTTCCGTTGGCGAGCGCGGCGCTAAGAGCGCTCAAATGGACAAGCCCGCGAGACTTCCCGCGCCGCCGTCAGCCGAGCGACGCCCGTACAGCTACGAGCGCCATGGCGTCACGATCGAAGACCCATGGCACTGGCTGCGCGATCCCAAATATCCGGAGGTCGGTGATCCGGACGTGCTCGCCTATCTGCGGGCCGAGAACGCCTATTTCGACGGCTGGAAGGCGCAGCACCAGGGGCTTCTCGACCAGCTGTTCGAGGAGATGAAGGGGCGGATCAAGGAGGACGACAGCTCGGTCCCGATCCGCGATGGCGAGTATCTCTACTGGTGGGCGTTCAAGCCGGACGCGCAGTACCGGAGCTGGTATCGGCGGCCCGTCGGCGAAAACCCCATCGCTCGTCCTGAGCGAAGTGAGCCGCAGGCGATCGCAGTCGAAGGGCGCCTTGCCCAAACGGAAGTGGAGCGTCCTTCGACTTCGCTCAGGACGAGCGAGGTTGAGGATGGCACTGCGCAAATCATCTTCGACGAGCCGGTCGAAGCCGAGGGACGCGAATATTTCCGGCTGGGCGCGCTGGAGGTGAGCCCGGACGGCAAGCTGCTCGCGACGCTCGCCGACTATGACGGGTCGGAGCGGTTCGAGCTTCGAATCCGCGACCTTTCGACGGGCAAAGACGTGGAGACGGTGACGAAGGTCGGGATCGGCCAGCCGGTGTGGACCAGCGACAGCGCCGGAATCGTCTTCACCGAGGTCAACGACAATTGGCGCAGCTATCGCGCGCGCTATCATAGGCTCGGCCGCCCGGTCGAAGAGGACGCCACCTTGTATGAGGAGACCGAGGAGCTGGGCTTCTCGGTCGGCGTCGGGCGCTCGCAAGACCGGACGCTCATCCTGATCTCGACCGGCGACAACACCACGACGGAGGTGCGGTTCGTCAGCGCGGATGATCCCTCGCAGCCGCTGACGCTCATCTCGCGGCGTAGCCAGGGCCGCGAATATCATGTCGACGCGGCGCACGGAAAACTGTGGATCCACACCAACGACACGCATGTGAACTTCCGGCTCGCCGAAGCCGACGTCTCCAAGCCCGGGGAATGGCGGACCGTGATCGAGGGATCGGACCGAGTCTATCTGACCGGAGTCACGTCATACCGCGACCATCTGGCGATCAGCAGCCGCGTCGAGGGGCTCGACCAGCTGTTGCTGCGCACCTACGGGGGCGAGGAGACACGCATTCCGTTCGCCGAGGCGAGCTACAGCGCCTTCTTCTTAGGGAATCCGGAGTTTGCTCCTGAGAGCTACCGCCTCGGCTATTCGTCGATGGTCACGCCGATGACCACCTACGATTATCACCCGGACAGCGGCGAGCTCGAGGTGCGCAAGGTCCAGGAAATCCCCTCGGGCTACGACGCGGCGCAATATGCGACCGAGCGGCTGATGGTCGATGCGCGCGACGGGGTGAAGGTGCCGGTGTCGGTGGTATACCGCAAAGGCTTCGAAAAGAACGGCGAGGGCAAGCTCTTCCTCTACGCCTACGGGGCCTACGGCCACGCGATCCCGCCGGTGTTCAATTCCAACCGGATCAGCCTGCTCGACCGCGGCTGGGCCTGCGCGATCGCGCATATCCGCGGCGGCGACGACCTTGGCTACAAATGGTTCCTCGACGGGAAGCTGACCAAGCGCACGAACACCTTCAACGATTTCGTCGACGTAGCGAAGGGGCTGATCGCAGCGAAGTTCACGAAGGCAGGCCGGATCGCGATCAACGGCGGGTCCGCAGGCGGCGAGCTGATGGGCGCGGTGGTCAATTCGGACCCC
>Ga0207660_10001043_pt1 | contig 18334 bp, 20 predicted proteins | sample KBSC73BmetaG_FD_184335 | JGI IMG/M metagenome (GOLD analysis project Ga0207660, IMG submission 184335) | Corn rhizosphere microbial communities from Kellogg Biological Station, Michigan, USA - KBS C7-3B metaG (SPAdes) (version 2) | ecosystem: Host-associated > Plants > Roots > Rhizosphere ... | reverse complement strand
TGCGCAGGAAATGCAGATTGGTGCGGTCGTTGAGGATGGTGCCGCAGAGCGCGATGCCGATCGCGCCGCCGAGATTGCGCATCAGATTGAAAAGGCCGCTCGCCGATTTGAGCCGCTCGGGCGGCAACGCGCCGAGGGTCAGCGTGACAATCGGCGCGACGCAGAATTGCTGCGCGAAACCGCGGAAAGCCTGCGGCAGGACCATCTCGCGCCAGCCCCATTGGTTGGTCGCGCCGGTGAAGAGCCACATCGCGACGGCAAAGCTTGCCAGCCCTGCCATCATCAGCCAGCGCAGATCGACGCGGTTGGCAAGCTGGCCGTATACGATCACCGCTACGATCTGAAAGCAGCCCGCCGAGAGCAGCGCCGTGCCGATCTGCCAGGAATCGAAGCCGCGGACCCGGCCGAGAAACAGCGGCGTCAGGAAGACCGAGGCGAAAATGCCGATGCCGGTGACGAAGGAGAACCAGCAGCCGAGCGAGAAATTGCGGATGGCGAGCGCGCGCAAATCGACCACCGGATGGGCGAAGGTGAGGCTGCGCAGCACGAAGCCGATACCGGAGATACCGGATATCCAGGCGCAGGCGAGGATCGTGTCGTCGCCGAACCAGTCCCAGCGCGGCCCTTCCTCGAGCACGTATTCGAGGCAGCCGAGGCACAGCGACATCAGCAGGATGCCGAGATAATCCGCCTCTTTGACGAGGCGCCACTCGGGCTCGTCGATTCGCACCAGCAGTGGCACGAGCACGGCGACGGCGCAGCCGGGGGCGAGATTGATGAAGAACAGCCAATGCCAGGACCAAGCATCGGTGATCCAGCCGCCGATCGCGGGACCCAAGGTCGGCGCCAGCGAGGCGAGGCCGCCGACCACCGAGGCCGCGATCACGAGCTGCTTGCCCCGGAAGAAGACGAGCGCCGTCGTGAACACCGTCGGGATCATCGAGCCGCCGAGAAATCCCTGGATGGCGCGGAAGACGATCATCGAATGAATGTCGCTCGCCGTGCCGCAAAGCAAGCTGGCAAGGGTGAAGCCCGCCGCCGAGGCGCTGAACAGCCAGCGCGTCGACATCACCCGGCTGAGCCAGCCCGACAAGGGAATGACGATGATCTCGGCGATGAGATAGGAGGTCTGGATCCAGGCAATCTCGTCCTGGCTCGCCGACAGGCCGCCGCCGATCTCCTGCATCGAGGATGCAACGATCTGGATGTCGAGATAGGCGATGAAGAAGCCGAGGCACATGATGCCGAGCGCCGCGGTCTTGCGCGCGGTGGACAGCGGCGCGGCTTCATCGGCGGCGGGCGCTGCCGCCGGCCGCTCGGCCGCAGCGCGATCGAGCACCGCAACGGCGCTCACCGCGCGGCCTCTTGCGGGGCGGTGCCGGCGCGCTCATCGACGGCCACGGTTACCGAAAGCCCCGGGCGCAGTTCGCCGAGCCGCGCCGCCGCGCCCGCGAGACGGATGCGCACCGGAACGCGCTGCACAATGCGGGTGAAATTGCCGGTGGCGTTCTCGGGCGGAATGATGCTGAACTGCGCGCCGGTCGCGGGGGCGAGGCTCGCGACCACGCCGTCGAAGCGCGCGCCCGGCAGCGCATCGGCAGCGATCGAGACTTTTTGCCCAGGGCGCAACCCGCCGATCTGGTTCTCCTTGAAATTGGCATCGACCCACAACCCATCCGCTGGCACGAGCGAGAGGAGTTGCGTTCCCGGCGTCACATAGGCGCCGAGCCGCGCGCTGCGATTGCCGACGACGCCGTCGATCGGCGCGCGAATCTCGGTGTAGCCGAGATTGAGTCGTGCGATGTCGCGCGCCGCCGTCGCTTCATCGAGCGACGCTTGCGCCTCTTGGCGTTGCGTGTCGATGACCTCGATCCGGCGCTCTGCCGCTTCGAGCGCGGCGTGGCTTTTCCGGTCGGCCGCCAGCGCCTTCTTGTAGTCGGTGTCGGCCTGCTGGAAGCGCTGCACCGAGGCGATTTGGTCCTTGGTGAGCGCGCGATAGCGCGCCGCATCGTCGCGCGCCCGCGCGACCTCGGCCTCCGTCGCCGTGATCTCGGCTTGCGCCTGCGCGATCATCGCCTCCTGCAGGTTTCGGGTCGCCGCGAGATTGGCGAGCGCGGCTTGCTGGGCGGCGACAGCGGCGACCGCGCGGGCGAGAGCGGCGCGGTCGTCGCGATCGTCGAGCTTCACCAGAAGATCGCCGGCTTTGACGCGCTGATTGTCGGTGACCGCGACCTCGGCGATGAAGCCTGCGATCCTGGGCGAAACCGGCGTGATATCGCCGCCGACATAAGCATCGTCGGTCGATTGCACGAACCGCCCAGCCTCCCACCACGACCAGCCGTACCAGGCGAGGGCGGCCGCGGCCGCCGCGCCAAGGAGGAGCGGAACGGTTTTTCGCGCGGCGCCGAGGCGCCGCTGCCGCGCCGTGGGCGGACCGAGATCGCTGCTGTGTAGGAGAGTGTCCATCGCCAAGCACCCTGGTAAAACGTGTAGATACGCCTATCTGCCGAAGAAAAACCGGCCCGATCGCGGTGCGGGCCGGAACAGCTCGGTCTTAGTTCAGGGTGGCCGCCGCCGGCCGAATATCGCTGTCGACGACGGCGTGGAGGAGGCCGCGCAGCTCAGCCGCGCGGCTGCCGCCGAAGCGCGCTTCGAAGCCCTTTTGCGCTTCGAGCCAATACTTGCGCGCTTCGTGGAAGCGCTTCTTGCCGGTCTCCGTCAGGTGCAGCTCCTTGCTGCGGCGATCGAAGGGGCTCGGCTTCACGCGAATGAACCCGTCGCGCTGCAAGGGCAGGATGTTTCGCCCCAGCGTGGTGCGGTCGATGATGAATTCCGCCGCCAGTTCGTTGATCGTCAGCGGCCCTTTGCTTGCGAGGATCGCGAGCACGCCGAATTGCGAGATGCGCAGCCCGGAGGGTGCAAGGTACCGGTCATAGAACTGTGTGATCGTGCGCGCCGCCTGGCGCACGGCCCGGCAGTTGCAGTCGAGAGAGGTAAGACGGTCTTGCTCCGGCATGGGCGGCTCCGCGGGCATTCTGTGCATATGCGCCCAATATAAGAGCATATGCACCTATGTCAAGCGGGCTTACTCAATCGAGCCGTGCGAGATCCTCGGGCGGCAGAAGGATCGGCTTGCCGTGCGGCGTTGCCTTGGCGGCGCGATCCCAGGCATCGTGCAAGCTCTCGAGCGTCGCGGGTTTGGCGATGCCTTTTTCGCCGACCATGCGCTCGAGGGTGTGCAGCCAGTGATGGTAATAGGTGTCGCCGCGGTCGGGATCGCCGGCGGCCTGGGCGCGCTTGATCTCGGCGCCGAGTCTCTCGGTCCATTCGCCCCAGGTGAAGACGCCGCGGTCGTGCAAGGCAACCGCGATGGCGAAAGCCTGGGCTTCCCAGGGCTCGCGGAAAACCGGTCCTTCGCGGTCGCGCGGCAGATCGGGAAGCGCGGCCGACACTGCCGAGGCGGCAGGATCGCGCCCTGGGCTCATGCCGGCTCCAGATAGGGCTCGAAGGCTTCGATCGAGACTTTGAGCGCGGGATCGGCGGCCTCGCCCCACAAATCGCGGCCGCTGAAGACGACCGTATAGAGCCATTGCGGATCTTCACCCTGCCCGGCGACGACCGCATCGGGGAACACATGACAGCCGCGCACCGCCTCGACCGTCCCGACTTGGCCGCGCGCATAGCGGGGAAGGCGGGTATGCGAGACGGGATTGATATTCTTGGTGCGCACCTTGGCGCCGGGTTGAAACCGCGCCGGCCCCTTGGCGGGCCGCGCATAGGAGCCGCGCGACATCACCTTCGCGACATCGGCCACCTTGAGCGTGCGCCGCACCGGTTTCGCCGGGCGCAGCGAGTGGCCGGCCTTCAACTCGTCCTCGCCGGCAAGCTCGTGCTCGATCACCCGACTTTCGAGACCGCGCTCCCATTTCTCGTAATAGGTGACGCCGAGATAGATATGCGGCGCCATCTTCTCGAGCGAATAGCGCGACATGTCGATGTTCCACAGGCCGAGATAGCCCATGGCGCGCTGCATGGCGAGGACGCGGCCCTCCCAGCGCGCATGGAAGACGGGCTCGTTCGCTTCCGGCCGCACCGGCCCGAAAACCTGCATTCCGCCCATGTCGTGGACGCCATTCATGGCTTGGCCTCCGTCGGCGCTTTGGCGAGGCCGGTGCCGACCATGCTGTCGCGAGTGACGAGCTCGGCGAGTTGTGCTTCGCTCCACCCTTCCGTGCCGGCGGGACGGCGCGGCACGACGATGTAACGCGTCTCCGCAGTCGAATCCCAAACGCGGATTTCGGTCTCCTGCGGCAAGGCCACGCCGAAATCCTGGAGGACGCCGCGCGGATCGATCACCGCGCGCGAGCGATAGGCGGCCGATTTGTACCAGACCGGCGGCAGGCCGAGGACTTCCCAGGGATAGCAGGAGCAGAGCGTGCAGACGACCATGTTGTGCCGCCCCTCGGTGTTCTCGACCGCGATCAGATGCTCGCCGACCCGGTCGAGCGTGCCCGCGGCATTGATCGCCGTCGTCGCATCGGCGATGAGGCTCTGCTTGAAGGCGGGATCGCTCCACGCCTTGGCGATGATGCGCGCGCCGATATGCGGTCCGATCCGGGTCTCGAAGGCCTCGACGATGCGATCGAGCGCGGCGGGATCGATATAGCCTTTCTCGGTCAGCACGGTCTCGAGCGCACGGACGCGAAGCTGCATCTCCGAGAGCGTTGACCCCGCATGATCGTGATCGTGATCGTGCGCATGGGCGTGGGGATCGTGTTCGTCTGGGCTCAATCCGGCCTCCTTGAGCGGCGTATGAGCCAACTAGGGTGCCGATTCTCCCGCCGATTGCAAGCCCGGCGCGTCGGCAAGCGGCGGCGGCGCGAAGGCGCGGACTTCAGGCGCCGTGCCCGAAACGCACGCGATCTCGACCATCGCCGTGGCGGAGCTCGGCCCCTGGCTGAGCTGCGACGTGCCGCGATCCGCGGTCAAGACATTGGGATTGCCGTGGCGGCAGAGCGCCTCCGCACTCGCATCCGCCGGGTCGTACCACGCGCCGCAGGAGAGGCGCACGACGCCGGGCAACATCGCCTCGCTGAGGACGGCGCCCGCGAGGCAGGCGCCGCGCGCATTGAAGACGCGCACGATATCGCCGTCCTTGATGCCGCGCGCCGCCGCATCGGCGGGGTTGATCGCGATCGCTTCGCGGCCAGCGACTTTCCCTTGAGCGCTCACCGGCCCCACATCCATCTGGCTGTGGAGGCGATAGCGCGGCTGGCTCGAGACGAGGTGAAGCGGATAGGTCTTGGCGGCGGCGCCGAGCCACTCTCTCGGCTCGAGCCAGGCGGGATGCGGCGGGCAATCGCCATGGCCGAAACCGGCGATGCGCTCGGAATAGAGCTCGATCTTGCCCGACGGCGTGCCGAGGGGGTGCGCTGCGGGATCCGCGCGGAATTGCTCGAACAGCACGAATTCCTCGCTGCGCGGCGGCACATCGAGCCAGCCCTTCGCCCAGAACGCGTCGAAATCGGGCAGGACATTGCTGCGCGCGCCATCGCGGAACCGCTGATAGAGATGGCGCAGCCAGCCCAACTCGTCGCGCCCCTCGGTATAGGCGGCCTCGCAGCCGAGGCGTCGCGCAAGCGCGGTGAAGATCGCGAAATCGTCGCGCGCCTCGCCAACGGGCTCGATCGCCTTCTGCATCGCGACGACGTAGTGATCGCGTCCGCCGGCGCCGATATCGTTGCGCTCGAGGCTGGTTGTCGCCGGCAGAACGATATCGGCAAAGCGCGCCGTCGCCGTCCACCATGGCTCATGGACGATGATCGTCTCGGGTTTCGCCCAGGCGAGGCGCAGCTTGTTGATATCCTGATGATGGTGGAACGGGTTGCCGCCGGCCCAATAGACGAGGCGGATATCGGGATAGGTCTCGGTCTTGCCGTTGAACGAATAGGTGCCGCCGGGATCGAGCAGGCAATCGGCGATGCGCGCCGCCGGGATCGCGCGCTTCCCAGGATTGGGCAGGCCTTCCATCATCGGCAGCGCATAAGCGAGCGGCGGCTCGGCGATATTGGCCGAGGAGCCATAGCCGAAGCCGAACCCGCCGCCGGGCAGGCCGATCTGGCCGAGCGCCGCCGCCAGGAGAATCGTTGCCCAATAGGGCTGCTCGCCGTGATCGGCGCGCTGCAGCGACCAGGAACAGGAGAGCATGGTGCGCGTCGCCGCCATGCGCCGCGCCAGGGCGCGGATGGTGTCGGCGGGAACGCCGGTGATTGCCGCCGCCCAATCGGCGTTCTTTGCCGTGCCGTCGCTCTCGCCCATGAGATAGGCCATGACGCGCGCGAAACCCGTGCAATAGGTTTCGAGGAACGCCGCATCGTGCCGGTTCTCGGCGATGAGCGTCTGCGTCAGGGCAAGAAGCAGAGCCGTATCGGTGTTGGGGCGGATCGGGATCCATTCCGGTGTCGCTTCCGCCGGCCCATCCTCGCGAATGGGGCTGATATTGATCACGGCCACACCGCGGCGCGCGAGCTCTTCCATCCAGCCCTTGCTGCTGTGCTCCGCCGCGCCGCCAAAGGCGACTTGCGTGTTCTTGGGATTGGCGCCGCCGAGCAGCACGACAAGCCGCGCATGATGCGCAATCGACGACCAGGAGGTGAGCGGACCGGTAACCGCCTGGGCCGAGCCCAGAACATGCGGCAGGAAGGTCAGCGCCGTGCCGAAGCTGTAATTGCTCGTCTGGTCGACGAAGCCGCCGCTTGCGGCAAGAAAGCGCCGCAGCTGCCCGCGCGCGCCATGAAAGATGCCGGCCGAGGACCAGCCTTGCGAGCCGCCCATGATCGCGGATGCTCCGTAGGCGCCGCGGACACGCGCCAGCTCGCCGGCGACGAGATCGAGCGCTTCGGGCCAGGAGATCCTAACGAAGCGGTCAAAGCCGCGGCTGCCGCCGCTCTCGGCGCGATCGCGCAGCCAGGCCTCGCGGACCATGGGCTGCGCGATGCGCGCGCTCGAATGAACGCTCGCGGGAATGTTGTCGAGCAGCGGCGAGGGATCGGCGTCACGCTCGAAGGGATGCGCCGCGATCACGCGGCCGTTTTCCACCTCGGCGCGGAACGCGCCCCAATGCGAATGATGGCAGACGAGGTTGCGCGGCAAGGGAGACCTCCATCGCCGAACCTATCAGAATCGCAACGGAGCGTCGAATGCCGCGGCAAAGCCGTGCGGCAGGCTTTCAGGGATTGGCCAGGACCTCGTTCTGCATATCGAGGACCTTCTGGCGCTGCTCGGAGGTGAGCGCGTATTCATAGATCACCGCCTGGTTCTGACGCGCCGTCGGCACGCCGCCCAAGGCGGCGATGCCGTAGAGCACATAGGCGGCGACCGGATCGGGCGCGGCGCCGATCCCCTTATAATCGCACCAGGCGAGCAATTCCGTCGCATGCGCATTGCCCGCTTGGGAAAGGCGTTGCAGCGTAGCGCGGTCTGCCGCCGAGACCTGTCCGCGCCGGATCGCGGCGGCAATCGTCTCGATGGGACCGCGCTCGCGGCTCGCGTTCGCCTCCGTCTGCGGCGTGGTCGGTTGCCGCGGCGGCGCCGCATCGAGGTGAGGTGCCGCGACCGCGGTGGTGGTGGTCTCCTTGGCCGCGGGCTTGGATGCCGGCGGCGGAAGCAGCTCCGCGCGCCCCGGCCCGCCGCAGCTTCCCGCGGGCTTGTCGAGGCATTCAAAGCGACCGGCGAGGCTGTAGAAATCGGCCTGCGCCGGCACCGCAAGGCTCGCGACCGCCATTGCTATCCCGAGCGCCGCAAGCCGGACATATGCGCCGCTCAGGCGCGTCGATCCCCGGATGCTGCTGCGCTCGCTCATCGCGCTTGCGCCTATCCGACGCCGAAGCTCTGGACGAGGCTTCCGGCGACCAGGTACCAGCCATCGACCAGAACGAAGAAGATGAGCTTGAAGGGCAGGGAGATGGTCACCGGCGGCAGCATCATCATGCCCATCGACATGAGGATAGAGGCGACGACGAGATCGATGATGAGAAACGGCAGAAACAGCAGGAAGCCGATCTCGAAGGCGCGGCGCAGCTCGCTGATCATGAAGGCAGGTACGAGGATGCGCAACGGCACGGCTTTGGGATCTTCGGCCTTGGTGTCGACCTTCGCCATGCCGGCGAAGAGCTGCAAATCCTGGTCGCGCACATTGTGCATCATGAAATCGTGCAGCGGCGCGGCGGTCGCATCGAAAGCCTGCTGCTCGGTGATCTTGTCGGCGATCAGCGGCGCGATGCCGTTGTTGTAGGCAGTCTCGAGGGTCGGCGCCATGACGAAGCCGGTGAGAAACAAGGCGAGGCTCACCAGCACGAAATTGGGTGGCGTCGTTTGGGTGCCGAGCGCGTTCCTGAGGAAGGACAGCACGACGATGATCCGCGTGAAGGACGTCACGGTGATGAGGATCGCCGGCGCGAGGCTCAGGACGGTGAGCAGCAGCAGCAATTGAATGATGCGCCCGGTGGCGCTGCCGCTCGGCGTGCCGCCCTCGCCGCCGCCGAGATCGATCGTCAGGGATTGGGCGAAAGCCGCATGCGGCGCCAGCAGCAGGACCAGCACGAAAACAGTGATCGCGACCAGGACAAAACGCTTCAACGCGGCGCTCCTGGCAACAGCGCGCCAAAAGCTTGCGCGGGCGCATCCGGCGCGGCGGCGATGCCGGTTTCGATAACGACGTCGCTGCCGATGCCGAGCAGCACCAGATGCTCGGTGCCGTCGCGCTTGAGGAGCACGAGGCGCCGCTTGCCGTCGAGCGACAGAACCTCTTCGATCGACAGGCGCCGTTTCCCGCGTGCCGTGGCCATGCGTCCGCCGAGGCCGAGACGCTTGGCGATCCAGGCGACCGCAAAGATCAACGCCAGCACCAGAACGAGCGCCAGAACGAAACGCCAATACATGTCACCCATGCGGGTCTTGATCCTCTAAGCCTGGTCGCGCGCGTAGGCGCTGGCCGCTTGCCGCGCCAAAGCGGCATCGTGCTGGCGCTGCAAATCGACCGCGAGCCCGTCGAGCTCGCCGAGGAGCGCGCGCAAGGCGCCGAGGAGATCGGTACGCTGCGGCGTGGGCGCGTTGCGCGCCAGCTCCGTCACGCTTGCGACTTCGGCATCGAGCCCCGCGAGATTGACGCAATCCCCGGCGGCGACGGCGGCGCGCGAGCGCGCCACCGCGCGGCTCAGCTCGCGGAATCGCTCCTCGAGCGGCGGCATGGTCATGACGTCTCCTCATCGGCTGAAGGGTGCTGATTGGCGTGAAGCAGCGCGAACAGGATCTCGGCAAGGACGGCGAAGGCCGGGATCGGAATCGGCTCGCCGAGCTTCAACCCGGCAAGAACTGCCGAGAGATCGTCGCGCGCGCGCAGCGTCATGCCGTGCGCCTCGGCCAGGGCGACGAGCCGCGCCGCCACGGCTTGGCGGCCGGCATCGGAGGAAGAGCTCGCGGAAGGGAGCGGCAACTGGTTAATCCCGGAGGGCGTCGGCTGGCGCGATGCTCGCTCCAACGTGGTTAAGATTTCATTGCCGGGCCGAGAGTTTCGCGATTTGCCGCGCGCGCGCCGCGCGGCTTTACGCAAAATTAAGGTAAACGGCGCCACCATCGCCGGCATGGACCTTCGCAACATTCCGCTTTTCGAGGCGATCACGCGGCGCATGTCGTGGCTCAGCGATCGCCAAACCGTCCTTGCCGAGAACGTCGCCAACGCCAACACGCCGGGTTACAACGAGAAGGATTTGAAGGAGCCGGACTTCAAGGCGCTGCTGGGCGGCACCTCCTCCGCCTCCGCCGTTCGTCTCGTCGCAACCCAGCCGGGGCACTTCACCCTTCCCGCGGGCGGCGGCGGCCAGTCGGGCACGATCGACACCACCGAGGATCGCACGCTCAACGGCAATGGCGTCTCGATCGAGGCCCAGATGATGAAGGTTTCCGAGAACGCGGCGGATTACGCGCTGACGACGACGCTCTACAAGCAGAACATCGCGCTCTTCAAGACCGCGCTCGACAACGGCTGATCGGGGAATTGAGAGATGGAGCTCGACAAATCCTTCGCGGTGGCGTTTGCCGGCATGAGCGCCGAGAGCCAGCGCCTGAAGGTGATCGCCGAAAACCTCGCCAATGCCGATTCGACGGCGCAGACCCCGGATCAGGATCCCTATAAGCGCAAGATCGTCAATTTCGAGGATGTGTTCGATCGCCAGCTCGGCGTCGATAAGGTCAAGGTCTCGGGCATCACCACCATCCAGACCGGCTTCGGCCGCCGCTACGAGCCCGGCCATCCAGCGGCGGATGCCAGCGGCTATGTGAAGACGCCCAATGTCAATTCGATCACCGAGCTCATGGATATGCGCGAGGCGCAGCGCAGCTACGAGGCCAACCTCAACGTGATCCAGGCGGCGAAGGCGATGCTGAGCCGCGCCCTCGACGTGCTGCAAGGCTGAGGCGCAGAAGGAGCCGTTCCATGACCATCGATTTCACCAGCGCCGCCAAGGCCTATGCCAGCACCAACCGCATGATCGGCGGCGTGGCGGGCGACGCGAAGAGCGGCGAGAGCTTCGGCAAGCTGTTGCAGAACGCGGCCACAGGCGTCGTCGACGCGCTCGGCAAGAGCGAGCAGCAGAGTCTCCAAGCAGTGACCGGCAAGGCCGATCTCGCGGCGGTGACCGAGGCGGTCACCAACGCGCAAATGGCGTTGCAGACCGTCGTCGCCGTGCGCGACAAGGTCATCGCCGCTTATCAAGACATCCTCAAAATGCCGATCTGACGGCGCGGGGGCGGGGCAGGCGCATGAACGCGACGGACGCCATGACGATCGCGCGCGAGGCGATCATCGTCACCTTGAAGCTCGGTGCGCCGGCGATGATCCTCGGGCTGATCGTCGGCCTGCTCATCTCGTTCTTCCAGGCGCTCACCCAGATCCAGGAAATGACGCTCACCTTCGTGCCGAAGATGCTGGTGATTCTTCTCTCGCTCCTGTTGTTCCTGCCGTTCATGCTGCAGACGCTCATCTCCTTCACGCAGGGGCTGATGGAACGCGTCATTTCCGGGTGACGCATGCCGCTCGCGCAGTTCCTCCCCGCGAATGCCTTCGCCGCGCTGCTGATCTTCGCGCGCATCGGCTCGGCGATGATGCTCCTGCCGGGCTTCGGCGAGGCCTATGTGCTGCAGCGCTATCGGCTCCTTCTCGCGGTCGGCATCTCGCTGCTGCTTCTGCCGATCCTTTCGCCGCTGCTGCCGGCAATGCCTTCGAGTCCCGCGACGCTCGTCGTCATGCTTGGCGGCGAGATCGCGATCGGCGTCTTCATCGGCACCTTGGCGCGCATGCTGCTCGCGGCGCTGGAGATGGCGGGCCAGTTCGTCTCGCTGCAGACCGGCCTTTCCAACGCCGTTATCTTCAACCCGATGCAGGCGCAGCAAAGCCCGATCCCCAGCGCGCTCTACTCAGCTCTGGGCGTGCTGCTGATCTTCTTGACCAATCTCCACTATGTGATGCTGCGCGGCCTCGTCGATAGCTACATGATTTTTGCTCCCGGCAAGCTGCCGCCGCTCGATGACATGTCGCAGACCATCGCCCATGCGGTCGCGGGCTCGTTCCAGCTGGCGGTCGAGATGGCGGCACCCTTCATCGCCCTCGGCACCGTGTTCTTCGTCGCCATAGGGCTGATCGGGCGGCTCGTGCCGCAGCTCCAGGTGATGTTCGTCAGCCAGCCGCTCCAGATCATGGGCGGACTGCTGCTCTTCGCGCTCGTCCTTTCCGCCGGCATGGGCTGGTTCCTCGGCGCCGCGAACCAGCAATTCAGCCTCCTCGCGCCGGGCTGAGCCGTGGCGGACGACGCACCCGACAAGGACCAAAGGACAGAGGCGCCCTCCGGCAAGAAGCTCGCGCGCGCGCGCCAGCAGGGCCAGGTCGTTCAATCGCGCGAGATCAACACCTGGTTCATGCTTTTGGCGGCGACCGGCGTACTTATGGTCGGGGCGACGCCGATTGCGCAGACGATCGCCAAGGCGCTCGCGGTCTTCGTCACGCCGGCCAATTTCATCGGCACGGATGGCGATGTGCATTGGGAGCTGCTGTCGGATTCGCTCGCCCGGGTGGGGGTGGCGCTGGCCGTGCCCATGCTGGTGGCGGTGGTCGCGGCGATCGCCGGCACGGTGGTGCAGATCGGCCTCTTGTTCGCGACCGAGAAATTCAAGTTCGATATCACGCGGCTGTCGCCGCTCGCGGGGCTGCAACGCCTCTTCTCCTGGCGCTCGCTCGTCGAGCTCCCCAAGAACATCGCCAAGATCGGCGTCGTCGCCCTGGTCGCCTGGTGGGTGGCGATGCCGAGCGTTGCCCAGCTGAAGCGCATGGCGGCCCAATCCTTCGAGCATCTGCCCTTCGAGCTCTATCATTTGACGCTGCGGCTGATGTTCGGCGTGCTCGCCGTGGTCACCATCCTGGCCTTCGCCGACTATGCCTATCAGCGCTTTTCCTTCATGCGCTCGATGCGCATGACCAAGCAAGAGGTCAAGGAGGAGTTCAAGCAGGCCGAAGGCGATCCGAAGATCAAGGCGCGGCTGCGGCAGATTCGCAACGAGCGGGCGCGCAAGCGCATGATGGCGGCGGTGCCCAAAGCCTCGGTCGTCATCACCAACCCGACCCATTACGCCGTCGCGCTGCAATATGAGCTCGGCGAGGCCGGCGCGCCCAAGGTGGTAGCGAAGGGCGTCGATCTCCTGGCGCAGCGGATTCGCGAGCTCGCCCAGGAGCACGATGTGCCGATCGTCGAAAACCCGCCCTTGGCGCGCGCGCTCTATGCGAGCGTCGAGATCGACCGCGAGATTCCACCCGAGCACTACAAGGCGGTGGCCGAGATCATCAGCTATGTGTTCCGCCTCAAAGGAAAGATAAGGCCGCAAGCGCGCGCCCTGTGATAAGCTGCGCCCCCGATCGCCATGACCGAAGCGTCGTCGAACCTCGAAAGCCCCGGCAGCCTGCGCCGCCTTCCCGCCGCCTCGGCGTCGCGGACGCCCGGCTGGGTGTTCGGCGCGGCGCTGGTGACGGTCTTCTCCAGCATTGCTGCCGTGATCTGCGCGCGCCTCCTCGCCGCCGGCGTCGGGCCGCCGCTGCTCGTCGATCTCGCCGCGGTGGGCTTTGCTTGTCTTGCGATCGGCTTCGGCATCGCCGCGGCGATCGGCCGGCGCATCCAGAGCAGCGCGGTGCAAAAGCTCGATCTCCTCAACCAGGCGCTCGAGACCTCGGCCAACGCCCATCTCATCGTCGGCGGCGATAGCGAGATCGTCTACGCCAATTCGGCGTTCTATCGATTCTTCCCGGGACTCGACGACGCGCCGCTCGACGCGCTCGCCCGGCGCCTTGCCGCCGAGGACGGCGCCAGCAGCGAGTTGGCGAGTCTGCGGCGCGACGTTCAGCAAAAGGGCCGTGCCAGCGGCCGCGTTGCGATCAGCCACCCCGCCGGGCCGATCGCCTGGTTCAGCGTCACCGCGCATCGCCTCGCCGGGCGCGCGGGCTTGAGCCTGTGGAATTTCGAGGATGTAACGCAGCGCAGCCTGATCGACCGCGAAATCCGCGACGAGCGTTCCAAGCTCGCGGATTTTCTCGATCACGCGCCGATCGGGTTTTATTCGGTCGACGGCGCCGGGCGCTTCCTCTTCGTCAACGAGACCTTGGCCGACTGGCTCGGCGCCTCGCCGACCGAGCTTGTCGCCAATGGCGCCAAGATCGGCGACTTCCTCGCTGAGCCGCCGCCCGCCGGCGCGCTGCCTCACGCGCCCTTCGAGAGCGGCGGCGAGCGCGGCGAGGTGGTGCTGAAGGGCCGGCACGGGTTGATGCTGCAAGCCCTCATCACCCAGAGCGTCATCCGTTACGGCGCCAATCTGCGCACCCGCTCGGTGGTGCGCGATTTGACGCCGGAGCGCGACTGGCAGGCGGCGCTGCGGCAATCACGCGAGCGCTTCGAGCGCTTCTTCGCCAATGCGCCGGTCGGCATCGCGCTGCTCGACGAGCAGGGGCGCTTTGCCGAGGCGAACGCAACCTTGGGCGCGTTCTTCGGCGCGGCGCCCGCCGATCTCATCGGCAAGGCGCTGGTGACCTTTCTCCCCGAAGCCGACCGGCCGGGCCTTGCCTCGGATCTCGCCGCGGCGATGATCGGCCGGCCGCCCGGCGAGCCGGTCGAGCTCTCGCTGGCGAGCGGCAAATCGGCCGCTCTCGTCATGAGCCGCGACAGCGAAGGCGGGCTCATCCTGCATTTCATCGACACGACCGATCAGAAGAAGATCGAGGCGCAGTTCATCCAGTCGCAGAAGATGCAGGCGGTGGGGCAGCTCGCCGGCGGCGTCGCGCACGACTTCAACAATTTGCTGACGGCGATGATCGGCTTCTGCGATCTCCTGCTGCTGCGCTTCCGGCCCGGCGATCCGTCTTTTGCCGACATCATGCAGATCAAGCAGAACGCCAACCGCGCTGCCAATCTCGTGCGCCAGCTCCTGGCCTTCTCGCGCCAGCAGACCTTGCAGCCGCGCGTCCTCGACATCACCGACACGCTCGCCGACCTCTCGCATCTGCTGCGCCGCCTCATCGGCGAGAACATCGAATTGAAGGTCGTGCATGGCCGCGATCTCGGCCTCGTCAAGGTCGATCAAGGCCAGCTCGACCAAGTGATCATCAATCTCGCCGTCAATGCGCGCGATGCCATGCCGAGCGGCGGCACCTTGACCATCCGCACCTCGAACATCGTCAACGCCGCGCCGGTGCGGCTCGGCGACGAGGTCATGCCGACCGGCGAATATGTACGGATCGAGGTCGCGGACACCGGCATCGGCATCGAGCCCGAGAATCTGCAGCGGATTTTCGAGCCTTTCTTCTCGACCAAGGAAATCGGCTCGGGCACCGGGCTCGGCCTCTCGACGGTCTATGGCATCGTCAAGCAGACCGGCGGTTTCGTGCGCGTCGACAGCGCGCCGGGGAAGGGCGCCTGCTTCTCGATCTTCCTGCCGCGCCATCGCGGCGACGAGGCGCAGGGCGGCGCGGCGCGGGCCGCCGAGGATGTCGCGCTGCCGCGCGATCTGACCGGCACCGGGACGGTGCTGCTGGTCGAGGATGAGGACCCGGTCCGGCTCTTTTCCTCGCGCGCCCTCAAGAACAAGGGCTACCGCGTGATCGAGGCCGACAGCGCCGAGACGGCGCTGACCATCCTCCAGGACGGCGCGCAGAAGGTCGATCTCATCATCACCGATGTGGTGATGCCGAAGATGGACGGGCCGAGCCTCATCAAGGAGGTCCGCGAGCTCCATCCCGACCGCAAGTTCAAGGTGATCTTCATCTCGGGCTATGCCGAGGACCATTTCCGCAAGCGGCTGGGCGACGAGGACGGCATTCACTTTCTGCCGAAACCATTTAGTCTCAAGCAACTAGCCGGAAAAGTTAAAGAAGTAATGCAGGATTCGGGCGAGCGCCCGGCGGCTTAAGTTGATCGTCATGCCCGCGCTTGACGCGGGCATCCACGTCTACGCTGACCTAGAAGAAAAAACTCATGGATGCGCGGGTCAAGCCCGCGCATGACGTGGTAGTGAGCATAACGCTCCTAGGAGAAGCCGAATCAGAGCCGGGTGGGTTTACATCAGACCAATCGGCCGCCGAACGTCACGCTGTATATCGGCGTTATCAGCGGGTCTAGCGCGGCACGCCTTCAAGCATCGCGAAGGGGGATCGCTTGACCATCGCATGCAAAATTATTAATAATCCATAATCATCCGGAGAGCGAATGGCGTCCGCATCCACGACCCGTCACGTCCAAGCCGTTCAGCCGCCCGCGGGCCGCGCCGAGTGGCTGGCAGGCGTGGTGCGGGAGCGGCTGTGGAGCGGCGCCTATCGGCCGAGCCAGTGGATTCGCGAGAACGCGCTGAGGCTCGAATTCGGCTTCTCGAATGGGCCGGTGCGCGAGGCCCTGCAGCTGCTCGTTGCCGAGGGGCTCCTCGAACGCGTGCCCTATTGCGGCATCCGCGTCGCCGCCTCGAGCGACCGCGAGATCGTCGAACTGTTCCAGCTGCGTCTTGGGCTCTTGGAATTGGCGGCCGAGCTCGCCGCCCGCCGCCGCGACCGCGCGGTCCTTGCGCAAGCGCCGCAGGTGCTGGATCAGGTACGACACGACACCGAGGTCGAGATCGTGCCGGCGCCTGGCCATCTCATGCGTTGGGTGGTGGAAGCCGCGGGCAATCGCGAATTGACGCGCGCCTGGGAGCGGCTCGCGGCCAAGGCGCGCATCTATGTCTATGAATCGATGCGGCGCGGCGCCGATCCGGAGGGCATGACGCGCCACGCCGAAGCGCTGATCGCGGCCATCGTCGCGGGTCAACCGGCCAAGGCGCGGCAGGCGGTGCGGGCGCTGACTGCGCATCAGGTGAAGGATTTGGGGCTCGATCTGAGTCTGTCTTGAGGGCGCGGTGCGCCGCGCGAGCGAAAGGGAGAAACGCATGAGCAGCGACATCGTCATCGTCAATTCGAACGATCTTCCCTTGGAGGGCGTGCAGCGCGGCCGCGTCAACGCGATCCGGCGCAAGCGCCTGCCGCTCGAGACCGGCGTGCCAGGCCTTACCGCGGAATTCTCGCTCTCGATCGTGCCCGAAGGCTATTTCACGCCGCGCCACCGGCATAATTTCGATCAGATCCGCTACACGCTCTCCGGCATTCAAAGCACCGGCCATGGCGATCTCGGGCCGGGCGAGATCGGCTATTTCCCCGAAGGCGCTTATTACGGGCCGCAGGCGCAAAAGGGCGAATGCGCGACCCTCGTCCTGCAATTCCAGGGAGCGAGCGGCCGGCATCTCCTCAGCAATGAGGAGATGAACGCGACCTATCAGAAGATGATCGGTGAAGGCGCCGTCTTCGAGAACGGCATCTATCGCGGCCGCACCGCCAGCGGTGGACGCAAGAACAAGGATTCCTATGTCGCCATCTGGGAAGAGCATGAGGGCCAGAAGCTGACCTTTCCCGCGTCGCGCTATCGCGCGCCGGTGATGATGCTGTCGCAGAACTATGCCTGGCTTCCCGACCGCGACCGCCCGGGCGTCGAGATCAAGCATCTCGGCACTTTCACCGAGATGCGCACCGGCATCGGGTTTTTCCGCCTCTTGCCGGGCGCGCGGCTCGAGGCCACGCGCCAGCGCGACGCCGAGCTGCGCTATTGCATCGACGGCGCTTTCACCTATGGCGGCAAGGACTGGGGCAAAGACACCTATCTATATTTGCCGCCCGATAGCATGCCCGCGGCGCTCGCCTCGACGGATGGCGCAACCTTCTTCACGATTAGCCTGCCAATGATCGCCGAATGCGCCGCGCGGCTGAAAGAGGATTCGGCGCTCGCCGCCGCAGAATAAGGCGAACGGCCGCCACGCGCGGCCTTTCGCAAAACGCCAGGGGAGGAACGACCATGATGAAATGGGTGAAGCGCAGCCGCATTCTCTTTGCGTGCGGCATTGTCGCTGCAATCGCCGCGGCGCCGGCGCATGCAGCCGAGACGGTGCGCGTCGGCACGCCCGAGGGCAGCGCCTTCATGTTCGCGGTGATCGATGTCGGGATCGACACCGGGATTTTTGCCAAGCACGGGCTCGCGGTCGAGAAGCTCAACTTCGCCGGCGGCGGCAAGCTCGGCGAAGCCGTCGCGGCGGGCGCCGTCGATTTCACCGTCTCCGGCAACACCGATGTTGCCTTCGTGGTGAAGGGCTCGCCCGAAAAAGCGGTCGCCGTGACCGCCGGCGCGCCGGTCGAGATGTCGATCATCGTGCGCTCCGACGGCAGCGTCAAAAGCCCCGCCGATCTCAAGGGCAAGACCATTGGCGTGACCTCGCCGACCTCATTGACCTCCTGGCTCGCGCTCGAATTCTCGCGCGCGCAGGGCTGGGGGCCGGAGGGCGTGACACGCGCCTCTGTCGGCGGCATGACCAGCGAGGTGGCGGGGCTCGTCGCCAAGCATCTCGACGCGATCATCGGTCCGGTCGAGGGCGGTTATCTGCTCGAAGCCAAAGGCCAGGCGCATGTTCTCCTGACCTTCGGCAATCTCACCGACTACATCACTCATCTGATCTACGCCACCAACACAATGATCGAGAAGCATCCCGATACGGTGCGCGGTTTCATCGCCGCCTGGTTCGACACGGTCGAATACATGCGCGCGCACAAGGCGGAGACCATCAAGCTGACCGCGCCGGTGACCAAGCTGCCGCCTGATATCGCGGGGAAGGTCTATGACCTTGAAATGCCCGCCATGTCGGATGACGGGCATTTCGATAAGAGGGCGGTCGAGGC